>Ga0315286_10008640_pt1 | contig 10031 bp, 7 predicted proteins | sample YL17G10_0_MG_FD_205038 | JGI IMG/M metagenome (GOLD analysis project Ga0315286, IMG submission 205038) | Sediment microbial communities from Yellowstone Lake, YNP, Wyoming, USA - YL17G10_0 | ecosystem: Environmental > Aquatic > Freshwater > Lake > Sediment | place: USA: Wyoming | collected...
TAGGTGGGAATGATACGCGGTGTGCCAGGAGCGTCAGGGTCAGGCTGAGGGAAAAGAGCAGGTTCCAGGCTACCAAGAGAGGCGGGGAGATGCGCTCGAATAGAGCAGGCCGGTTGAGGGATATCCAGGCCCAGCCTAGCGAAAACAAGCTGACCACGCTGACGATCAGGGTGTAATTCCCCTCCGTCCAGCGGGCGATCACCGCAGGAGCGGATACCGAAAAATAAACCAGGGTCAGGATAAGGTAGATTCCCAATATTGGAGCGGTGCGCTTTCCGCCCATTTGCGGGGTGGCTGACTCACCCTTTAGGTCAGAAAGCACCAGACAAGCGCCAAGCAGCAGCCCCAACACCCACCCAACCCAGCCACCAGCGGGGGTTAGGGAGAATTCGATACCGTGACCAGCTGTGCGTAGTAAGGTGGATAAGCCCACCGCCAGTGCCAGCCCGGCTGGTGCCCAGCGTCCAAAAGTTGGCCAACCCGTGATGAGCAAAAAGAACAAGCTGAGCGAGGCGGCGGTGGCAATGCCGGAGGCTGATAGGCGGTTGGTGGTGTTGAGGTACGGAGTCAATCCGCGGGCAATGAACAACACAACAAATAGGATCCAAACCAGCAGGCGTGTGTGCTTCTTGTAGAAGGGAAGCAGGAGCAAAGGCACAAAGAAAAACAGCACGCCCAGCGCTTTTTCATCCAGGTTCGAATTCATCAAGTCCAGGATATAGATCGATTCAACCAGGGTACCGATGGATTGGATGATGAAAAGAAAGAGGATGGCAAAGGCGATAACCGTGAGCAGGGATTTTCTCATGGGGTGTTGTTCCTTTCAATGGGTTGACTTCATGGTTTTTCTAACAGGTAGTTTTTCATGATCTCAATAGCTTTTCGGTTGTTTAAGATCGTCATATGATTGCAGCCAAATATCTTATCCAGGCTTGAATTTGGGATCAGCTCAGCCAGCCTCTTCAGATGGGTTTCCTTGATCATATCGTGTTCTGCATAGATAATTTTTACATCTGTCTGGACACTTTTTAGTTCATCATCCGTTATTCCAATATCTTCAAGCATCAAATTGAAGCGCATCATGCTCTTTTTCATATTGAACCCGATGCGGTTTAGAAATGACATTATTTTATAAGCATTATTGATAGATCGAAGCGCGCTATCTGTTGTCCCGCTTACCAGGTAATTGGGAGATATGGCAATGACCCGGCTGAATAGTTCTGGAGCTTTTTTTGCCAGCCACAAGGCGATATTGCCTCCATCACTGTACCCAATGACATAGGCGTTATCGATCCCTTTTAGTTTACAATAATTGATCACATCCTCGCTATATTGCTCGATTGAATATGCTTCGTCGGTCGACTTGGAATCACCATGCCCACGACTGTCTATTGCGAGCGTAGTAAACATGGGGAAATGCTCGGTCTGGTATGGTTTAAAAATACGCTTACTTTCCGAGTTTCCATGCAAAAGGATGAGTATTCGACCACTGCCGTACTGCGTGAAAGCGAGGTGTATGTCTGGAAGCTCTGCATATTCCGTTGGTAGGTTGCTCATCTAGGTATCCTTAAAGATCAATGATCCACTTAGGTTATGATTCTACAGCGTTTGTTTCACTTTGGCACAAATTTAGAGTTTTTACAGTAAATCAGGTCCTTGTGCGCATGGCTCAATGCCTGCGTGTCCATTTTTTCCACCTTACGGTCATAGGTCAGAAAACCGTTAATCTCGATCTCCACATCGGTCGTTTGGGTGTAGATGGCGGCGGTCAGGCCTTTCCCTATCAGTGGTTTCAGCTCGTTTTCTAAAAGGGCAAGATAGGCATCGGTCAAAGCCTGGGAAGAGTTGTAAAAAAGATATCCAAACTTCTTGTTTTCATCCCACAGGTGTCCGGGGATTTTCAGACTGTAACCGCCAAACTCTGTGATGGCAAACGCACGTTTGTCAGGAGCGGGGTGTTTTAGCTTTTTAACATAGATATGCTTGCTCTGAAAGTCCCCTCCGCCTTGATCGAACCAACCGGAGGCGTGATCCACCAGGCGGGTCGGGTCATAGGCTTTCAACCATTCCGCAATTTCATTAGCCTGGAACTGCCCCCAGCTTTCATTGAAGGGTACCCAGACCGCGATACAAGGCACATTGAAGAGCTGGTCCACCATGCCCTGCAGCTCGGACCGGAAATCGAGGCGGTTGGCTTCGTCCGCCCGACCAAACCGGCTCAACCGGCGCGTGTCGTTGCGATGGAATCCGAAGATCAGCGAGAGTGTCGCCACCGCCTCACCGCCGATCAGCCCGCCATTGGGCATATCCTGCCAGACGATCATCCCCAAACGGTCGCAGTGGTAATACCAGCGCAGCGGCTCGACCTTGATGTGCTTGCGGATCATGTTGCAACCTAGCCGGCGGATATATTCGATGTCAAACAGCATCGCCTCTTCCGAGGCGGGTGTATACAATCCATCCGGAAAGTAACCCTGGTCTAAAGGTCCATAAAGGAACAGCGGTTCCCCATTTAATGTAAACTGTAGGGCTCCATTCTCGTCCCTGCTCATCCCGAACTGCCGCATGGCAAAATAGCTGTCGACTTCATCCAGCACCTCTTCCTCTCGCGTAAGCCTCACACGCAGACCATAGAGGTATGGATCGGCAGGGCTCCATGTTTTTGGATCCGGTATCCTAAGAATGAGTGGAGCGTTGGCATCTCCCCTGCCCGAAGAAATGATTTCTCTGTTTGAGCTGGCTTCCGCCTCCACCTGGATGGATCCCGCCTCCGCCTTTCCCCGAATGAACACTTCTATGGTCAGCCATTGCTGGCTCAGGTCGGGAGTCAGCCGTAGGGCTTCGATGCTGATGGCGGGCACACCTTCCAACCAGACCGTTTGCCAGATGCCAGAGACTGCAGTGTACCAGATACCTCTCGGACGGAGCGTCTGTTTACCGCGCTGCTGCATCCCCGTGTCGGTGGGGTCCCATACCGACACGGTCAATTCATTCTGTCCTAAATAAAGCGCATCAGTGATATCCAGTGAGAAAGGCAGGTACCCACCACGGTGCTCACCAACAAACGTATTATTTACCCACACCTGGCACTCATAATCGACTGCACCGAAATGCAATAGGACCCTCCCTTTGCCATCGACACCGCTCCCCTCAAAGAGAATCGGACGTGGATCGAGAAAAGTGCGTCGGTACCACAATTTTTGATTGGGTAGCAGGGGTTTTTGTACGCCCGAGAGGGGTGACTCCACAGCAAACGGCACCAAAATGCTGCCATCCAGAGTTTTTGGAGCTGTGCAATCTCTGAGCTGGATTGCATACTCCCACCACCCATTCAGGTTTACCCAATTTGAGCGCTTCATCTGTGGGCGGGGGTATTCCGGGTGCGGGCAGGGTACCGCAGGAGTCCAAGGTGTCAGCATAGGGGTAGATTGGTTGGGCTCGTCGTTCAAAGTTTATCCTTTTCAGGTATTTACCCAGACGGTCATTTGAGATGGACCACGGTTACCCCATAAGAAATAAGGGATGAAGGTGAGCGAGGTCCCTTCTTGCGTTTTTCCTTGCAGCTTGATGATACCACCCAGTATGGAACTGTCGACTACCGGCTCGAGTGTCCCTGGATTGAGTCGTGTGGTGAAGATATCCACCTCGGGGTTGTCCACATTTTCAAGGCAGTACACCAGTGGGCCGCGCGTCACCGCAACCTTATCCCGGTGTCCTTTCACTCTGGGGTGGGCACGGCGCAGCTGGATCGGCATTTCAAACTCGACTTCGACTTCATCCCCTGAAACCCATGCATGGCTGATCGGCACGAAGACTGCCGGTCTCGGGTCATAGCCGGATGAGGTTGCATCCTTCTGGTCAACAATTCCTAAAGCGGTTAGGAGAGGCTCGTCGTTGACCAAGAGGCGCATCCCGCTCGCCCACACCGGTTGGCGCAGCTGGAGCTCAAACGGAACGGCTTGGTCTGGGCTCAGATTGATATTGATCCGTGCGTGTCCCTCCCACGGCAGCCCCGATTCCAGCGTAACTTTGATAGTCTTGGCACCGCCATCATCACCGAGAATGACCGTTTCGTTTAGCTCACTGCTGATATATTGGTGGATCCTTAACTGCCCCGGCGGAGAGGAGTAGATGTATCTGCCCAGGTCCGCAAAGGTGCGCGAAAGGTTGGACGGGCAGCAGGGCACCGCGTACCAGGATTGGCGACTCACCTCCCCATGGCATACCAGGGGATTGTTATACAGATAGGTTGTCCCATTCAGACCCATGCCGACTGCGGCGGCATTGTAAAGCTGCCATTCAAATAGCTCGCTGTATTTTGCCTCGCCGGTCAGTTGTGCCATCTCCCAGTTCCAATACAAGCTGGCCAGGGCAGCACACGTTTCAGCATAGGCATATTCAGGGTCGAGCTCATCATCGTTACCAAAGCCTTCCAGCCCGGGCACTGAGCCGATACCGCCGGTGACGTACATGCGGCGGGTAACCATACGCTCCCAGGCTTGCTCGAGCGCAGGGATCAGCGTCCGGTCACCGTTTTCGCGGCTCAGCATGCTCACCGCAGTCTCCAAATATCCAAAACGGACGGAATGACCCACAGGGACGGTTTGCTTTCTTACAGGAACATGCTGTTGGAAGTACTTTCCACTCAAGGCGCTGGCGTACCAGCGTAGGGGTGCATTGAGCTTTTTTGGGGAATGATTACCGGGCGGTAATTGGAAGGGTTTGAACTCAGGATGGCCGGCCAGGTATTCCCGCCTCTTCTCTTGTATAAGTTTTCTGCGTGCACCCACGCGCATATTTTGTTGCAAAAGAGACAATGCAAAGTGACGGGTGCGACCACGCTGTTCGATGAACTGGCGCGCCATATCTAGGTAAGCCGAGTCATCCTGGATGACCTGGTGCAGCCGTATCAGGGCAATTTCGATCTCTTCGTGCCCCGGGGTGTATTCTGGGGTTTTCCCCCGAAAATCGGCCACGATCCGGTCGGCAGCAGCTCGGGCGATAGCCAGCAGGTCTGTTCGACTGGTGGCAATAAAATGCGAGACGCCCGCTTCGATCAGGTGACCGTGGCAATAAAGCTCGTGCTCGATCTGCAGGTTCTGCCAGCGCACACCCGGGAAGTGGATCTGGTTATAGGTGAACAGATATCCATCCGGCATCTGTGCGCTTCTCAGGAGGTCGATCAGACTTTCCATCAATGCCGCCAGCCGGGGGTCCGGGTGGGAGGTCCAGATCCGGGAGGCAGCCTCCAGCCACTTATATGCGTCTGAATCGGCGAAAAACCAGCCTTCGCGGAAACCCTCCGTTTTCTCTGCGGCAATCCGGAAGTTCTCAATGCAGCCCGACCTCTCAAGCTGGTCCCACTGATGAAAGATTGCCCGCTGTGCGTTGACCTCCAGCCGGGTATGCCAGTAATCTCGGTGCACATTAGCCCGGGTCATATCATTTCCGCGGACGCAGGTAGAATAATGGGATTAGTCCCAGCAGGGTGATCAGCGAGCCAACCTGGAAAATGATCGGCACCGGAATGAAACCTGCCTGATCATTGAGCGTGGTCGGGATGCCATAGTTTTGGATCAACATCGAGCCGATCCACGGACCGATCACCATTGGGATGGCGATCCAGAAGATCATGCGAATGCCCAGGAATTTACCGCGGTTCTGTTCGGGAAGGAGGTCTTTAAGCCAGGCGACCGATGCAATCGATACCGCTACAAAAAAACCTTGCCATAAAAAGCCAGTCAACGCCAGCAACGGCAGGGTCATAGCCAGTGACAGTAAAATTCCGCCGATGCTGCTGACGATCAGCGCAAAGGCGAGCATCAATCGTTTGTTCCAGCGGTCAGCCAGGATGCCAAAGGGAATGGCAACCAGGGCGCTGCCAAGCATGACCGCCCCACCAATGAGGCTGAATTCTGTCTTGCTGACGCCCACGTAGTTGTTCAGGTAGACGATGAGATACGGAAAGGAGACTTGCATACCGATGCTCGTGATCATGATGAAGATCAGCAGGATGAACAGCTCGCGGTTTTGACGTAGGGTGTCTACGTTGAACAGCTCCGAAAATTCCGACCAGAAAGACCGGCGTGGGCCTTCGCTTGGTGCGAGAGGAGCGTCTTTCAGCAAACTACCAGCCACGAGCCCAACCACCATCACGATCCCACCTAAACTGTAAAAGAAGATAAAATAGCCGACCTGGTCGATCAACATACCAGCCGCAACCAGCGCCACGATTTGAGCAAGGAACACGCTCAGGTTGAGCACCCCTTCCACCCTGCCGCGTTGGTCGCTGGTGGCAATGTCGGCTGTCCAGGCGTTGAAAGCTGCATCGTTGGCGGTGGAGCCGAAGAAGGTCATGAGCGAGTCAGCCACCACCACCATAATGATCGCCACGCTTGTTATTTTGATATATGCTACCGTCGGGAACAGGATGGTCGAGAGTCCCCATAACAGATAACCGAACAGGATATATGGGCGGCGGCGTCCCCAGCGTGAGCGGGTACGGTCGCTTAGCGTGCCTATCACAAGTGTAGTCAGGGTAGCGGTGATGGCGCTGGCAGCTACCATCCACGCGATCGGGCGCGGGTCGGGTGTGATGGTATCAAAGACGAAGGTGTTGAACCACGAGTTTTCTACTGCCCAGGCAATTTGCCCGGTGACCGCCAGGGCAGCCAGGATGATCCAGGTACGTGTGGTGATGTGCACTGAGGAGGTGGATTGCATGGATTTTCCTTTCTATCGTCGAGCAAAAATATTTCTATGGCGGTAGGAATCAAAAAATGACAAACAACAAAATATCGGGGATAGCCACTAACGGTCCATTCCCGGCGAGCTGCACATCCACACGGTGGCGGATGTACTTGATGTTAAACACGAAATCATTGTACCAAAATACAAATGAATGGTAAACAAAAAGCGTACTCCATCATCGTATATCTGGTTCGGGGTGACCAGATTGATTTCTTACAGGCGAGATACCATTATTAGAGTGCCTACCAATGCACGTTTTGTTGGTCAAAATTATGAACGCAAAATTATTCACAGGGAAAAGTGCGGTTAGCCATTCCGATCGAATAGGGGATGGGTATCATTAATCTGCAGTAGGTCCCATAGATTTCCGTATAAGTCTTCAAAAACCGCCACCATCCCATAATCAGCCTTTTTGGGTTCTCTCACAAACTTTATACCTTTAGACAGCATCTCGTTATAATCTCTCCAGAAATCATCTGTATTCAGAAATAAAAAGACTCTCCCGCCGGTTTGATTTCCGATAAACAGCTCTTGTTCTGGTTTAGAGGCCCTGGCGAGCAGCAGTGTTGTTCCTGTAGGTCCAGGTGGTGATATGACTACCCAGCGCTTATCTTGTTCGGGCTGATAGGTGTCTTCAATAAGTATAAAGTTCAGTTTGTGTAGGTAAAACTCAAGTGCTTCATCGTAATCTCTGACAACTAATGCGATGTGAACAATGGACTGTTTCATCTATTATCCCTTCGATGATCAAATAAACTCACCTTGCCCCACAAGCACACATTTACCACCCACCGAGATATTGATGGTTGCATCTCTTTGTTCGGCCTTCAATAGTAAAAGAGAGGGTCTGCCAATCTCATAGCCTTGCTCACTGCGGATATTATTGCTTTCTTGCCCAAAGTAGCGATGTTTGATCAAATAACCTGCCAGGCACCCATTACCACTGCCCGTCGCTGGGTCTTCCGGCACACCATAATAATCGACAAATACCCGCACACTGATATCATTTCCCGGCTCATGGGTTTCAGGTGAAAAAACCAGGATACCCTTTGCCTGCGTGTTTTTTATCAGATCATAATACTTGTCCTTATCGATCTTTGCCTTTTTCAGCGCTGCGATGTTCATCAGCGGAACAATGAAGAAGGGTAACCCGGTTGAAACTTCCTCAACCGGAAAACGCCCATCAATTTCAGAAGTATCCAGACCAAGAATGTTTGCGAGAATGTCTGATCTGTGCTGCTGACCAAATATAGGTTGGATTTGTTTCATCCAGGTATAGCCATCTTGGCTGAACGTCACTGGGATCTGCCCCACTTTTAAATTTAGAACCACCTTTTCTGCTTTGCCCTGAAGGATTTCATTACAGATGATGTAGGCAGTCCCGATGGTTGGATGACCCGCAAAAGGCACCTCTTCCCGTGGCGTAAATATGCGCACATCAAAGCCACCATTAGTGGGTTCATCCGACAGGATGAAAGTGGTTTCTGAGAAGTTTATCTCCCTGGCGATATGCTGCATTTCAGCGCTTGAAAGTTTGCCTGCCCCCCGAAAAACTGCCAGCTGGTTGCCCGCATACTTTTTCTCGGCGAAAACATCTACAAAATAGAAAGGCAGTTTTTTCATAGGCTATGCTCCGTGAATAGATAATTTTGACCAGCAGACAACCAGATACCGTTACAGGCGCTTGATACCCCATAATTATGCCACATATAAAAAAGGTCCCTCTATTTCTGGATAGCGCTCGATTGGTTCATAATGTCACACAATATCTGCCCGGTCTATGGGTGGTTAGTGGGAGTTCCCTGCCGAAGAAACGGTTCAGGGGAAAATTGCTATTTATGATGTACAGTTCCTTTATAATAGGATAAAACGAAACTGCATACCCGTGGCGCTTGGGGTAAAATTCCAATGGTTAATGGTGGATGATCTGGCAAGGGATTACAGGAGGATGAGCATGGCTGATAAGTGGGAGTTTTGTATCGTGAGTCCGGGAAAATATTATATGACTACTTTTCACACAGAAGCAGAGACAAGGAAGTATCTCTACCTGGAGTTTACCAAGAAGTTTGGAGTTGATCCCATACAGTATCTACTTAAAAATGGTTGGGAGCCATTTGCAATGACGGATTATATGTATTATTTCCGCAGGAAGATAGAACCTGGGCAACATACTTAAGGCTGGCATGACAGGGTACTTGAAACTGATGACAGATAGCCGCCTTTGATAATTGGTGATCCTCCCAAGAACAGTTGAATTATTTAGGGTTCATTTACCCGGGACCACTCCCCAAGCAAGACCATCTTGTTGTGAAACGAAATCCTCCGAGAAGTACCTGGCAAACTCTTCACGACCCTGCAAATGGTAACCAAAGAAAGCAACCGCAAAATGGGCCATGCGCGCAATCATCTCTCCATTGTAAATCATCATATGGTTTTGCCCGACAAAAGAGATGAATGACTTGTCAGAAGTGCCGAGGTGTTCATAGATCACACTGTTTTCCTTGTAGAGCTCATCCTCGGTCGAGTCGATCATCAAAACCGGCCGATCAACGGCTGCCAACCCCCTTTCACCGAATAACCACCAACCTTCCCCCGCCATAGGCATCACGGCTCGTATCCGTTTATCTGTCAATGGTTGCCATAGTCCATCGTCACTTTCAGTGATGGACGTATCTATATGTGCTAAAAATTGATCCCATTCGCCAGCAGGAACACAACTGAAGGCAGACATCCTTCCTAAAATAGCTTCGGTTATAGCATCAGGAGTTGGGCATTGGGCCAGGTAATATTCGGGATCGATGCGTGCCCCGCTCATGGCTAACGTATTGTAGCCATCAAATGAGTAACCAATAGCTCCAGCGTTATCAGAATTGATCAAACCTTCCAGCCCTTCGGGCGGATGGATTGCAACCTGTTCTAGTGCAAATAGAATGTCTAAAGGTTGGTCAATCATCTCTTCATGCATCATCATGTAAGAATCTATTCCATCTACACTTGCCCAGGTGAAACCATGACTGACCAGATAGGGTGCGAGTATATTGGCAGCTTTAGTTGATGATAGGATTAGCGGGTAAGGTGCGCCGCTACGGTCAGGATCGGCATCTCGTGCAGGTATGTTGGTGGACCCGGTAGTCTCCGTAGTGGGATACCAAACTGAAATACTCACCTGACGGTTAGCGCGGCTAGAGTCTGTGGTTACAAATGTTTGTACACCCACATGAAACGGTCCTGGTTCTGCCAATGGGAGGAGTTCTATATTTTGCGTAGGCTGTGGCGTTTTC
>Ga0315286_10008641_pt1 | contig 10030 bp, 5 predicted proteins | sample YL17G10_0_MG_FD_205038 | JGI IMG/M metagenome (GOLD analysis project Ga0315286, IMG submission 205038) | Sediment microbial communities from Yellowstone Lake, YNP, Wyoming, USA - YL17G10_0 | ecosystem: Environmental > Aquatic > Freshwater > Lake > Sediment | place: USA: Wyoming | collected...
GACTACGACCTGCTGCTGAAATCCATCCGCGAGCGGCTCCTCACGCTGCCGCCCGACACTCTGATGTACCCCGGCCACGGCCCGGCCTCGACAATCGGCGAAGAATTGCGGTCGAATCCGTTTCTGACGTAGTACGACAGCGCAGGGTTGTGATTTGCGCGGCGGGTCTCCTGACCCGCCGCGCATGCCTCGTTTTCTGAGCCAGGAACCGCCCTTTTGAGCGCGGTGGGTCCGGAGACCCACCGCGCAAGGGGCTGACTCAACGCTGAAGAATATCACCCACGGATTCGTTCCGTGTAATGATGAAGTTGTCGACCTGGACGCGCGCGCCGCTGACTTGAACGCCCGCGATGCCCCCCAGGAGCGGCCCCGCACCGGCCCCGCCGCTGTCGGTCCACACGACCTGCGGCGTAAGAGGTTCCTCGGTATCGCTCCGCCAGAACTTGCCGGCGATGCTCACGCCGCCCGGAACATGCTGCACGCGGAGTTTCATCGTGTACCACCACCCGCGCGCGGGCGGTTCCTCCAGCCACACCTCAGCCTGGACGGGCTCAAGGCGCATCCGCTCGGGCAGCCCCGACCCCGGTCTCTTCGCGGCTTGCAGGGCCACGAGTTGCTTGACGAGGCGCACCCGGCCCGACGAGAGTTCCAGAACGTAGCCCGTCTGGTCGGCGCGGCGATAGGCGGCGGCGCCGACAGCGTAGTTGCCCTGGGATTCCAGCACGCGAACGTCAAACTGAAGGGTGTAATCGGACCAGTCATCCTCGCCGACGAGGAACTCCGCCCCGCGGTAACTGATCTCGTTCTGCTCCAGCACCTTGCCGCGACCGAAGTCCACCACGCGGAACTCGCCGCCGTGAACGCGGACCAGCGTCATCTCCATCGGCGAGCCGGTGCCCCAGTTGTCGAAGTCCGCCGCAAACAGGCGGTCCGGTCCACCGCTGCCGGCGGTCATCAGTTCGCCCTGGAACGTACGGGCGGTGTAATCGCGGAAGTTCTCGTCGCGCACGCGCTGGAACCGCACGCCGGCGGCACGGGCATCGGCCAACTCGTAGCGGCACAGGTATCCGGCGGCAAACCAGTAGCGGTCGTTGCCGGCGGCCAGCATCTCATACTGCCGCAGCGTCTCGGCGATGTCTTGGCCCGAGAGCGCCAGGTCGGCCCGCAGGACCATCGGAAGGGTTCCCTGCGCGTTGACCAGCACCTGGGCCGCATCGGCCGGCCGACCGAGCGATTCCAGGCACCACGCCCGCAGGACGGGCACGTCTTCCGTCGGAGGCAACACCGCCAGTGCCCCGGCATAATCGCCCGAGAGCATGCGGCTCTTGGCGACTCCCACCGGGCCGGCTGCACCCGCCGCAGCCGTGGCGACAGGCATCACCGCCTGGGTCAAGGCCACCGAGGCCAACATCGGCCACGCCGGCCGCGAGGCCGTCGCAACCGGCGGCGACTCGTGACGGCGAGACCAGATGTTGGCCACCAGGAACTGGAAGTCCTTGACCTGGCGGTCTTCGCGCGGCCGCCGGCTGATGTACGAAGCCAGCAAGAGGTCCCCCACCTGGTCCGAAGAAGGTTGCGCCCGGGCCATCTCTTCGCTGACGGCGGAACGCACCAGCGGCGCCAGACGCCGCAGATCGGACGCATTGGTAACCTGGGAGGATCCCTGGACGAGGCGCTCCAAGGCGCCGCGCGGCGTAAGGTCTACGCTGGCGGTGAACTGAAGGCCGATGACGATCAGGACGGCCCCGGCGGCGGCCACCGCCAGCGGCAATCCGAGGCGGACCCAGCGGGACCGCACGAGACGCACCGTCAGCGGCCGGCGATAACCCTTGCCCACGAGGCCATGGACGCGACCGCGACGCAGAACGGATTCCCCGGCGTCCTCAGAAAGTTCGTCGCGCGTACAACCGGCGAGGCTCTCCAGCGCAGCGGCAACACCGCGGGTGCCATCGGCCTTATGGCGGCAGGAGAAACATTCGGCGATGTGCCGGCGCAGACACTCGGCATGCTCGCGCGAGAGGTCCCCGCGTTCCAGTTCATACCACTCGTGCGTACGAGGGCACTCCATAGTCATCATGCTCCCCCCAAAGCCACCCCCATGCTTTTCGTGTGGCTCCGGGCCGAAAAAAGGCCGTGCTCAACCGACGTGCCCCAGAAGCCCGCCCCTTCGCCCCGCCCGACGTGCGCCGGCAAGCCACCGGGCCCAATCCTTGCGGGCTCTGTAAGTTATACGACTAAGTCGGCGTTTCGTCGGCCCCAGACTGAGATTTTTCCTGGTCGCTCCTGCGATACCGCTTCCGCAGGAAGTCCAGGCCGTAATCCATGCGGCTGCGTGCGGTCGATTCCGGGCATCCAACGATCTGTGCGATCTCGCGATACGAGAGTTCCTGGAGGGCCCTCAGGACGACGACCTCGCGGTACGGCAGCGGCAGATCGTAGAGGGCCGTCACGAGCCGCTGGAGATCCTCACGCCAGGAGGCCCGCTCCTGGGGCTCCGGGTCCTTGAGGGCCTGGAGCGACTCCGTCAGGCCGTGGAAATCGTCGGGAACGATCGCACGTTTCTTTTTCAGGAAGTCGGTCGCGAGGTTCCGCGCAATCGTGTAGAACCACGTGCTGAACCGCTTAGGGTGCTCGTAATAGTCGGCCTTCTCAAGGATTCTGAGGAACGTTTCCTGGGCGAGCGATTCCGCCTCCGTGCGGTTGCCCACCAGGCGATACAGGTAACTGGTGATCGCAGCGCGGTAGCGCGCAAACAGGGCGCTGAACGCATCTTCGTCGTGACGGCGCTGGAGCCGGAGCATCAGGTCTTCGTCGCTCGCGGTCCGCTCATCCATCCTTGACGCCTTCCGATAGGGCCAGGGTGCAGCCGGCTTGGACCGTGGCGATTCTAACCAGTAGAAGAGAAACGTTCTTGTTCATTTTATTGATTTTCAGAGGGATTTGTCTCAGCGCTCTTGGCCGCTGGTTGCTGGTTGCGTTTGCCAAAGGTCTTTTGGATCAACACATAGAAGAGCGGTGCAAACAGGGTCACCAGGAAGGTCGAGGTCACCACGCCCCCCAGCACCGCGGTGCCGATGGCCTTTTGGGCGCCTGCGCCCGCCCCGCTCGCAAACACCAGCGGCAGAACTCCGAATCCGAAGGCCAGCGAGGTCATGATGATGGGACGCAGCCTCAGTTTGGCCCCTTCCAGAGTCGCCTCGATCAGCCCCATCCCTTCTTCCACCCGGGCCTTGGCGAACTGGACGATCAGGATGGCGTTCTTGGTGGTCAGGCCGAGGGTGGTCAACAGCCCGATCTGGAAATAGACGTCATTGGGCAACCCCCGCAGAGTCGAGCCGATCACGCCGCCGATGACCCCCAGGGGCAGGGCCAGCAGGATCGAAATGGGGATGGGCCAACTCTCGTAGAGGGCCGCCAGACAGAGGAAAATCACCAGAATCGAAAAGGCGTAGAGCAGGCCTGTCTGGGAACCCGCTTGCCGCTCCTGGTAGGAAAGCCCGGTCCAGTCAAAGCCGATCCCTTGCGGCAGTTTCTTCACGAACCCTTCCATGGCCTGCATGGCCTCGCCGGAACTCCTCCCCGGCGCCGCCTCACCCTGGATGTTCAGGGACGGAAAGCCGTTGAAGCGCTCCAGTTTCGGAGAACCGGAAGTCCAGTGCCCGGACGCAAAGGAAGAAAAAGGAACCATCTTACCCGTATTGTTGCGCACATAGAGTTTCTCCAGATCCTGGGGCAACATGCGGTAGGGAGCGTCAGCCTGGGCGTACACTCTCTTCACACGTCCGCCTTGGATGAAGTCGTTGACATACGCGCTGCCGAAGGCCGCCGAGATCGTATTGTGGATCGAGGTGATGGGCACTCCCAACGCGCCGGCCTTCTCCCAATCCACGTCAACCCGGTATTCGGGCACGTCTTCCAGGCCGTTGGGCCGGACCTTGGTCAATACCGGGTCCTGTGCCGCCATGCCGAGGAGTTGGTTGCGGGCTGCCATCAGGCCGGCGTGGCCCAGACCGCCCCGGTCCAGCAACTGAAAATCAAACCCCTTGGCCATGCCCAGTTCAACGACCGCCGGCGGCGGAAAAGCAAATATCATGGCGTTGCGGATCTGGGAAAAGGCCCCCATGGCCCTTCCGGCCACGGCAACGACCTTCAGGTCCGGCCGGTTGCGGAGGTCCCAGTCCTTGAGTTTGGCGAAGGCCATGCCCGCGTTCTGTCCCCGTCCGGAGAAGTTGCTGCCGGAAATCGTCATGCAGGACTCCACGGCGTCTTTCTCGTTCTCCAGAAAGTGGTTTTTGACCCCCTCCATGACCTTCTTGGTCTGCTCCAGGGTCGAGTTCGCCGGAAGCAAGGCCTGTACCATGAGGATTCCTTGGTCTTCATCCGGGAGATAGGCCGTGGGCATCCGCTTAAAGAGAAATCCCATCGCCGCCACGATCAGAAGGAATACGACCACGCAGCGGACCTTCCTGGAGAGGGACCAGCCCACCAGTTGCAGATACCGACTTCTGGCCCCGAAAAACAGGCGGTCAAACCAGCGGAAGAACGGCCGCAGGAACCAGACCCCACCCTCCGCCGGTTCATGCCCCTTGGGCACCGGCTTGAGAAACGAGGCGCATAACACCGGCGTCAGGATCAGGGCCACCAGCACCGAAAGGAGCATGGAGGCGATGATGGTCACGGAAAACTGCCGGTAGATGACCCCCGTGGAGCCGCCGAAAAAGGCCATCGGGCCGAAGACCGCCGAGAGCACCAGCCCGATCCCGACTAGCGCGCTGGTGATCTGGTCCATGGACTTGCGGGTGGCCTCTTTGGGAGAAAGACCTTCTTCGCTCATGATCCGTTCCACGTTCTCCACCACCACGATGGCGTCGTCCACCAGGAGGCCGATGGCCAGCACCATGGCGAACATGGTCAGCATGTTGATGGAGAACCCGAAAAGCCCCAGCACCGCGAACGTCCCCAGGATCACCACCGGCACGGCGATGGTCGGGATCAGCGTGGCCCGCATGTTCCCCATAAATAGATACATCACCAGGAACACCAGCAGGATCGCCTCGAAAAGGGTCTTGACCACCTCCGTGATGGCGACCTTGACGAACGGCGTGGTGTCGAAAGGATAAACGACCTTCATGCCGGCGGGGAAGAATCGGCTCATCTCTTCCAGTTTGGCCCTGACCGCGTCGGCTGTATCCAACGCATTGGCGCCGGCCGCCTGCCGGACGGCCAGGGCGGCGGCGGGCCTGCCGTTGTGATAGACTTCGGCATCGTAGGATTCGGCTCCCAGTTCCGTCCGTCCCACATCGTTGATCCGCACGATGGAGCCGTCCGGGTTGGTGCGGAGGGGGATCGCGGCAAACTCCTCGGGCGTCTTGAGCAGGCTCTGGACGACGATGGCGGCATTCAGGCGCTGGCCCGCCGTCGCCGGCGCCCCGCCGAACTGGCCGGCGGACACTTCCACGTTGTAGGCCCGCAGCGCCGTGATCACATCCTGAACCGTCATCTGGTAATCGGTCAACTTGTCGGGATTCAGCCAGATTCGCATGGCGTACTGGCTGCCGAAGACCTCCACCTCACCCACCCCCGGCACCCGCGAAAGCACCTTCTCCAGGCTGGATTGGGCATAGTCCTGCAGGTCATTCCCATCCATGCTCCCGTCTTCCGAGATCAGGCCCACGATCAACAGCCAGTTCCGGGTGGACTTGCTCACCTTGATGCCTGCCCGCTGCACCACCTCCGGCAAACTCGCCATGGCGAGTTGGAGTTTGTTCTGCACCTGGGCCCAGGCCAGGTCCGGGTCGGTCCCCGGAGCGAACGTCAGTTCGACGCGGGAAGAACCGGACGAATCACTGGTCGCCGACAGGTACAACATCTTGTCGAAGCCGGTCATCTTCTGCTCGATGATCTGCGTCACGCTGTTCTCGACCGTCTCCGCCGACGCCCCCGGATAAAACGCGGTGATGGCGATGGAGGGAGGAGCGATGGGTGGATACTGCGATATGGGCAACTTGTAGATCGCCAGCCCGCCCGCCACCATCAGGATGATGGCGATGACCCAGGCGAAGACCGGACGGTCCAAAAAAAATCTCGATAACATCATGAGCCTCCGTTACTTCGGCTGGGGGGCCGGCGGGACCGCATTCCCCGGTTGGGCATCCTGTTTCCGGCCGGCATCGAAGGGGACCTCTTTCACGGAGGCGCCGGGCCGCACTTTCTGCATTCCCTCGACAATAACCCGGTCGCCGGCCGCCAGACCCGAGGAGACGAGCCATTGGTCGCCGATGGTCCGGTCAAGGCCGAGCCTCCGTTGCCCGACCTTGCCCGCAGCGTCCACGATCAGGGCCACGGGATTCCCCTTCGTGTCGCGCGACACCGCCTGCTGAGGAAGCAGAATGGCCTGCCCATGAACGCCTTCTTGCACCACGGCCCTGACGAACATGCCCGGCAGGAGAACCCCATTCGGGTTGGGGAAGATCATCCGCAGGATCACGGACCCGGTGGTTGGATCCACCGAAACGTCGCGGAATTGAAGCGTCCCTTTCAGAGGGTAAGCCGTGCCGTCTTCCATGAGGAGTTGGACCTGGTTCTGGTTTGCCCCGTCGCGGTTGAGGCGGCCGTCTTCCAGCCGACGTTTCAACCGCATCAGTTCGGCGGTGGATTGGGGAACATCCACGTAAATAGGATCCAGTTGCTGAATGGTTGCCAGGGCCACGGGCTGATAGGCCGTCACAATGGCGCCATCCGTCACCGTGGATTTCCCTATGCGGCCGGAAATGGGAGCGGTGATCCTCGTATACCCCAGGTTGATCCGAACGATCTCGAGCGCCGCTTCCGCCTGTTTGACGGCTGCTTCGGACGCCGCAACCGCCAGTCGGTCGCTATCCACCTGCGCGTCGGCCACCCGAAGCGTGGCCTCGGCTACATCGGCGTTGGTCACGGCCTGGTCGTGATCGGAGGTGGAGACGGCTTTGTCCTTGAGCAGGTTCTCTGACCGCTGGCGGTTCGTCCGGGCGAGATCCAGGGTGGCCTTCTGCCGCGTTACGCTGGCCAGGCTTGCCGCCAAGGCGGCCGGCGCCCGGTCGGCGGTCTTCCGCACGACATCGAGGTTCGCCGCTGCATTGTCGAGCGCCGCCTTGAAGGGAGCAGGGTCGATCTCGTAGAGCACGTCTCCGGCTTTCACGTCAGAGCCTTCCGTGAAGAGACGCTTCTGCACCAGGCCATTCACCTGAGGCCGGATTTCGGAGACAAGGTAAGCAGATGTGCGACCCGGCAACTCCGCAGTCAGCACGACCTGCTGAGGCTGGACCGTCACTGTGGCTACTTCCGGGACAGGAGGCGCCGGCGGAGATTCCTGTTGGCCGCAACCCTGCAGGAAAAGGGCGACGAACAGGACTGCCGCAATACAACGTTCCCATCTCTGATGATTCATGGATACACTCCCAATACTCCGATCACCGCGTCGAGCCGCCGCGCAAATCGCAATCCAGCGCTGTCGTACTAAGGCAGGCTCCCCCGTCGGTTTCCCGACAGCGAATGTTAACATTCGTGAAGCAATCCAGGGGTATGATACGGTCGCGGACGGCGGGCGTCAACACGCATCGCCAGAGGAGGCGCAGGTCAGAAACTGAAGTTCAGGCCCGTGTAGAAGAAGTCGCGCCCGTGGCGGTCGTCGTACGCCGCGCCGGGGAAGAAGTGCCCGTAGCGGATCGTCCACGAAAGGTCGCTGAAGATTCGCCATTCCAGGAAAATATCGACCTCGTTGCCTATGCTGGTCGCCTTATTGACCGCGCGGTAGTCGCTGGTGGGGCCCCCGTCGCTGGCCTTGAAGAGGAAGTAATAGTCTGCGCCGACATCGACGCGGCCGGCGCCGGTCTTCTTCTCGTACGGCGTCATCTTGCCGCCGAGGCGCACGAACTGGAGGTTCGCGAAGCGCGACCCCAGCGCCAGGCCCGAGTTCACATAGCCGAAGCCCTGGAACTCGCGGTCGACCGTTCCGATGCGGTTGCCGTTCAGGGCCGAGATGGCCGTGCCGCGGTCGCCGTCGCCGCCGGCGTAGCCATATTCCCCCGTCAGGACGGGCTTCATGGGCGCCTGGACGTAGTAGTCCAATTCCGCGTTGAAGGCGTACGCCCGCACCCTCTCGGTGCCGTCGACCTGGGTGTCGGCGGCGCCCTTGCCGAATTCCCAGAGGCTCTCGACGGCGTAGTGCAGGTTCTTCGTCACGGCGCCCTTGCTGCCGACGCCGTAGTAACTGGAATCGTAGTCGAAGTCCTGCGTCGGCAAGTCCACATCGGTCATATGCTTCTGGATTACAAAGAAGGCGTAGGGCTGGTGGCCATCGATGGCCTGGTAAGTGAACTGGCCGCCGTAGAACGCGCGGCGGGTGTTGTCGTACCGCGGCCCGAAGCGTTCGATGTCGTCCTCGCCGCGCGGCGAATGGCCGGCGAAGCCCATGAACGACCAGTCCTTCGTTCCGAGGTCAAACTGGCCCGCGTCGAGGACCTTGCCGAGGGCGATGCCGCGCCCCAACTCGATGTACTGCCGCCCGCCGCGAATGTACAGCGTGAACGGCCACTTCTGCCCGCCGTACTTCGCGGCGGCCTGGCTGACGTTGAGTTCGTAGTACCCGATCTCGAGGTTCGGCCCCACGAGGTCGTGGCCCCGCAGGCCCTGGCCGTCGCCCCGGCCGAAGTCGATGTAGTTAAGGCGCATGCGGGCAAAGACGCGGTGGACCTCGTCGAACCGGACTTGCGTCCAGAGGCGGAGGTCCTGGACCGTCAGGTCGCCGTTGTTGTTGTTCTGGTCCGTAAAGTGCACGTAAGACGGAATGTAGAAGCCGCCCCACTCCACCAGGAGTTTCTGCTCGGCGGGCATCGCGGCTTCAAGGCGAGAGCGGACGTCCTGCTCGTAAAACATGCTCCGCTGGAAGACGTCATCGGGTTTGGGCGGTGCGGCGGGCGGCGCGGCGCCGAAGGCCGGAGCGGCCGGCAGAACCATCATACACACCAAGATCAACGGCGAAATCCGGCTCATCCGCACTCCGTCAGCCTAGAATCGACGCGAAAGTTGCGCATACCGTAGCCGTACCCAAGGCTTTTCGTCAACAAAAATGCAATTGTGCAGAGCCCGCCACGCAGATCGCCGTTCAATCCGCAATCCGCAATCCGCAATTGTTTCACCCGCTCGCGCGGCAGGCCTGGCCGGGCTTGAAGTCGGCGGCACGGCCGACGACGATCGTGGCCGTGCAGTACCGCTCCTTGACCTCGTGAACGATGAGCCGCCCGACCTTCCGCCCGGCCGACTGGCCGATAGCGTCGCCTGTCACCGGGTCGAGGATCGGGTTGCCCGCGTCGGCGACCTCGAACTCGGCGCCGCTCTTGACGCCGCGGTCGCGGCCCCCGTTCAGGATCACGCTGCCGTCTTCCTGGACGAGGGCGATCTGCGGCTCCCACGGCCGGCTGGCGATGGCAGTCGTGATCCGCGCAATCGCCCGCTCGACGACCTTCTTCGTAGCGCGGCCCAGCGGCGTCTGGTAAAACGCCGACCCGCCGAACGAGATGCCCTCGTAGGCGGCCTTCACGGAGAGGTCCCTGGCCGACACCGATTCCTCGATGTTCTCCGACGCGATGATTTCGCCCGACTCCACGTCAACGACATACAGGACTATGCCCATGACGGCCTTGTTCGAGCCGCCGAAGATGTCCCAGTTCCACGCGGTCATGCCGCCCGTGTTGGTCGAGACGTGGCCGAAGTCGGTCACCGCCCCCTTGATGAGGTACTGGCAGTTGCGGATGCGGCCGGTGGCGACCTTGCCCTGCGGCCGCGTGGCCCCGCCCTGCTGGAACTGGAGTTCCTGCATGATCGCGCCAAGTTCCTGCCGCTCGACGACGTGGTAGCGGCCGGTGGCCAGCAGGCGGTCGACGAGGATTTCCTGCATGCCGTCGCCCAGGCTCCAGTTCAACGGAAATCCCGCGCGGTTCTCGAACTTCATGACGGCAATGGTGGGCTTGACGTAATCTTCGGGGTTTCGGCC
>Ga0315286_10008642_pt1 | contig 10029 bp, 6 predicted proteins | sample YL17G10_0_MG_FD_205038 | JGI IMG/M metagenome (GOLD analysis project Ga0315286, IMG submission 205038) | Sediment microbial communities from Yellowstone Lake, YNP, Wyoming, USA - YL17G10_0 | ecosystem: Environmental > Aquatic > Freshwater > Lake > Sediment | place: USA: Wyoming | collected...
GGACCTGCAGGACATCGATGCCCACCTGCGAGGCGGCATCCCCGATCGCGACATCGACGCGCTTGGCCCCTACTGGCAGGTGATCCCCGGCGTGCGCGCAGCACTCTTCGAACCGGCCGGCCGCCCCGGCTACCGCCGGCTGCGGGTGCCCACGGCGGAGGTAAGGCCAGCCATCCTCGACCACGCCGAGTTCGCCGCGTTCAACGCGTCGGTGACCGGGCGCTTCGCGCGGTGGACGCGGGCCAACACTCGAGGGCTCAAAGGACTTGCCCAAGGCGGCCCGCCCAAGGCGCTCATCGAGACCATCGCCGAGAATCTGCTCGGCACCTTCAAGACGGCGCCCCTCGTCGATGCCTACGATGTCTATCAGCGCCTGATGGACTACTGGGCCGAGACCATGCAGGACGACTGCTATCTCATCTCGGCCGACGGGTGGTGTCAGGGAGCACAGCCTCGCGAGATTACTCAGGTCAAGAACAAGGACGGCAAGCTCGTCTGGGCGGAGGGGCACGACTACAGGAAGGGCAAGCGCCGGTTCAAGGCGGACCTGATACCCGCCTCGATCCTGATCCCGCGGTACTTCGCTGCGGAACAGACGGCCATCGCAGCCATAGAAGGCGAGCTGGCACCGGTCGAGCAACTGCTCGACGAACAGAGAGAGGAGCAGGGCGGTGAGGATGGGCTGCTGAGCGACGTGATCGAGGGCGAGGGTGACAAGCAGAAGATCACCGCGAAAGTCATCAGGGCACGCCTCAAGGAGATCGGAAAAGACCCGGCATTTGACGACGAGCGCGAAGCGCTGCACGCCTATGCCGCGCTGCTCGACAGGCAGTCTGATGCCAAGAGTCGCTTGAAAGCCGCGCAGGAGGAACTGGACGCGAAGGTCGACGCTCGCTACCCCATGCTCACGGAGGATGAAATCAAGACGCTGGTCGTGGACGGCAAGTGGCTCGCCGCACTCGCCGCCGCCGTGCAGGGCGAGCTCGACCGCGTCTCGCAGACCCTTACCGGCCGCGTCCGTCAGCTCGCCGAACGCTACGCCTTGCCGCTGCCACAGCTCGCCGATGACGTGGCGGCGTTGGAGGTCAGGGTCGCGGCGCACCTGCAGGGGATGGGATTCAAGGCATGAACCGTCCTGCTCCGCTCGCGCTGCGGCCCGCGTTCCCGGACATGAGGGGTCTCTCGACCTCGAACCTGAAGTACATGCGCTTTTTCGCCCAGGAGTGCCCAGACCGCCAGATTGGTCAGCAGTCTGCTGACCAATTGCCCTGGTTCCACATCGAGAAACCCATCGGTTTGGCCGAGTACCAGCTCGTCCGCGCCCTGCCGCAGCCGCTTGACACGAGCCTGCCCAGCATCGAGGAGATCGAGGCCGAGCTTTCGCGCGATCTGGAAGAGGAGGGCGAGCCTTGAGCCTCGGGCAATCCCGGCCGCGCACGCAGATCGGCGGCGACGTGGCCGCACCCGCCGCCCGCGGGGACGAGCGCCTGAACGACGCGGGGGCGGCATGGAACTGAAGCCCGGGTACAAGCAGACGGAGGTCGGTGTCATTCCGGAGGAGTGGGGTGTTTCTAAGGTCGGGCGCGAGTTCGAGGTCAAACTCGGGAAGATGCTCGACGCAGAGAAGAACGTCGGCGTCCACAAGCCCTACCTTGGTAACAGGGCAGTCCAGTGGGATCGCATCGACATCAGCGAACTCCCAACCGTCCCAATGTCTCGATCAGACATGGAGAGGTTCCGCCTGAAGAAAGGCGACCTCTTGGTCTGTGAAGGTGGCGAGGTCGGTCGTGCGGCGATTTGGGACGCACCGATCGAGGAATGCTATTACCAGAAAGCCCTTCACCGGCTGCGACCACTACGCGGTTTTGATGCGAGCTTCATGGTCGCACTTCTCCGCCAGTGGTCGGACTTTGGGTTGCTCGCGAATTACGTAACGCAGACCAGCATCGCGCACCTTCCTCGTGAGAAGTTGATGGAAGTACCGATACCGCTCCCTCGGCCGACCGAACAGCGCGCCATCGCGGCGGCGCTCGGCGACGTGGATGCGCTGTTGGGCGGGCTGGAGCGGCTCATCGCCAAGAAACGCGACCTCAAGCAGGCCGCCATGCAGCAGTTTCTCACCGGCCAGACCCGCCTCCCCGGCTTCCAAGGCGAGTGGGAGGTGAAGCGACTCGTACTCCTCTGTTCAATGAGGAGTGGCGAGACGATTACAGGTGCTGATATTGACGAATACTCAGAAATCCCATGCTACGGCGGGAACGGACTTCGTGGCTTCACCACGCGTTTCACACACAATGGCGCATATGCCCTCATTGGGCGGCAAGGAGCGCTGTGTGGGAATGTCGTCGGCGTAGCGGGGAAGTTCTTTGCGTCTGAGCACGCAATAGTCGTGACTGCCTCTCCACACTGCGAGATTCGCTGGCTGACATACGTGCTTGGGGCAATGGATCTCAATCGGCACTCTGAGTCGTCTGCTCAACCGGGGCTCTCTGTCGCGAAGTTGTTGAATCTCGCCGTGTCAGCGCCACAGACCCTAGACGAACAGGCGGCGATCGCGGACGTGCTGTTAGCCATGGAGGCGGAACTGGCGGCGCTGGAAGGGCGGCGCGACAAGACCCGCGCGCTGAAGCAGGCCATGATGCAGGAACTGCTCACCGGCAGGATACGGCTGGTATGAAGGAAGCCCAGAACATCGAGTGGAAGGAGACGTGGCGCGACGAGTATCTGCGCTGGATCTCGGGCTTTGCCAACGCGGAGGGCGGCGCGCTGCACATCGGGCGGAACGACAGGGGCGTTGTGGTGGGCCTGCCGAACGCGGCGAAGTTGCTGGAGGACATTCCGAACAAGGTGCGGGATCTCCTCGGCATCCTCGTGAAGGTGAACCTGCGCAAGGAACGCGGCAAGGAATGGCTGGAAATCGTTGCGGAGCCGTATCCGTATCCGGTGAGCTACAAGGGTGAGTACCACCTGCGCAGCGGCAGCACGAAGCAGGAACTGAAGGGCGCGGCGCTCGACCGGTTCCTCCTGCGAAAGCAGGGGCGCACCTGGGACGGCGCACCAGTGCCGGGAGTGTCTCCCCGCGACCTGTCCAGGATGGCACTCGCGGCGTTTCGCAAGCTGGCGAAGGACAGCCGTCGCCTGGACGCCACGGTGCTGCGTGAGCCCGCCGTGGGGCTGCTCGACAAGCTGAACCTGCTCGAGGGCGGTCATCTCAAGCGCGCGGCGCTGCTGCTGTTCCATCCCGACCCGGAGCGCTTCACGACCGGCGCGTTCGTGAAGATCGGCTTCTTCCGCACGGAGTCCGATCTCCTTTACCACGACGAGGTCCATGGCGACCTGTTCACCCAGACGCGGCAGACGATGGATCTGCTGCTCACGAAGTACCTGAAGGCCGCGATCAGCTACCGGGGCATCCACCGGGTGGAAACGCTGCCGGTGCCGGAGGCTGCGTTGCGTGAGGCTGTGCTCAACGCGATCATCCACAAGGACTACGCCAGCCATTCGCCTGTGCAGATCCGGGTCTATGCGGACAAGCTGAAGATCTGGAACGCGGGTGAGTTGCCGGAGAACTGGTCCGTGGAGAACCTGCTTGGCGAGCATTCCTCGCGCCCGTTCAATCCCTCCCTGGCCAACGCTTTCTTCCGCGCCGGCGAAATCGAGGCATGGGGACGCGGCATCGAACGCATTTTCGGCGCGTGTGAGGCTGCCGGCACACCCACCCCACTGATTCGTTACGAGCCGAACGACCTGTGGATTGAGATTCCTTTTGCACCGGCCTACATCGAGAAGATGACCGGCCCAGGCAGCGGGACGGGTGGCCCGGCGGAAGGTGAGTCTGGGACTACCCTGAAAACTACCCTGAAAACTACCCAGAGGATTCTGGCCATCCTGCGCGCGCAACCTGACGCAAGCCGACGGGACGTCGCCGGGCAGTTGGGCGACATCACGCAAGACGGAGTCAAGTATCACCTCGACAAACTGCGGAAGGCCGGAAACATCCGCCACATCGGCCCGGCCAACGGGGGGCGGTGGGAGGTGGTCGGATGAGCGATATCGGCAAGCTGGAACGCATTACGCAGTATCGCGTCATCGCGCTGTTCCGCGACGAGCTTGGCTACCGTTTCCTTGGCGACTGGACCGACCGCACGAATCGCCACGTCGATGAAGAACTGCTGGGCAACTGGTTGCGTGGACGCGGCTACCGGTCCGAACAGATCAGCCGCGCCATCGACATGCTTGGCCGCGAGGCCAACAACCCCAACCGAAGCCTCTACGAGAACAACCGTGCGGTGTGGGCCCTGCTTCGCTACGGCGTGCAGATGAAGATGGCCGCCGGGGAGCACACCGACACCGTCTGGCTGATCGACTGGCGCAACCCCCAGGCCAACGACTTCGCCCTCGCCGAGGAAGTGACGCTTCGCCCGGACCAGCCCTGCGCCCACGACAGACGGCCCGACCTGGTCCTCTACATCAACGGACTTGCGGTAGGCGTGATCGAGCTGAAGCGCAGCTCGGTGAGCGTCGGCGACGGCATCCGCCAGCTCATCTCCAACCAGTCTCCCGAGTTCAATGCCTGGTTCTTCAGCACGGTGCAGATCGTCTTCGCCGGGAACGACACCGAGGGGTTGCGGTACGGCACCATCGGCACGCCGGAAAAGATGTTCATGGGCTGGAAAGAGGACGAGGCCGACAACACACGGTACAAGCTCGACAAGTACCTGCTGAAGCTGTGCGACAAGGCGCGGCTCGTCGAGCTGTTGAGAGACTTCGTGCTCTTCGACGGCGGCGTGAAGAAGCTGCCGCGGGCGCATCAGTACTTCGCCGTCAGGGCCGCCGAGCGCCATGCGCGCGACTACAACGGCGGCGTCATCTGGCACACCCAGGGCAGCGGCAAGAGCATCGTCATGGTGCTCCTCGCCAGGTGGATTCTCGAGGACAATCCCAGGGCGCGCGTGCTGATCGTCACCGACCGCGACGAACTCGACAAACAAATCGAGGGAGTGTTTCACGAGAGCGGCGAAGCCATCTACCGGACCAGGAGCGGGGCCGACCTCATGGCCCAACTCGGCCAGGCCGCGCCTCGCCTGCTCTGCTCGCTCGTGCACAAGTTCGGCCGGAAAGGCGTGGACGACTTCGACGCCTTCATCGAGGAACTGAGGAGACAACCCAGCACTGCGGTGGGCGAACTGTTCATTTTCGTGGATGAGTGCCACCGCACCCAGAGCGGCAAGCTGCACAAGACGATGAAGGCGCTCCTGCCAGGGGCCGTGTTCATCGGCTTCACCGGCACGCCGCTGCTGAAAACCGACAGGCAGACGAGCTTCGAGGTCTTCGGCCGCTACATCCACACCTACAAGTTCGGGGAGGCCGTGCAGGACGGCGTCGTCCTCGACCTCGTGTACGAGGCACGCGACATTCCGCAGGAACTGGGCTCGCGCGACAGGATCGACGTGTGGTTCGAGGCCAAGACGAGGGGCCTCAACGACTGGCAGAAGGCGGCGCTGCGCGAGCAGTGGGGCACGATGCAGAAGGTGCTGAGCTCCCGCTCGCGCATGGACCGGGTGGTCGAGGACGTCGTGTTCGACTTCAGCGTCAAGCCGCGGCTGGCCAGCCAGCGAGGCAACGCGATGCTGGTGGCCTCCAGCATCTACGAGGCCTGCCGCTACTTCGAGCTGTTCGAGAAGACCGTCCTCAAGCGCCGGTGCGGGCTCGTCACCTCATACGACCCGAAGGCCGCGGACGTCACGATGGAGGACACCGGTGCGAACACCGAGACGGAGAAGCGGTTTCTCTACGATACCTACACGGCGCTCTTGAAGGACGTCGCCGCGGAGCCCGGCAAGACCAGGACCGAGACCTACGAAGACCGTGCGAAGGAGAGGTTCATCGAGCAGCCGGCCAGCATGCGGCTGCTGATCGTCGTGGACAAGCTGCTCACCGGCTTCGATGCGCCCAGCTGTACCTACCTCTACATCGACAAGTCGATGCAGGATCATGGGCTCTTCCAGGCCATCTGCCGCACCAATCGTCTGGATGGCGAAGACAAGCCCTTCGGCTACATCGTGGACTACAAGGACCTGTTCAAAAAGGTGCAGGGCGCCATCGCCGTCTACACCTCGGAGCTCGACACGAGCGACGGCGGCGCGAGCCCTGAGATCCTGCTCCAGGACCGGCTGACCCGCGGCCGCGAGCAACTGGAAACGGCCCGAGAGGCGCTCGCGCTCCTGTGCGAGCCGGTGCAGCCCCCGAAGGGAGAGCTTCAGTACATCCACTACTTCTGCGGCAACACGGAACTCGCTGACGACCTGGCAGCGCACGAGCCCGAGCGGGTGGCCCTCTACAAGGCTGTGGCCGCACTGGTGCGGGCTTATGCGGCCCTGTCCGACTGCTTCCCGGAGGCGGGCTACTCGGCGGCGGAGATCGTGGCGATCGAGCAGGAACTCGCTCGTGCGGTAGCGCTGCGCGAGACGATCCGCCAGGCGAGCGGTGAGACACTCGACCTGAAGGCCTACGAGGCGGACATGCGCCACCTGATCGACACCTACATCAAGGCGGAGGAAGCGCGGCGGATTTCGGACTTTGGAGAGGTCACGCTGCTCGAGTTGACCGTCAAGAGCGGCATTGCCGCGGCTATCGCCAGCCTGCCCGACGGGATTCGGGCGGACAGGGACGCTGTCTCCGAGACAATCGCCAACAACGTCCGCAGCAAAATCATCCGCGAGCACCTACATGACCCGGCCTTCTACGACAAGATGTCCGCGCTGCTCGCCGAGGTGCTGGCGGACCTGAAAGCGCGGCGCATCGACTACGAGGAGTTCCTCAAGCGCATGGCGGCGCTGGCTGCGCAGGTCGAGGCGGGCGAGGCGGACGATACGCCCGAGCCGCTCAAGCGGAGCCGAGGGCTGCGGGCCATTTACAACCTGCTCGCGTCGGTGCCGGTGTCGGCAGATGCGGTGGCGGACCAAGCCAACACCGACAAGGGCTGGGACAAGACGCTCGCCACGGCGCAACGCATCGACGCGACGCTTCGAACCAGCGCTCCTGACGGCTGGCGCGGCGTTCTGTCGAAGGAGCAGGAGGTGAAACGCCTCGTTTATCAACTGGTGCACGACACGGAACTGGTCGAACGGCTGTTCCCCGTGATCAAGGCACAGGCCGAGTACTGATGGGGCAGGCAGTGCGGTTGGGCGAGCTTCGGATTGACGTGGTGCGCAAGGACATCAGGAATGTCCACCTGAGCGTTCATCCCCCGACAGGGCGCGTGCGCATCGCTGCGCCTCGGCACCTCAGCGATGGAGCCATCCGGGCCTTCGCCGTTGGCAAGCTCGGATGGATCCGGCAACAGCAGACGAAACTGCAGGCGCAGGAGCGCGAGACGCTGCGCGAGTACATCGACCGCGAATCACACTACGTGTGGGGACGGCGTCTGCTGCTCCAGGTTGTCGAAGCCGACGCCACGCCGCGGGTGAACCTGACAGCACGCCGGCTGGTGTTGCAGGTGCGACCGCACACGCCCGCTGCCAGACGCGCGGCGCTGCTCGACGAGTGGTACCGCGTCCAAGTCAGGGAGGCCGTCACTCCCCTCATCGCCAGGTGGGAACGCGTCATTGGTGTTTCCGTGCGCCGCGTCTTCATTCAGCGGATGAAGACGAAATGGGGCAGCTGCAACCACCGCGCCGCAACCATCCGGCTGAATACGGAACTCGGACGCAAGCCGCGGCAGGGCCTCGAGTACCTGGTCGTCCACGAGATGGCTCACCTGCTGGAGCCAGCCCACAACGCCCGGTTCGTCGCGCTGATGGACCGGTTCCTCCCCTCGTGGAAATCCGTCCGGCAGACGCTTAATCGCCTTCCCGCTCGCCACGAAGAGTGGGAGTACTGATCGAGGACGGTTGCGATTGAAGCTTCGACGGCGTTCAGCGTGGTGCCGGGTGAATTCCGGCCCGGGCCGGCGCGGTGAACAGCGCAAGATCGATCGCATCCGCCATGATCCGGTAGCCAGCCGCCGACGGGTGCAGATGATCGCCGCCGTCGACGGCCGCGGACAGGCGCGACGGCCTCTCGGGATCCCGAGTCACCGCGTCGAAGTCGATCACCGCGTCGAACCGGCGGCTTGTCCGAATCCACTCATTGACCTTCTGGCGATCGGCCTCGCCCTCCGGCGTGAAGTAACCAGAGTACGAGAACCCCTCGAACGGCATGATGGTCGCTCCGTACACCCGGATGCCGACTGCGTGGGCGCGTTCGATGATCTGCTCGTAGGCCGCGATGATGTCCTCGGCGGTTGCCGCGGGCTCGCCCTTCACCCGGGAGCCGGCGGCCATGCCGATGTCGTTGATACCCTCGAAGACGATGAGCCAGCGCACGCCCGGCTGGGCCAGCGCGTCGCGATCGAGGCGGGCCAGGGCGTTCGGCCCCAGGCCGTCGTGGAGCAGGCGGTTGCCCCCGACTCCGAGATTGAGCACGGCCACCTCGGCCGTGGCCGTGTTCGCCCGGAGGCGGCGCGCCAGGGTGTCGGGCCATCGATCGTTGCCGTTGGTGGTCGAACCGCGGCCGTCGGTAATGGAGTCGCCGAGGATGGCGACGGCTCCCGGCGACTCGTCCGCCGGCACGTCGACGGCGCTCAGGAAGTACCAGTGATCAACGCGCACGGCAGAAGACAGTTCAGGTGCCGACATCGCGTCGCCAACTTGCAGATACGAGGTCGTGCGCGATCCCGGATGGCCGGTCACGTCCGCGGGAGCACCCTTGAGGTACATTGTCACGGCCAGATCGGAGAGCGGGGCAAGGCCGAAGTCGATCGGATCGGAGACAATGAGCGCGCCCTCCGGGATCGTGACGGAAGGGCGGCCTCCAAACGTGAGCGCCCGGTCAGTGGTCGGGATGCAGGCGCCCCCGCCGCCCGCCACGGCGACGCGGGCCGCGCGAAGCGTGAGCGGCGATCGGCCGAAGGCATTCGAAAACCGGACCCGTAACCTGCGGCCGCCGATGGAGACGTGCACGATCTGCCGGAGTGTCGTGTCGGCGAACCCAGGTGCGGGCGGCAGGTTGCTGTCTTCCGTCAGCTGTTGCGACGCCGCCCACGTGGCGACCCACGCGCCGCCTGGGCCGGCCGCGCGCTGATCGGCGGCCGAGGCCCCCGACGTCAGCAGCGCCGCGAGGCCGGCACAGGCGAGCAGCGACGCCGTGCTCTTCATCATCGCCTCTCGTCTCGTCACTTGCACAACGCCGAGAGCCGAGTCAGCGTATCGTCCGGCGTGCGCGCGGCGTCGAGACCCTTCACGGCGGCCACCTGATCGAGCCAGGTCGACCCTGACGGAAACGGCCGGTCGACCTCCGCGTCGTACGCGGAGTCCCCTTGCGCCGCCGACAGCGTGACGAACTCGAAACCGCGCTGCTCAAGCAGATCGAGGAGCCTGGGTAGCATCACGGTCTGGAGCCCGCCAAGGTGCAGCAGCATGACGTGAGCGATGTCGCGTCCGAAGACGAGCCTGGCCCGATCGACGGCTGCGGAGAGGGAGTCGGTCGCCCGACGAAGGTAGATCTCCTTCATCCACTCGACTGCGGAGGCGTTATTTTCTGCCAGGCAGCGGGCATAGGGGTCGTTGAAGGCCCAGTCGTCGAAGTTCAACGTCACCTGGGCCACGCGGTACCCGCGCGTCTTCAGGAAGCGGGCGACCTCGCGGCGCTTCTCGACGGTCTCGCCTTCGTGGAGGTATGGGAACCGGAACCAGCGCCAGTCCTCGTTCCCCATGTGGGTGCGCAGCGTCTCCTCGTCGGCGGCGACATCCTGCTCGAAGGCCTCCGGCGAGTTCTTGTGGAGGTCCATGTGGGAGAAGGCGTGATTCCCGAGCGGATGCCCGGCCGCTCGCCACAACCGCAGGACGTCGGCGTTGCCGGGCGCCTCCTCCAGGCCCTTGGCGTTGACGAACCCGTACGTGGGCGGCGCCTTGCGCGCGGCGAGCGCCCCGAGAACGCTTCGCGCGATGTCGCTGCGGCTCAATCCCGGCGGCAGCGCGCCGTGCACGG
>Ga0315286_10008647_pt1 | contig 10026 bp, 4 predicted proteins | sample YL17G10_0_MG_FD_205038 | JGI IMG/M metagenome (GOLD analysis project Ga0315286, IMG submission 205038) | Sediment microbial communities from Yellowstone Lake, YNP, Wyoming, USA - YL17G10_0 | ecosystem: Environmental > Aquatic > Freshwater > Lake > Sediment | place: USA: Wyoming | collected...
CCAGGCGTCCCGATTCGAACGCATCGAATGCTTCCGCGAAGATCTCTGGAACAAAACGAAACGCGATGGTATACATGCGCCCCGTATTCATCTCCGATTCCGCGATCTCGGCGACGTCCGTTCGACGTGACATCTCCAACAACACCTGTCTCGCTGCAGCGACATCACCGTCCCTGGCCAACAAGACGTGTGCTTTCAGGGCGTAGGCATGGGGGATCTGCGGTGCCAGCGAAATCGCCTGGTTGAAGTTTCGTTCGGCATCATCGAAGCGGCGCAGACACGTATTCGTATATCCGAGACAATCAAGATATGAATTGTAGCTATGGGGAATCAGCCGACGCGCGTCCTCGAAGTGTTTCAACGCATCCTGCCATTTTCCCTGGCGTCGTAATGTGTAACCGATAGCTGCCGCGGCATCCCCGCTCGGTCGCAGACGCTCTGCCCTGTCGAAGTGTTCGAGCGCCTTGTGGAACTCGCGTTGGGCGTAGGCAACGTATCCGAGTGCGAGATGGGTCTCCGGGAGATCTGGCGCGAGCGCTTCCGCCCGGTTTGCCGCCTCCGTCTCGAGCGTGAGCGCTCTCGGCCGGTCAAAACGCCAGTAGAGAACGAAGTTCGCCATCGCCAACCCCGCCCACGCCTCGGCGAATCGGGGGTCCAGTGAAACAACGTTGTCGAACAGCTGGACGGACAACTGCGCGTCGGCCAGGCCCCCAAACCTGTAGTAATAGTCGAACCCCCGTAAGTAGTCTTCGTACGCCGCGAGGTTATCCGTGGGCCTCTTCTCGATCGCCCGGCGCTCGGGTTCCAAAAGCGCGACGTCCAACTGCGCCGCCACTCTCTCGGCGATATCCGACTGAACCCGAAACACCTCGGTCATGTTCTCATCATACGTATCCGCCCACACGTGTGTGTCATCGGAGACACGAATCAGCTGGGGAATCACACGGACGCGGCTCGTCGGGTCCGCCGGCCTTTCCCGCTGAACCGTGCCTTCGAGGATATAATCCACACCGAGTTCGATGCCGATCTGCCGGATCGGTTTCGTGGTCTTCTTGTATTGAATGGCGCTCTGACGCGAGATGACCCCGAGCCCGCTGACGCTGGCCAGACGGGCGGTGATCGCATCGGTCGTCCCGTTCGCAAAATACTCGTCCTCCGGAGCACCCAGGTTTTCAAAGGGCAGAACCACGATCATCTTGCGGGTGTCCGCGGCGCGTTGCTGTTGGGGCGGCGGAGCCGGATTGAACAAACGGGGGATGATTGCGATTGCAAGAGCGATAACGGCGACAACGCCGACCGCTACCCCGGCGATCACGAGCTTGTTTCTTCCGCCATTCGTCTTGGCTTTTTGAGGAATCGCGTGGGTCTGCGTCGCCGAACGAAGCGCCCGAAGGTCGACCAACATGTCCTCTACATGCGGATAACGCTCCGACGAGTTCTTCGCGAGCGCCTTCCCGACAATCCGCTCCAGCTCCATCGGCACCTGGCTCCGACGCGCCGTTACCGGCTCGGGCTCGTCGTGAAGAATCGAATACACCACGGCGGGCTCGTACTGTCCCTGGAAGGGTCTTTCGCCGACGATCATCTCGTAGAGCACCACACCCAAAGACCAGATGTCGCTCCGGCGATCGACGTCCTTCCCCGACGCCTGCTCCGGCGACATATACGCCGCCGTCCCCAGCGTCGTGTCCGTCTTCGTGATCTTCGTGTGCGTCCCTAACCGGGCGAGACCAAAGTCCAGGATCTTCGCCTGGCCCCGGGAGGTCAGCATGATGTTCCCCGGTTTGATGTCCCGGTGAACGATCCCTTTCTCGTGGGCCTCGTGGAGCCCTTCTCCGATCTGGATCGTGAGGGAAAGAAGATCATCGATGGGGAGCGGCCCCTTCTGGATCCGGTCCTTGAGGCCTTCTCCCTCGATGAACTCCATCGCGATGAACGACTGGCCGTCGTGCTCGTCGATCTCGTATATCGTGCAGATATGGGGATGGTTGAGAGTGGCCGCCGCCTCGGCTTCGTGGATGAAGCGGGCTTTGGCCTCGTCGTCACGGGTGAGATCGGGATGGAGGAACTTGAGGGCGACGAACCGGTGGAGCTTCAAGTCCTCGGCCTTGTAGACCACACCCATCCCACCCTCGCCGAGCTTGGAGAGGACCTTGTAGTGAGAAATGGTCTGACCGATCATCCAGGGCCTTCCGAGAGATCGGTGCATAGTATTAAGATAACGTTAACTGCGGATGGTTTTCTGCACCACCAGAGATTGTACCAGGAAGGGAAGGTTCTTCAAAGCAAGTAGTTGCTTCGACGGAGAGACATAGGACGCCGAAAATGGTTGTTCCCCCGGGGTGGCTATCTGGGAGCCACGTCAATCAAGCGTTGCGGGTTGGCCGGCTGGTTGATATCCTCCTCGCGTGCAGTTGAGGGTAATTTGCTGATCTTTTTCGTTTCTGATCCTGGGGGATGTGACCATGCGAATCTGTAACCGCTCTCTTTCGACGGGCTGTGTTGTGGTCGTAGCACTGGTCTTTCTCGGCTGCGGGATCAAGACCAAAGGCGGATATGTCTCAGACACTTTTACCGCCGACGACGGGACAACGATCACCCGGATGAACACAAAAGAAATCGGCATCGTAAAGCAGGCACAGCGAACCACGGGAAAGTACAGAGCCAACACCATTTGCTATCTCGATGCCCGGAAATGTCAACACACCGACGGGACCGTGACTTATGATCTGATGCTGGAGGTCCGTTGGACGGACACGGGACTGCTGGAGAACTATCAGAACATGTCACGTAAGGAGACTCTTAGCCTCTTCATCGACGGGAACGAAGTGCGCCTGCGGCCGGAGGGAGATGTCAGGCGCGAAAAGGATCAAATCAATCATTACATCTCCGATTTCTCGATCTACCCGGTATCCACCGATGTTCTGCGTGACCTGGCCGGTGCGCGCGAGGTCAACGTATCCATCGCGGGTGAAGGCGGCACGCTCGAGGGTTACTTCGAGAGCCAGAACTTATTGGCCTTCAAACGGTTTTGGGAAGAAAACGGTGACTCCGCTGGTCAATCGGCCACACCACAAAAATAGTCTGGCGATAGTGTTTTCAGACTAAATGTACCGCGCCCAGCCGCCGGGGTGTGCAGCTTTATAACGTCTATACCAGAGACAGCACGGATAGAGAAGAATCAGCACGGCCATCGTCGCCACGTACGCGGTTCCCAATCCCATCTTCGCATGGACGTTCAATGCCCGAGCCGATACTTCCAGAGACACGATGTGCAGAACATAGAAGAAGAAAGCCGTCTGCCCGAAAACGAGTATCGGGTTCCAGAGCCTCGTTGCCCCGCCAGCCTTACCTTGAAGTCTGAATAACAGAGAGAGAATGATCCCCATCAGTCCGAGTTCCAGTGTCAGAAATGACAAACTCGGGGGGTACTTGCTGACATGAAGCCATTGGATGAGCGAACCGTCGTCCCGGAGGAGGGTCATATTCCCATAGCTATTCAGGCCTCGCACAATCCCAAACACGAGCAATGACGCCGCTCCGACCACCAGGAGCACTTTTTCAGCCGACCATCTCGCCGATCCGGAGTCCCCGACGCGAAGCAGTGTTTTCCCGAACACAAAGCCCAGCATCATCACCGCAAGCCATGGAAACACGGGATATACGACAAGAAGGTGAGGAAACTGCCCGGGGTGAATGAACAAGGCTCCAATCACCGACGGCTGATTGTTGTTGAGACTGAATAGGGCTCCGATGACGAGTTCACTGACAAGAATGAAAACTATGGATGTCCCAAGAAGCCAGAACGTTCTCAGACGACGCAGCGGGATCATCAATATAAGCGATATACCGATGGCATAGAGGACCTGAAGCGTGATCGAACCGCCGTAACCCCAGAATCGCGAAATAAGGATGGGATCGAGCAACGCAATAAGAAGCCCCCGCGTCAGCAGATAGCGGTCAATCGAGGCGTTCGACTCGCCGGCGCTCTCTCGCCGTCTCAAGCTCAAGGCAAGGGCCGTCCCGGCAAGAAATAGAAACGTAGGCGCGCAGATATGGGTGATCCACCGGGTGAAGAACTGAAACGTTGGAAGCTTCATTCCGGCTTGATAGAGAAAAAACGAGTCGGTGACGAGTCTACCCTTGTTGAATGCTCCGGAAGCATGGTCGATGGCCATCAAGACCATGACGATTCCGCGCATCCAGTCCAGCGCGACGTAGCGATGTTTCATGAGAGGCCCGCTCAGGGCTCCAAGTTCATCTTCCGCAGCAGGGCCGCATAGGCCGGGAGAGATCGTAAGGGATCGAGGATCGGCGCACTCTTGACTGATGTCACGAGGATCGGATCGCGTTCCTCGATACCCCTCTCCAGCCATGCCACGGCTTCGTCTCGTTCTCCCAGACCACGATGGACAGATGCGAGAGCGGACGCGGGCACATAGGTCGACCGCCGCCGCGCGGTCAACTCCTCCAGCAACTGTCGCGCCTCGGCGGCCCGGCCGGCCTGACCATAGGCTCTGCCGAGTGATCCCAGCGTTATCGCATTGCCACCGGACAACTCGTTCGCCTTCTCGGCCGCGGCGATGGCCTCGTCCAGCCGCCCATTCACGAGCAAGGCGGTCGAGAGCAACCAATAGGAGAAGAAGAACGTCGGGTCGAGATCGATGGCGTGTTGCAGTTGCGCGACCGCTGGCTCGACTTGCCGCGTGCAGTGAAGGAGATACCCCGCCAACGTATTGTAGAATGGATCGAGCGGATCCAACTCCAACGCCCGCCGCATCTCAGCCAAGGCCTGTTCCACCCGCCCCAGCGGGTACAGGAACCACATTGCGTAACACCAGGCGTAGTCGTATCGGATAGCCGCGGAGGACGGATTCAACTCCAGGGCACGGCGGAATTCGCGCTCCGCTCCCGGCCAATCGAACTCGCCGGTGCCCAGGACGGTTCCCAACGCGCTGTGGGCGTCCGCGATCGTGTCATCGAGTCTGAGGGCATCGAGCGCCGCCGACTTGGCCAGGGGAAACGACTTGCGCGGATCAACGGATCCCCAATAGAGGCTCCAAAAATGAGATTCTGCCAGCACGACATACGCCGGGGCGTAGCTAGGATCGAGCGCGATGGCCTGCTCACAGTACCGACGGCCCGCCTCGCGTCCTTCGTGCGTCATCTTCCGAAGGTGATACCGGGCCTTCAGACAGAGATCGTAGGCGGCGAGATTCTCGGTGTACCGCTTGACGAGCGGACGGTCCCCCGAGAGGCGCAGCCGCAGCTTCTCCACGATGGCCTGCGAGATCTCGTCCTGAATCGCGAAGATGTCCGTCATCTCCCGGTCGAAGCGCTGGCTCCACAGGTGGTACCCGTCGCTCGCTTTCACGAGCTGCGCCGTCACGCGGAGGCGGCTCCCCGCCCGACGCACGCTGCCTTCCAGGATGTGCTCGACGTTGAGCCGCGCCCCGATCTCGCGGACGTCCGCCTCCTTGCCGCGAAAGGAGAAGGACGAGGTCCGGGCCATCACGCGCAACCCCGGCACCTGTGTCAGCGCGTCGATGATGTCCTCGGCCAATCCGTCGCTGAAGTACTCGTTCTCCTTGTCCGCACTCAGGTTCGAAAAGGGGAGCACAGCGATCGAGGGGACCGCCTTCGCGTCGCTGCGAGCGGCTTCGACGGACAAGGATTCGATGCGTCTCTTGAGGGATTGCAGGGCGCCGAGCAAATCGGCCGATTTCTGGTACCGCTCGTTCGGATCCTTGGAGAGCGTCCTTTCGATGAGGCGTTCCACGTCGGAAGGAACGTCGGGACGGAGGCTTCGAACCGGCTTCGGATTTTCGTTCACGATCGAATAGCTCATCGCCTGCTCGTAGTCCCCTCTGAAGGGTGTCTCACCGGTGACCATCTCGTACAACACGACACCCAGGGCCCAGATGTCCGTACGGGGATCGACATCGCCGCCTCTCAATTGTTCCGGCGACATGTAGCTCGCCGTTCCCGCCGTCGTCCCCGTTCTCGTCAGTCTTGCCCGCCCGCTGAGCTTCGCGAGTCCGAAGTCGACGATCTTCGCAAGGCCGTCGTTCGTGATGAGAATATTCCCCGGTTTGATATCCCGATGGATGATCCCTTTCTCGTGGGCTTTGGCGAGCCCTGATGACACCTGGATCGCGATGTCCATGGCTTCGTCGAGCTTCAACGGGCCCCGCTCGATCTTCGCCTGTAAGGACTCGCCCTCGTAGCAGGCCATGGCAATGAATGTCTGACCGTCATTCGTTTCATCTATCTCATGGATCGTGCATACGTTTGGATGGTCCAGCGCCGACGCGGCTTGCGCCTCGTGGACGAATCGTTCCTTGGCTGTCGCGTCGCGGGTCAACTCCGGCGGCAAGAACTTGAGCGCCACCGTGCGCTTCAGCTTCGTGTCCTCCGCCTTGTACACGACTCCCATCCCGCCCTCGCCGAGCTTCGAGAGGATTTTGTAGTGTGAGATCGTTTGCCCGATCATCTCTGGAACCCCACCCTGCGCACGAGCGCGATGAATCTTGGATCAGACCGAACACGGTCATACAGGGGCAACGTGTTGAGCATAGTGAGCCATGACTCCCTCTCGACAAGGGCCATCTCCAGACACTCGAACATCCGGTCGTCCGCTTCGAGTCCGAGATGGATCAAGGCCTTGCCATGCGACCCCACGAACCTCTCTTTCGACAGCTCCTCCAACCTGTCGAGCACCTCGAGCGCTTCCTTGGTTCGGCCCGAGGCGGCGAGGACATGTCCGATCAATCCCATGGCGAGCGGGCTCCCCGGCGAGACCGCCAGGGCCCGGGTGATAGGTTCGACGGCTTCCCCCCACTTCTCCTTCATGGCGAGTGCCATCCCGAAGTAAAGGTTCGCGAGAAAAAAATTGGGATCCATATCGAGTGTCTTCCGGAACTGCTCGATCGCGGCGTCGAAGCGGCGACCCCAGTAGAGCGTCACGGCCTGGATCGTGTTGAAGACGAGATGAATGGGGTCGAGCTCGACAGCACGGGAAGCCTCGGCGATCGACTCGTCGTGTCTTCCCCTGACACCGAGGTGCAAGCTGTAGAAATAGTGCCCGGCAGCATAGTTCGGGTTGAGCTCGAACGTTCGCAGGAACTCCGCCTCCGCGCCGGCCCAGTCCCAGTCGTAGAAGGTCTTGATCCAGCCGAGGGAGGCGTGGGCCTCGGCAAGGTCATCATCGATATCGAGCGCTTTCGTGACAGCTTCTCTTGACCTCGCGTAAGCGATTCTTGGATCCATGAGCCCGAGGATCCCGGACACGTTATAGCAATCCGCTATGCCGACGTGTGCCGGGGCACAGAGCGGGTCCTTCTCGACCGCTTGCTGAAAAAACTCGATCGCCTTCTGAATCCCGCCCTCGTGGCGCCTGTTCCAGTAGTACCTGCCCTTGAGATAGAGGTTGTAGGCCTCCTCGTTGTCGGTATATCGCTTGACGAGCTTGGATTTTTCTTCCTTGAGGAGCTTACCCCGGAGCTTTTCGACGATCGCCAGCGAAATCTCGTCCTGTATGGCGAAGATGTCCTCGAGGTCGCGATCGTACTTTTCCGACCAGAGATGGTAGCCATCCGATACGGTCACGAGCTGCGCCGTGATGCGAATCCGGTTTGCCGCCTTGCGGACGCTTCCCTCGAGAACGGATTCGACACCGAGCTCTTTCCCGATGTGCCGCACGTCGAGGTCTTTGCCCTTGAACTGGAAGGCGGATGTCCGGGCGGCCACGCGGAGTCCCTCGATTTGAGTCAAACCGTTGATGAGCTCCTCGGCGATTCCCTCGCAGAAGTACTCCTGGTCCCTCTGGGCGCTCATGTCCTTGAAGGGAAGGACGGCGATCGAGGGTAGTTGCGCCTGCTGCGGCGCGGGTGTCAGCGAGGCGCTGTCAGCGCCCGCGGCGATGGAGCGCGCGGAGGATTCGAGAGCCGCGCGCATGTCCCCGGCGCTTTCATAGCGTTCGGTCGGAGGTTTCGCCATCGCCTTCATCACAACACGCTCGAGCTCGGAAGGGATCTCGCACCGAAGAGCGCCTAGGGGCTTTGGCGCCTCGTGAAGGATGGCATAGATTATCGCGGGATCATACTCTCCGCTGAAGGGCCGGCGTCCCGTGAGCATCTCATACAGGACAACGCCAAGAGACCAGATATCCGTCCGGTGGTCGACCTCCTGGCCCGTCGCCTGTTCGGGAGACATGTAAGCCACTGTACCCAAGGTCGTCCCCGTTCTCGTCATCTTGGCCTGACCGGCGAGTTTCGCAAGACCAAAGTCGATGATCTTGACGACACCGTCTCTGTTGATGAAAATGTTGGCCGGTTTGATATCTCGATGGACAATCCCCATCTGATGGGCTTTATCCAATCCGCGAGCGATCTGGACGGCGGTATCGACGGCTTCTTCGAGTGTCAGTGGCGCCCGCTGGATTTTATCCTTCAGGGTTTCTCCCTCGTAGTAGGCCATGGCAATGAAGGTATGGCCGTCGTTCGTCTCGTCGATTTCATAAATCGTGCAGACATTCGGATGGTCCAGGGATGATGCCGCCTGCGCTTCGTGGATGAAGCGCGTCTTCGCCTCGCCGTCCCGCGTCAGCTCCGGTGGGAGGAACTTGAGGGCGACGATCCGTTTGAGCTTCGTGTCCTCGGCCTTGTATACCACGCCCATCCCGCCCTCGCCGAGCTTCGAGAGGATCTTGTAGTGGGAAATCGTTTCGCCAATCACTTGAACACCTTCTCTATCATCACCAGCTTACAGTTGGCGCGGGCGTCCGTATAGACGATCTCTTTTCCGTCGTAGCTGATGTCGAACCACGAATTGACGGAGGTTAATCCCGGAAATACACCCCGAATGACTTCTTCCTTCTCCGATGGGATCGAGATTCGACGAAGTTCGCCCGCGTTTTTTACGATATAATAGAACTCCCCGCTCTTGTCGAACTCTCCTGTTGCAAGCAGGGGTGGCCCAAGCTTCCTCGGGGAGGGAAGGCGTGGGTCTTTCGTCCCGGGCGTTGCGCAGATCCATACCCCTTTGCGCCCGGCTCGGTCATCATAGTATCCGACATACCTCCCGCCCTGGAGAGGAATGGCATACGTCGAGTCCTCGAAGAACTGCTTGGGCTCGCCTCCTTCCATGCTGCTAAGCCACGAAATCGCTGGGCCGAAACCCCAACTGATGAAAGTCCTGTCGTCGACCCAGCGCATGGGTGAGCCCTTGCCCACGAGTCTGGGCGTACCGGGATTCTTGGCGTCGAGCAAGTACACCATCGAAGAGTCGCCTGGTGTACTGAGCGAATGCCTCCCGTAGATGATCCACCGGCCGTCGGGAGAGGCAATGGGATTGTTGATCGATTCTTCACCCGAGGTAAGTTGCCTCCGATTCCTGCCGTCGCCGTCGACCGAGCAAACGAACGAACCCTTCTCATAGCCAACCGGCGGGGCAAATCCGAAGATAACTTCTTTTCCATCGGGCGTGAAAGAAACCCTCCAGAGAAATGCGTCGTCGAAGGTAATTTGGTGTGGGTTACTCCCGTCGGTGCCCGCGATCCAAATGTGGCTGAGATATTGCTCCTGACGATACAGGAGCTTCGATCCATCGCGGGATATCTGAATGGAATAGTCCGGGCCTGCGCCTTTCGTTATCTGCGTTGCCGACCCGCCCGACACCGGTACCATCCAAAGATTGTAGTTGCCCGTCTTGTTCGACGAAAAAATGATCTGATCGTTGGGGGCCCAACATACATCACGTACGCTCTTCTTATCGAACGTGAGCTGCCGCGCCTTGCCGGTGGAGAGCTCATACACGAGCACCTCTTGAAATTGCTCCGAGAAATACCTGATCCAGCAAATCGAACGACCATCCGGCGACCAGGAGAATCTTTCCTCCTCTGTCGACGTGCTGTCGATCAGTTCACAGCGGTCGTCGCTGCCATTCGGGCGCACGGTCCGGAATTCGGGCTTTCCGGACTGACTGCCATCCCCTTTTCCGCCTACGTATCCGATTCGCTGGCCGTCG
>Ga0315286_10008648_pt1 | contig 10025 bp, 7 predicted proteins | sample YL17G10_0_MG_FD_205038 | JGI IMG/M metagenome (GOLD analysis project Ga0315286, IMG submission 205038) | Sediment microbial communities from Yellowstone Lake, YNP, Wyoming, USA - YL17G10_0 | ecosystem: Environmental > Aquatic > Freshwater > Lake > Sediment | place: USA: Wyoming | collected...
CCTGCCGCAAGCACACGCCGCACAAGGAAGGAAAGGTCTGAAGTCGCCCGTCACAGGGGTGTAGCTCGAATTGGTAGAGCGGCGGTCTCCAAAACCGTAGGTTCGGGGTTCGAATCCCCGCACCCCTGCCAGATTGAGCGCGGACGGCGCTTCAGGAGAGACGCGACATGAACCTCAGCCAGAAATGGGCCGGCTTCCGCGAGTTCCTGTCCGACGTGAAGAAGGAGTCCGGGAAGGTCACCTGGCCCGGGAAGGACGAGGTCGTCGGCACGACGACGGTCGTCCTCGTCTACACGGTCCTCGTCGGCATTTTCCTGTTCCTCGTCGACACGGCCGTGACGCCGCTCGTCAACAAGCTCTTCGCGGCCTTCGGCAACTGAGCGGGCCGCGGCGGCAAGAGAGAGAGACACCATCGTGAGCGAAACCCCGGTATCCGAGACGGCGACCGCGGGCGGGCCCGAAGGGGCCGCGCCGGCGATGGACTGGTACATCGTCCACACCTACTCCGGCTTCGAGGACCGGGTCGTGCAGGAGCTGACGAACCGGATCAAGGCGCTCGGGATGGAGATCCACTTCGGCGAGATCCGCGTGCCGAAGGAGACGGTCGTGGAGATGCGCGGCGGCAAGCGAAAGAACATCGAGCGGAAGTTCTTCCCGGGCTACGTCCTCGTCCAGATGGAGATGTCCGACGAGACGTGGCACCTCGTCCGAAACACACCGAAGGTCACCGGCTTCGTGGGCGGGTCGTCCAAGTCGCCCGTCCCGCTGACGCACGACGAGGTCAACGCCATCCTCCACCACTCGGCCGAGTCGCGCGAGAAGCCGAAGCCGAAGTACGTCTACGAGCGGGGCGAGCAGGTGAAGATCATCGACGGGCCGTTCAAGGAGTTCACCGGCAGCGTCGAGGACATCAACCTCGAGCGCTCCACGCTTCGCGTCCTCGTCACCATCTTCGGCCGGCCGACGCCGGTCGAGCTCGAGTTCGTCCAGGTGCAGAAACTGTAAGGAAGAGTCATGGCGAAGAAGATCACCGGTTACGTCAAGCTCCAGATCCCCGGCGGGCAGGCCACGCCGGCCCCGCCCGTGGGCACCGCCCTCGGCCCGCAGGGCGTGAACATCATGGACTTCTGCAAGGCCTTCAACGCCAAGACGGCGAAGGAGCCGGGACTGATCATCCCGGTGATCGTCACGGTCTATTCGGACCGGTCCTACTCCTTCATCACGAAGACTCCTCCGGCCTCGGTCCTCCTGAAGAAGGCGGCGAAGCTGGAGAAGGGCTCGGGCGTCCCGAACAAGAACAAGGTCGGGAAGGTCACGATGAAGCAGGTCGAGGAGATCGCGAAGCTGAAGATGGTCGACCTCAACACGCCGGACCTCGCCGCCGCCATCAAGACGGTGGAGGGGACGGCCCGGTCCATGGGAATCGAAGTCGTCTGACGGCCTTTTAGACAGGAGACCCGCCTCCCGCGCCCGGACCTCTCCACGGCGCGGGACCGGAGGCGCCTGGCGATGCCGCCGGGGCTTCTCGCCGCCGGATCCGGGGAGGACGGGTTCCTGGGAGTGAGTGAACGATGAGCCAGGGGAAGAAATTCACCGCGGCGACCGCCAAAGTCGACCGGACGAAGCTCTACGACGTGCCGCAGGCCGTCGCGCTCGTGAAGTCGGGGGCGTTCGCCAAGTTCAACGAAACCGTCGAGGTGGCGATGCGGCTCGGCGTCGACCCGAAGCACGCGGACCAGATGGTGCGCGGCACGGTCGTGCTGCCGCACGGCCTCGGCAAGACGACCCGCGTGGCGGTCGTGGCGTCCGGCGAGAAGATCAAGGAGGCCGAGCAGGCCGGCGCCGACGTCGTCGGCGGCGACGACCTCGTCCAGAAGATCACCGCCGGGTTCCTCGACTTCGAAGCACTCGTCGCGACGCCCGACATGATGAAGTCGCTCGGCCGGCTCGGCAAGGTGCTCGGCCCGCGCGGCCTGATGCCGAATCCGAAGGCCGGCACGGTGACCTTCGACATCGGGAAGGCCGTCAAGGAGCTGAAGGCGGGCAAGATCGAGTTCCGCGTCGACAAGACCGCCATCATCCACGTCCCGGTCGGAAAGGTCTCCTTCGCGGAGGCGCAGCTCGTCGAGAACACGGAGGCGCTCCTCGCCGCCGTGCAGCGGGCCAGGCCGTCGACCGCCAAGGGGAAGTACGTCAAGTCCGTGACGCTCTCGTCCACGATGGGTCCGGGCGTCCCGGTGGATCCGGCGGCGGCCGAGAAGATCCTCGGGAGGCACCCATGAATCGCGCCGAGAAGACGGCGACCATCCAGGAGCTGGCGGAGATTCTGGCCCGGGCGCCGCACGCCTTTCTCATCGACTACACCGGCATCACGGTGCCGGCCGTCACCGACCTGCGCCGCCAGATCCGCGGCGCGAAGTCGGAGTACCTCGTCGTCAAGAACACCCTCGTGCGGCGCGCCATCAAGGGGCAGCCGCTCGAGGCCCTCGCCTCGCACTTCACCGGGATGACGGCCATCGCGTACAGCGCCACGGACGTCGTCTCCCTCGCGAAAGTGCTCCACACGTTCGGCAAGACGAACCCGCACGTCAAGGTCAAGGCGGCTCTCCTCGACGGGAAGGCGGTTCCCGCCGCCTCGCTCGAGGCCCTCGCCACGATGCCCTCGCGCACGGAGCTCGTTGCGAAGCTGCTCGGCCTCATGCAGTCGCCGATCCGCCGCCTCGTTACCGTCCTCGCGTCCCCGCACCGCAACGTCGCCGCGACTCTCGCGGCGGTCGCCAAGCAGAAAGAACAGACGGCCTAAGGCCCGAAGAAGCAGGAGAAACGAATCATGGCTCTCAGCGTCGAAAAATTCGTCAACGAAATCGAGTCGATGTCGGTCCTCGAGCTGAACAACCTCGTCAAGGCGCTCGAGGAGAAGTTCGGCGTCTCCGCCGCGATGATGGCCGCCCCGGCCGCCGCCGCGGCGGCCGCTCCGGCCGCCGCCGTCGAGGAGCAGACGGAGTTCACCGTCTCCCTGAAGGACGCCGGCGCGAACAAGATCAACGTCATCAAGCTCGTCCGCGAGGTCAACTCCTCTCTCGGGCTGAAAGAGGCCAAGGACCTCGTGGAGAGCCTCGGGACGCTCAAGGAAGGCGTCTCGAAGGACGAGGCGGCCAGCATCAAGAAGAAGTTCGAGGACGCCGGCGCGAAGGTGGAAGTCAAGTAGTTGCGTTCCGTTCTCCCCGTGTCCCGGTGTACTTCGGGCCTTTGCCTGGCTCGCTCGATTCCGCCGCCGGCCCTCGACGTCGAGATCCCGGTGGCAGCAAGGACGTAACCTGATGAACGGACGCACTCTCGCCCCCGGGCAGAAGGCCCGGTCGACCTTTGGCAAGATCCGCAGCTTCCTGCCGCTGCCGAACCTGATCGACGTCCAGAGGAAGTCGTACGAGGACTTCCTGCAGATGGACTTCCTTCCGGAGGAGCGGCAGGAGGTCGGCCTCCAGTCCGTTTTCAAGAGCGTTTTCCCGTTCAGTGACTTCCGCGAGACGTGCGCGCTGGAGTTCGTCTCGTACCGCATCGGCGACTGGAAGTCGCGGAGCGGCCGCCTCGAGGGTCTCTCTCACCTCCGCTTCGCCTGCGAGCACTGCGGTCAGACGGTCCGGGTCAAGGACCCGCGCGCGAATACCGTCGAGTGTCCGACGTGCGGCCACCCGAACCCGAACAAGGTCACGATCGACGAGGTCTGCGGCACGCCGGTCGACCTGAAGCTCCGCTACTCTGTGGCGGAGTGCCAGGAGCGGGGGATGACGTTCTCCGTTCCCCTGAACGTGACCTTCCGTCTGAAGGTCTTCGACAAGGAAAACGCGCCGACCGGCAAGGGCGCGCCGAAAGAGTGGCCGATCCGGGACATCAAGGAGGAGGAGGTCTACTTCGGCGACATCCCCCTCATGACGGACAACGGCACGTTCATCATCAACGGGACCGAGCGCGTCATCGTTTCCCAGCTCCACCGCTCCCCGGGCGTCTTTTTCACGCGCGAGGGGGCCCACACGCTCATCGGGAAGATCATCCCGTACCGCGGCTCGTGGGTGGAGTTCGAGATCGACGCGAAAGGACTCTTCGGCATCCGGATCGACCGGAAGAGGAAGTTCCCCGGCACGGTCTTCCTGCGGGCCCTGGGTCTCGAGTCCGACGAGCAGATCCTGAAGAAGTTCTACACGGCCATCCCCGTCGCCTACGAGAAGGGGAAGGCTGTCCTGACGCTTCCGCCGGCCGTCGCCGCGAAGGATGAGATCCGCCAGAAGCATCTCCGCGGCCTGAAGAAGGACGGCCGGATCTTCGCCGAGGCGAAGGTGACCGACGAGATGAAGAAGGAGATGGCAAAGGGCCACTCCGTCACCGTCTCCGTCGACCCGGCGAAGCTCGGCCACGCCCTGTTCGCCGCCGACATCGTGGACCTCGCGTCGGGCGAGGTGCTCTTCGAGACGGGCTCCGAGATCCCCTCGGACCTCGCGGCGCAGCTCCAGGGCAAGCAGACGACCGGCGTCGAGGCCTTTTTCCCCGAGTGGGAGCCGATCGGCGACACCCTCGTCGCGACGCTCCGGAAGGACAACGTCCGGACGAAGCGCGAGGCGCTCCTCGAGATCTACAAGCGGATGCGGCCGGGCGACCCGCCGACCGACGAGAGCGCGAAGAACCTCTTCAACGGGATGTTCTTCGACCCGCGGAAGTACGACTTCTCCCGCGTCGGCCGCTTCAAGTTCAACATCCGCACCGGCCTCTCGACGAGCCTCGACCAGAAGACGCTGACGCCGGAGGACTTCTTCATCGTCATCGACCAGCTCCTGAAGCTGAAGAAGGACATCGGGCGGACCGACGACATCGACAACCTCGGCAACCGGCGCGTCCGGTGCGTCGGCGAGCTCCTCGAGAACCAGTTCCGGATCGGCCTCGTCCGGATGGAGCGGGCCATCAAGGAGAAGATGTCCGTTCACCAGGACATCGACTCGGCGATGCCGCGGGACCTGATCAACTCCAAGCCCGTCATCGCGGCGATCAAGGAGTTCTTCGGGTCGTCGCAGCTGTCGCAGTTCATGGACCAGACGAATCCGCTCTCCGAGGTCACGCACAAGCGGCGCCTCTCGGCCCTCGGGCCGGGCGGACTGTCGCGCGAGCGCGCAGGCTTCGAAGTGCGCGACGTCCACGCCACGCACTACGGCCGGATCTGCCCGATCGAGACGCCGGAAGGTCCGAACATCGGCCTCATCTCGTCGCTCTCCTGCTTTGCCCGGATCTCCGAATTCGGTTTCATCGAGAGCCCGTACAAGAAGGTCCGCGGCGGCCGCGTCCTGGACCACTACGAGATCGTCACCGTCGGCGAGACGGGTTGGAAGAAGGGGACGATCGTCGAGGCCGAGGAGCTCGAGGAGACAAACGCCCGACTGAAGAAGGCCCACAAGAGGCTCGCCGTGGGGCGACCGACGGCCTTCTTCCAGCCGGCCTGGGAAGAGGAGAACTACATCATCGCCCAGGCGAACGCCACGGTGGACGAGCGCGGCCGGCTGACCGACGACCGCGTCGTGGCGCGCCACGGCGGCGAGTTCCTGAGCGTCGACCGGGAAAAGATCGACTTCATGGACGTGTCGCCCAAGCAGCTCGTCTCGGTGGCGGCGGCGCTCATTCCGTTTCTCGAGCACGACGACGCGAACCGCGCCCTCATGGGCTCGAACATGCAGCGCCAGTCGGTGCCGCTTCTGAGGACCGAGCCGCCATACGTCGGTACGGGCCTCGAGGGCGTCGTGGCCCGTGACTCGGGCGCGGTCGTCCTCTGCAAGCGCGACGGCGTCGTCGACACGGTCGACGCACGCCGCATCATCGTCCGCGTCGAGGGGCTCGGCCCGGAGGGCGAGACGCGCGACTTCGGCGCCGACATCTACCCGCTGCTGAAGTTCCGCCGCTCGAACCAGAACACCTGCATCAACCAGCGGCCGGTCGTCCGCGAGGGCGAGCGGGTCGTGGCCGGGCAGGTCCTGGCCGACGGGCCCTGCACGTCGGCGGGCGAGCTCGCCCTCGGCCGCAACGTCCTCGTGGCCTTCATGCCGTGGCGCGGCTACAACTTCGAGGACGCGATCCTCATTTCCGAGAAGATGGTCAAGGAGGACTACTACACCTCCATCCACATCGAGGAGTTCGAGATCGAGGCCCGCGAGACGAAGCTGGGCGCCGAGGAGATCACCAAGGACATCCCGAACGTCTCCGAGCACGCGCTCCGCGACCTCGACGAGTCCGGCATCGTCCGGATCGGCGCGAGCGTCAAGCCGGGCGACATCCTGGTCGGCAAGGTCACGCCGAAAGGCGAGACGCAGCTGACCCCTGAGGAGAAGCTCCTCCGCGCGATCTTCGGCGAAAAGGCCGGCGACGTGCGCGACGCGTCGCTCAAGGTCCCGCCGGGGATCGAGGGGGTCGTCGTCGACGTGAAGATCTTCGCCCGCAAGGACGAGGAGAAGCAGAAGGACGTCCGGGCCAAGCAGATCCTCGACGAGGAGATCGGCCGGATCCGGAAGAACGAGGAGGACGAGAGCCGCATCATCCGGACCGAGGCGAAGAGGAAGATCGAGTCCCTCCTCGTTGGCCGCACCGTCCTCGAGGACGTCGCCGACTCGCAGGGGAACGTGCTCGTGAAGGAGGGCGGGAAGCTCTCCGCCGAGAAGATCGGCCTGATGACGCCCCGGATGCTGAAGGGGCTGAAGCTGAAGGACGAGGAGATCCGCGACCAGGTGCGGCTCATCCTCCAGCGGACCGACTCCCAGATCGACGTCATCAAGAAAGTCTCGGCCGAGCGGATCGAGAACCTGACGAAGGGCGACGACCTCGCGCCGGGCGTGAACAAGACGGTCAAGGTCTTCGTCGCCATGAAACGGAAGCTCCAGGTCGGCGACAAGATGGCCGGCCGTCACGGCAACAAGGGCGTCATCAGCCGGATCCTCCCCGAGGAGGACATGCCGTACCTGCCGGACGGCACGCCGGTCGAGATCGTCCTGAACCCGCTGGGCGTTCCGTCGCGGATGAACGTCGGCCAGATCCTCGAGACCCACCTGGGGTGGGCCGCGAAGGCGCTGGGCCTCTCGCTCGCGACGCCGGTCTTCGACGGCGCGACCGAGTCCGAGATCCGCGAGCTGCTCCGGAAGGCCAACCTGCCCACCGACGGCAAGACGGTGCTCTACGACGGCATGACCGGAGAACGGTTCGAGCAGAAGGTCACGGTGGGGCAGATCTACATGCTCAAGCTGTCGCACCTCGTCGACGACAAGATCCACGCCCGCTCCATCGGGCCCTACTCCCTCATCACGCAGCAGCCGCTCGGCGGCAAGGCCCAGTTCGGCGGCCAGCGGTTCGGCGAGATGGAGGTCTGGGCGCTCGAGGCGTACGGCGCGGCGTACACCCTCCAGGAGCTCCTGACCGTGAAGTCCGACGACGTCGAGGGCCGCTCGAAGGTCTACGAGGCCATCGTGAAGGGCGAGGTTCCCGACGAGCCGGGCCTCCCGGAGTCGTTCAACGTGCTCGTGCGCGAGCTGCAGTCGCTCTGCCTCGACGTCGAGCTGCTGAAGATCTGAGGAGAGACGAAACTGATGGACACGTTCACTGCGTCCTCCGCGTTCGCCCCCGCCGGCCCGGCCTCCCCGTTCCGGTCGCCGGGACCCCGCGACTTCAACGCCATCAAGATCGCGCTCGCCTCGCCCGAGAAGATCCGCTCGTGGTCCTTCGGCGAGGTGACGAAGCCGGAGACGATCAACTACCGGACCTTCAAGCCCGAGCGCGACGGCCTCTTCTGCGCCAAGATTTTCGGCCCCATCACCGACTGGGAGTGCCTCTGCGGCAAGTACAAGCGGATGAAGCACCGCGGCGTCGTCTGCGACAAGTGCGGCGTCGAGGTGACGAAATCCAAGGTCCGTCGCGAGCGGATGGGGCACATCGAGCTCGCGGCTCCCGTTTCCCACGTCTGGTTCTTCAAGGGGTTGCCGTCGCGGATCGGTCACTTGCTCGACCTGACGCTCCGGGACCTCGAGCGGATCCTCTACTTCGAGCAGTACGTCGTCATCGACGCCGGCCCGCTCTCCGAGGAGGAGAACCTCCACGAGAAGGACCTCGTCTCCGAGGAGAAGTACCGGGAGATGAAGGCCAAGCACGGCATCGACACCTTCGTCGCGAAGATGGGCGCCGAAGCGATCCAGGAGCTGCTCCAGCGGGTCAACATCGACGACCTCGCCGAGGAGCTCCGCCTCATCATGAAGACCGAGACCTCGGCGCTGAAACGGCTCAAGGCCGCCAAGCGGCTGAAGGTCGTCGACGCGTTCCGCCGCTCGGGCCACCGCCCGGAGTGGATGATCCTGAACGTCATCCCGGTCATCCCGCCGGAGCTCCGTCCTCTCGTCCCGCTCGACGGCGGCCGCTTCGCCACGTCGGACCTGAACGACCTCTACCGGCGCGTTATCAACCGGAACAACCGGCTGAAGAAGCTCCTCGAGCTGCGCGCCCCCGAGGTCATCGTCCGGAACGAGAAGCGGATGCTCCAGGAGGCGGTCGACGCCCTCTTCGACAACGGCCGGCGCGGCCGCGTCCTGAAGGGCTCGAACAACCGCCCGCTCAAGTCGCTCTCCGACACCCTCAAGGGGAAGTCGGGCCGCTTCCGCCAGAACCTCCTCGGCAAGCGGGTCGACTACTCGGGCCGGTCGGTCATCGTCGTCGGACCGGAACTCAAGCTCCATCAGTGCGGCCTCCCGAAGAAAATGGCCCTCGAGCTGTTCAAGCCGTTCATCTACCACCGGCTCGAGCAGAAGGGGATCACGACGACGATCAAGGCGTCCAAGGAGCTCGTCGAGCAGGCGCCGAACGAGGTGTGGGACGCGCTCGAGGAGGTCATCAAGGAGCACCCGGTCCTCCTGAACCGCGCCCCGACGCTCCACCGCCTCGGCATCCAGGCCTTCGAGCCGGTCCTCATCGAGGGGAAGGCGATCAAGATCCACCCGCTCGTCTGCGCGGCGTTCAACGCGGACTTTGACGGCGACCAGATGGCCGTTCACGTCCCGCTTTCGCCGAAGGCGCAGGTCGAGGCCCAGGTCCTGATGCTCTCCTCCCACAACATCCTGTCGCCGGCGCACGGAAAGCCGCTCGCCGTGCCGTCGCAGGACCTCGTTCTCGGTCTCTACTACCTGACCCGCCGCAAGGACGGCTGTAAGGGCGAGGGGCGCGTTTTCGGGAGCTTCGACGAGGTCTCACTCGCTCATTTCGCGGGTGAGGTCGACACGCACGCCGGGATCTCCGTCCGCTTCACGGGGCGGCTCGTGGACCTCGAGAGCCAGGTCCTGAACGACCAGGACATCGTCCACACCGAGCCGATCGACTGCGTCAGCACGCGGATCGAGACGACCGTCGGACGGGTCCTCATGTCGGCGGCCCTGCCGCCGGACCTTCCGTTCCTGAACGGGACGCTCAAGAAGAAGGGGCTCCAGGACCTCGTCAACTACTGCTTCGTGAACCTGGGGCTTCCCCGGACGGTCGAGATCCTCGACATCGTCAAGAAACTGGGCTTCGCGGCCGCGACGAGCGCCGGGATCTCCATCGGCGTCGATGACATGCGGATCCCAGGGAAGAAGGGGGAGATCGTCGCGAAGGCCCACAAGGACGTCCTCGAGATCGAGACACAGCGCCAGCAGGGCGCCATCACGGACGGCGAGCGCCACAACAAGATCATCGACCTGTGGCACCGCGCCACGGAGGCCGTCTCCGAAGAGATGTTCAAGGAGATGAAGTCCTCCGACGGGAAGGGCGGGCATGAGTTCAACCCGATCTTCATGATGGCCGACTCGGGCGCCCGCGGCTCGAAGGAGCAGGTGCGGCAGCTCGCCGGCATGCGCGGCCCCATGTCCAAGCCGTCGGGCGAGGTCATGGAGCAGCCCATCATCTCGAACTTCCGGGAGGGCCTCACCGTCCTCGAGTACTTCATCTCGACGCACGGCGCCCGCAAGGGCCTCGCCGACACGGCG
>Ga0315286_10008650_pt1 | contig 10024 bp, 4 predicted proteins | sample YL17G10_0_MG_FD_205038 | JGI IMG/M metagenome (GOLD analysis project Ga0315286, IMG submission 205038) | Sediment microbial communities from Yellowstone Lake, YNP, Wyoming, USA - YL17G10_0 | ecosystem: Environmental > Aquatic > Freshwater > Lake > Sediment | place: USA: Wyoming | collected...
ATCCCGCCCACGGATGAGAACGTGCGCATCGTGGACATCAGCGTGGACAGCCTCCAGGTGCATCTGGACGGCGGCGGCCAGACGCTTTATGCCAACATGGACTTTTATGTGGCGCATTCGGGGATTTCCAACATCATGAGCAAGGGAGAGGTTTACCAATTCCGCCACTACAACGCCTTGACGGAGAACCCGCTGGTGTGGGGCGCGATTTATGACCATTTCGCCACCCAGAAGATCACGCCCATTCGTCCCAGCGCCGCCAGCAACTCCCTCCTGCGGTCGCTGCTGAGCGGCGAGGCGGCTTCGGACATGATGCTCTATTCGCGCCCCGGCGCCTGGGCGGACCTGGTGGTCACCAAGAGCGTCAACACGCAGAACAACGTGGATATCGTCGTGGATTCCGCGGTGCTCAAGGTGACGTACGATTTCACGCGCCGCGCCGCGAACCAGTCCGCTCTCAAGGTCCTCGTGTCGGAGGATGGCTTTATGCCCTATTTCAAGCTGAACTCCGGCGACCTGAATACGCGCCGGGACGGACGAGGCGTGTTCTATCGCACCTTTACCAACTCGGGGATGGTGACCGTGGAGGCGCAGCCCAGCTACGGCTCCTGGTTGTTCCAGAAGTGGACCGACGCTTATGGAAACGACATCTCAAGCGCCTCCGCGGCGCCCGCCGGCTCGCTGGTTTACTCTGGTGAGATCACAACGTCCGCATGGACCAATCCCGCCATCACCGTGAACATGAGCGCGCACCGCGCGATCCGGGCTCAGTACATTTATCTGACGGCGGCGGACTATGTGTATCCTGCCCATGGGGCGAAAAACGTGCCGGTCTATGTCACGCTGGACTGGTCGGACGTGCCGAATGCCACGTCCTATGACGTGTATCTATGGCGGGCGGGGGATTCACGGCCTTCCACGCCCACGGCGGCAGGTCTCACCGTCAGCAGGTACACGCCGCCGGCGCCGTTGCTTGTCGAGAGCGACTACTCGTGGCAGGTGGTGCCGCGCGTGGACCAGACTTTTGTGGAGGGGAGTGTCTGGGGTTTCCGGACGCTCAAGCCGCCCACGCGGGTTCGGGATTTCACCCTCTATGAATAGGAGTCCGGCGAGGCGGGTTCCCAGACCACGAACCACTTGCCGCGGTGCACGACCCGGTAGTGCCGGCGGATCGCTTCCCCAAGCGCCTGCGGGAATACGGGTGTGTCCTGGTAACGCGCCCGGCCCAGGTGAAAGAGGTTGGTGACAATCAGACGGTAGCGGCGGCGTTGGATGCTCTCGATCTCGGCCGAGAAGTCCACCGCGCCGGACCGGGCCAGCAGCGAGGCATGGAAGCAATCCGCGAAGAGGTAGGGCAGATCGCGCGCCGCGCCGTAAACTCCATCCGCCACAAGGACGTCCCCGGCGGCGCAAGGGGCCACGAGCCGGTCCACAGCCTGAAGATCCCCGGGTGGCGAGAGGGGAATCTCGAAGTTCAGCTTCCCGGCCCTGGCGACGTCCGCGAGGAGCAGGAGCGAGATCAGCACCGCCGGAACCTGTGCCGAGAGGGATGGTTTGCGCGCTCGGCCCGCCGCTCCGGCCCGGTGGAGCGCGACCGCTGTGGCCACCGCCCATAGAGACAAAGATCCCAGCAGATAATTGATGTTGCCGCCGCGCTTGGTAAGGAAAAGCAGTTCGATCCCCAGAAGCGCACAGTAGGCGCCGTGCAGAGGCGAACGGCGCAGAGATACGATCGCCCACACCAGCATCATCAACAGCACTCCCTTGCCCCCGGCCCAATCCGACAGCGGCGCGGCTCCCGCGATGGGCGCGCTCCCGAATCCCTTGAAAGCGTCCGAGACGAAGGCGAGGCGGAAACCGTGCGCCGACATCGAGTCCACGGCGTTGAGTTTCCAGTTGCCGCCCGTAGAGACCTGAAGCAGCCAGATGGTCGCGGCTACCGCCGCCGTATATCCCGCCGCGAGGAAAAACACACGCCGGAGCGCGCTCCGCCGATCCGTGCCGGGGTGCGAGGCTTGCCCGCGGCCCGCCGCCAGCCATTCCACCGCGAAGGCGATCTGCCCCGCCATCTGCGTCGGTTTAAGGTGAAAGGCGGCGAGCCAGAGGCAGACCGCAATCACTCCCCGCATCCGCTCCGATTTCGCCGGGGCGCCGGCATCCTCGCGGCCCGACGATTCTCGAGACGCCGGAGCGGGTGGCCCGAGAACCGCCCAACCGGCGAGACTAAAGAGCAACGCGGCGGTGTCGGGAGTGAATCGCGTGAACCATTCCGCGATGTAAGGAAACCACGCGAGGGGCAGAAGCGCAATCCACGCGCCCATGCGCGAAACGCCCCGCTGGCGGGCCAACAAAAAGAGCATCGCGGCGCAGCCCGCCATACCGGCGAAAGAAAAGGCCCGCCCCGTTCGATAGATACCTTCGGGGGTTTTGATGCCCAGCGTCTTGTCGAGAACGGCGGGCGCGGCGTACTCGAGCACACCGTAGGTCAGCGGAAGCACGGGCCGGCCGCGCCGGTAATCCTGGTAGAGATCCTGTCCGGCGAGGACGCGGCGCACCGCGGCCACGGGCTGGGGCTCCACGAGCGAGGCCGCTGTGCCCAAGGTGAGCCGCACGGGGAGAACGCCCAGAAAGAGCGCCCAATAGGCCAGCGAGACGGCGGCGAGCGGAACAAGACCGGGATTCCGCGCCACGAAACCAAGAGTCTTGTTTTCCCGTTTGGGCATGCTCGAAACAGGGTCTTCCATAGAATCCGTGGGTTGAGAAAGGATGAGTTCTTCGCTTTCCCGCCAAAACACAAGAGAATCATCGAGTCCGGAGGCCCGGTTTGGGGCCGGGTCCCCGGCCCGTGCGTTTCGGCATCATCCGCGGCGCTCGGGTTGCTCTCCAGCAAACCCCTGTCCTCCAGAATGATGTATCCAAGTATCAGGGGATGACGCGTACAATGCAAGGGAAAACGTGATTCTGAAATGGCAAGGGCTGGAAGAGACTGACATGCTATCCCTTGACTCTGATGCAGGCTCGGAGTACACCAAAAGAGCGTGGGGCGCCGGCTAAAGTAGCGCAGGCGTCCCGCCTGCAAGCGTTCGTGCCGGGGCGGCAAGAGGGATAGACGGAAGCCATATACGCCCCGCCGCACATCGCAAGAGCAAAGCATCCGTATAGCGCCGGTAAGGCGTGATGCTTGATCCCCAAGGGACGCGGTACCATGCACCGATTCATCCGTTTTTCAGTCGTGTTCCTGGTTGTCTTCCCCATGCCGCACTTACAGGTTGCTGCCGCGCAAAAGCCTGGTTCCAAAACCAACACAACCGATTTGCGGCCGGAATTCAAGCGGCTCGAGCTGACGCCGCGTTCGCAGGGGGGCCGTGGGACGTGCTCGGTGTTTGTAGTGACCGAGGCATTTGAATATGCCGTGTCGAAGGCCGCGAACAAAACGCTCCGGCTCAGTCCGGAGTACGTCAACTGGGCCGCCGACAAAGCGTGTGGGGAAAATCAAGACGGGGCTTACTTTCATCAAGCCATAGACGGCGTCACGACGTATGGACTGTGCCTGGAGTCCACTCTTCCCTACAAGAACACCTATGACCCCAATTGGTCTCCATCAAAAGAAATGCGCGAGACAGCGGAAAAGAATCTCCGTCTTGTGAAAAAAACGTTGCAGGTGGAAGTGGTCTGGATTGCGCCTCTTGGAAAAAGGGGACTCAGCGAAACAAATATCCGCAAAGCCATTGATGTTCTTCGGGCCGGCTGGCCCGTTGGAATTGGCGCCGCGCACTCGCTTTTGCTGGTTGGTTTTGAAGGAGATCCGCTGAAAATGCAATCGGGGGTCTTTCATGTTCTCGATTCGGCTTCCTCCTCATTCCGGACGGTGGATTACAATTACCTTCACGACGAAGTCGGCGATGCGTTCTATGTTCGGTGCAGGAAGCGCGGAAACGTGGACCTGAAGTAACCGAACGCCGTCGAGGGGCGGCGTGTGGCGCCGTGACCGTCGTTTTGCAGGCGGATGGATTCGCGCAAGGCATACGCGAACATCTCGATCCATCCGGGCCCGAAGCGCCATACGTCCAATACCAACGTTCCTCTAACGATCACCTGACCGCGATCGTCTCCGCGGCTTGAATCGTCACCGGGCCGAGAAGGCCGGATGGCCGCAGCGGCGCGTCTTTCGGCCAGAGTTTCCAGCTCGTGAAGGTATAACGGCCCGTGGGGCTCGGTTTGCCCTCGTTGAGCCATTGCGGCCACTCCCGAAGATTTCCATCCCGAGTGCGCGCGCTGTCTTCCGGCAATTGTTCGTCGCCAATCATGCGATTGATCCAGAGGTTGACGGCTTTCACCTCGAGTTGATTGTCCCCGGCCTTTGCCGCGCCGGTAATGTCCACGCGGAACGGCGCTTTCCACAAGATGCCGAGGTCTTTACCGTTGAGTTTTACTTCGGCCATCACTTGGACTTCGCCGAGGTCCAGATACAACCGCCGATTTTTCGTGAGCAGGTCCGCCGGCAGGTTGATCGTCTTGGTGTAGACCGCTGTGCCGGAGAAATGCTTCACGCCGGGATCGCTGTGCTCGCTCCACGAGATGAGTTTGTCCAGTGTGACGCGTTCCGGCGCGCCCCAGTTCGGAGGGAAACGCAAGTTCCACGAACCGGTGATCTCCAGCGGCTTCGGAATCGAGGCCACGGTGAACTCGCGGCGCTTGCCGTCCGCCGTTTCCAGCGCATAGGTTCCCGCTTGCCGGACCAAGGCTTCAACGCGGCCGGCGGCGCGGGAAACAAGCTCGACCGAATCCATCTTCAGGTTGTCCGCCGGGCGCGGCTCGGCGCCAGGCTCTTTCCCCGTCTTCCTGGAGAAGCTCAGCTGCGCCTCGCCGTTGCGGCTCACGGAAACGACGCGACCCGGCTCCGGCCTGGCGCCGGCGCGGAACACGACGAACACCGAACCGGCCGGCTCGAAGCGAATCGGCACGCGCATGACGCCATCCGCCTCGTCATAGACCGCGGGCCGTTGGGTGCGGCCCGTGTCCGGCCACCACAGTTCGGGGCGCTTGTTCTGGACGCGGAAGGAGCATACGGCTTCCTCGGCTTGCGGGTTTTTGTTGGCGACGAAGTACACGTCCGTGGCGCGGATGCGTTTGTGGATGTAGCGCAAGCCATCCGGAGCATTCTTCGCCCGATAGCTGAAATCAGGTTTCACGCCGCTCTTCTCCAAAAGACGGCAGAGGATGTTCACGTCGGGAATGGGGTCCGGCGATGACTGTGTCCCGATTTCGCCCCACGGGTCCATGCCGAACGGGCCGAGTTCCATCGCGGCGGTCCAGCCTTCGCGTGATTCGGTATCATCGGCAGTCCACTGGTCTTTCACGTTGGTGGCGGCTTTCCATGTGTCGCCGGTGGGAATCTCCTGCACGCGGCCATCGCCATACTTGATGGTGAGCAAGCCAATGAGGCCGGCGGGGTTTGGCGAGTCGCTTCCATTCACGGCGGCCACGGCCACCAGGTTCGCGCCGGGTTTGAGCAGCGGCGCGGCGTCCATCGAATAAATCCGCAGGTGGTTATCTCCCGCGCCGGCGTTTTTGCCATTTATCCAGCACTCGAAGGAGTTGTCGGCGGTCATCACAAGCCGGGCCGACGCAATGGAACTCCCCGGAGCAATGGAGACAACGCAGCAGAAGTAACGTTTCCCCGGAGGCGCGGCTTCGGCGGGATTGCCTTCCTTGTACCAAATCCATTTTGCCGAATCGAGCGAGTTCGCGGCATCGGGAGCGGATTCCTCGACCGGACGAATCTCTCCTCCCCATAAGATGCGGCCCTTGCCAAACGGGCGCTCGGTGAGCTCCGCCGGCGCCTTGCCGGTTCCCCATAACTCGCCGGCCAGCGCCTTCACTTCGTCATCGCACTTCGGGTAGTTGCTCAAACTCGGCGATTTCACGGGCGGCGCACCCACGACCGTGGCGCCGGCGGCGACCAGTTCCTTGATTTTACCCAACAGACGCGGCGTCATGGTCGCAACCCGCGGCAGCGCCAGCAGCCGGTAGCTCATGCCGTCGGGCAGCACGAGGCGCCCGTCTTTCACCGACATCCGCGTGAGCACCACTTCCGGCGGGCAGCCGTCGAAGTTGTAGCCGGGGCGGTCAAGGCCCGACTTCACTGGCGACTTGAATCGCTGCGGCGACATTTCCGGCGCGAGGAAGCACAGGTCCGCCACGAAAAGCCCCTGCTGAAGCAGGTACTGGCACCGCGCCAGATACTCATGCCACGCCTTGGACTGCTCCCACCAGGTTTGCGTGCGCTCGTAATGAAGCCCCCACGGTCCCATGGACATGCCGGGCGGACGATCCGGCTTCGTCCAGGGCTGGAGCGCGTAGCGGTGGAAGACGAAGCGGTTGATGCCCTCGCAGAACGCCCAGTCGCCCATCGCCTTGATGAGGCCGGGATGCGCCTGCCATTTCTCGTCATCGGTCGCGGTAAAGGCTTCGGCCCCGAGAATGGGCTTTCCGTACACATGCGCCGCCGAAGCCATTTCCGTGCACGAGTCTGCCGCCGAGTAGGGCGCGTACGACCAGAATTCGCTCATCGGCTCGTCGGCGCGGCCCGCGTAGGTCAGGTCGTCGGTGGGAGAACCGTAGGCTTCGATGGAAAGCCGCAGGCCGTGGCGGCGCGCCATTTCACGGAAGTGGCCGGCGTAGTTATCAACGATCAGGTCGTTCACGGTTTGCCGCACGTCCCAGAGGAACCGCTCCGAGACTTCGAGGCTGTCCACGACCCGGCCCGTCATCACCGGCAGGAACAGCAGCGGGTCGTAGCCGCGCAGACGCTGGAACTCCTCGCGGAACTTCGGTGTCCAGTTCTGCGACCCGACTTCCCAACTGTCAATGTGCGTTGAGACGAGCGTCTTGCCTTTGCCCGTGAGCGGCTTGGAGTCTTCAATGAGCCGGGACATCAGGCCGGCGAACGCCGCCTCCGCCGCTTCCTTGCTCAGCTTGTCGCACTCCAGCCCCCGGCCATCGGACGGCGCGGGCAGGTTATTCTGGCCGGTGCTCGTGTGCCCCATGCGCAGGATCGTCCATTTGCCTTCCGGCGCGTCCCACGTGAGGCGGCCATCCGCGGCAAGGCGTGCAGTCAGGTTCACGATGCGTCCGCGCGCGATGGTTGCATCGGCGGGCAGCTGCGAAAAGGCGGCGCGCGGCGGGATCTCCTCGCTCACCTCAGCCGACTTGCCTTGAATGTGCGGGATGAGGTAGTTGTTCGCGGGCGTGGGAAATGCGAACACCGCGATGTCGCGGTAGTAATTCGCGGTGGCCCTCGGCCGCGCCAGAACGCCATCGAAACGCTTAGGGCCGGTCGCGCTGGTCTCGGTCCAAACGATCCGCTGCATGGACAACTCCGGCTTGATCCACGGCCCGCCGCTGCCGCACCAACCCGCGTCGTTGTTCATGTTCACCTTCAGGCCCAGGCGGTCCGCTTCGGAGCATATATGCTTGAACAAATCGCGCCACAGCGGTCCGGCGAACGCGGCCGGACCCTTCGGCGCGCCCTGATCCGTCTCCATGTACAACACGCCGCCGATGCCGACGCGCTTCATCGCTTCCAGGTCGGCGGTGATGCCGTCGCGGGTGATGTTGCCGTCAAGCGGGAACCAGTAAACCCATGGCCGGGCCGAGTCAGGCGGATGGACAAAGCCCTTCTCCAATTCCGACGTGGATCCAGCGCCTTGACCGAAGCAAGCTGGACCGAGGAGTAGCAACACCAACGCGGCGCAACGAAACGCGGCTCTAACTTGATTGAACATGGAATGCCCCTTTCCCTGGTTACTTCGTGAATTCATCCAGCAAACGGAGATAGCAGCGGTATTGCTCCAGCGACACGCCGGGATGGGTTTGATGGTCCACGCTCGGAATGAACCCGCCGCTTTTCATCAGCGGGACGAGGCGCTCGAACTCGGCGCGCATGGCGGCTTCGCCCCGGTTCATCGTCATCTTGTCGAAATGGCCGACCATGCGCAAATTTGGAAACTGCCGGCGCAGCTTCATTCCATCCACACCGGCCTGGCGCTCCAGCGGCAGCACACCCGTGACCCCGAGTTCCTCAAGCCACGGCGCCAGCAATGTCACGTCGCCGTCGGTGTCCACGATCAACGGGATGTTGCGCTCCTGCAAGCGCGGCAATAGCTCGCGGTAGTAAGGCGCGACAAAGTCGTCAAAAACGCGCTTCGAGATCATCGGGCCGTGGTTGTAGGACATGTCCTCCGCGATGGTCATGAACGTGGGGACGCAGGCCGGGAAAATCTTGTCAAGCAGCCCGAAATTGAACTCCAGCAGGTCGCGGTTGATCCGGTGAATCAGTTCGGGCTGTTCGTAAAACGCAAGCATGAGTTTGCTGAAGCCCATCAAGGTGCGTGGAAACCAGAAAAAGCCCTCGATGGTGCACCACACCACGGCGTCGCCGAGCCGCTGCCGCTGGGCCCACGGGCGCATCGTCTCGATGGAGGCGCCGTGGTTCGGGAATAATTGCGGACGGATGCGAAGGTAATCGTCCATGTTCGAGACGATGCCTTCGACGTGGTGTTGCGTGGCTTCGATCGTCGAGTCCGTGGTGCTGAACCAGAACTGCTGATACGGATCGAGGCCGAAATACCCGGCGATATCGAAAACCTGGCTGGACCCGAGTTCGCGCGGGAGCCCTTCGCCGTGCCAGCGGTCAATGGTGAGGTCCCACCACATGGCCCATTCCCAGCGCGGGAGCCGGTCCACGGGCTGGAAGTTCATTACTGCGCGAAAGCGTTCAATGTGGTTCATGTCAGTTTTTTCCTTTCACGGTCTCTGGCGTTAGTCTGGGCATCTTGTTAGGAATACTCAATAGAATAGATATAGCCCTTCCGCGCCATTCCACTGTCATTTTGCGACACCGGAAGAAAGCGACATCGGGCGCATTGGAGGGCGAGAGAACAGCCCCCCGTCCTCTTCCGGGGCTTGTTCGACCCGGTGTGACCCCTACCGGGCCCTCTGGTAGGCGATCAACGCGGAGCCGGGCCGATCCGCGATAATGACGCGCAGACCGTTCCCCTTCATTTTGGAGTCTCCACTTTGTTGCCGCTGACCGCAACCTCCTGGCAATCCCGAATCGAGAGGTATTGTTCCAGCGGCTGGACGGAGCGGCAAAGGACCGTGTTGCCCTTGAACACCAATCCCTCGGCGCCATGCGCGGACAAGACGCTGTTGGGGTTCTCCAGCTCAAAGACGTTGCCTTCGATTCGGATGTTGCCGTGCACATACTTGCCCGGCGCCGTTTTGGCCGTCTCGGGCGCGATGCGGATTACCGGCTCGCCGCAGCCGATGAAACGGTTGTTGCGGATGCTGACGTCGCGGACGGGGCCGGACTCGAACCAGCTGCGGGCGTCGTCCGAAATATCAATCGCGCTCATCGTGGTGCGGAAAAACTCGTTGTTCTCGATCACGACCTTGCGGCGGGTGGTCACGAGAATGCCGCGCGTCGGGTCCACCGCGAACCGGCAGCCGCGAATCTCCACTTCCGGCGTCCACGTGATGTTCTCCACGCAATCTATCTTGCCGATCTCCTCAGGCGCGGGCTTCTCCAGCGTGAGCAGGATTTCGTAGTCGTTGCGCCGCTCGGCCGTCTTTACCTTGTTCGAGGCATACGACAGAAGCGTCTCGGCGTTCACGAACTCGATCTCGTCGCCGGGGAAGAAAGCCTCGAAGCCCCAGCTCTGAGGGTGCATGAAACGCACCACGATCCGGTCGGGCGCGGGACGCTCCATGATCCGCAGGTGCGTGCCGTGGACGTTGATCGGGTCGTCGTGCGAGCCGCTGAACTGGCAGTCAATCACCCTCACTTTTCCCCGGCATCCCGAGAAGTGCATCCAGTCGCAGAAGCTCGCGCAAGTCCGGCCGCTTCCCTCGCGCGGCTCGCATATCACGCGCTCAAAGGTGATGTTCTCCGTGAACTGCGCGAGAAGGGCCATTCCGTGGATGAAGCCCACCTTCATGTCGCGGAAAGCCACGTTGCGGC
>Ga0315286_10008651_pt1 | contig 10023 bp, 9 predicted proteins | sample YL17G10_0_MG_FD_205038 | JGI IMG/M metagenome (GOLD analysis project Ga0315286, IMG submission 205038) | Sediment microbial communities from Yellowstone Lake, YNP, Wyoming, USA - YL17G10_0 | ecosystem: Environmental > Aquatic > Freshwater > Lake > Sediment | place: USA: Wyoming | collected...
CCCCGACTGCTTCCGGCTGGAGCGACCAGTTACCGGGTGGGACTCGCACCCACTGGAGATCGCCGTCTTTGCACGGCACACTGGATAGGCCATATTAACGGGGTAATTGTCATAATTGCCGCTATCAGACGTTCTCAACCCCTCGGACGAACCCCTCAAAAAACTTCAGACGTACCGTATATACGGGCTGTGGATAAACGGGATGTCAAGCACCGCTGGCGCGGCGTGAAAGGCCCGGAGGGTCGCGACGGGATGGCAAACCGCGCTGACAGCATGCGCCGCGCGCGCGGTACCGCGACTCCAGGCGTTGCGAGCGCCAGCAACTCAGTGCGGCCAGACGCCAGCTGGGCTGGGTCGGGCGCGCCGTCGAAGCCGGGAAGAGACCCGGACAGCCACGCCCACGCCCGCCCGGGCGCGGGCGCCTCGACTGGCAGACCAAGGTGGCCCGCACTCCAGAGGCTTCCGCCTGCGGCTCCGCACTCCGGAGCCCTGCGGCGGACGTGCGCAAGATCTTCTCCCTCAATACGACCGCTTCGCGGTCCACTCGGGACGCTCGGAGTGTCCAGCCGATCACCCCGAGTAGGCCGAAGGCCGTACCGAGAGGCGATTGTCGCGAGCAGCCGCAGACGCCCGCCGCAGCCCGGGCAGGCGAGCACGTCGATCGCGGGAGTGAAGAGAATGGAAAACCGGAAACGGGAAACCGGACACCGGTCAACGGATCGGTTTGGGATTTCCGCGCTCAGGTGCCCAGCAAGCAGGCCGCCCGCTTTCGCTGCCCGAAGGTGTCCCGAATGGTTCAAGCCGCCTCGATGTGCAGTTTGGGGGAACAAATGCGCGAGCGAGCGGGGAGCAGCTTGCGGATCTCGACGACCACAACCGGCTGACCGGTTTCACGCTGGTTGCGGGCGAGCCTGCGCACCCACGCATTGAATTTGGGCTGGTCGGGAAGCTGCAGAACAATTTGTGCCCCGCGCGGGATCTTTGCCGCAAATCCCGGGTGGTCCCTCACGTAGCGGTCGAACTCACCGACCAAATCGGCGTTCCACAGCTGGAACTTTGTCATCGCTGGTTCCTTTCAATACATTTACATGCCGGGACCAGTTCTGGTCAACGATCGGCCTCGGTTAGTGCTGTTGCCAGATCGACCTTTAGATGCTCTTTGCGTTTTCGGCTCGGAGTCTCGTACATGTCGCGATGAGCAAACCCATGCGCAGCGTCGTAACGCACCACGGGTTGCCACGAATCGGCAAACCACAGTTCCAGCTGAACTGAGAAGTGTATGACTCTGCCACGTTCCGTTCTGTGGCGGTGTCGCTTGCGCACCTCTTCGCCAAGGGGAATCATCCATTCCGCCTCTCGCACCACACGCGGCTGATAGCATAGTCAGTGGCGAACCGTCATGGATGCCGCAGTCTTTTCCGGACATCGAAGAGACCTTGCGGGCGGGATGAAGCACGAGAACATCCATAAGGGGCTGCGCAGCACGGCGCAGTTCCGCTCACCGCTCACCAGCGTCGGCCCCCCGGCTTGCGCCTGTGCGACGAGCATACGGTCAAACGGGTCGGTATGGTGCGGCGGAAGGTTGGCGGCACGTTCAGCGTGGGCAAACGTGTTCGGCATAGAAGGCGCGCTGCAGCGGGGCCTCCAGAGGAATAATCTCCTTGAAGTGACTCCACCCCAATTGTCGCGAGCCGCTGCCACAGACGCCGCACACCTGACGCGGCCGTGGCACGCCATGCCCTGGCCGGCCGCCGGGCTCTCACGTAGACTGCGGCGGCGGACGGTTGTGGGATGCGAGTCATCGCCGGCATTGCGAAGGGTCGTCGGTTGCGCACGCCTCGTGGCATGGCGGTGCGGCCGACGGCCGACAAAGTCAAGGGCGCACTCTTCAGCATTCTTGAAAGCCGCTTCTCCTTGCGCTCCGCGCACCTGCTCGATCTGTTTGCCGGCACGGGCGCTCTCGGCATCGAGGCGCTGAGCCGCGGGGCTGCTGCGGTCACCTTCGTTGAGCACTCGCATGCCTCGATCGAAGTGCTGCGCGAAAATTTGAAACTCTGTGGTTTCGACCCACAGGCGCGGATCCTGCGCCTTCCAGTGCACCGTGCGCTGACACAATTGGGGTGCGAGGGCGTGTGCTTCGATGGCGTCCTCATCGATGCCCCGTACTTGCAGGATTGGGTGGAGCAGACACTGGTGGCCGTTGCACAGCAGGGCATCGTGGCTCCGGGGGGATGGGTCGTCGTCGAGCATCATCTCGACGAGGCTCCCAGCCCGACGTACGGACCGCTGCGATTGACGCAAGCCCGGCACTATGGAAAGACAGGCCTTGCTCTATTCGTCGCCGACGACACCATGCCCGGAACGCACAAAACCGAACGAACAACCCGCCGCGCCGTGTACGCGGGTTCATTCGATCCCATCACCAACGGCCACATCGACGTGGTCCATCGGGCCCTCGAGGTGTTTGATCAGGTCATCGTTGCAGTGGCCGCCAATACGAGTGATCCGCAGAAGGATCGGGCTTTATTCAGCGCCGAGGAGCGGGTCGCGATGATCCGGGAAGCCCTGGCTGACACCGGCGACCGTACGACCGTGGACAGCTTCACCGGTTTGCTGGTTGATTACTGCGAGCGGGTGGGCACCCGGGTGATCATTCGCGGGTTACGGGCGGTGTCGGATTTCGAGTACGAATTCCAAATGGCGATGATGAACCGACATTTGAAGCCGGGCGTCGAAACGTTCTTCATGGCTGCCGGTGAGACGCATTTCTATACGTCGTCACGGCTGGTCAAAGAAGTGGTGGATTTGGGTGGCGACGTGGGCGGCTTGATTCCCGATTCGGTGAACCAACTCCTGATCAAGAAGCTGCGCCGGGCGCGTTGAGTCGACGGTCGTTTGAAACGCCCCTGTAGGCGCTCGCTCGATGGTTCGAACCAACATGTTTCAGAGCGGCATGCGACGGGCAGCCCGCAGCGACCAACGGGAGCGCACCGCCGAATAGACGCGAGGCGCAGCCTAGTCCCTTTCCGTGTGCTCTGTTAGGAAGAGCATATGGAATTGAGTCGGCGGCTGAGCCTCATCAAGCCCTCCGCAACCCTGCAGGTGACCGAAAAGGCCACCGCCCTGCGCGCCCGTGGCGTGGACCTGATTGATCTGGGCGCCGGTGAGCCGGACTTCGACACCCCGGAGGCTATCAAGAATGCCGCCGCCGAGGCGATGCGGGCCGGCCAGACGAAGTACACGCCCGTTGGCGGGACCGACGCGCTGAAGACGGCCATCGTTACGAAGCTGCAGCGCGACAATGGCTTCGTGTACGCGAAGAACGAGGTGCTCGCCACCTGCGGCGGCAAACATGCGCTGTTCCTGGCTTTTCAGGCGCTGTTCGGCGACGGCGATGAAGTGATCGTCCCGGCTCCGTATTGGGTGAGCTACACTGACATGTTGCTGCTGGCGGGCGCCGCCCCACGCGTCGTGCGCACGCAGGAAGCCCACAACTTCAGGCTCACGCCTGCGGAGCTCGAACAGGCGATCACACCACGGACGAAGGCGATCATCCTCAACAGCCCGAGTAATCCGACGGGCGTGGCGTATGACGAGGCCGAGCTCCGCCCGCTGGTCGAGATCATTGCACGCCACAACCTCATCGTCATCTCCGACGACGTGTATGAAATGATGGTGTACGGCGAATTCCGCCTGGGGCATGTGCTCCGCATCCGCCCGGAACTCCGCGACCGAACGCTGATCGTCAACTCGGTCTCCAAGACCTATGCAATGACCGGGTGGCGGATTGGCTATAGCGCCGGCCCCGCGAACGTGATCGAGGCCATGTCCACTTTGCAGGGACAGATGACCTCGAATCCCTCGTCGATCGCGCAGGCGGCCGCCGTGCAGGCACTCGCCGGCTCACAAGATGCCGTGCCGCTGATGATCCGCGAGTTCGAGAAACGGGCGTTGTTCATGGTGGAACGTTTACGCACGATCCCCGGGGTGCGTTGCCCGCAGCCGCAGGGGGCCTTCTACGTCTTTCCGAATGTGTCAGCGTACCTCAACCGCTGGGCGTCGAGACGCGAGGCGTCGCGACCCAAAACCGGGGATGAGCTGGCAGCCTACCTCATCGAGACGGCACATGTGGCCGTCGTGGGCGGCAGTGACTTCGGGTACCCGGAACACATCCGAATTTCCTACGCGAACTCGATGGCAAACCTCGAGCGCGGCATGGATCGGGTTGAGACGGCGCTGAAAAAGCTCGGCTGACGAGTGCAACGTGAGGCGTGAAAGAGAAACGGGACGCGACAGATTCACAGCCTCACGTTTCACTTTTCACGTCTTCGCCGAACACCTCCGCTTCGAAGATCATCAGGCTGACGTCGGGCTGCTTCCAGGTGTCGGAGAGCAGATCCGCCTTACGGCACAGCTCTGTCAGCAGCCGCTCGCGATCCCAGCTGTACATCGACGCAACCTGCGGCAGGAACACGCCCCGGTGGTCCTGATACGCGATGCAGACGCCGTGACGCCCCGGGCACACATCCTCCGGCCGAGCGGGCACAAGGGCACTCAGGCGCGAGATCTCGATCGCGACACTGTCCAGCTCGGCTAGCGCCAACGGTGGGAAGCGTGGGTCGCCAAATGCCGCCGCCAATGCCATCTCCCTCACAGTCTGATACAGCGGCTGATCGGGTGTGAGCGTGCCGATGCAACCGCGCAGCATCCGGCCCTGGTGGAGGCTGACGAACGCGGCCGCGCGCTCGCTCAATGCGGCACTGATCACCGTCGGGACGGGCGGCGCGCCCCCCTCGATGGCATGGCGGATACTGGCGCGCGCCAGCGAGAGCAACTCCCGCCGGTCGGCCGGAACCAAGGGCTGCATGCGGATACCTACCGGTGACTCAGCGAGCATCATATCGGCCGGCGCCCCGTCCGCTTGTAGGTCACGTAGTCCTGCAGAATCCGAGAATGGTCGAACGCCAATGGTGCCGGCAACGATTCGCTGGCGAAGATCCTGGCCTCTGCGGCATCATCACCGCCTGCCGGAACACCGGTGGCGGTGCCGATGAATACGATGCCGATTGTGTGGCGGCGTGGATCACGATTGGGATCCGAATACACGCCAAACAGTTCGACCAGGGAAACGGCGAGCCCTGTTTCCTCACGGGCCTCGCGGACGGCTGCGGCTTCGATCGTCTCGCCGTATTCGACGAAGCCTCCTGGCAACGCCCACCCCGGCGGTGGATAGCGCCGCTTGACGAGAACGACTCCCCCAGAAACTTCGATAATGACATCGACGGTCGGAACCGGATTGCGTTGACTACTCAAGCAGTTGAAACGCTAACACCCGGCTCCGATACAGTCAAACGAGACCTGCGGGTGGGCCATCCGGCGCGTTGTTCGTCCGTGCCGGCCCGAGGTCCGAGTAGTGGCATGCGAAATAACTTGCGAAATGTCCTCGATATATGTATGGTGCTTGCGCCGAGTTAGTCGGCCTGGCTGAGGCACTCAGCTCGCCCCCCAGCAAATGCGGAGTGCCTCAGTCCAGCCCACCTGTCGAGTGTTCTACTGCCGTTGCGAGTCTTGTGAATAAGCGCGATCGAGCAACTCGACCGGATGGAGCACCAAGGTGCCGGCCCCGGCGCGTCGTAGCCCCGCTTGGATTTGCAGGCTGCAGCCGGGATTGGCTGCGGCAACGACCGTCGCGCCGGTGGACTGGATGTTGGCCACTTTCCGCTCGCCGAGCCGCCGGGCCATTGCCGCTTCGGTGAGATTGTAGCTGCCGGCACTGCCACAGCAGGTGTCGGAGTCTGGCAGCTCGACAAGGACCAGACCGGGGATTTGCCTCAGCAACTGACGGGGGGCCTCGCGAATGCCTTGCCCGTGCGCCAGGTGGCAGGCGTCGTGGTAAGTGACGCGCTGGTGGAGCTCGCCGGGTGGGGGCACCATGGGCAGCGCAACGAGATACTCCGTCACATCGCGAACCTTGGCGCTAAACGCCCGTGCCCGCTCCGCATACACCGGATCGTCGGCTAGGAGCGCGCCGTATTCCTTCAGCATGGCGCCGCAGCCGGCAGCATTGGTGATGATGGCACTCAGCTCGGCAGGAAACGCATCGATGTTCCGGCGCGCGCACGCGAGTGCCGCAGGCCGTGCACCGTTATGCAAGTGCAACGCGCCGCAACAGCCTTGGCGGGCAGGAACCGTGACCGCACACCCGTTTCTGGCGAGCACCCGCACGGTAGCGCGGTTCACCTCGGCAAACAGGACCTGCGCGACACACCCCGCGAGAAGACCGACCCGGCGTTGTGCGGGCCCGCACGCCTGGACGGTTTCCGCCAGCGGCTCCCAGGCCCCCAAAGGCGGCAGCATTGCCAGGGTGCTGCTCATGCGCCGCAGCGGCGCTAGCATTCCCATGAGGTCGAGCAGTCGAAGCGGCAGCAAGAGTGTCCGCAGCAGCTGCGGTCGCGGGAATACCGTGGTGATCAGTCGCCGACGCCAGCGGTCGAGCGGCGAGCGGCGATGGTGCTCCTCAACGAAGCACCGCGCCGCCTCGATGAGGTCGCCGTAGTGCACGCCGGAGGGACAAGCCGTCTCGCACGCGCGGCAGCCGAGGCACAGATCCAGGTGTCGCGCCACGTCGGAAGTCACTGGAAGTGACCCATCCTCGAGGGCCTTCATGAGGTACACGCGCCCGCGCGGCGAGTCCATTTCCGTGCCGAGCTCGATGTAGGTTGGGCACGCAGACAAACACAACCCGCAGTGCACGCAGTCGAGGAATTTGTCGTACGCGATGAACCGCACAGGCGGGGCTGGCGCGGATTGCGGGGTGGAGGCGGGAGCGGTGTGCAACACGACTCAAATGTCTCCGACGAACCTACCCGGACTGAGCCGGCGGGCCGGATCCAGCGCCTGTTTGATGCCACGCATGAGCCCGAGACCTGGCACATCGGAGTCCCACGGGTCGATCCGGTCTTTCGAATGCAACGGCAGGGAATCGAAGACCACCCAGCCGTTCGCCGCGCGCACCTCCGCCCGCAACCAATCCGCAAACGGTGGCAACCCACCATCCGCAATCGCGGCACCGCGGAAGCACCACAGCGTGACGCCAGCTCCCGCATGCGCGAGCAGGGCGGACTCGAACGTCCGGCGGCCGGCCTCCGCCTCTAGCCGTGGCAGCACATCGCCCAGCTTCGACGGCAGGAGGCTCACCTTGCAGCCGCAGATATTCGCACTCGATCGCCGGCGAATGTCACGCCACAGCTCCAACTTCTGTTCCAACGTTGGCGCCGGGCTGATGGGGCTGGTGCCGACCGCTGATCCTTCATCCAGGTTGACGTCCTGGACCGGAAGCGCGCTCACATGGCGAGACGCCCGGCTGAGCACGCTATCGGGAAAATCTCGCAATGCTTCCGTGAACTGCCGCTGCTCGGCGTCCGAGCACGCGTACAGCACATCGCCGCACTTCCGCAGCCGCTCTTGCTGCGCGGTAACCTCGGACGTAGTTCCGCCACACCCCACGGCCACGACGGCGCTCTCCCCGAATCCGGTCGCCAACGCAGTGACGCGATTGAGGACTTCCACCCACAACGGAGTGATCGGTGCGGCGAGGACCTGACGTGCAAGCGAACACGCCGCCTCTGTTGTACGTGCCGGCAGCACAAACACCGCTTCGTGTTCGGGACGTGGCCGCACCTTGAAATTCGCTTCGACGACGATGCCGAGAGTACCAAACGACCCGGTGAACAGCTTCATCATGTCGTAGCCCGCGACGTTCTTGACGACGCGGCCGCCGCCGGTGATCACGCGCCCGTCAGCCAGCACGACTTTGATCCCGATGAGCGAATCACGCACGGTGCCCTGCGAGAGCCGTAAGGGGCCCGCCGAATCGGTGGCGATCAACGCGCCAATCGTCGTGTAATCGGGATGCGGCGGATCAAGCGGCAACTGCTGTCCGGCGGAGCGCAAGGCCGCATTGAGCTCCGCCAACGTCAGGCCCGCCTCGACGCTCACCGTCATGTCAGCTGCCTCGTGCTGCAGGATGCGCCGCAGGCGCTTGGTCGAAAGGGCGACGTCGTATTGGCTCGGCGTGCGTCCGATCCCCAGCTGGGTGCCATTGCCGACCGGGATCGTCGCGAGACCCGCCTCACTCGCCGTGCGCAGACACGTGCTCAGTTCTTCCACCGAGCGCGGGAACAGCACGCAATGCGGCAGTTGCCCATCGACTGTGAAGGCGCGCACGCCCGCTCCGGTCTCAACGGCCTCCGCGCCGATGAGTCCACGAAAAAGGTCAGCGAGGTGGGGGGGGGAAGTCATCTGCTCCTCACAGCGCCACCTGCCGGTGCGGGCGCTTCGTCTCGACGCAGGCGCCGGGCGTCGGGAAGATCTTGCCCGGATTGCAGCGTACGTCCGGATCAAACACCTGCCGCAGGTGGCTCATCACGTCCAAATCGGCTGGGGAGAATAGCAAGGGCATCTGCGCAATCTTTTCCACACCGATCCCGTGCTCACCGGTGACGCTACCGCCCAACGCCACACAGGCCTCGAGGATCTCACGCCCGGCGTCGAGGACCCGGTGGACCTGATCGGGGTCGCGCTCGTCGTACAGCAAGATCGGATGAATGTTCCCGTCGCCGGCATGGAAGACGTTGCCGATGCGCAGCTGATAGCGGCGGCCGATCTCGGTGATGCGGCACAGAATCTCCGGCACCTTGGTGCGCGGCACGACGCCGTCCTGCGTGCAGTAGTTCGGCGCCAGCCGGCCCACGGCGCCGAACGCGCGCTTGCGGCTCTTCCACAAGGCCGCGCGTTCGGCTTCGTCCTGAGCGATCCGCACGGCGCGCGCGTGGTTGAGGTTGCAAATCTCCACGACGCGCTGAACCTGCTCATCGAGCCCCGCCGCCAGCCCGTCCAGCTCCACGATCAACACGGCACCGGCATCAGTTGGAAAGCCGAAGTGGAAGGCCGCCTCGACGGCTGCGACGATCAACTGATCCATCATCTCCAGCGCCGCAGGAATCATCCCCGCCGCAATGATCCCGGAGACGGTTGCGGTGGCATCGTCGACGGTCTCGAAGATCGCCAGCAACGTCTTCCAGGATTCTGCTTGGCGAATGAGGCGCAACGTGACCAGCGTCACAATGCCGAATGTCCCTTCGGCCCCGACGACGAGGCCCGTGAGGTCGTAGCCGGGGACATCGTCCAGGCCACCGAGCTGTACGACTTCGCCATCCGGAAGCACCAGCTCGACGCCCAGCACGTGATTGGTGGTGACGCCGTACTTCAGCGTGTGTGGGCCGCCCGAGTTCTCCGCGACATTGCCGCCGATCGTGCAGGCGAGTTGACTCGACGGATCCGGCGCGTAACAGAAGCCCCGATCCTTCACCGCGTTCGTGACCCACTGGTTGACGACGCCGGCTTGGACGACCACCCGCTGATTCTCCAGGTCGATCTCTACGATGCGGTTCATTCGGCTCAGACCGACCATGACCGGTGCGCCGACCGGGAGGCAGCCACCGCTCAAGCCGGTGCCGGCGCCGCGCGGCACGAAGGCGATGCGCTCGCGGTGGAGCAACCGCAGAACCTGCACGACCTCGGCCGTCGAGCCGGGCAATACGACCACCTCGGGGGCGCTCTTCTTCAGCGTGTACCCGTCGCACTCGTAGACGCGCAACTCAGCCGGACGCGCAATCACGGCCGCCTCCCCGACGATCTTGCGCAACGCACTCAGCACTTCTCCCCGCAGCATTTTCTTACTCGCCCGCCTCGTCAATCCGACGGCAGCTCCGCGTGAACCGCTTGCGCCGCCTTCTTCTTCATTTCAGCTCTCCGAGCTTGCGCGGCTCCTTCTTGCCCATTCGCTCTTGGCCGACAACTAACCCCGAGGTGGAGAGTTAGCAAGCGGTGGGGCATCCAGCACGACGGCAGTCGCGTGCACACGGCCGTTGACACGCAAGTCGGAACGGAGGTAGACGGCCTGCAGCCGTATGCATTGACCAGAGCGGCGAGCGGAGGGACGATGACCCGAAAGCGAGGGGA
>Ga0315286_10008652_pt1 | contig 10022 bp, 8 predicted proteins | sample YL17G10_0_MG_FD_205038 | JGI IMG/M metagenome (GOLD analysis project Ga0315286, IMG submission 205038) | Sediment microbial communities from Yellowstone Lake, YNP, Wyoming, USA - YL17G10_0 | ecosystem: Environmental > Aquatic > Freshwater > Lake > Sediment | place: USA: Wyoming | collected...
GACAACTCGCCGACGTTCGAACCGGCGTATCTGCTGCCGGGAGAACAGGTGCAGACCGAACCGAAGACCATCGCGGCCCGTTTCACGTTTGCGCCGCTGCGACTGGGCTCGTCGCCCTCGAAGGCACACCACCTCGAGATTGGCGCGGCCGTCGTGTCGAGCACGTCTCGGGAGGGCATGAACAACCTCACCGGACAGATGGTGCTCGGCGACAAGTTCTTCCACCGCGACTTCTACACGCAAGGAAGTCGGTTGCGCATCGGCGCCGAAGCGAACTGGGCGTCGGGGCCGTTCTCGATGAGCACCGAATACATCCGGGTCACCGAGGCCCGTGACGGCCTGGGCGTGGGCAACCAACAGGGTGTCAACAACACGCTCCCCGACATCGTTTCCAGGGGCTGGTATGTCGCGGGCTCCTGGGTCGTGACCGGCGAACGCAAAGAGGGCGGCGTCAAGCCCAGGCGGCCCTTCCTTCAGGGCGGAGTCGGCGCCATCGAGGTGTCCGCCCGCGTCGAGCAGTTGCGATTCGCCAGCGCGAGCACGAACGGCGAGCTGCCATCGAGGAGCCCACGTGCCGCCAACGTCCTTCCCAATGGCGACACCGCGACGACGGTGGGAGTCAACTGGTACCTCAACAGATGGGTGAAGATCCAGATCAACAGCATTCGCGAGAAACTGGATGATCCGTCCCGCGGCCCGGTGCCCGGGCAATCGTCCTTCTGGACGGTGATCTCCCAGCTGCAGTTCGTCCTGTAAACGCCCTGCAGCGCGTGTGGCGGCGTCGTGATCCGGTGTGACGCATGAGGTGGAGTATGGCAACCCGAGGGATCAAGCTGGGACTGGCCTGTGGTCTGGCGCTGCTGCTCCAGGCCTGGGGCGCGGCCGCCCAGACCTCCGATGACCTGTTCAACGATCAGGTGCTGCATCGCATCGACCTGTTCATCAACACGAAAGATTGGTACCGGCTGCGGGCCGAGTACACCACGAACAACTACTACCCGGCCAACTTCAAGTGGAACGGGCAGACGGTGACCAACGTCGCGGTGCGTTCACGCGGAAGCGGCTCGCGATCTTCCACCAAGCCGGCAATCCGCGTCGACTTCAATCGGTACGACACGGGGCGGACCTTCCTTGGCCTGACCGCGCTCGATCTCAACAATCTGGCGCAGGACCCGTCGAATGTCCGCGAAGTCATGGCGATGAAGTTTTATCGCGCCATGGGCATTCCCGCGCCCCGCGGAAGCATGGCCGCGGTCTACGTGAACAACGAGTACCAGGGCCTCCACTTCATGGTCGAGGAAATCGACGAGGCCACCCTCACGCGCATGGTGGGCGAGAACACGGGGCACCTCTTCGAGTACAAGTGGACGTTCCACTGGATCTTCGAGTACCTCGGAGCCGACCTTGCCGCCTATGCCCCTCTGTACGAGCTGAAGACGCAGGAGACCGACTCGGCATCGGTCTTGTACGGGCCGATCGAGGCCTTCCTGCGGACGGTCAATGACGCGTCCGACCAGGATTTCATCGCCGCGGTCTCCGAGTACCTCGACCCGGCCGCATTCGTGCGCCTGGCGGCGGTGCAGGCCTTCCTGGCCGAGTGTGACGGCCTGCTCGGGGGCTGGGGCGTCAACAACCACAACCTGTATCGATTCGACGGGCGGAACCTGCACCAGTTCATCGTGTGGGATGCATCGAGTTCGTTCTTCCTGATCGACTATCCTCTCGACTTCGGCCACGCCGAGAACGTGCTGATGCGGCGGATCATGGCCGTCCCCGAGCTTCACGCCTTGTATGCCAGCACCCTGCTCGACGCGGTCGCATTGGCCGACCAGACGGACGAGCCGTCGACGCCCGGGTACTTCGAGCGCGAGATCACGCGGTTCCAGGACCAGATTCGGGCCGCGGCGTACGCCGACACGCTCAAGCCGTACACCAACGACGAGTTCGACGCCGCGTCAGCCTTTGTGCTCGAGTTTGCCCAGAGACGATCCACCGCCGTGCGCAGCCTGATGTGGCAAGTGGCGGCGACGACCGGAGAGGTTGAGAGGTATCTGCCGCGAGCCCAGCGCGAGTACACCTCGACGACCAGGGGGAGGGGAAGAGGCACGGCCAGCCTGGACGAGTTCGGGGTGGATGCCGACAGCCGGCCCAGGCTGCGGACAATTGAGGACGTTTCCGTGCAGGCGGGCGCGCCGCTGAACGGCGGGGTGACGGCAGGAGGCCCGCCCGGCGCGATTCAGGGCGTGACCGGCACGGACCTAGTGAGCGTTGCCGGCGCGATCGCGATGGATCGTCTGAAGGACGGCCCGAGCGAAATGCCGCCGGAGTCGCCGTCGGCCAACCCGCAGCCTGCGCCGGCGCGCGCGGATGCCGGGCGTCCCGCACCTGTCGAGACGGTGCCGCCGCCTCCGCTCCCGCCGCCTTCGCCCGCGCGCCCGGATGCCGCGCGTCCCTCACCTGTCGAGACGGCGCCGCCGCCTCCGCTCCCGCAGCCGTCGCCCGCGCGCCCGGATGCCGGGCGTCCCGTGCCTGTCGAGACGGCTCCGCCGCCTCCGTCCCCGCAGCCGTCGCCCGCGCGCCCGGATGCCGGGCGTCCCGTGCCTGTCGAGACGGCTCCGCCGCCTCCGTCCCCGCAGCCCCCGGCCCACGAACCTGTGCGCGAATCACTGGTGTCGCGCCAGGGCGCACCGGCCATCGCCACGATCCTGATCAGCGGCGGGGCCGCCGACAGCGGCGACGTGCTGTTCGACAAGCCGTCGCTCGACCGGACGGCGCCGAAGATCATTGTGACTGTCCAGATGGCCGGCGCGAGAAGAGGCACTCTCGTGTCGGTCTCGGTGACGCATCTCGGAAGCAACGTGTCGCTCGGTCCGCTCAACAACGAGATCACCGTTGACGGCGACGTCCTCACGGTGTTCTCCTTCGCCAACGCAGTGAAGGAGTGGCCGGTCGGGGCGTACCACGTGACCGCCAGGTTGTCGGACGGCACACCGCGCACGAAGGGCTTCAGGATCGAGTGACGCCGCCTGTGTCAGGGCGCGCTACCTTCTTCGCGAGGCGCCGGCGGCGTCTGAGAACGGGTCTTCGGTTGACCTGGTGAGCGGAGACTCCGCGAATCCGGCCTATCGTCTCATCGTCTTCTTCGCCAGGAGCGTCTCCGCACGAGCACCCCTACCCGCGGCGGAGCGCAACGAGCGGATCGACGCGGCTCGCTCTTCGCGCCGGCACCCGCGCAGCGAGGCGGGATCGAAGCTACAGAGCCGGGACTTTCAGCCCTGCCGCTTTCGCCAAGGCGAGTTGCCAATGGTCAAACGTGAGGAACTCAGCCAGCCCCAGCACCAACGCCGAGCTGACGTGGAGGACATCCAAACTGCGGGTGCCGGTCGTTTCGGTGTGCAGGGCACTGAGCCGCTCCGCTTCGGTCAACACCTCGGCCAAGGGCGGCGCGGCGCCCGCAAGTACGCCGGCGGCCACATCGGCCAGCAGGGCGTTCAGTGACGTGTCGCGCTGCGGCGGCGTAATCTCACCTCGAAACACCCGCAGTCGCAGCGCATTGCGGAATTCCAACTGGTGCAGCCACGTCAGCGGCAGCGGCAACGCCTGCCGTTGCATCCGCGCCACCACGCGGCCGGAATGCGCGTCAGGCGCATACAGTGAGCAGAGGAAGCCGGAGTCCGCGTACGCCTTCATGACGCGCCTCGGGATTCGGCAATCAGGTCGGTGCCTGTCGTGGCCAACACACGATCCCCGTAAATCGCTCTCAGCCGCGCCGCAAAATCCGGCCGCACGACGCGTGTCCGGCGGTTCGGGGGCGACAGAATGGCCACCGGCTCATTCCGGCGGCGCACTTCCACGGATTCGCCGCCGGCCACCCACGACAGCACGGTGGTGGTGGCGTGTTTCAGTTCCCGGATGGTCGTGGTTTTCATCATGTGACACATTGTCGTGACACACCGGTGGTGTCAATGGCCGTGGGGGGCCAAACAGCCCGTGCTGGAAGTCCGTCTGCAATCACGATGAGCGAATCCGATGCGAGAGGTTCGCGGCGATCCGCCTTCGTCGGCGCAATGAATGGGATACCTGAGACTCAGACGCGCCCGCTCACGATTGCGCGCGTGCGCTTCCCTGCTCGGCGCGCAGGGCGTCCACCGGGGTGACCCGTGCGGCCCGCCGGGCCGGCAGAAACGCGGCGAGCACGCCCCGGTGCCGCTACGGCGCGAACTGCACGAGTCGCTGCCCATCGTGGCGCGTGACGCCCGGCTCACCGAGGCCTCCCGCCCGGAAGGTGTGAAGGTCGCGTCCGCGGCAGTGCGGCTGGCGACTGGAGAATCAGTTGGCGGCGCGGGTAGTCCACGATCACGCGGAATGCCTTCAGCAGTTCACTGCCGATGATGCCGTCGAAGTCGGCGCTGGCGTGAAGGCCCGACGTCTCCCGCGAGAGGCCTGTGTTCGGATGCTCGACGATCGCGGCGCCCAGAGCCAACGATCGCGCCGTGATCAAGGGTGACGTCGTGAGTCCATTGATGCCGTACGATGCCGTCAGCCCGACGATTGGAAACCGCTCGATCAGTCGATACCGGCGCACGAACGGCGCGTTGAGAGTGAGGCGGGTGTTGCTTCCCGAGTCGATGAGCAGCCGCGCGCTCAACGTGTCGCCGTCCGGCAGCGTCAGCGTGGCCGGCGCGATCAGGCGGTTGCGTTCGAGACTGATCGCAACGGGCACTTCGCGGCCGACGTGCTCGAACGCGCCGGGATCGTGCGCCATGACGCTGCCGGCAGGGTAGTCCAGTTCCAGCACGTAGCGGCTGAGGAAGTCGGTCCCGAGCACCCCGTCGACCCGGTGCCCCAGAAGTTCCTCGTTGGTGCTGACCGCCACGACAAACAGGCGCTGAGGCGTGAAGCGTGCCAGGTCGCCCACGCGGATGGCCGCAGGGCGCGTCGTGCCCATCGATGTCGGACCGGAAGCCGTCCCGACATCCTGCCGCGGGCCGATATCACGAACCTGAAGACCCAGGCGGCCAGCCGTCCGGGGATCAATCACCGTCAGGGTCGCGCCCGTGTCGACGGTGAGCCAGAACGGGCCCGCGCCGTCGATCGTGGCCTTCGCAAAGAACACGCCTCCGTGGTACTCGGCCGGAATCCGATGCACGCCGGTACGCAATCGATCGGGCGGAAGCCCCGGCCGTTGCTGTGTCAGCGCGAACCCCTTCGTGTGCATCGAGGGCAGCGCCCCCGCCACCGGAGCGATCGCCACCAAAGCGGCCAGCACGATCGTGGCAGCGCGTCGAGCGGGGCCCGCGTGGATCATCGTCATGGCCTGTGCTGCGACACACGGTACCACGAGCGGAGTCGGAAGCCCCCGCATGGCTTCGCCCATGGCAGTCGACACGCTTGCCCGTCGCGGTGGGTGTCAGGACCTGACGCTGTGCCCGGGCACCGTGCCGTTCGGGGGGCGCGGGCAGCCTCTGAGAAAGGGACCCTCTGTCACTCGGCGGCGACGCGCACTTTGGAGCTCACGGGCTGTCGTCATCGGCTTGTTCGCCAGGAGCGTCTCCGCACGAGCACCCCTGCTCGCGGCGGAGCGCTATCGCTGGCTCGACGGCGGCACCATCTTGTTCAGCCGCATGTAGGTGACAAGGTTGCCGTAGTGCTCGTTGTCGTGGCTGCTGTTAAACGTCATGATCGACAGCTTCGCCATCGGCCGTCCAAAGAAGTTCGCCATGGTCGAGGCATTCGCGTCGGTCAGCGACTCGAACACCTTGTCGCAGTAGGCGAACGAGTCAGTCAGCGCCTTGACCAGATCGGCCTTGGCCGACAGCGTCTTCTCGACATTCGCCACGGGCGGTTTCTCGCCGGCCGCCGCCGCACAAATGGCATAGTTTTCCTCGGCGACGTGCCCGAAGAGCTGGCCGAAGGTCCGGACCTCCGGCGTGGGCTTGTAGGCGTACAGGTTCTCAGGAACCTGCTCCGCAGACTTCGTCACGTACGTCTTGACCATCCGGTAGTCCATCTTCGCCCCGTCGACCAGCGGGTTCGCCGACGGCGCGGGCTTCGGCGCCTGCGCGAACGCCGACGCCGCGAATGCCACGCTCAACACCACTGTCACAATCGGTCTCGTCATTGTCTGCTCCTTACGTGTGGGCCCGCGTCTTCCACGGGCCATTTGATACTAAAGCACGCCGGCACTCTGTGGCCAGGCCGAACGACCAGTCGAGACACGCGCGGCCGCCGCCATCCCGGACTTCCACACGGGCTCCGGCACTGTCGCTCCCGTCACCATCGACGCGTGCCCCGCCGCATCGACGCGAAGCCCTGCAAACCGCAGCGCGTCGAAGTCCATCGTCGCGGCTGCGCGCGTCAGCGCCACGCCGACGTCGCGCGTGACGGGTCCGGTGAAGACGGTCGTGCCGTCCACATCGACCGTCACCGGACGGTTCCAATCGACGGTGCGCTCGCCGAACCAGATGACGATGTCGCCGATGTGACGCCGCGTGACGCGAATGGTCTGCCCCGCGATCTCGCCGGTGAGCCGCCCCAGCAGCGGCTCGAACGTTCGTGCGAGGGTCTGCGACGCCGATTCGCCCTCTCGCGCCGGCAGCAACGGCGGACGGGGGTCTCCCCACCGGTCGCCCACCCAGGTCAATCCCTCGAGCCAGTAGCACGACGCCTGATGCAGGTGCCGGAACGTATGCACCACGCGCCTGGGATCGGCTTCTCGGCGGGCAACAAGGATGTCGCGGATGGGCTCAAAGGGCGGAGACAGATCGTTGTGCGCTCCCCCTGGCACCTCGAGGTTGGTGATCGGCAGGCCCATTCCGCTCACTTCGCGCTGGAACCGGCGATTCGATGCCGCGAACGTCCCGGCAGGCTTCCCGTCCAGGTCGCGTATCGTCAGCGTGTCGTACTCTCCCCAGGTATTCAGCACCGGCACGTGCGAGACATTCGGGAGCAGCAGTTTCCAGAACCCGTCATCGCCGGGGGCGACATCGAATCCCGCTGCAACCGAGATCGCTCCGGCGACTCGATCGGGGTAGCTGAGCGAGACGAACCAGGCGCCGAATCCCCCCTTCGAATAGCCGAACGGATAGACGCGGCTCGCATCCACGTGCAGGCGCCTCGCGACCGCATCGAGGATTGCGGCGTGCTCCGGGACGAAGGGCGGCGGCGCCAGGATGTAGTTCTGATCGAACTCCGGCGACGCGATGACGAACTCCTGCGCGATGTCGCCGAGCATTCGCTGCATCCTGCCTGCCCACTCGTCGGCCGACACGCCCGACGGACGCAGCGCGTAGATCAGGGGCCAGGCGCGGTTCGGCCGGTACCCGACGGGCACCACAAGAAACACGCGGCGCGTCACGCCGGCGCCGATGTCGACGGTGAGCGTCTGCCGGCCCGGCTGGTGGGGCGCGAACGGCATCGCCTCTTGCAGCCAACTGCGCAGCCGCGAGGGTCGATAGTCGCGATGGGCAGCGATCCGTTCGGCAACGGCGGCACGCTCGGCCGGATTCTGTGACGCGAGATAGGTCCGGACAAGCGCAACCGGGTCGTCCGGCATCGCCAGGCCGCGCGCTTGTCGCGCCGCGCCTCCGGCGGTGACGGGAATGATGGGCTCGTTGCGCTCCATCGTGATCGGGCTGACGGCCACGACCGTGTTCTGCGCCGGGAGGATCGACAGGGAGGTGACAGAGACGAGCAGGACTGACAGAAGGCTCACGAGTGTCTTCACATCTCACCTCTCGTGGTCAGACGAATTCGGGGTCTTCGCTCTGCGTTCCTCGGTGAATGTCGCGTCCACCCACGCTGTATGAGACACCAGATGCTTGAGAATGTTGCGCTCGTGTTTCTCGATTCCGATGGCTCGAACATCTCGCCCGTGACGTGCGGCTGGCCGTTCGGTCGCTCCGGCGCAGCCCGCTCTTCGCTGTGGCAGCCATCCTCAGCGTGGCGGTGGGCGTCGCGGCCAACACGGTCGGGTTCGCGTACCTCTATGGCTACTTGATCCGCCCGCTGCCGTTCACCGGCGGATGGGTCTGCGCCACGTGCGGCGCACTGGCGGTGGCGGCGGTGCTTCTGGCCACCGCGACGCCGGCATGGCGGGCCGCCCGCATCGACCCGGCGACCGTGCTGCAGTGTGAGTAGCGAAGCGCCGCATCACACCGCTGAGGATGTGTCTGACGTGGCCTCACACGTGGCCATCCTGCACGCGCGTTCGTCGGCGACGGGCCCAGATCTTCACGCCGCAACGGCGGGCCGCGTCCCGAAGGCGACCGTCCTTGCAGCCGAGCACGAGCTTGCGCCGCTGCGCGAGTTCGAGATAGGCCGCGTCATACACCGACAGGTCGTGCGCGACAGCCAGGTCGGTGAGCGTGGTGAAGGCGAGCGCGGCCATGTCATGATCAACGGTCACGGGCAACTCACGCAGCCGACTCATGCCGATCTGCCGGTCTTCAGCGGTCAACTTCCGCCGTCGAACGAGGACGGTGAGGGCGTTGGCGACTTCCAGGGGCCAGATGGCCGGGACTTCGAGGGCGGCTCCGCCGGCGATTGCTTCGAGCATCGAAGCCGTCCCGGGGGTCGCCTGGCCCGGATGCACCCACGCGACCGCCACGGAGGCGTCGGCGACGAACACCCGCCTCACAACCTGCCCTCGTCGATGGCCGCGCGGACGTCGCGATCCGACAGCCTCACTCTGCCGGGTGCCCGCGCGGCGATCTGGTGCTGCAACGACCGCAGGGCCTCGACGGCGCGGCGTACGTCGTCCAGTCTTGGCGCCCCTTCCCGGACGATGCGCGCCACGGGCTTGTCGTGGCGGGTGATGACAATCTCCTCGCCGGCGGCAACGCGATCCAGCAGTTCTCCAAAGCGGGTCTTGGCGACGAATGCCGTGACAGCAGCCATCGTGTATCCTCCTAACAGGCTAGTTAGACTAGTCGTTAACCAGTCTAACACGCTCCCCGCATCTGGTCCGATGGCCGCTCGTCCGATCGCCACGGCGTGTGCCGCCGGCCTGTCGTTCGGCCGGGGCCGGCCTCACGCTCCGAGGCCGAGGGCCTGCGTCCCGGGTTCCTCGTGCTCGAAGGCCAGACCGCCGCTCGCGGACAATGCGCGATTCCCCCGCCAGCGAAGCCATGCGATCGCCCCGAGACACACGACGGCGAGCGACACGCTGCCCCGGAAGGAGCCGAGCAGCAGCGTCACGAGCTCCGCGACGCTGACGACCGCCATGGTGAAGAGCGACGCCAGCACGTACCACCGCAGCTTTGCCTCGCCGGATGCGCCATCGAACGCGCAGGCGAACGGCGTCCGCCCGAAGCCCAGGAACAGCACATCGAAGGCCAGGACAGCGAACACGAGATCGGCCAGCGCATAGGTCCACGCGGTGTGCCAGCCGTATTGCAGCCACACGGCGCCGGCCATCGCGGCGACAACCGGACCGGCGATGGCGAAGAGGACGGCCTTGCGGAAGCCCCCCATCCAGCGTCGCGGCTGGCCTGTGTCCAGCAGGCGCAAGGTCCAGTTGGCCCACAGCTCTGCCGGGGCTGCGGCGGCGGCCTTGACACCGGCCAGTACCAGCACGAGCACGACGAACTGCATCGCGAGCGCGTGCGACACAACCATCGGTGTGCTTCCCACGCCGTCGCTCGCGACGGTGGCGAAGTCGAGCGTGACCATGGCGAGCGCGAGCGCACCGCCGAGGAAGGCCGCCAGCACGACGCGGTGCCAGGGGCTTCTGACGAGCGTGTGGACCGTGAAGGAGAAGAACCCCCGTTCGACCTGGTTACGCACGATCACGCGGGCGGCGAGGTCGACCGCGCCTCCGATCCAGGACTGCCGGGAGCTGCCCGCCTGCACGGCTTCGAGCGTCGTGCCGAGCACCCGGCGGTACGACACGAGACTGGCGACGAGCGCGACGACGACCGTCACGGCCAGTGCGATCCAGCCGCGCGAGGCCAGCAGCCGCCACTCATCGTCTCCCTGGCCGCTGACGGTCTGATAGATGCCCACGAACCACATCTGCGGGG
>Ga0315286_10008653_pt1 | contig 10022 bp, 10 predicted proteins | sample YL17G10_0_MG_FD_205038 | JGI IMG/M metagenome (GOLD analysis project Ga0315286, IMG submission 205038) | Sediment microbial communities from Yellowstone Lake, YNP, Wyoming, USA - YL17G10_0 | ecosystem: Environmental > Aquatic > Freshwater > Lake > Sediment | place: USA: Wyoming | collected...
AACTGGGCGCCCTGCCTAATTGCTCAGAATCACTAGCTAAAGTACTGTCACATCGGTTCTAAGCTAACGAATCCTACCACCTGTGTCAAGGTGCAAATGGTTGCCGGGAAACCCTGAGGTTAACCTATTGCGTTCCAACGTTGCAGGCGCTTGCCGCCAGGGGCGGCCTTGGGACAATTTTTGTTTTGTTCTTCCCCTGTTTGGGCTAATATGGCATGCGAACGGTCGGAGTACGCCCCGGCTGCAATTGTAGCGGTGATCAATTCACGCTGAGTGTTCGGCTGGCATCACCGGTGACATACACGTACAGTTTGATCTGCGACGGATGTTTCGACGAGGAGGTTTACCTGTGGTAGAACGTACCCTATCGATTGTGAAACCGGATGGAGTCCAAAGAGGGTTGATCGGAGAAGTCTTGAAGCGTTTTGAACAGGGGGGGATTCGCGTGGCAGCCATGAAGCTGTTGCGATTGAACCGGGAACAGGCCAAGGCCTTTTACGCAGTGCACAAGGACCGGCCGTTTTATGAAAGCCTCACTCAGTTCATGTCTTCCGGACCGATCGTGGTGATGGTCCTGGAAGGCGACGATGTGATCCAGAAGAACCGCGACCTGATGGGTGCCACCAATTTCAAGGATGCCGCCCCCGGCACCATCCGCCACGATTTCGCTAGAGATATCGAAAAAAACATCGTGCATGGGTCCGACAGTCCGCAATCTGCCACCACCGAAATTGGCTTTTTCTTCAGCGCGCTGGAGATTTGCGGCGCGTGAATTGGAGCTGCAATCATGAAGAAGAACATCCATACCGGGATTTACGGAATGGCCCTGGTTGGTCTCGCGCTTTTCGTCAGTTGTTCCAGTTGCGCCACCAACTGGCCCCCAACCGGCTCTTCTTCCACCGCGTCCACACCCTCCTCCACAGCCAAGGTCGCGACAGGCCTGGAATCGGCGGTGGTGACGTCGGTAGAGACCGAGGGTTCGCCCTTCCCAGTGCCCTACTATCCCCCCCCGGATAAGATGGAGCTATGTGGTGAGCCTGCTCCGCTCCATGTGCAGGAAGTATTGGAACGGTTTGACCGGGAATTTACCATCATTGTTTATAACCACGCCCAGGTGTATCTGTGGTTGAAACGCATGGAACGATATTTCCCGTCAATTGAAGAACGATTGCGTGCCCTCAATTTGCCTGATGACCTGAAGTATGTGGCCATTGCCGAGAGTGATCTGCTGCCCAACGCCGCTTCACCCAAAGGAGCTGCAGGCCCCTGGCAATTCATCCCCAGTACTGGCAGCCGTTACGGTCTGGACCAACAAGGTTCATTTGATCAGCGTTTCGATTTCGAGAAGGCAACGGACAGCGCCTTTCGCTACCTCAGTGATTTGAACAAGCTCTTTAAAAACTGGACACTGGCGATTGCCGCTTACAACTGTGGGGAGAAGCGCGTTCAGGATGCGATCGGAACGCACGGGACCCCTGACTACTATCAGTTGAAACTCCCCTTGGAAACCGAACGCTACGTCATGCGAATACTGGCGATTAAGGCGGTTTTGCGCAATCCAGGGCGCTACGGCTACAATCTACCGAAGGGCATGGGTTATCCTCAGTTCCGGGTAGATCGTGTCAATCTCACCCTGGGTCGTCCCGCTTCCATTCAATCCGTAGCATCGGCGGCTGGGATCAGCTTTCGCGAATTCAAGCGGCTGAATCCCACCTTCCGCAGTGACCAGATCCCCGCTGGCACGTATGAAATCAAATTGCCCGAAGGGACCGGATCCAGCTTCCAACAAAAAGTGGATACGGTGAAGAGCGCACCGGCATCCGTTGAGCCTGCTCCGCCACCAGAACCCAAGACCAAGCTTTCCAGTGCCGCACCGACCCCGGTCAAAGGGCAATCCAAAAGCAGCAGCGGCCGAGCCTACACGGTCAAGAAAGGGGACACCCTGTTGGGAATCGCCCAAAAATTCAAGGCCAGTGTCGACAAAATCCGCCAATTGAATCACCTGAAAGGAAACAACATCACCGTCGGACAAACACTCAAGATCCCTTAAGTCTGCTCTGAAAATGGCCCAAAGGTCCAACGACCGAAGGCGTGTTCGGCATTGCGGCTGGCCATTCAGTGTCGAATCAGGCGCCTGTCCCGCGGGTAAGGATCTCTCTCCCTCGCCTTGGCATTGCCGACAGACCGCGCCCCCACTCATCTCTTTGCCGTGGACTATGGTTTTGTGCCGCACGTCAGGAACTACTTGGCAGACGTCGAGCCGACATTGAAAGAGCTCGCGCTGTATGGCGCCGAGTGTTGCGGTGGTAGATCGAATCGACAAGCTTTGCTGGGTTACAGCAGGCAATCCTATCTAGACGCGGGTACGGCCATCAACCCCTGGCTACCTTGGTGATGTCCGGCGCTCAGGCGGCAGAGAACCGTACGGTCAGGCGAGGGAGGCCCGGTGCTTCCGAGCCTCCCAATCGGCGGATTTATTTGTCGCTCTTGTAGCTTTCCTGATAGACTTGCGGGTTGATGTTGCCCGACTCCGGCCCCCCACATTCCGGTATGTAACAAGAGACATCAACGAATTCACACGTCTCCTTGCAGGCGGGGCAGATGTTGGGAGGGGTTTGCACATCAATGGTATTGCCGCATTTATTGCATTTGAAAATGGCCATTCGAGTCCTCCTGACTTGCATTCATGATTCCTATTGGTTGCAGCGAAAAGGCATGCACTACATCGTGGCACCCATTCCAAGGCTGCACCTAAGATAACGTAAGCACCACCAAAAGGCAACCCCGGTTCGCACCTGCGGCTATCAGCGAGAAAAGCTCGCGGCCAGGCTTCTTCGCGGGCTGCCGGCAGGCTTCGTCGCGTCACCGTTGCTTTTCCCTTCCCATAAGAGGGGCACTGGATTATCCTCCTGCGCTTGGCCGCTACACCGCGGATGGGACATTATTCCTTGTCTACCGTCTGGTCGTGCGGATATAGAATCATGGGACATGGCGCCTTTGGTTGAGATGTTGTCAGGAGAATCGTTCATGATCGGTACCATCATCAACGTGACTACCGTCATTGCCGGCTCTGTGATTGGAACGGCGGTCGGGAACCGGCTGCCGGAAAGGATACGCACCACCGTCCTGCAGGGGCTCGGCATCATCACTTCCGTCATTGGACTACAAATGGCACTGCAAACCAAGAATGTCCTCGTTGTGCTTGGAGCCGTCCTGGCTGGAGGGATTCTTGGGGAACTGCTCCGGATCAGCGACGCGCTTGAGTGGCTCGGCAGTTCGCTTCAATCACTTCTGTCACGCGGTGGCACTAGCCGCTTCAGCGAAGGCTTTGTCACCGCCAGTCTGTTGTTCTGCATCGGACCCATGGCCATCCTGGGATCTATCCAGGACGGATTGTCCGGTGATTACCAGCTGCTGGCCGTGAAATCCACTCTGGATGGTTTTGCCGCCATTGCGTTCTCCGCCAGCCTGGGATGGGGGGTTGGTTGCGCAGCGGCTAGTGTTCTCGTGTTTCAGGGTACCATCACGCTGCTCGCAGGAGTACTGGAGAGACTCCTTAACGAGGCTATGATTCTCGAGATGACTGCCACCGGCGGCATCATCATTGTGGGTATTGGGATTAAGCTTCTCAATCTGAAGGAGATCCGTCTTGCCAGTTTCCTGCCCGCTTTAGTTCTGGCGCCCATCATCGTGATTGTGGTTCCTTTGGTCAAAGGTCTGTTTAGATAAGGGGACGGAATCTAGAGACGCACCAGGGAGCGGTTTATCCGGGACCTCGGAATAGAACACCGTGGCTGGTCGTTTCCCCTGAAATCCGGACCCGGTCACTACCAACTTTGGCAGAGTCTGTTCCGGGGACCGGAAGGAGACAGTACATACCATGAAGCTGGATGATTTTCCCGCGGAGATTCAGCCCTATCTTATGCCACAGCCCAGCGGCAAGTACGTCTACCGCTGTTCTTCCTGCCAGAGTGAATATGGCGTGGAAAAGCTCCTGTACACTTGCCCGGAATGTCGAAGTGTCTTGCTGATCAAAGACCTGGAATGGGAGCGCCTCAGACAGATTTCCGGCCCGACTTGGCGAAAAATCTTCGATTACCGCAGTATGCTGACCTTGCCGTCCTTACGAGGCATATACCGCTACCATGAACTATTGGGATCGCTGCTTCCGCTGGATTCGGTGGTGTATCTGGGAGAGGGGCACACTCCGGTGATCGCTGGCAATGACCGGCTTTCACAGTGGGCCGGATTGCCTTTCTACTTCAAGAATGATGGTCAAAACCCCAGCGCATCCTTCAAAGACCGAGGGATGGCCAGCGCTTTCAGCTATCTCAAACACCTACTCCTCCACCAGGGACTGGCCAATGTCCTTGCCGTATGCGCTTCGACCGGCGACACCTCGGCCGCGGCCGCTTTGTATGCGTCCTATTTGGTAGAAGGTGTTACGTCGGCAGTACTCCTTCCGCACGGCAAGGTCACTCCTCAACAACTGGGCCAACCCCTCGGCAGTGGTGCAAGAGTTATTGAAATTCCGGGTGTTTTTGACGATTGCATGAAGGTCGTGGAATATCTTGCGGAAAACTATCCGGTAGCGCTGATGAATTCCAAGAACGCCTGGCGCATTCTTGGTCAGGAATCGTACAGTTATGAGATCGCTCAGGTCTTTGACTACGAAGTGGCCGATCTGGTGGTGGTGGTGCCCATCGGCAATGCCGGGAATATTACCGCGATCCTCGAAGGGTTCCTGAAACTTCTGGATTTGCGGATCATTACGAAGCTTCCCATCATCCTGGGGGTGCAGTCGGAACACGCCAATCCGGTATTTCTGTATTATCTGGAATCGGATTTGCACAAGCGCCGTTTTCGCCCGGTATCAGTCCGCCCCAGCGTAGCGCAGGCTGCCATGATCGGCAATCCGGTGTCCATGCCGCGCGTCATTCGTTTGGTCGATGAATATCGGCAGCTTGCGGGCGAACAAGCGGTACAAGTGCTGGAAGTGAGCGAACAAGAAATCATGGACGCCATGCTCATGGCCAACCGCAACGGCCATATTGCCTGTACCCAGGGCGGCGAATGCCTGGCGGGGATTCGCAAAGCGGTCGCCAGCCATAAGATCGCGCCCAACCGAGTGGCCATCCTGGACGCCACTGCCCATGCCCTTAAGTTTGCCATGTTCCAGAACAAGTATTTCTCTGGATCCTTTGAACCTGAATTCGAAGTAACCCCGAAGCCGGAGCTTCAAAATGCTCCCCACCTGGTGCAGATCCCTGCTGGGATACCAAGACCCGACGCGAGGAAGCTCAACGCCGAGGAACTCTCCGCCTTCGTCCACTTCACCGCCGGCGCTGTGGCAGAACTCCTGGGGTTGTCCGGGGCAGGCGCAATCATCCCCGCCGAAACTGGGGGTTCGGAAATCTCGCCGTAAGCGAGGCAATTCCACCTGCGGCAGGATTGAGACAGATGCGCCCGGAGTGGGGCGCTTCGAAATGACAATGGGCAACAAGTGCTCAATTTGAGGAAAGAGACACGATGATGAACGTACTACCCTACCGAGGAATTTTCCCGAAGTTGGCAGAGAATGTGTACATCGCGCCAGGAGCGTGGGTGATTGGGGATGTCGAGATTGGGACGCGCAGCAGCATTTGGTTCAACACCGTGGTGCGTGGCGATATGCATTACATTCGCATCGGCAGAGAAACTAACATCCAGGACAACTCGACGCTCCATGTGACCGCCGAACATTTCCCGCTGGTTATCGGCAATCGCGTGACCGTCGGTCATCGGGCCATTGTCCATGGCTGCACCGTGGAAGACGATTGCCTGATTGGAATGGGCGCCGTCATTATGGATGGCGCCAGGATCGGCAAAGGTTCCCTGGTGGCAGCCGGAGCCCTGGTGCCTCCAGGATATGTGGTGCCACCTGACTCCCTGGCCATGGGATCGCCCGCCAAAATCCACAAGGCCGTGGAATCAACCGAAAGGGAGCTTATTCGCCAAGCGGCCCTGCATTACACTGATCTGGCAGCAGAGTATTTGGAACCGTGGGATCAGGAGCATACTCCACGGGTCCGGGGATTCTTGCGCTAAAATAGGTGTACTCGGGCACTGAGACGGCGTCGTCAGGTTTGCTCGACGTTGCCTTCAGCTGCCATGCGGACAAAACGGTCCACGGCTTCGTCCAGGAGGCTCTCCGCCTGCTCCAGTTCGATGGCATCGCGGAATTCGGAACCCAGCGCCACCAGGATATGATCATACCGAGATGGCTCGCGTTGCCAGCGTTCGTAAGGGATGTGGACTTCCCGGTAGTCATCACCGTGAAACCGGTATTTGCCGAAGCGATCTGGTTCATTGCGGCGAAATGGCCAGCAAAGCTTCCAACGGAAGAAATCGTTGACCACGGCTTTCAGCGGTCCAGTACGGAGGTGACGGCGGCTGACCGTTTCGCCCAGGCGGATGGAACCGTCAGATAAACCTCGGGTTGCTGCCTGAAAACCGCCATCCGTTACTGCAGGATCTTGTCCAGATCCCACTTCCATTTGTCAGCGGGATTGACAGACACCGGAGAGTCCTCGAAGAGCTCCCCCCGAGCAACCAACACCTGCCGTTCCATCAATTCACCCAATGCCGCCTGCAGACTGTCATCATTCCCGTTCCAGAGCGACCGCATCTGCGTCAGCGAGGGGAAATGGCCTTCATCCATGAGCGAACAGATCAAGATATAGGCCGAAGTGGCTTCCACGCTGATTCTCAGATCAAAAATGGCACGATCCATGTGCATTGTCGGATTTCCTTGTAGCCTAGGGGCAGCTTTTCCATCGATTCACCACTGGCACACGATATGACGGTGGTGAGCCTAACAGAGGCTCGGTCTGGAGTCAATTGCATGGCAGCAACATCTATGCTAAGAACTCAGGAACGCCCGCTAGGGATCGTCAAACCAATCACCGCTGGTCATGGAGGACAAACCGGTTATGCAGCCCGACACAACGACTTTCGACTGGAACAGCTTCAAGGAAGAGTTGGAAGAGGCCTGGAGACAAATCCCCAAACCCTTTCGTAATGAGCGATCCATTCAGGGCACCCTGCAGTGCTGTTTGTACAACCGGCTTCGCCACGCGGGCCATGTAGTGGTGGCGGACTACATGCCGCCTCGTATTCAGGACCGCCCCGTTGACCTCATCGCTTTGAACGAGAAACAGGAGGTGTGCGCTGCCATCTGCATCGACACGGTGGTAACCCTGGCCGCCGTCAAGAGCCTGAGTAGCTTTGAAGCCGGGCAGAGACTTATCCTGACGACCGGGATGCTGGAAAAGAAGGTGCAGGAAAGCCGGTTTTTCCTGAAGCCGGGAATTGATCACCTGCACCTACGCCCTTTCAACCAGACCGGATGATTCAAGTGTCTTACCCTTGTGCGTTTCGTAACAATCTAAAAACAAAGACATTTTGCCTTGACACCCGGCAGCCTTTGTGGCATAGACTTGGCGTTGTGTGCGGAGTGGCATTGGTGGTAGGTCAATGTATGGTTGCTTTACACGAAAAGGGGTGGCGGTTGACCACTATGAAAGGAGGTGCAACGACACGCCGAGTTTTCTTGCCATATTTTTCATCACTTTTCTTCCTGCTCGCTCTCACCGATCCTTCTCGCTTACCTGGTGATGCCGGACGGACCTGCTCAACATGAGATGGTCCCATGGGTGCACTTGGCAGATCAAGTTGCTCCGTTCCCGCTGAAACGCTGGTGATAGGTACGCTGAGTCCTTTCTTCATCGATCATTCAATCTTGATGATCATCTGCTGGCAACTTCATCCGTCGGATGTCCGACGGACGTGGCAATCATGGCTCAAGTCCTAACAACAGAACTTCGAATGGCTCGATAAGGTTTGTTTCTGGTTTTGATGGTTTCCCGGGACTGCCATTCGCGGGGGTGGTAGACACCTCAGCGATGGGATCGCGACGACCAGTCGGAACTTGCATCAAGACTGGAGAACTGTTGGTCCTGGGGATTGTGCACTCGCCTTTCCTACTATTATCAAGGAGTGATACATGGCACAACCAATCGACAAAGTACCCGGAAAAGCGTGGGTGGTGGTCTTTGCCGGTACGGCCGTTAATCTTTGCCTGGGCATCCTGTATGCCTGGAGTGTGTGGAGCAAGGCCCTTATCAATGTGGATAAAGCCGGTCAAACGATGACGGACCCCTTGAATGCAGGGTGGACGTATCTGACCAACGCCGATGCGGCGACACCTTTTTCCTTGTGCGTAATCATTTTTGCGCTGCTGATGATTCCCGGTGGGCGTATTCAGGACAAGTTCGGTCCTAAAGTGGGCGCCATCACCGGCGGTCTCTTCCTGGCTTGCGGCTGCATCATTGCCGGTATGATGAAGAGCTACACCGGCCTGATCATTGGTTTTGGTGTCTTCGGCGGCATCGGCATGGGCATCGGCTATGCGGCCCCCACCCCGGCGGCCTTGAAGTGGTTCGGGCCCCACAAACGCGGCCTGATTGCCGGTCTGGTGGTCGGTGGCTACGGCGGTGCGGCACTCTACGTCAGCCCCTTGGGTGCTTATCTCCTCAGCACTGGCGGTATCTCCTACAGCTTTGTGGTTTTGGGAATCCTCTTTGCGGCAGTGACCATCGTTGCGGGATCCTTGTTGTCATGGCCGGAACCGGGTTACGTCCCACCTCAAGCCCCGGTCAAGCCGGGCGCTGCCGCGGCACCCGTCGTGACCAAGGTGGATTGGGTTGCCGCCGATATGATGAAGACCTGGCAGTTCTTTGCCCTGGTAATCATGTTCATCGGCACCACGCAGTCGGGCTTGATGATCATTTCCATCGCCGCCCCGCTTCTGGCTGGTGCCGCCAAGGGCGTACCGTTTTTTACGGAAAATGCCTGGCTCCTGGCCTCCTTTGGCGGGTTGATCAACGCCATGGGTCGTGTGGGCACCGGCATGTATTCAGACAAGATCGGCCGGTCCAATGCGTATAACCTGAATTGCATCGTGTCGGCTCTCTGCCTGTTCCTGATGCCCACCATCGTGGGTTCCAAGAGCCTGTTCTTCCTGTTCCTGGCGGTGGGTATTGCCTACTGGCAGTACGGTGGCGGACTGGCGCTGATGCCGAGCTTCACGGCCGACTTTTTCGGTCCCAAGAACCTGGGCTTCAACTACGGCCTGGTGTTCATCGGCTGGGGTCTCGGTTTCTTCATGGCCCGCCTCGCCGGCACCATCAAAGACAAATTCGGGACCTACGACTATGCGATGTATATGTCGGCAGTCGTGTTGATCATTGCCGTGGTTCTGTGTGCCGTCACCAAGCGGCCGCAAGCGGTGGGAGAAAGGACCTGAGCCATTGAATGCTGATGGTTGAAATCGCCGGCAGGTGAACAGCGGAAGCCTCGCCTGCCGGTGTGAGCTTCCCCAGGCGGTGTGTTCTCGAAGGCAGGAGGAGTATCATCTTCCTGCCTTCTTCATTCTGATAAGGACAATGTGTTTGTGACAATGCCTATGCAAACTGCTTTCGAGATCCCCTTCCTGCTAACTCCTGGCCGGTTGGCACTGGACAGCGCGGTGTCCTTTGTTGTCTCGGCCCTGGTCGCCATCACCGTCAATGCGGAAGCACAGGCTTTCGCCGCCACGCTTTTCGGCGACACCCGAACGGGAAGTACAGACCGTCTTCATTTCAACGCTTTTCTACACATCGATATCCTTGGCGGTCTTTGTTTTCTTCTCGGCGGCTTCGGCTGGCCTCGCCGGATCGCGGTGGACGACAGCAAGTTTCAGCACCCCCGCTTGTATCTGGTCTTGACCCGACTTGCCGGCCCCCTGGGGAACTTCCTCATGGCCAACATCGCCAGCAGCATCGCTTGGCTTTTCGGTGTCATGAACACGGATCCAAGGGTTTTTCATATGCTCATGGGAGTCAATTTGACGGTGGCGGTCGCTAACCTGATACCCATTCCCCCTCTGGCTGCAGGGAATGTTCTGGCAGCTCTGGCCCTGCCCGGAAGCGCCAGTTTGCAGT
>Ga0315286_10008654_pt1 | contig 10021 bp, 8 predicted proteins | sample YL17G10_0_MG_FD_205038 | JGI IMG/M metagenome (GOLD analysis project Ga0315286, IMG submission 205038) | Sediment microbial communities from Yellowstone Lake, YNP, Wyoming, USA - YL17G10_0 | ecosystem: Environmental > Aquatic > Freshwater > Lake > Sediment | place: USA: Wyoming | collected...
TTGGTCGATCGCTCGCCCATCCCCCTGTTCAATGGCATTCAGGATACGGGTAACGTCGCTCATGGCTCCCCTCAGACTCACACCCGAACGTTTTTCACGAGAGATTCAACCCCAGACCAGGGTTGGAATCGGCCGATACGGCTTCACACAGTCTACCGTGAGAGGTGCAGTCACTCAAGCGACCCGGCGAAATGCCCACGTCTCGACCGGGCATAACTGCCTACGGCCAATACCCACACGGCGGTCAACAGGATCGAGATGCCGCAGACGATGGCGACGGGCAGGAGATCCCCGACTTGGGAGTACGATACCTTGAGCCCGAAGTCTGTGGTGTTCATCGGTTCCGAGATTGTCTTCAACCATCCGTTCATTTTTGGCCCTTTCATTCATCTCTCTACCAGACAAAGCGCCAACCGACGGCATTTGGGGCCAAAATTTTACAGAGGGGATGACGATTCTCTGGGGCAGGGATGGTTGAGAACCGGCACTCGTTCCGGACGGGGCGCAAAAAGAGAAGGGGAGTCTCGATACTCCCCTTCGGGTCTTACGTGAGGGTGAGTGTCGTCGATCTCATCCTCTTTGTGCCCTGTAAATACCTTCTCCGCCGTTGAGGAGATGAACCAGCGGTTGCGGCCGGTCCACGCCTTCGATGAATCTTGGCCGGGCGGCCCACGGTGCGACGCTCTGCACGCCGGTCAAGTCCATCCAGTGCTGCAGACGGGCCACCGGCAGGTTCCACGTCATGTGGAAGTGGTTGGCCGGCGGATACTGCTTGTATTCGAGCATACTGGCGTACTTCGGCACGACGAACGTGTGCGGCCAGGTCGGGGTCGTCAGGTTGCACATGGCCTTGCCCAGCTCTTCCGGCACCTCCGTCGTCTCGGCCTCGTCCCAGATCAGGCTGAACAGACCGCTGACGCTGCCATAGGCCATGCGGGCGGCAATGCCCTGGATGCCGGCGGGGGTCATGAAGGTGACCGAATTGCCGCCGCCGGGGAAGTAGAACCGGTCGGCCAGCGGCATGGAGACTCGTTCCATGATCTGCTTGACCGTCGCGCCCGGCTCCGCCGCCCAGTCGAAGGCCGCGCTGCCGGAGTTGTCGCCGTCCACCAGGCCCTTCTTGTACCAGTCGGCGCCGGTATCGAGCTTCTTGATGCCGAGCTTTTCCGCCAGTTCCTTGATCTCCCACGCCTCCCAGACCTTGCGGAAGTCCATGAATAGCGGGGGATTGCCGCCGCTGAGGTAGGTCATGAACAGCATCGTCAGCAGGCCCTGCATGTCGGCCTCCGTCGCAAAAGGCACCGGGGGCGAGTTGCCGTTGTGGTCGAAGCTGCTGTTGAAGAAGGACTCCATCACATCCGCCACGGGCAGTGGAATCCCTCGCGGGTCGCTGCCCCATTCGAGCTGGCTCATGAAGCCGCCGCCGACGGCGTTCAGGTCGGCCATGAGATCGCGAACGATCAGGTACATTGCCAGGGACATGTCGAATCGCTCGCTGTCCTCATCATTGTTCAGGTCCAGCCGCTTGCCGACGTATCGATCGACCCAGCCTCGCAGGTCCTTGAGGTCCTTATCCTTGTAGGCTTTCTTGTTGAGCATGTCGGCCAGGAGCTTCATGTCGAGCCGCGCGATCTCGATGCCGAACGTATTCCGTGTCGGAATGACGTGCGCGAGCGCCGTCTCCATGCCCATCGAATCGTGGCCGAAGACGACCACGCGGCGGCCCCGCAGCGCCACGGCCGTCACGGCGGCATAGCACCAGTCGATCAGGTTCTTCGCAGTCTGATCGGTCATCTCCGGCTCCTGGCCCTTATCCGGCCAGGTCCCGACGTTCAACGCCGCCATCCGGCCGTACTGGGCGAGGGCGCCGTTCAAAGCGTGGGCATAGACCACGCCCGGCTTGGGGCCGCTGTTGCCGCAGGTGATGTTGATGGGCGTATCGCGCGGGAATTGCTGAAGCAGCGAGATCGCCGTCAACTGCGGGAAAGCCCACGTGTCCGGCACGCAGACCAGGATATCGACGTCCGCCTTGCGGAACTGCTGGGCGACGATATCGGCCTGGGCCTCGCCGTCGACCAGCACGGTCGAGTAGACGACCGGCACCGGGGTCTTGTCCGGCAGCACCACCGCGCCGCTGATGGTCTCGGCCGCCATTTGGGCGATGTTCTGGCACCGGGTCCGGCTCTCGTCATCGATCCGTGGATCGCTCGTCGCAAACACCCCGATCACCGGGACCTTCGGCGTCGCCTTGCGGATCGCCGGCAGCCTTGTCGCTTCACCTCTTCTCGCCATGCAGAAACTCCTTTCGATTTATGATTTACTATTTACAATTTACGATTTGAGACCAGGGACTTGCGAAAGCCGGCATACGAAATCGTAGATCTTAAATAGTAAATTCCTTTGGATTTTCCAATGTCTTCTTGACGAAGTCCAGGAACTGGGCCGCGTAGGCGCCGTTGGTGACCTTGTGGTCCACCGACAGCGTCATGTTCATCAGCTTGCGGACGAGGATGTTGCCGTTGTCCGGGACGCACGTGTCGGTGATTCGCCCGATCCCCAGAATGCTGCACTGGCCCGGGACCACAATCGGGATGAACGCCTCGATCCCGAATGCCCCCAGGTTGCTGATGGTGATGCAGCCGCCCTCCAGGTCGGACAGGTCCAGCTTGTCGCTGCGGGTCCGCTCGATCAGGGCCTGGCTGTCACGGGCGATCTGCCGGACATCCTTCTTGTTGACATCCTTGACGAGCGGGGCGACCAAGCCGTCCGGCACGGAGACCGCCAGGCCGACGTGGATGGCGTCGGCCAGCTTGATGACATCGCCGGCAAGCTGACCGGTCATGACCGGGAATTTCTCCAAGCCGGTAGCTACCGCCTTCATGATAAGATCGTTGAAGGCGACCTTGACAGTGCCTGACTCGTTCATTTTGGCGCGTGCGGCGACCAAGTCCGTCATGTCCACCTTGACGGTCAGATAGAAGCAGGGGATCTCTCGCTTGGATTTGAGCATCCGCTCGCCTGTGATTCGCTGGAGGCGGTTGACTGGGACTGTCGCTCCGAGCTTGGCTTCCGCAGCGGTCGTCCGCGCAGGTCGTGCGTCCCCGCACGACTTTTCTTGGCGACCGGGGACGGTCGCCTTCCCAGCCGAGGGCGGCTGGGCTACACTTGCCGGCTTGGCCTCGGCGGCGTTGCGGATGTCCACTTCCGTGATCTTGCCGGCGGGTCCCGTGCCTTTGACGGTCGCCAGATCGACGCCCAGGTCGTCCGCGAGTTTCTTGGCTCGCGGCGAGACCATCATCTTGCCCGCCGGCTTGGCCGGCTCAGGCTCGACCACCGGCGGCAGAATCGTCGCCGGCATTTGACCTGCGGGCATTACCGCGGCGCCGGCGGCCATACCCGCCCCGCCTGTCAGGGCCTCGACGAAGCTCATCGGCACCTGCTCATCCTTCTCGCCGAGCACCATCATGGGCGCGCCCACGGGCAGCGTCTGGTTAGCCTGGGCCAAGATGTACTTCGCAAAGCCGCTCGCCGGAGACTCCATTTCCAGGGTGGCCTTGTCCGTCTCGATCTCGAAGATCACGTCGCCTTTCTTGACTTCATCGCCGGCTTTCACGAGGCATTTGACGACGGTGCCTTCCTCCATCGTCTGGCCCATCTTCGGCATGGTAATCTCTCTTGCCATCTACGTCGTCCCCATTCCTTCGCAAGCAGGATTCGTTCGCATATTACTTGCCCACGGCGTGCTTCACGGCTTCCACGATCTGCTGCACGCTGGGGATGCTGGCTTCCTCCAGCGGCTCGCTCATCGGCGGCGGCACATCTTTGGCCGCCAGGTTGATCGGGCGGGCGTCGAGGTAGTCGAAACCGCGCGACCCATCGCCGAAATCGTACTCCATGTACTGGCCCGCGATTTCCCGGCCCGCGCCGCACCAGCAGAAGCCTTCGCTGACCGTGATCAGCCGTCCGGTCTTGCGGACGGATTCCGCAATGGTCTTCATGTCCAGCGGCTTGAGCGTCCGCACGTCGATGACTTCGGCGTCGATGCCATGCTCGTCCGCGAGGATTTTGGCCGCGTCGAGGGACCGCATGACCATCCGGCAATAGCTGACAATGGTCGCATCGTGGCCCGGCCGCTTGATGTCCGCGACGCCGAGCGGGATGATGTAGTCGTCGGCCGGCACCGGGCCGGTCTGTCCGTACGTCGCTTTGTGCTCGATGAAGACTACCGGGTTGTCGCTGCGAATCGCCGCCTTCAGGAGGCCCTTGGCATCGTAGGGTGTCGAGGGCATCACGACGTACAATCCCGGCGGGTGCATCAGCCAGGCTTCGAGCGATTCCGAGTGGTGGGCGGCGATGCACCGGCCCACGCCGCCTTCCGTGCGCAGGACCATCGGGACTTTCGCCTTGCCGCCGAACATGTAGCGGTTGTAGGCGCCGACGTGGACGAGCTGGTCCATCGCGATGGTCACGAAATCGACGTACATGATCTCGGCGACCGGTCTCATGCCGCGAAGGGCTGCTCCGACCGCCGCCCCGGCGATGGCCGCCTCCGAGATCGCGGTGTCGATGACCCGCTCCTTGCCGAACTCGGCCAGGAGCCCTCGCGTGGCCTGGTAAGCGCCGCCGTAAAGCCCGACGTCCTCTCCGAAGACGAAGACCCGCGGATCGCGCCGCATTTCCTCCGCCTGCGCCAGCGAGACCGCCTGGGCGATATTCAGGATGTCCATGCCGAACTGGGACTTGACCTGGGTTTTGGCCTGCTCGGTCGCCTCTTTTTTGGTCTTGGCCGTGGAAGACGCGACAAGCTTCTGGAAAGCAGCCGTTGCCTCCCGGACTTTGGCAGCCGTCGTCTTCTCGGCCTCAACGACCTGGGCCGGATAGGTCTCCTCCACATACACGTCCTTGGCGACATCGGCGGGGTTCGGCCAGGCGCTGTCCATGGCGAATTGCGTGGCCGCCTCGATGGCCGCAAAGGCCTTGTCTTTGATCAGATCCAATTCCTGCTCGGTGCAGTGCCCTTCCGAGACGAGCTTGTTCCGCAGGACGGTGATCGGGTCGCGTTCGTGCCAGGCCTTCTCCTCGGCCTTGGTCCGGTACTCCCGCGGGTCGCTTCGGCTGTGGCCGTACCAGCGGTAGGTCTTGCACTCGACCATGGTCATCTGGTTCTCTTTGCGGGCCTGCTCGACCGCCTTGCGGATCGCCAGGTAGACTGCCACGACATCCATGCCGTTTACGATCATGGCGGGCACCTCATACGCGGCGGCCCGCACGGCGATGTCCTCGATGCTGCTGGCGCACCGCGTCCCCTCGACCGGGCTGCCCGAAAACGGCACGCTCATCCCGTAGAGGTTGTTCTCAATGACCGCCACCAGCGGCACCTTCAGTGTCGCGGCCATGTTCATCGACTCATGGAACGTGCCCGTGTTGCACGAGCCGTCGCCGAAGAAGGAGATGACCACTTTTCCGCTCTTCTTGAATTTCTCCGCCAGGGCGGCGCCGACCGCCGGGGGCTGGTTGCCGCCGACGATTCCGGTGGAGCCGAGGTTGTTCTGGTGTTCCACCTCCGCGATGTGCATCGAGCCGCCCCGGCCCTTGCAGTAGCCGGTCTCCTTGCCCATCAGCTCGGCCATCATGGCGTTCCAGTGATTTTGCCGGTCCTGCTCGCTATTGGCGTACTTGTTCCCGATGGCGCCGCAGTGGCCGTGCCCCCGGTGAGTCGAGCCGATGACGTCGCCCCGCTCGATGGCCGCGACGGCCCCGGTGGCTATCGCCTCCTGGCCGGCATAGAGGTGGGAGGCCCCTTTGATGATGTTCTGCCCGAGCAGATCGTAGACCTTCTCCTCGAAGAACCGAATCTCGTAAATCGTTCTGAGCCAATCCTTTACGTCCTCCAGCGTGACGACACCCGCCTTGATCAGCTCCTTCACCGTGGGAGCAGGTTTCTTTCGCGTGTCCTCGACCGAAAAGCTCATGCAGCGACTCCTCAAATGGACCGTTTCCCACCCCCGGGCCGGCAATCACCGAACAGCCTCCGACAAGGGGCACTGGAAACGCAACACTATAGCAAATCCGGGTTCCCCGGACAAGCACTTGTCCGATTTCCCGTTTTTTGCAGGGGGGGCTTGTCCCAGCCTGTCCGCCGCGATAGCATGGCCATGTGAGAAGACATGAGAAAGTGCAGGAAGTACGTGTCATACTCCTCTGCTGACGAGTTGAAGTCCGTCTCCAAAGCCACGCACCCGATAACGTCCAAGTTGGGACCAAGTGTATGGGCGCGATATACTAAGGAGGACTATCTATGAAACAGCGTTCTCGCACAGCGAATTCGACGCAGCGGAAGTCATCACGCCGAGACATCTTGAGGTGGAGTGGGAAAGTGATCGCCGTCTCCACGTTGGCGGGGGTGGACATCCCTGCGATGTACGCCGCGGAGGATAATACCATTCGACTGGCCCTGATCGGCTGTGGCGGGCGCGGCTGCGGGGCCGCGGCCAATGCCTTCGATTCGCCGAACGGGCCGGTCAGACTGGTGGCGATGGCGGACTTTTTCGAGAATCGGCTGGCCAGTGCCCACAAGGCTCTGAGCGGGCAATACAGTGCACGGATGGATGTGCCTCCGGAGCGGCGCTTCGCAGGCTTCGATGCCTGGCGAAGGGCGATTGACCGTCTGCGTCCGGGCGACGTGGCGATGCTGACCGGCTACGCGGGCTTTCGTCCGCAGCAACTGGAATACGCCGTCGAAAAGGGCGTGAATGTGTTCATGGAAAAGTCGTTCGCGACCGATCCGCCGGCTGTGCGGCGTGTGATCAAGGCCTCAGAGGCTGCCGAGAAGAAGAACCTCAAGATCGCTGCCGGCCTGCAGTGCCGCCATTCGCGGAACCGCCAGGAACTCATCAAACGCATGCGAGAGGGGGAGCTGGGCGATATCCAGCTCATCCGTGCCTACCGGATGCAGCCGTGCGCGCCGTTGGGCCCGCGGCCGGCGGCCGTAAAGGACTTGCACTGGCAGATCCGCAACTTCACCCATTTCCTCTGGGTATCGGGCGGACTATTCGCGGAGATGGACATTCATCAGATCGACGAGATTTGCTGGATCAAGGATGCGTGGCCGGTGTCCGCACACGGGATCGGCGGGCGTGTGGCCAACAGCACGGACTGCGGCCAGAACCTCGATTCGTTCACCGTCGAGTGGACGTTCCCTGACGGCACCAAGGCGTTCGACGTGGTCCGCTGGCTGGCGAATTGCCACACCGAATTCGCCACCTACATTCATGGGACGAAATGCGCAGCCCAGTTCTCCGGCAGCAACCATGAAGGCACCGTGCATACCTACAAGGACCAGCGGTGTGCTCCTGACAACGTCGCATGGCGTGCGCCGAAGGAAATGGCCACACCCTGGCAGGCGGAGTGGGACGTACTGCTCGATGACATCCGTCACGACCGTCCGCACAATGAAGCCAGACGTGCCGCTCTGTCGAATCTCGCGGACATCATGGGCCGGGCGGCGGTCCACTCGGGCAAGGTCATCACCTGGGACGAAGCGATGGCCTCCAATTTCCGGTTCTGTCCGAATATCGACCGCCTCACCGATGACAGTGATCCGCCGATCCGGGCGGACGCTCAGGGCCTCTACCCGGTGCCGATACCGGGGCAGTGGACAGAGATTTGAGTTCGCGTCAATGAATCGAGGATGACTATGGGCGTTCTTTGGGAAGTCGTGCAAACCGGCTTGATGTACGGCCAAAAGCGAAAATCCGATTCCGTCGAGGATCGAGTCAAGGCCCTCGAAGACCAGCTCCAATTGACGCAGAACACGCTGCGTGCCCTGGTCAAGAAGCTCGAGGAGCTGCACGGGATCGACATCGACCACGACGGCCGGATCGGGTAGGGATTGCCCTGACCAGTCTGTTCAGCCTGTATGATAAAATGGGATTAGTATTATGATAAGCCATCGGTGGCCAGAATGGTGGGACTGGGAATTGGAGCTCAGCCTGCATTTGTTCAAGCGCATGGCTGATCGCCGTTTCTCGGAATTGGATTTGCGTGCGATGCTTGAGCACCCGATAGGCTGTAGACCTGATATAATCGAAGGGCGATGGGTCATTGTTGCCACGTTTCGCAGACGGACATGGGAAGTCGTTGTGGAGCCTGACTTCGATACCAGGCGTCTGGTCGTGGTGACTGCCTATTCCGTATGAGGGGTTCTGAGATGAACGAATCGTATCTCGAAGTAACGTTTCGACACGGACGGCCTTTGGCGGCGTACTATTGCCTGCCACGTCGTCCAAAGGACAAGAGCCACCGCACAAAGCGAATTGAGCCTGGCCTCGTGATCGACTTTCGGCGTGACGGCAAGCCCATCGGGATTGAGATTCTGGCGCCCGAGAAACTCACTCTTGCGGCGTTCAATCGGGTACTTCGTGATCTTGGGCTTCCGAGGCTGAAGCGAGCCGATCTGGCTCCCCTGAGAGCGGCGTAGGGCACACGTTGTTCCTTCGCTGTAGGTGCGGCTGAGGGGCATTGAAGGTTTGAGCAGACTATGTGGATGCAACAGCAGACAACAATATGACGAGTCGAGTGCAGAAATGGGGCAACAGCCTGGCGCTGCGGATTCCCAAGCCTCTCGCTGCCGAGGCGGGATTGACGAACAACTCGCCTGTCGAGCTATGCTTGTGTGAGGGCAAGCTGATTATCACTCCATCTGCCAAGCCGACGGTAAACCTCGATGATCTCCTCGCAAAGGTGACCAAGAAGAATCTGCACCGCGAGGTAGATACCGGCCCTGCGATGGGAGGCGATGTGTGGTGAGGCGTACGGCGTATGTTCCCGAGCGTGCCGGCACGACAGGGAGCAAGCCTGAACAATAACAGCAGAAGGAGAGAGGCGCATGATGCAAGTATCCACACGCAACGTGGCGCGATGCACGACTTCACGTATGGTTTGCATGGCTCTGACCGTGCTATTGCCGCCGCTCTTTGGGGTAGCTGGATCAACCGCCGAGCCTGCGGATGTTCTCAAACATGGGGCGCTGAAGGTCTCGGAGAACAAGCGGTTTCTTGTCCACCAGGATGGGACGCCGTTCTTCTATCTCGGCGATACGGCGTGGGAGCTGTTCCATCGGCTCAATCGGGAAGAGGCCGACAAGTATCTCGAAAACCGGGCGGCCAAAGGCTTCACGGTGATCCAGGCCGTGGCCATCGCGGAACTGGACGGGCACAAGGACCCAAATCCTTACGGCCACCTGCCGCTGGTGGACCTCGACCCCGCTCGGCCCGCAATCCAGGACGGGCCTGCCAACGACTACTGGGACCACGTTGATTACATCGTGAACAAGGCCAACTCACTGGGGTTATACATCGGCTTTCTGCCGACCTGGGGACGCTATTGGCGCGACCAGTCGGCGGACCGCAAACCGCTGTTTACGCCGCAGAATGCGGAGGTCTATGGCGAATGGCTCGGCCGTCGCTACAAGGACAAGTACCTGATCTGGATTCTTGGCGGAGATCGGCCCATCGAGAATGATACTCATCGAGGGATCATTCGCGCGATGGCGCGCGGCCTGCGCCGGGGTGACGGCGGGGCGCACCTGATGACCTTCCACCCACCGGGCGGCAACGGCTCGTCCACTTGGTTCCACGACGACGATTGGCTCGATTTCAACATGCGCCAGAATGGGCACGTGGCCGAGTTCACCGGCCGGTACGACAATACGCGAAAGGACTACGACCGCACCCCGGTCAAGCCGGTGATTGACGGGGAGCCGATCTATGAGGACCACCCGGTCTCCTTCGACGCCAAGAAGCTCGGGCATTCGATCTCGTCCGATGTCCGCCGGCCGTTGTATTGGGACCTGTTCAGCGGCGCCTGCGGCCACACCTATGGCCATCACTCCGTTTGGCAAATGTGGCAGCCCGGCCGCAGTCCGATCAATAACCCGCTCCTGCCGTGGTTCGAGGCCATCGACCAGCCCGGCGCGGGACAGATGCAGTATGGCCGCCGACTGATCGAGTCGCGCCCGTTC
>Ga0315286_10008655_pt1 | contig 10021 bp, 11 predicted proteins | sample YL17G10_0_MG_FD_205038 | JGI IMG/M metagenome (GOLD analysis project Ga0315286, IMG submission 205038) | Sediment microbial communities from Yellowstone Lake, YNP, Wyoming, USA - YL17G10_0 | ecosystem: Environmental > Aquatic > Freshwater > Lake > Sediment | place: USA: Wyoming | collected...
GCTACAACGCCGGGTCCAACTTCACCATGGTGCCCTCCATCGGCACGCGGATCTTCTTCACGCGGTCGCTGGCGGCCCGGCTCGAGGTGCGGGACTACTTCTTCCGCTACGAGTGGCCGCTGCGCTATTTCGCCCCCATCGACCAGAACAACATCCCGCTGCCTCCCGTCCTGTCGTCGGGCCTGAAGGACCGGCAGTGGACGCACAACATCGCGCTGACGGTCGGCTTCGTGTACGGGTTCAACTTCTAGCGCGGGGCGATGATCCTGGACGCCGAGGTCCTCGGGATCACGGCGCTCTCCCTCCGGATCGCCGTGGCCGCGACCGCCGTGGCTTGCGCGATCGGCGTGCCGCTCGGCTTCTGGCTGGGCGGCTCGCGCTTTCAGGGGCGGCGCGGCCTGCTCCTCGTGCTGAACACGGCGCTTGCGTTCCCGACCGTCGTCATCGGGCTGCTCGTCTACCTCATGCTCTCCCGACACGGGCCGCTCGGCGGGCTCGGCCTGCTGTTCACCTGGCACGCCATCGTCATCGCCGAGGTGATCCTCGCCGTGCCGATCGCCGCCGCGCTCACGGCGGCCGCGGTCCAATCGGTGGACCCGCGGGTGCGCCGCACCGCGCTCACCCTCGGTGCCGGACCGCTGGCCGCGGCGTGGGCGGTGGCCCGCGAGGCGCGCTACGCACTTGCCGCCGGCGCGGTGGTCTCGTTCGGACGGGTGCTGTCGGAGGTCGGAGCGGCGATGATCGTGGGGGGAAACCTGCGCGGCGAGACCCGCACGCTGACGACCGCCGTCGCGCTCGCCACCTCCCGCGGCGACTTCGGCCTCGCCGTCGCGCTCGGACTGGTCCTCCTCGCCCTCGCGCTCACCGTCAACGTGCTGATCCAGTTGCTCCAGGGGCGCGCCGGTGATTGAGGCCCGAGGCATCGCCCACGCCTACGGGGGCCGCACCGTGCTGGCCCTCGAGCACCTTGCCCTCGCGCCCGGATGCCGGCTCGCGCTCGTCGGGCCCAACGGCTCCGGCAAGAGCACGCTACTGCGGCTGCTAGCGTTTCTCGAGGCGCCGGACGCGGGCACCATGCATCTGGGAGGCCGCGGAGTGCTCACGGGTCGGGACCGGCGCGCGGCGCGGCGCCGCGTCACCCTCGTGGAGCAGCGCCCCTACCTCTTCCGCCGTACGGTCCTCGAGAACGTCGCCTACCCGCTGCGGCTCCGCGGCGTGCCGCCCGCGGAGGCGCGCCGCCGCGCGCACGAGGCGCTCGACCGTCTCCAGTTGGGGCCGCTCGCCGGGCGGGAAGGGCGCGCGCTGAGCGACGGCGAGGCGCAGCGGGTGGCCGTGGCGCGGGCGCTCGCCGCCACGCCCGACGTCCTGCTCCTCGACGAGGCCGTCTCGGCCGCCGACCGCGCCGCCCAGCATGCGCTCTTCGCCGCCATCGCGGACGAGCAGGGGCGTCGGCCGCTCGCCGTCTGCTTCGCCTCGCACCTCCTCGAGGAGGCCTATCGCTGGTCGAACGACCTCCTCGCGCTGCATCAGGGCACGCCTGTCCCCGTGACGCCCGAGAACCTCTTCCGTGTGGAGTTGCCGGGGAGCGGGATGCAGCGCGTGGCGGTGGGCCCGGTGTGGCTCGAGGTGGTCGCCGACCGGAGCGGTCCCGCCACGCTCGCCATCCCGCCGCAGGAGATCGTGCTCTCGCGCGAAGCGCTGCACTCGTCGGCGCGCAACAGCCTCCCGGGACGCGTGGTGCGCATCGCCGAGCAGGGCGCCGCCGTCCGCGTCACGATCGACGCCGGCGTCGAGTTGATCGCGCTGGTGACGCGCCGCAGCTACGACGACCTCGGGCTCGCGATCGGCGCGCCGGTCCACGCCTCGTTCAAGAGCGTCGCCGTCCGCATCTTCTAGGCGCTTGACAGCGGGCGCCGCCGCCGGAGATTCCGACCTCATCCCCCGCGAGAGCCGACCGTGCCGACCGCGCACCTCACCCGGATCGTCCAGTTCGCCGCCGCCCATCGGTATTTCCGCCCGGAGTGGAGCGCTGCGCGGAACAGCGAGGTCTTCGGCGCGTGCTGCTCGCCCCACGGGCACGGCCACACCTACACCTGCGCAGTGACGGTGACGGGCCTGGTGGACCTGGCGACCGCGATGGTCGCCGACCTCGGCGCCCTCGACCGCATCCTCCACGAGGAAGTGGTCGCCCGGTATGACCACCGGCACCTCAACCTCGACGCGCCGGAGTTCGCCTACGGGAAGACCGTCCCCACCGGGGAGGCGCTGTGCGTGGAGATCTGGCGGCGCGTCGCCCCGCGGCTGCCCGCCGGATGCGCGCTCGCCAACGTGCGGGTGCAGGAGGACCCCACGCTGTTCGCCGAATACCGCGGCGAGGAGTGAGGGCGTGACGGATCGGGGCGCGGAGCTTCCGCTCGCCGCCGTCGAGGAGACGCCGGTCTGGCTGGAGGTGAACCGCCAGCCCGCGGTCACATGGATGTGCACGCCGGAGCAGCTCGAGGAGCTGTGTGTCGGCTGGCTCCACGGCGAGGGGTACATCCGCGCCCTCCCGGACCTGCTCTCGCTGCGGCCGTGCGCCACCGACCTCGGCTTCTGGGCCGAGGTCGGCGCTGCCGCCGTGGCGCGCATCGCCGCCGACGAACGGCGTCGCGTCCTCGCGTCGGGCTGCGGCGCCGTGAGCGTCGCGCTCGCCGACCCCGCCTCGCTCCCCGCCCACGCGCCGCGCGGCGAGCCGCCGGCGCTCGAGACGACGCGCGCGCTCTTCAAGGAGATGTTCCACAAGGGCGCGCGCTACGAGCTGACGGGGGGCGTCCACGCGGCCGCGCTCACCGACGGCCGGACGCTGCTCGAGCACGCCGAGGACATCGGACGCCACAACGCGGTGGACAAGGTCATCGGCGCCGCGCTGCTCCACGGCCGCGCGCCGGAAGGCCTCGGGCTGCTGGTGACCGGCCGCATCTCGGCGGAACTGGCGTTCAAGGCGGCGCGCGCCGGGCTCGCGTACGTCGCGACCCCCTCGGTGCCGTCCACGCTGGCGCTCACGATCGCCAAGCGCGCCGGCGTGCTGCTGGTCGGCCGGGCGGTGTCGGGACATCCGCAGTTCCACCGCAGCGACCCGTAGCGGAGCCACCTATGGGCCGGCAGGCGTTCCCCATCATACTCGCCACCGCCGCGTCGCTCGGGCTCGGCGCCGGCCAACTGCCGGCCCAGGGACCGACGACCGAAGTCCAGTTATCCGCGTCGGTCGGGCTCTCGTGGGGCGGACCGCTCTGGATCGTGGCGAAGCAGCCGGCCCTCGTCTCGACGACCGGCCCCGTCCTCCTCGACACCTTCGCGCTAGCGCGCCGGCTCGCCCCGGGGCTCACCGCGTGGGTGGGCTTCACCAGTTTCAGGCGCCCTCAGGTCGGCTTCGGTGCGGAGCTCGCGTGGGTGGCCGCGGGCGTGAACACGACGTGCCGGATCGTAGGCCAGCTCCAGCCGGACCCGAACCAGGCCAGTGCCGTGGCCTGCGGGAACGTCGGCCAACAGCGCGTCGTGACGAGCGCGATCACCGCCTTGGGAACCGTCACGCTGCGCGCCGCCCCGCGCCGCGACGTCTCTCCGTACGCCAGGGTGGGGATCGGCTTGGCGCTGCTGAGCGGCTCCTTCGTCGGAACCGGCGCAGACTACGCCACCGCGGCGTGCCCGGTCTGCTACCGGGAGTTCTACGCTCCCGACTCCCGCTCCTTCACCTGGGCCGGCACGCTCGCGGCGGGCCTGGTCTTCGGCGGCGGGCTTCCGCTCCGCTTCCGCGTGGAGCTGCGCGACCTCGTGCTGGGACTTCCCACCGTGTCCGGACCCGCGGATCCGGCGTCCTCGCATCCCATGCCGCCTGTGCGCATCCAGGCCACGCACCGCGTGACCGTGGCGATGGGGCTCGACCTGGTGAATGGCGGCCCCCGGAGACGTCGCTACTGAGCAGTCAGACGAAACCATTTGGCCCAGGGCCGCGTCCGGGGTACAATGGAGACGTGGCCGCCGGGCATCGCCTCCGCTTGGAGCGCCGGCGCCGCGACGACCCTCGACGTGGAGTATCCCCGTGAACCTGTCCCGCATGCGGTCCGGAGCGCTCCTGGCGGCCTGCCTAGCGGGACTGGCGAGCGCGGCCGCCGCGCAGGCACCGAGCCGCCCGGAACTCGTGTTCACCGTCGCGGTCGGGGAGGCCTCCGGCGGGCAACTGTGGACGGTCGACCCCCAGATCGCGCTCGCTGTGCGCGGCCCCGACACCGTGGCGCTCGGCCGGCGCCTGCTCCGGCCGAGCCTCGTAGCGGCGTTCGGCGCCAAACTGTACCTCTCGCCCCACCTCGGCTACACCCTCGAAGCGACCTTCCTCGGCCTCGCCACGGAATCGCAGTGTACGGCGTTGGCGCCCTTCGCACTCGACACCGAGCACGCGAACCAGCAGGCCTGTACCGCCATCCAGAACAAGCACACTTACACCAACGCCGTGGCGCTCCAAGGCGGCCTCACTGCACGCACCACGCTCGGCCGCGGCGCGCAGGGGTACCTGCGCGCCGTCGGCGGGGTGGCTCTTCTGGGAGGCTCGTTCGTGACGACCGATGGCCCCATCCTGGTCTCCGCCGCGGCGGACTCGCTCGGGCCCGGACTCGCGATCCGATCGTTCCTCGACGAGGGGACGTCGCGCACGCTCACCTGGGTGGCGACCATCGCTGGCGGACTCACGATGGCGCTCGGGCCGAGCTACAACGTGCGGCTCGAGATAGGCGAGGTATTCATCGCGCTGCCGGTTCCCGGCGGACCGGGCGACGTCGCCAACGATCCCCAGCACCTGCTCCCAGTGGCCCCGGTGCGGTGGCGCACCTTCCGTCTGCCGTCACTCACGCTGGGCCTCGACGTGCTCCTCGAGCGTCGGTCAGTCCGCCGGTACTGACGTGCGTCGCGCCTCCCTCCGGAGCATCGCCCTGCTCGCATGCACGGCCCTGGCCTCCGCGCTCGCCGCGAACCGGGCGTCGGCGCAGTCCGGCGAACGACCGCTCCTCATCATCTCGATGACCGGCGGCTTCCTCACCGGCGGCACGCTCTGGACGCTGGACCGCCAGCTCGCGCCGGTCGGCTCCGGCGAGATCGACTCGCTGGCCTTGGGCCGCTACTTTCGGACGGGGTACATCATCGGCGTCGGCGCGACGGTGTTCCGGTCGCCCCACTTCGGCATCGCCGCCGAGGTGGCCTTCCTCGGCCTCGGTACCGAATCGCGGTGCGCGCCGCGCGGGCCGTATGCTCTCGATTCGCAGCACATCAACGAGCAGGCGTGCGTATCGGCCCAGGGGAACCGCCTGCCCACCAACGCCACGGCGCTCCAGGGCGGAGTCGCCTGGCGCGCGCTGCCGGAAGCGCGGGTGCAGCCCTACCTGCGTGCCATCGGCGGCCTGGCGCTCCTCGGCGGGTCGTTCGTGGAGACGCGCGGCCTCGTCGCGGTCCCGACGGCGGACACGACCCGGCCGCCGGTGGTGACGCGGACCTTCCTGACCGAGCGCAGCCGCCGTGAGTTGACGTGGATCGCCACGCTGTCCGCCGGCGTGATGCTGGACCTCTCGCCGGGGTATCTGCTGCGCTTCGAGGCCCGCGACATCCTGATCGGCCTGCCCGTCGTGACGGGGCCCGGGTCCATCGATACGACGCTCCCGGTCGCTCAGACCGGCGACCGCACCGTCCACCTGCCCGCGTTCACCGTCTCGCTCGAGCTCGTCCTCGAACCCCTGCGCCGGCCGCGACGCTACTGACCGCACGCGGGGCCGTCATCGCCGGGGGGCTCGCCACGCGCTACGCGGGCACGCCCAAGGGGCTGCTCGCGGTCGGCGGCGTCCGCATCCTCGACCGCGTGGTCGACGCGCTCACCGACGCGACGGGCTCCGCACCCGCGATCGTCGCGAACGCCCCGGATGCGGCAAGCTGGCGACCCGGGCTCGCCGTGTTCCCCGACGTCGTCCCGGGGATGGGCGCGCTGGGGGGTATCCTCACCGCCGTCGAGACCCTCGGCAGGGCGGTGTGCGTGGCGTGGGACATGCCGTTCGTCCCGGCGGCGCTGCTGCGCGATCTCGCCGGGGGATTGGCCTACGCCGATGTCGTCATTCCCGAGAGCGGCGGGTCGCGCCGCGGCGTCGAGCCCCTCTGTGCGGCCTACGGTCCGGCGTGCGGGCCGGCGATCCGGGCGGCCTTCGCGCGCGGGGACCAGCGGGCCATCGGGTTCCACGCCGACGTCCACGTCACCCGGCTGCCGGTGGCCCAGGTGTTGATGTACGGCGATCCAGACGTTCTATTCTTCAACGTCAACACCGCCGAGGACCTCCAGCACGCGGAGGTGGTATGCCGGGCCCGCGACTCGTCTCGATAGTCGGCAAGAAGAACTCCGGGAAGACGACGCTCGTCGTCGCGCTCGTCCACGAGATGATCCGGCGCGGCCACCGGGTGATGACGATCAAGCACGGCAGCCACCCGTTCGAGTTCGACACGAAGGGCCGCGACACCTGGCGGCACATGCACGAGGGAGGGGCGGAGCGCGTGGTGATGGAGACGCCGCAGGCCCGCGTCCTCATCGCCCAGGCCATCCAGCCGATGGGGCCGCGCGAGCTGGCCGACGCCTACCTGCGCGACGCGCACTTCGTCGTCGTCGAGGGGTTCAAGCAGTCGGACCTCCCCAAGGTCGAGGTCTTCCGGCACGCCGTGCACCCGGGGCCGCTCTACGCGCCGGACGGCCCGGACGCCGCCCAGTACCTCGCCATCGTCACCGAGATGCGCGACTTCCGCGCGCCGATCCCCGTCCTCCGTTTCACGGACACCAATTGGCTCTACCGACTGACCGACATCGTGCTGCAGGGCGCGCGCTGAGGCTCGCGCCGTCCGCCCTGCTGGTCGTGCTCGTCGCGGGATGCGCGGCGCACGGCCACCCCGCCCGCATCGCTCCCGCCGTCCGCCACCTCGCCGCCGAGCTCGACAGCGCCTTCTCCGGACCGGAGTTCTCCCGGGCGATGTGGGGCGTGGTGGTCCAGTCGCTCGACAACGGCGAAGTCCTCTACCGCCGCAACGCCGAGCGGCTGGTGATGCCCGCATCGAACATGAAGCTCGTCACGTCCTCCGCGGCGCTGGTGCAGCTCGGCGCGGACTTCCGCTACCGCACCCTCGTCGCGGCGCGCGGGAACCGGCGCGGCGACACGCTCGCGGGCGACCTGGTGGTGGTCGGCCGCGGCGACCCGACCTTCTCCCAGCACGTCTCCGGCGGCACCGACGTGCTGGCCAGCCTGCGGCCCTGGGCTGATTCGCTCCGGGCGCGCGGCATCCGCGCCGTCACGGGGCGCGTGGCGGGCGACGGGAGCTGGTTCACCGACGCGCCGCTCGGCCAGGGCTGGGCGTGGGACTACCTCGGCGATGCCTACGCCGCGCCGGTTGGCGCGCTGCAGTTCAACGAGGGGTTCGCGGTGCTGGAGGTCACGCCGGGTGAGGCCGCCGGCGTGCCGGCCGGAGTTTCGCTCCTGCCGAGCGGGGCGCCGCTCCGGCTCTTCGGCGCGGTCACGACGGCGCCGCGCGACTCGAACATCAACAGCGTGGACTTCTCCCGCGCTCCCTTCACCGACTCGGTCACCGTGTCGGGGCGGCTCTCCGCGGGGCGCCGGCCCGTGCAACTCGACGTCGCGGTGCTGGACCCGGTGCGCTACTTCGAGGCGGCGCTGACCCAGGTGCTCCGCGACGCGGGTATCGCGGTGCTCGGCCAAGTGACGCCGGCCGCTCCAGTCCCCGCCGCGCCGCCGGCGCCGGCCGCAGCCGAGACGCTCTTCGTCTGGCAGTCCGCGGCGCTGCGCGACATCCTGCCGCCGCTGCTCAAGCCGAGCCAGAACCAGATCGCGGAGACGCTGCTCAGAACCCTCGGCGGCCAGACGCGGAACGTGGCGTCGGTGGACAGCGGGCGCGCCGCAGTCCAGGAGACCCTGCGGGGCTTCGGCATCGCCGACGACGCCTACGTCATCGCCGACGGCTCGGGCCTCTCGCGCTACGACTACGTCGCCCCGGAGACGCTGGCGCGCATCCTCCTCGGGATGGCGCGGCGCCCCGACTTCGACCTCTTCTACCAGGCACTGCCGATCGCCGGGGTGGACGGCACCATCGCCACGCGGATGCGCGGCACGGCGGCCGCGAACAATGTCCACGCCAAGACCGGCTCCATCGCCAACGTGCGGTCGCTCTCCGGCTACGTCACGACCGCCGACGGCGAGCGGCTGGTGTTCGTGATGATCGCCAACCACTTCACCGCCCCGCGGCGCGTGGTGGAGGTGGTGCAGGACCACGTGCTCGAGCGCCTGGCCAACTTCAGCCGCCGCCCACCGCCGCCCCGGTGAAGAGCGTTCGGGAGGCGATCGACCTCGTCGTGGGGGGCGTGCGCCGCCTCCCGGACGAGGAAGTCGCCCTCCGCGACGCGCTGGACCGTGTCCTCGCCGACGACGTGGATTCGCCCCTCGACCTCCCGGCCCACACCAACTCCGCGATGGACGGCTACGCCGTGCGCGGCGCCGACGTGCGCGGCGCCACGCCGGGCACGCCAAAGCGCCTCCGCATCGTCGAAGAGGTGCAGGCGGGCGGGTTCGCCTCGCGGGCGCTGGGCCCGGGCGACGCGACCCGCGTCTTCACCGGCGCTCCGCTGCCCGAGGGCGCGGACGGTGTCATCCGCCAGGAGGACACGGACCGCGAGGGCGACGTGGTCTCCATCCAGAGCGACCGCGACGCGGGCAAGAACGTCCGCCGGGCCGGCGAGGACCTGCGGCGCGGCGCGCGAGTCTTCGCTGCCGGCGCGCGGCTGGGTCCCGCGGAGATCGGCGTGCTGGCATCGATGGCGAAGGCGCGCGTCCGCGTCGTCCGCCGGGCACGCGTCGGCCTCCTCGCCTCCGGCGACGAGATCGCGGACCTCGACGAACCCCAGGCGATCCTCGCCGGCCGCAAGACGGCATCGTCCAACACCTACACGCTCGACGCGCTGGTGCGGCGGGCCGGCGCGGAGCCGGTGCACCTGGGCATCGCCAAGGACACGCTCGAGGATATGCGGGCGCGCTTCGCCCGCGGGTTCGCCGAGTGCGACCTGGTCGTGTCCACGGCGGGCGTGAGCGTCGGCGAGCACGACTTCGTCCACGCGGCGCTCGAAGCGCTCGGTATGGAGCGGGCCTTCTGGAAGGTGCGGATGCGCCCCGGCTCACCCCTGGCGTTCGGCACCGTGGGCGGCGTCCCGTGGATCGGGCTTCCGGGTAATCCGGTGAGCACGATGGTGTGCTTCGAGTTGTTCGTGCGGCCGGCCATCCTGAAGATGCAGGGTCATGCGGCGGTGTTCCGGCGCGCCATCCGCGTGGTGACGGACGAACCCGTCCGGACGAACGGGCGGCTCACGCACTTTCTGCGGGCCGTCGTGCGCGAGGAGGCTGGCGCCTGGCACGCACGGCTCACCGGACCGCAGGGCTCGGGCATCCTGACCTCGATGACCCGGGCGAACGCGCTGCTCATCGTGCCCGAAGACCGCAACGACGTCCCCGCGGGCGAGACGCTCGCGGCCATCCCCCTCGAGGACGGCTGGCCCCTCAGTTCAGAGCCGTCCGTCTGACCGCCGCGCGCGGAGGAACCCCATGGAAACCGTTGGTCCAATCCTCGCAGTAGGTGCCGTCATCGCGCTGATCGTCGGCATCCTGGTGCTGAGCCTCCGGTACGAACGCAAGCGCACGGAGGCGCTGGCCGCCGCGTGCCAGGGGATGGGACTGACCTTCGAGCCCGAGGGTGACCTCGATGCCCTGCGGGCGCAGGGCGACCTGCCGCTCTACAACCACGGCCACTCGAAGAAGCTGAAGAACGTGATGAGCGGGCAGGTCCGGGATCGCGACGTGCGGATCTTCGACTACCAGTACACCACGGGCGGCGGCAAGAACTCCCACACCTGGATGCAGACCGTCGCGCTGTTCCCCCGCGCCGGTGAGCGCCTGCCCGAACTCCTGCT
>Ga0315286_10008656_pt1 | contig 10021 bp, 8 predicted proteins | sample YL17G10_0_MG_FD_205038 | JGI IMG/M metagenome (GOLD analysis project Ga0315286, IMG submission 205038) | Sediment microbial communities from Yellowstone Lake, YNP, Wyoming, USA - YL17G10_0 | ecosystem: Environmental > Aquatic > Freshwater > Lake > Sediment | place: USA: Wyoming | collected...
TCTGCCTCGAATCCTCGAACCCTTGAATGCCTGAATCCTGTTATGCTTCAGGTTCGACCGAGCATTGCCCGGGACCGGGTCGAGTTCCGGTACGCGCTGGCTGAGCCGGGCAGGCTATCCATCTATGATCTGGCCGGACGCGAGGTCATTTCACGCCAGCTACCAGCCTCCGGCCTTCACTTGCCGGCTTCGGATTTCGAGCTAGGGGTTTCGGACCTGCCGTCGGGCGTGTATTTCTGCCAACTCCGAAGCGCCCGGACCCGGCTCTCCTGTCGTCTGGTCCTTGTCCGCTAGCCGTGCTCTGACGCCGCGTCACACGTTACACGTACACGTTCACTTTGACTTCCCCGGGTTGCGCGACTATAATACCGCCTAACCGAGAGGAGACTCATGACGAAAATTACGATGGCAATTGCACTGGCGTCAGCGCTGCTGATGCTTGCCTGCTCCAAGCCGGGAGCGAAGCCGCCGGCCAAGACCGAACCGGGCAAGACTGAAGCCGGCAAGGTGAACCTGGAACATGCGACGGTTAACTACTGGAAGGACAGCACATTCCACCAGGCGTCAATTGACCTGAAGGACTATGCCAAGGGCATCATCCGGGCCAAGGTTGACGGTGTTTGGCAGGATTTCACCGTGCGCGAGCTGCCCAAGGCCTTCCTGGACTGGAACTTCGCGGGCCGCCACAGCTACATCGAGCGCCTGCGTAAAGACGAGATGCCACCGCTGGCCGGTCCGCATAATGGTATTGTCGCGAGCCACGGCCTCAAGCGCAAGGACTCGCAGATGAGCATCAACAACGCGGTGAAGGGCATGGGTTTTCTGCCGAAGAAAGAGAAGCTGCCCGAGATGCTGGCGCTGGTCAAAGCCACCTGGAATGACTCGATAAGCCGCAAGCTGGATATCCTGGACAGCCTGTACACGAATTGCCAGGACAACTTCGACAAGAACAAGCTGGTTTCGCTGGAGCTGTATTCGAAGCCGGCGTTCGAGACTCACACGTTCCTGAACCAGATGACCGACCCCGGGGTCGCGATTGTCTTTCTGGACATGAAGTCCGTTGAAGTGCGGGCGCTGGCGCAACTGCTGCATCCCAAGGACCCGCAGTTGAGCGATTACGAGAAAACGGTGGTCGAGTGGTGCAACAAGATTCACGACTATTTCCACGGCGACATGCCCTGGAAATCGATTGCCGTCATCTATCACGTTACCGAGGTCTTCGACAACTCACCGGGCCGGATGAAGGGCGTGCGGGTCATACCAGAGCTGCCCTGACCGCTTCCCGCTGACCGCGAAGACCGGCAAACGAATTGAACCACAGAGAGCACAGAGCACACAGAGAAAGGGGAATCTCGGCTTCGGCCTACCCTGGTGTTCTTGGTGCCTGCCCGACCGGCAGGCGGGTCCTTGGTGGTTGGTTACGGACTCCGATTCCCTTCGTGTCTTTGTGCCTTTGTGTTGAGTTCTTCCGATTCGGATTACTCTGCGACCTCTGTGTCCTCTGTGGTTAGCAAATGAGAACGATTGTAGACCTGCGTTCGGACTGCGTGACGCGCCCGACGCCGGAGATGTACCGGGCGATGGCCGAGGCGCTGCTGGGCGATGACGTGCTGGGCGACGACCCGACGGTCAAGAAGCTTGAGGCGCTCGCGGCGCGGATGCTGGGCAAGGAGGTGGCGCTGTTCGTGCCCTCGGGCACGATGGGCAACAGCATTTGCATCAAGCTTCAGACCCACGACGGCGACGAAATTCTGGTCGAGGAGCTCTCCCACATCTACACGCACGAGATGTCGCACCTGGCCGTGGTCTCCCGCGTGCTGCCCAGGCCGGTGCGCTCGGACCGGGGCATCCTGGACCTCGATGACCTGAAGAGGAAGTTGTCCCGGCAGTCCATCGTCACCGGCCAGACCTCGCTGGTCTCAATCGAGAATACCCACAACTTCTGGAGCGGCCGGGTCATGCCGCTCGAGCACTTCCGGGACGTGCGGCGCATCGCGGATGAGAACGGGCTCAAGGTGCATCTGGACGGCGCGCGCATCTTCAATGCCCAGGTCGCTTCCGGCGTGCCGGTCGCGGAGTACGCCCGTTTCGCTGATACCGTGATGTTCTGCCTGTCCAAAGGGCTTGCTTCGCCCATCGGCTCGATCATTGCCGGGACCGCGCAGATGATGGAGGCCGGGCGCTATGTGCGCAAGATGCTGGGCGGCGGAATGCGCCAGGTTGGCGTGATTGCCGCGTGCGGCATTGTCTCGCTGGAGACGATGATAGAGCGACTGGCGGACGACCACCGTCGTGCAAAGCGCCTCGCCCGGGCGCTGGCCGAACTGCCCGGGGTGAGCATTGACCCGGCAGGAATAGATACGAACATCGTCATCTTCGGGCTCAATCATCCGCGGTTCACCGCCGAACAACTGGTCAAGGCGCTCTGGGAACAGGACATCTGGTCCCTGACCACCAGCCCGACCGAGGTTCGGTTCGTGACCCACAAGGACGTGGGCGACACGGACGTCGAGCGGACACTCGATGTGTTGAGCCGACTGCTGGCCGGAAAGGAGCAAAGGTGACACCGGAGTCAACTCCTCAGCAGTTCCAATACGACAAAGCGTATTTCGACAAGCACTATTCCTCGCCGGCCTATCTCCGGTTCATTGCGGGTCGGAATCGGTTCATCCGGGATGAAGTCGGGCGCTATGTCTCCGGCGGGCGGATGATTGACATTGGATTCGGGGACGACAATCTCGTGCGGTTCTTCAGAGACCGGTTCGAGGTCTATGGCACCGACATCGCCGAACACGCGCTGAAGCTCTTGCCCCAGGACTACGACCGCGGGCACTTCAAGGTCGCCAATCTCGACGTGCAGGAGATTCCCTTTGACGTGAAGTTCGATGCGGTCTGCGCGGTGAACACGGTCGAGCACCTGGCTGAGCCGGAGGCGGTGCTGCGCCGGGTCTACAACGCGCTGAACGACAACGGGGTCTTTGCGCTCTACCTGCCCACCGAGAGCAACTGGCTGTCCCGGGTGCAGTACCGGTGGTTCTACGACGTGACCGAGCACATCTACCGGCCGTCGGTCCCGGAACTCGAAGCGCTGCTGGAGCGGACCGGGTTCACGCGGCGCGCGCGCTTCGCCGCGACGTTCCTGCCCCTGCGCCTGACCGGGCGCTGGTTCCTACGGTCGGTCAACCTCTACTTTGGAATCTGGCAGAAGCCGGCCGGCAGCGGCGCGTAGCGCTTCAGCGGCGCTGCGCACGAACGCTTCTCCGAGCACCGCCACTGCCCGATTTGCCAGTCATTTCTGTCAGCTTGCCCTGAATCAGCTTGACTCCAGGCCCGAGGCCACGCAATCTGGCACACATTTCCCGCGTGAAAAGGCACATTCTTCTCCTTCTGCTATGATATACGGCGTATATCATTGGGTCAAGAGAGGAGATGGCTCAGAGCCAACAGGAATAAGGCTTGGCCGATAGGGAGTAGAATCCTAGGTACGACTCCCTCAGTGACCCCCTGGATGACCCCCTCAGTGACCCAGGGGATAATCCCCTCAATGACCCCCTCAGTCATCCCCTGGATGACTCCCTCAGTCATTGACCGGGTCATTCAGGGAATCATTCAGTCAGTCATTCAGGGGATTATCCAGTCAATCATTCCCTCAATCATCCAGTCAATCATCCCCTGGATCATCCCCTCAGTCATCCACTGGATGACCCAGGGAGTGCTTGGGTAGGGGGTGGGGTAAGTTGGTTTCTGTTGAGTCCTGCGGTTTGCAGGTAGCTGACCTGCAACGACTTAGCCGATTAGTGCGAGACGCTGGTGTCAGCCATCACACACCCCAGATATCCAGCGTGACTTGGATACTTGGCCAATGGGCTACTCGGCCACATCGTCGGGCCTGGGTTTTGAGACCTCACTGGAGGTTGGAACCCGGTCATTGGGGCTTCGCGGCAGGCGCATGGGATTTCGCCGCCTCGGCGACGCCTGCTTGCGCTTGAAGCCGGCGGCTTGTGTTTGTTCGCACTTGAGCTTGTTCGCCTTGACAACTCAAGGACTTGACATATACTCCCACTATATGAACCGCAATGCTATGGGTTCACGCGACAGCAGCGATACTACGCACGGCGGGAAGACCGACCGTCCGCCGGATGGCGTGGCCTTCAAGCAGGCCCGGAAGGCGACGGGCAAAGGGAAGAAGACGGAGTTGGGGCTGTGAGGAGGTTTGTTTTCGTGGTGGGAGGCTCTGTTGCTGATTGGAGTCGCACTCTTCTTCTCATTGGTGCGGCGGTCTTGGTTGTTGCCTGCCAGAACTCGCAGGCCAGGCCGAAAGTCCAGAGCAAGACCTCGCCTACGAGGCATTCGGGCTGACGGTGTAGTCGCCGCCGAGTGCTTTCGGGAAGCTACGTCGACCCCGCCGTACGGCGCGCGGACAGCAAGAGAGGGGCAGGGGAGTCGCCCCTGCCCGTTTCACAACTCTGTCGCTACTACCGGGTCAGTACCACTTTCCTGATTTCCTGATAGGCCGGAGCCTCTAGGCGGATGAAGTAGACTCCATCTGACACCCGGCGGCCATGGTCATCACGACGGTCCCAGGTCAAAGTGTACTTGCCCGGCGAGAGAACCCCTTTCAGCAGCCTGCGCACACACTGGCCGGACGCGTTGGTGATGTCGACACTGGTGAGTCCGGGACGACCGACCTGATACCGTATGGTCGTCGCGCCCCTTGCCGGGTTGGGTGTAGGCTGCAGAAGTGCGGTTGTCAGGCTGACCTCAGATACCCCTCCACTCTGTTGTCCAGGCGGCGGTGGTCCAAGGAGCCACGGGTAGCGATTGACCGGCCCAATGAACTTGGTTGGCATTGGCCACGGGGTGCCCCACCAGTTGTGTTGTGCCATCACAGGCTGTGCATTCTGATTATGCACATAGTAGTCGTTGTTCAGCAGGATTGAGTTGATGCCGGGGTTAGTCAAGCTACCAAGGAACGGCAGCGCCCCTTCCTCGACGAATATCCCGGTCTTGCATGTGTCGATCATTGTGTACCGCCGTATGGTGGGACAGCCCTGCCAGCCGCAGTGCACGCCGTCGTACTTGATGTTGACGACCGTGTCGTACCGGAAGGTCGTGGCGTTTGTCACGTTCTCGGCATATATCCCGGCCTGGGAATAACGCGAAATGTGGTTGGTGTCGGCCGTGAGGGGGCATGGGACGTTACGGATGGAAAGCCCGGCTGACGAAGAGATCGTGCCTATTGCCGGTCCAGCGTCAATCTGATTGGCGTCTATCAGAAACAGGTCATTGCCATTGCCAGAATAGCCGTTCCATGAGACTCCGTAGAAGGCATTTCGAAACAGAGTGTTGCCTTCAATCACGGTATGCTGGCGCACGTTGTTGCAGCTTATTCCGTAGACTCCATTGTCCGAAATGTCGTTGCCTACGACGTCGACCAGCGTTGCCCCATTCGTCATGACGCCGCACAAGAGGTTGCCGTGGATTAGTGAATTCTGGATGTTCAGCGAGGCATTGTCAAGTGCCGTCACGCCGGTGAAGCCAGCGCGGACCTCGCAGTAGTCAAGGTTCGCTCCGCAGCCGCTGTTGACGGTGATTCCGTACCAGTCGCCGGGCACCTCCGGCTCGAGATAGGGCCTACCTTTGAACAGTATCGGCTGCTCTGGCGTTCCCACAGCGGTCAAGGACGCGTTCCAGCCGAGCGTCCCGCCGACAAGAAGGTCGCACAGGCCAGGGTCGCCGCCAGGGGCTGCGAAGTCCGACTCCAGCAGGAACCCGATTGTCTTGCCGGGCTGGATAGTGAGCGAGCAGTCAGGAAGGATGGTCACGTCGCCCGTGACGATGACTCCGGTTTCGCAGAGCGAGTGCGTGCTCACGTCAAACCACTTGCCCGATGCAGCGACCGGGTCGAAATCGAAGAGAACCGGTACCGAGACTCGTGAGAGAATGGTGCGAGTGTCAAGCGTGCCCCAGTCATTGCCGCTCGCGTGGAGGAGAAAGGGTGGCCCGGTCATACCTACTGTCAGGTCGCGCTGGCCATTTCGCATCAGGACGTTGTAGCCAGGGTCGTCAGACGTGCCCAGGTTCACGGGGCCGGTGTTGAAGCCCTTGTTGTAAAGCCCGTCCGGGCTGTTGTCAGTCACGACGTTCCTTCTGGCCTGACACGTCCAACTCCGAATATAGATACCCGCACCTAGGCCGTCGGCAGATGTGAGGACATTCCAAGTCACTGTGTTGGCTGCAACCTCAGCGTCGACTATGGGGAAAAAGAAGGGGGAGTCTAGGAACATGCCGCCGCCTTCGCCGTACGCCGTGTTGTTCCTGACGGTGTTTCCAACGAGCTTGACCGAGTCTGGCGGCCAAAATACATAGACGCAGACCCCTCCTCCCCGGTGCGCAGAGTTGTCCTCCACCAGGTTGTCGGAGAACAGAGTGTACTCATCCTCCCCGCCAAGTGCGCAATACACACCGCCACCATCACGCGTCGCTGTGTTCCAAGCAATTCGGTTGCGGCTCACGATGGCGCTGTCACATGAATTGACATAGACTCCACCGCCGTCCGTGCTGCTACCGTGTGTTATCGTGAATCCACGGAGCGTGGCGCATCCGGCAGCGAGGTTGATTGTCACCACGCGGGCGTACTGTGTGGACCCATCAATGACCACGTGGTCCCAACTGGAATCGTAGCCGGGCGTTTGACCCGGCAGGAAGCTGCGGTTCACAACGAATATCCCCTTGCCCAAGTAGTCCGGGTTCTCGTAGTAAATGTAAGGCGGGTTCGTGCCATCTGGTCCCCATACCGAAACCGTGTCGCCAGGTGCGGCCTGATTGATGGCCTCCTGTATGGTTCGCCACGGGAATGGAACAGTCCAGACTGCTGCGTGTGCGAGGCCTACGGCAAGAGTCATTCCGGCAACGCCTGCCAAAACGAGTCTCAGTTTGCTTGACATTTCTTCCTCCCTGTCATTTGCCTGCGGTCTTGATGAACTTGTAGGTTTCGTCGATTCCTCTTGCCCTCGCACGGCAGAACAAGACGGAGAACGGCACGGGTCTTCCCCGTGAATCCCGGCAATCCCAATCTACAGCATGAGAACCTGCGGCCTGATGCTGCTGATACAGGACGCGAACGCTTCGTCCGAGCTGGTCCAGTATCGTGAGGCTGACGTCGCCCTCTGCCGGCAGATAGTAGGCAATCTGCACGGAAGACGGCGATTCTGAGCGCGCAGTCAGCGACAGCGCTGGTCGGGCAGGCACCCTCGCATACGGCTCGGCGATGTCGGCGCTGCTAAACCGGTTAAAGTAGATATCACACAGGTCAGGGCCTCCGTAGGTCATGCCGTCCCAGACCACCCAGGGATTCTCATCCAGGTCGAGGACCACACGCGGGCCGCCGTCGTAGTACGCCTGGTCCCCATCGAGTCTGACCTCTTCCGACCATTTGTCGCCGTCGAAGTGCGCAGCATAAATCCTGAACTGGTCGCTGCCCTCGCCCTGTCTGTTCCACACGACCCAGACATTATCTGAGTCGCCTACGGCGATATCGGAGTACCACTCGTTGTACGCGCTATCCTGACTTACCAAGGCTGAGGGTGCCCAGCCGCGACCTCGGTTCTTCGAGTAGAAGATGTCGCGGCTCGCAGCGCCCGCAGCCACGCCGGTGAAACAGACGTGCAGTCCACCCTGGCGGTCAATTGCGATTCGCGGCTGAGCCCGGTCCGGCACTCTCACACGGGTGGTGTCATTGACCGGCGTCGGCGTGCTCCACGTGTTGCCGTCAAAGAAGCTATAGAGGACGACATAATGCCAGACGTCAACCCAGACGACGTGAGGATGACCCTGGGCGTCAACCGCAACACTAGAGAACCAGTGATACCCGCTGTCCGGCGGGCTGACTCTCGCAGCTTGCGTCGGTTGCGGAGTGGTCGAGTCCATCAAGCTCGCGAAGACCGAGAACGGGTCGTACGCCTGGGTCGGTGCTCGGTCCAGTGTGTACCAGAAGCGACCACCACCCCATGCCATCGAGGAACCAAAATCCGAATACCCGGAGTCAGGGGGGCTGACTGGGATTTCAGGGTCCCACCCGGAGGGGTTCGAGGCGCAGGTGGCGACGCTCAGGTGGTTGTCCGAGAACTGATTGACCCAGGACAGACGGGCACTGCCTCGGTTGTCGAAGGCCAGCCTCGGCTGAGGCCGAGAGATGACGCCCGGATAGTTGGGACCAACTTCCTGCTCGGGATCCCACGCGCTCCCCAGCCACTTCGTGTAGCTGAGACTCGCTGCTCGATTCGTTGTCACCCAAGCCAGCCACGGCGCCCCTGCGCGGTCCACCGCAATGCAGGGCTGTGCGTTACTCGAATTCACGCCGGGCCGGTTGACCATTGCCTCCCCAACCCAGCCTAGACCGTACGCGCTGACAGTCACCAGAACCAGAGCGGAGAACACGCTTGCAGCGCCGGCGCGGCGCCGAACTGCGGGCGTGCCTACCCTACCGCTGAACATGGTGATAATAGAATTTGAGCCGGGCTTGTCGCAGGGCATTCCTGAAGTTGCTCAGTTCAAGGCCGAAGCCGCCGCCCTCGGCCCGAGGCCGCAGAAGAATCAATCCGCAGTTGGTCTCTCCGTTCTGAATCCCCTGCAGGCACTCGGTGACATCGAGAGCAACGCGGTGGTTATCGCCGGCCATGATTGCGTAGCTCGCGGGTCGGGTCGAGTCGAAGTCCCCGCCGACGTTCCGCCACGGATAGGTCCACGATACTGTTCCCGAATCCCACGGAGTCGTGACCGGGAGAGCCTGAAATCGTAGGGGCGCGCTCGTGTCAGGCAGTATGAAAGCAGGGAAGTGAACCAACGCGAAGTCAATCTTCGCTCCTGCAATATCGTCCGGAATCGGCAAGGGCACCAAGACCCGAGCCGCTTGCCTTTCCTGGATTGACCCACAGATCACCACTGCACGGCTCAACGCAACGCTCAACGTCTCCGCCGAGAGCGAAGCAGTCAGCATCAGCATGACCATCATCAGCACCGTACGCTCACGCTTCATGTTTCCTCCTATTCGAGCCCGCACAATCCCGGATGCGCACAAAGAGCATACCCGAGACGCGAAACTCAGTCAAGAACAGTGCATGTTCCGTGCCACGGACTCTCTCTCTCTCTCTCTCGTAACACACTCAAGATTCGCGTGTTAGGGCTTATCATGGGGTCTGACCACGCATCCGGGTACTTCGCGGGGGCGTGAGAGAATGCCGCATTCTTCGGCGTGCTGCCGAGTTCCTCGGAGCGCGTTGCTCGGCGCTGCAGGAAACGGACCGTGCAGGGCCGTCCCCGCACCTTCGAGCGGGGCTGTCAGAGCCGGTACCGAGCATGCGTCGAAGAGATGGAAAATGCGGGCAGTCCCCGCGGGTCATCGGAAGCTAGAAGCTCGAATCTCGAATATCGAGGCAAGTCCCAATGACCTGAATGCCAAAGCGGAGCGGAACCGGAGATTCGGATTTGTCTGTTTTGGACTTGTTTCGGATTTCGGGTTTCGCGTTGTTCGCCTGGCGGTTCTATCCGGGATGACGCAAGGGTCTGTAACCGCACAGCGATTATGACGCAAGGGTCTTGACGACCGGGGTTTCGGCGGCTACCATTACCCGCTGATTGAGAGTTTCGCGGTTTCTACTCACACGCGCGTCGAGCTTGTCGACATCACCGACCGGATACGGGAAGTCGTCCGCAAGAGCGGCGCCAAGTCCGGGATTTGCGTGGTCTATGTGCCGCATACTACCGCCGCGGTGACCATCAATGAGAATGCCGACCCGGACGTGGGCGCCGACATCAACGCGGTGCTTTCCCGGCTGGTGCCGGCCGGGGCTGGTTATGCTCATGCCGAGGGCAACTCGGATGCGCATGCCAAGGCTGCGCTGGCCGGTCCATCGGTGACGGTGCTGGTGGAAGACGCCGCGCCGGTGCTGGGAACCTGGCAGGGGATTTTCTTCTGCGAGTTTGATGGACCGCGGGAACGGAACGTGTTAGTGAAAACAAT
>Ga0315286_10008657_pt1 | contig 10020 bp, 8 predicted proteins | sample YL17G10_0_MG_FD_205038 | JGI IMG/M metagenome (GOLD analysis project Ga0315286, IMG submission 205038) | Sediment microbial communities from Yellowstone Lake, YNP, Wyoming, USA - YL17G10_0 | ecosystem: Environmental > Aquatic > Freshwater > Lake > Sediment | place: USA: Wyoming | collected...
TTCCGCCGCGTGGACCTCCCCGGCACGCCGGAGATCGCCGCCCGGTTGACGAGCGTCACCGGCGTCGAGCGCCGCACCACGCTGGCGGCCGGCAAGGCCGAGGTGCATACGGTCGAACACGTGCTCGCTGCCGTGGCGGGGCTCGGCCTCGACGACCTCGTCATCGACATCACCGGCCCCGAGCCGCCGATCCTGGACGGGTCGTTCGCACCGTTCGTGCGGGCCCTCGCGGAGGCGGGGCCTGTCGATCACGGGGGCGAGGTCGCCGAGTACGCCGTCGCCGACGCGTTCCACTTCGGAGAGGGCGAGTCGCTGTACCTCGTCGGCCCCTCGAAGGCCGGCCTGCACCTCGACGTCAGCATCGATTTCCCCCATCCCCTCATCGGCCGGCAGGCGGGGGGCTACGACGTGACGCCCGAGGTGTTCACCGCCGAGCTCGCGGGCGCGCGTACCTTCGGTTTCGTGCGCGAGGTCGAGGCGCTGCGGGCCAAGGGGCTCATCGCCGGAGGCAGCACCGACAACGCGGTGGTCCTCGACGAGACGGGCGTGGTGGGGACGACCCTGCGCTGGCCCGACGAGTTCGTGCGGCACAAGGCCGGCGACCTGGTCGGGGACCTGGCGCTGGTGGGGGGGCGGGTGCGCGCCCAGATCGTCGCCACCAAGCCGAGCCACCGGGGCAACGTGGCGCTGGGGCGCGAGCTGGTGCGACACGTGCAGCATCCGGGCCGGCCCGCCTACGACCTGCGCAAGATCCTGGACGTCATCCCGCACCGCTACCCGATGCTGCTGGTGGACCGGATCCTCGAGGTCGAGGCGGGGAAGCGGATCGTGGGGATCAAGAACGTCACGATCAACGAGCCGTTCTTCCAGGGGCACTTCCCCGGCCACCCCATCATGCCCGGCGTCCTCATCATCGAGGCGATGGCGCAGGTGGGCGGGATGCTGATGATGAGCATGGCGGGAGAGGAGGAAGTGAAGCGGAAGGTGATGTACTTCATGTCCCTCGACAACGTGAAGTTCCGCCGCCCCGTGGTGCCCGGCGACCAGATCCGCTTCGAGCTGGAGATGCTGAAGTTCAGCGGCAAGACGTGCCGCATGAAGGGCCTGGGGTACGTGGACGGCAAGGTGGTCGCGGAGGCCGAGATGGTGGCCCGCGTCATCGACAGGTGAGGGCTCCGTGAGCAGCGCGAAGATCCATCCGACGGCGATCGTGGACCCGGGCGCGGAGCTCGGGGAGGACGTGGCGATCGGCCCGTTCGCGGTCGTCGGGCCCAAGGTGACGATCGGCGCGAGGTCCGTCCTGGCGCCGCACGCGATCGTCGAGCGCAACGCGCGTATCGGCGCGGACTGCCGCATCGGCTCCGGGAGCATCGTCGGTGGCGACCCGCAGGACCTCAAGTACAAGGGCGAGGAGACCTGGGTCGAGATCGGCGACGGCACCGTCGTGCGCGAGTACGTCACGGTGAACCGCGGCACCAACGAGAGCTTCCGTACCACGGTGGGAAAGAAGTGCCTGCTGATGGCCTACGTGCACGTGGCGCACGACTGCCACATCGGGGACGAGGTCATCCTCGCCAACGTGGCGCAGCTGGCGGGGCACATCACGATCGGCGACTGCGCGACGATCAGCGGCATGACGCCGGTCCACCAGTTCGTGAAGATCGGCGCCTACGCCTTCATCGGCGGAATGTCGCGGGTCACGAAGGACGTCCCGCCGTACGTGAAGGCGTCGGGCTCGCCGATGAAGCTCTACGGCCTGAACACCGTGGGACTGGAGCGGCGAGGCTTCACGCGCGAGACGATGCGCGAGCTGAAGAAGGCGTACGCCCTGTTCTTCAGCTCGGACCTGAACGTCAGCCAGGCGCTGGAACGGGCGCGCGCCGAGCTCGCGCCGTTGCCCGAGGTCGAGACGCTGATCCGCTTCGTCGAGGAGAGCGAGCGCGGAGTCCTGGTGTGACCGGCGCCTTCCGGTCCGAGCGCGGCGAGGCCGTGGCGCGCGTGTGCGCGACCACGGCCTTCCCGTCGGTGGGACGGCGCCGGGCCGCGTGACCACGATCTTCGTCTCCGCGGGCGAGCCCTCGGGGGATGCGCACGCCGCCCACGTGGTGGCGGCGCTCCGGCGCGCCATCCCCGGGATCCGGGTCGAGGGCGTGGGCGGCGCGCACCTCGCCGCCGCCGGGGCCGAGCTGCTGGGGCGCATCGAGGGCCTCACCGTGATGGGGTTCGTGGAAGTCGTGCGGAAGATCCCGGCGCACCTGCGTCTCCTCCGCGCCGTCCGCGAGCGGCTCGCGCGCGGCGACGTCCAGCTCGTCGTGCTCGTCGACTACCCGGGGTTCCACCACCGGGTGGCCGTCGCCGCGCACGCGCTGGGTGTGCCGGTGCTCTATTACGTCGCGCCGCAGGCCTGGGCCTGGCGCAAAGGGCGGGTGCGCTGGCTCCGCAAGTTGACCACGCGGGTCGCCGTGATCCTCCCGTTCGAGGAGGCGTTCTTCCGGGCGCACGGCGTGCCGGCCACCTTCGTCGGCCATCCGCTCCTTGACCAGGTCCCGGCAGTCGCCGATCGCCGCGCCGCCAAGGCGGCGCTCGGCCTCGACCCGTCGCGGCCCGTCCTCGGCGTCTTCCCCGGCAGCCGGCAGCAGGAGGTGCGCCGGATGTGGGAGGCGTTCCGTGGCACGGCGGAGCGGGTGCTGGACCGGCGGCCGGAGGTCCAGGTCGTCGTCGCGGCAACCCCGGCGGGCCACTACCCCGAGCCGGGGGCCCTGCGGCTGGTGTACGGGCAGCCGGTGGACTGCCTGGCCGCGTCGGACGCGGCCCTCTGCAAGTCGGGGACGACGACGCTGCAGGCCGCGCTGACGGACACGCCGCTGGTGATCGCCTACAGCGTGCACCGCCTGTCGTACGAAATTGGCCGGCGGCTCGCGCGGGTGCGGTGGCTGGGCCTTGTGAACCTGGTGGCTGATCGGGAGATCGCGCCCGAGTTCGTGCAGGATCGCGTGCGCCCGGACCTGATGGCGGACGCCCTGTTGCCGCTGCTCGCGGAAGGCAGCACCGAGCGCACGAGACAGCTGGAGGACCTCGCGTTGGTCCGCAGCCGCCTCGGCGAGCCCGGAGCCTCCGAGCGCGTCGCGCGGATGGCCCAGGAGATCCTCGCGTCGTGATCACCTCCGATGCGCTGGCCGGACGAGTGGCGCGCACGATCTGGTCGGGCTCGAGCGGCTGGGCGGCGCTCGTGCGCGGCGCTCTGCTGGTCCCGGCGGCCGGATACCGGCTTGGCACCGCGATCCGGAATGCCGCCTACGACACGGGCGTCCTCTCCAGCCGGGGGCTGCCTGCGCCGTCGGTCGGCGTCGGCAACCTCGCGATCGGAGGCACCGGGAAGACTCCACTGGTCACGTACCTCGCTCGGGAGCTGGAGCGCAGAGGCTGTCGGGTCGGCGTGCTGCTCCGCGGGTACGGTGGTGACGAGGTCGCGGAGTACCGGGAGGGGCTGCCAGGGGCCGTGGTCGTCGCGGACGCGGACCGGCACCGAGGAGCCGCCCGGGCGCTCGCCGAGGGAGCCGACGCGCTCCTCCTCGACGACTGCCTGCAGCGCAGGGACGTGAGGCCGGATCTCCTGCTCGCCGTGGTCGCCGCGGAGACCTGGGAGCGGGTGCGCTGGCCCATGCCCGCCGGGCCCTGGCGCGAGGGCATCGACGCCCTGCGGCGCGCCGATGCGGTGGTCGTCAGCCGGAAGAGCGCTGCGCCGGCGGTCGCCGCAGACCTCGCGGCGACCCTCGCCCCACGCTCGCGTCAGTCCCTGGGGCTGGTCGCCGACCTCCAGATTGCGCACCTGCGCCCGCTGATGGGCGGGGCGGAGGTGCAACCCGGGTCCCTGCGCGGCCAGCGCGTGGTGGCGGTGTGCGGCATCGGGGAGCCGCGGGCCTTCGCGGCGCAACTGGCGGCGCTGGGCGTCTTGGAGGTAGCGTTGCTGGCACACGGAGATCACCACCACTACGTCCCCAGGGACGTCGACGAGGCCCTGCGCATGGCGGGCTCGGACGGCGTGGTGGTCACCACCGGCAAGGATGCGGTGAAGCTTCGCGCGCTGTGGCCGCGCGGGGCCGCGGCGTGTCAGGTGGCGGGCCTCGCGGTGAAGATCTCCGGGAACGAGGATCGACTCGCGCGCCTGCTCGACCAGCTGTCGGCGGCGCGGCACATCACCAACCCCGTGGCGGCGCGACCGCCGGCGAGGACGCGATGACCGACACCAAGAGCTTCATGAAGCCGGACAAGGACCGGTTCCTGGCCGACGAGAACCCGTTCGAGGCGATGATGTCCCGCTTCGACTTCGCCGCGGGGCTGCTCAAGCTGGACGCCGGGCTGTACAAGGTCCTGCGCCACCCGGAGACGCAGCTGATCACCTCGGTGCCGGTGCAGATGGACTCGGGCGAGATCGAGGTCTTCACCGGCTACCGCGTGCTCTACAACACCTCGCGAGGGCCGGGGAAGGGCGGCATCCGCTTCGACCTCGCGGTCACGCTCGAGGAAGTCAAGGCGCTCGCGGCGTGGATGACCTGGAAGTGCGCCGTGGTGAACATCCCCTTCGGTGGCGCGAAGGGCGGTGTGGTCTGCGATCCGCTGACGATGTCGGTGGGCGAGCTCGAGCGCCTGACGCGGCGGTACACCGCCTCCATCATCGATCTGCTCGGCCCCGACTCCGACGTGCCCGCGCCCGACGTCAACACGAACGAGCGGGTGATGGCATGGATCATGGACACCTACTCCATGCACCACCGCCACACGGTGACCGCCGTGGTGACGGGGAAGCCGGTGGTGATGGGAGGTTCCCTGGGGCGCCGCGAGGCCACCGGCCGGGGCTGCATGATCGTCACGAAGCAGGCGCTCCAGCACCTCGGGATGCCGCTCAAGGGCGCGCGTGTGGTGGTGCAGGGGTTCGGGAACGTCGGGTCGATCACGGCGGAACTGCTGCAGGCCGAAGGGTGCGTGATCGTCGGCGTCAGCGACGTCTCGGGCGGGCTCCACAATCCCAAGGGCCTCGACGTGAAGGACATCCTGGCCTGGCGGCAGGAGCACCGGTACGTCACCGGCTATCCGAGGGCGGAGTCGGTCACGAACGAGGACCTGTTGGCGCTCGAGTGCGACGTCCTCGTGCCGGCGGCGCTGGAGAACGTGATCACCGCCCGGAACGCCGACGCGGTCAAGGCGCGCGTCATCATCGAGGGCGCCAACGGCCCGACGGCCGCCGGGGCCGACGAGATCCTGGACCGCAAGGGCGTCTTCGTGGTCCCGGACATCCTGGCCAACGCCGGCGGCGTGACGGTGAGCTACTTCGAGTGGGTGCAGGACCGCGGCGGGTATTTCTGGACGGAGGAGGTGGTGAACAGCCGCCTCACCGATATCATGGTGAACAGCTTCGCCAACGTGCTCGACGTCTCCAAGAAGTACGGCGTGAACATGCGCATCGCGGCGTACACGCTCGCCATCGACCGTGTCGCGATGGTCCATCGGCTGCGGGGCCTGTACGCCTGACGCGCCGCTGCCCGACCTGGGCGAGGCGGAGGGCGCGGCCCTCCTCGCGTTCGCCTGCGGCACCGTCGGCGCGGCCGTCCGGCACCAGCGGCTGCCGCCGGCGCCCCAGGACCCGGCGCTGCAGGAGCCACGGGGGGTATTCGTCACGCTGCAGGCCCGTGGCCACCTCCGCGGCTGTCTCGGGCACATCGAGGCCGATAGGCCGCTCGTCGCCGCCACGGCGATGATGGCCGAAGCGGTCGCGTCCGAGGACCCGCGCTTCCACCCGGTGCGGCCGGACGAGCTCGCGGGGATGTCGGTGGAGGTCTCCGTGCTCTCACCGCTCTTCGCCATCGCTGCCGACGAGGTGGTCGCGGGCGTGCACGGCCTCCTGATCCGCCGGGGGCGCAGCGCGGGCCTGCTGCTGCCGCAGGTCGCGAGCGAGCACCGTCTGGACCGCGCGGCCTTCCTGCAGGCCCTCTGTCAGAAGGCGCACCTGCCTCCCGACGCGTGGCAGGCGCCGGGCACGACGCTGCAGGCGTTCACGGTGCAGCTGCTTGCGACGACGATCCGCGCGTGAGCGAGTGGTTCGAGCTGTGGTTCGGTGAGGAGTACCTCCGCGCCTATGCACACCGGGACGACGAGGATGCCGAGCGCCTGGTCGGGTTGCTGGACGCGCTGGGGGTGGCCGGGTCCGGGCACCGGGTGCTGGACCTCGCGTGCGGTCCCGGCCGCCACGCGGCTGCACTCACCCGGCGGGGCGCGCGGGTCGTGGGGCTCGACCTCTCCCGTGCCCTCCTCGTCGCTGCGCGCGAGGCCGGGGCGGAGCAATTGGTGCGCGCCGACATGCGGAGCCTCCCGTTCCGGAGCGCCGCGTTCGATGCGGTCCTCAATCTCTTCACGAGCTTCGGGTACTTCGCGGAGGACGCCGAGCACGAAACGGTGCTGCGCGAGGTGGCGCGGGTGCTCCGCCCGGGCGGGCGGTTCGTGCTGGACTTCTTCAATGCGCCGGCGGTCCGCGCCGGGCTGGTCGCGCGCGACGAGCGCACGACGGGCGCCACGACCCTCGTGCAGGAGCGCTGGCTCTCGCCCGATGGCCGCTTCGTGAACAAGCGCATTCAGCTGGGCGGCGACCGTCGGACCTTCACGGAGCGCGTGCGCCTCTACGAACGGACGGAACTCGAGGCGATGATGGCGGCACACGGACTCCGGACGATTCGCGCCGCGGGGGACTATGGCGGCGGCCGCCACGGCCCGGACAGCGAGCGCTTGATCCTGGTGGGGGAGCGCACGTGAGCCTCGAGTTCGTCGCGACGCCCCTCTCGGGTACGGCGTCGGCGGAAGCGCTGGAGCAGGCGCGGGGCGGCCAGTCCGCGCGACGGGCCGCTGCGGACCTGGCGCCGGCGTTCGTCGCGTCGGGCGCGGCACGCGCGAACCTCGACGCCCTGCTCGCGGGCCGGGCGCTCGCGGTAACGACCGGGCAGCAGGCCGGCCTGTTCACTGGCCCCTTGTACACGATCCACAAGGCGCTGACCGCGGCAGCGCTCGCGGAACGGCTGACGGAGGCGTGGCGTCGCCCTGTGGTGCCGGTGTTCTGGGTTGCTGGGGACGACCACGACTTCGCGGAGATCGCCTCGTGCGACGTCCTGGCCCAGGACGGACGCCGGGAGGTGGTGCGCCTGCGCGAGCGGCCCGCCGACGCGCCGATGCGGCCGGCCTTCCGCGAGCTCCTGGGCGCCGACGTCGGCCCCGCGCTCGAGCGGCTCGAGGCACTCCTCCCCGCGAGCGAGTTCCGTCCCGCCCTGATGGAGTGGCTGCGGCGTGCCTACGCGCCCGACCGCTCGATGGCGGAGGCGCACGCGCTCGCCGTCGCCGAGCTGCTGGGCGAGCGCGGTGTCGTGGTGCTGCGGGGCTGGCACGGCGCGGTCAAGCGGGCGGCGGGCGAGACCTTTCGCGGCGCACTGGCGCGTGCGGGCGAGCTGGACGCGGCCCTGGGCTTGGAGTCCGAGCGCCTGCGGAGGGAAGGCCACGACCCGGGCGTGGAGGTGGGCAACGGGCTCTCGCTGGTGATGGTCGAGGGTGCGATGGGGCGTGACCGGCTGCGCCCGGAGGGGAACGGCCGGTTCGCCACACGCCGCTCGCACGAGACCTTCGACCTGCCGGCGCTCGAGGCGCTGCTGCGCGACGATCCGGAGGTGTTGTCTGCCAACGTGCTGCTCCGCCCCGTCGTGGAGGCCGCCGTGCTCCCGACGGTGGCCTACGTGGGCGGCCCGGCGGAGCTGGCCTACCTGGCGCTCTTGGGGCCGCTCTTCGCCGCCTTCGGCGTGCCACGACCGGCGAGGGTGCCGCGCCTGTCGGGACTTCTGGTGGACGAGCGCACCGGCAAGACGCTTGGCAAGCTCGGCCTCGAGCCGCTTGCGCTCGCGCGCCCCGAGTCGGACCTGGTGCGCGACGCCGCGCGGGATGCGCTGCCGGAGGCCGCCGTCGCGGCCCTCGCGGCGCTGCGGGCGTCGCTGACCGACGGCTACGCCGCGCTGCAGCGGGAGGTCGCCCTGGTGGACCGCACGCTCGAGCGTCCGGTGGAGTCGGCCCGCAATCAGGCACTGGCCGCCACGCACGACGTCGAGAAGCGGCTCCTCGCGGCGCAGACGCGCTCGTCGGAGACGTCCATTCAGCAGCTGACCAAGGCGCGCGCGGCGCTCTTCCCCGACGGCCGGCCGCAGGAGCGCGTCTACACCGTGGCGACCTTCCTCGCGCGGTTCGGCGGGGAAGTCCTTCTGGCGCTGGCCACCGCAGCGCGTTCGCACGCCGGTCGGCTACTTGAAGCCACCCACCACGCGACCTAGGTTTCGCCGATGATCTGGGGCGCCGTCGTTCTCATCGCGCTGCTCATCCCGCTCACGGCGATCGTGCTCGACTCGCCGGTCATCCGTGCGTGGGTCGAGCGTCATCACGGCGGCGCCGTCGGGGCGGCCCCCGTGGTCGAGGAGCTGTCGAACAGGGTCGCAGACCTCGAGACCGACCTCGAGACCGTGACGCGGCAGCTGGCCCAGTTGCAGGACGAGTACCAGTTCCTGCAGCGCCTCCTCGAAGACCCCACCAAGCGCCAGGCCGTCGCGAAGGGCAATCCCGAAGACGCTGCCGGGTAAGAGGCCGATGAGCCGTTCGGCGGGTCGCTCCGCTGCGCTCGTGGCCTCCGGCATCCTGGTCTCGCGCCTCGTGGGCTTCGTCCGCGAGCGCGTCTTCGCACACTACTTCGGGAACTCGGCCGCCGCGGACGCGGTGCGCGCAGCGCTCAAGATCCCGAACCTCATCCGCAACCTGCTGGGCGAGGGGACGCTCTCGGCGTCCTTCATCCCGGTCTACGCGCGCCTCCTCGAGAGCGACGACCCGAAGGCCGCGCGGGCGCTGGCCGGCGCCGTGGCGTCCATCCTGCTCCTGGCATCGGCGGTCGCGGCCCTGCTCGGGATCCTGCTCGCCCCGGCCATCACGGCCGCCGTCGCCCCCGGCTTCGATGCGCAGACGCGCCGCCTCACCGTCACCCTGGTGCGGATCATCTTCCCCGGGTCGGGCCTGCTGGTGCTTGCGGCGTGGTGCCTCGGCATCCTCAACACCCACCGGCGCTTCTTCCTGCCGTACGCCGCCCCGGCGCTCTGGAACGTCACCCAGATCGCGGTGCTGGTGGCCGTCGGCGGCACCATCACCGGCGGCGACCTCGCAGTGTGGCTGGCGTGGGGCGTCCTGGCCGGCTCGCTGGTCCAACTCGTGGTCCAGCTGCCCCAGGCGCTCCGCCTCGCTGGGATGCCCGCCTTCTCTCCGTCGTTCCGCATTGCCGGCGTGCAGGATGTTCTGGCTTCATGGACCCCCGTCGTCATCGGCGCGGGCATCGCGCAAATCTCCAGCCTCGTGGACACCCTGCTCGCGAGCCTCCTGCCCACCGGCGCCGTCGCGAGCCTCGGGTACGCCCAGCTGCTGACCAACCTCCCCATCGCGCTCTTCGGCGTGTCGGTCGCGGCCGCCTCGCTGCCCGAGCTCTCGCGAGACGCCGCGGGGGCGCAGGGGCGCGAGGCGCTACGCGCCCGGCTCGCCGAGGGCTTCCGCCGCATCGTCTTCTTCGTGCTGCCGAGCGCGGCCGCGTTCGCGGTGATCGGGCGGCCGGTCGTGCGGCTGCTCTTCGAGACCGGCCGCTTCGGGGCGCAGGACACGCGGCTCGTCTCCGGCGTCCTCGCGGCGTACTCCCTCGGGCTGATCGGCTGGGCCACCGTGAAGCTCTTTGCGTCCGGCTTCTACGCGCTGCGGGACACGCGGACGCCGGCCGTGACCGCGGCCTCCTCGGTCGTCGTCTCCCTCATCCTCTCGTACCTGCTGATGCAGCGGCTCGGTCCGGCCGGCATCGCCCTCGGCGCGGGCATCGCGGCGCTCTACAACACGGCGATGCAGCTGACACAGCTGCAGCGGCGCATCGGTGCCGTGCTGGGCGCGGCGGACTGGCGCGCGGCGGGCCTGGTGGCC
>Ga0315286_10008658_pt1 | contig 10020 bp, 4 predicted proteins | sample YL17G10_0_MG_FD_205038 | JGI IMG/M metagenome (GOLD analysis project Ga0315286, IMG submission 205038) | Sediment microbial communities from Yellowstone Lake, YNP, Wyoming, USA - YL17G10_0 | ecosystem: Environmental > Aquatic > Freshwater > Lake > Sediment | place: USA: Wyoming | collected...
CTCGCGGATGTAGTCGACGAGGTAGGTCAGGACGACGCCGGGTGACTTCCCGACGCCCTCGGCGACGGAGGCAAGGGATTCTCCGCGGTCGAATCGGGCGAAGACCATCGGCCGCGCGAGGTCGACGGTGGGGCGCGAGGTCCGCCGGCCGCGTCCGGGCTTGGGCGCGGGCTTCAGAGTCGGATCGACGTCCATTTCGAGCGACCAGATCCGGCAGACCTCGCGGATCGCGGCCACAAACGCCTCCCCGTACTGGCGGGCCTTGGTCTCGCCCACGCCGCTCACCTCAAGGAATCCCTCGATCGTCGAGGGCCGACGGCGGGCCATGTCGCGGAGCGCGGCGTCGCCGAACACGATGTACGCGGGAACCTTTCTCTCCTCCGCGAGCCGGCGCCGCAGGCCCCGCAGGGTGTCGAACAGGTCGCGGTCGACGCCGTCCCAGGAATCGGCACCGGCTCGTCTCTGCGGTGCGTCGGTGGGCTTGAGGAGTCTTGGCGTCTCACGGCCACGGATCGCGTTCCAGCCACGCTCGGTGATCTCAAGGACGCGGTGCTCGCCTTCCCTTTTCAGGTAGCCCTGCCCGGCAAGTTGTTCGATCCAGCCTCGCACGCGTTTCTTTGGCTGGTCGGCCAGGAGGCCGTAGGTGGAGAGAGCGGCGTGGCCGCTTTCTAGGATTCGCTCTTCGCGCGATCCGGTGAGCACGGCGGCGGTGTAGTCAGCGCCGAATCGTTCCTGGAGCCGAAAGACGCACGAGAGGATCTTCTGGGACAGGACGAGGGCGTCGTCGGCCAGGTCGAGATCTCCCAGGCAGACGTCGCATGCGCTGCAGGTCCCCCCTTCGAGGATCTCTCCGAAGTACTCGACGATCGCGCGGTGGCGGCAGCTCACGCCGTTGGCGTAGGCGCTCATGTCGCGCAGCTTGGCAAGGGCGATGCGTCGCGCCTCCTGGGATTCCGACTGCTCGATGATGTACGTCCAGATGCCAGCATCGCCGGAGCCGTGGAGCAGGACACATTCGGCGTCGAGCCCGTCGCGTCCGGCGCGCCCGCTCTCCTGTTGGTAGTGCTCGAGCGACTTGGGCATGCCGGCGTGGATCACGGCGCGGACGTTGGACTTGTCGATCCCCATCCCAAAGGCAACCGTGGCCACGATCGTGTCGACCTCCTCGCGCATGAACGCCTCCTGGGCGCGCTTCCGCGCCTCATCGGAGAGGCCGGCGTGGTAGGGCGCGACGCGGTAGCCGGCGCTGGTGAGCTTCTCCGTCAGGTGGTCGACGTCGGCGCGGCGGATGCAGTACACGATCGCCGACTCGCCGGCGTGGCGGTCGAGCACGGCGCGGACCTGCTCGACCTCGTCGTGGCGCGACTCGACGGAGTAGATGAGGTTTGCGCGATCGAACGACCCGACGAGGATCTGTGGATCTTTGAGGCGGAGCTGCTCCACGATGTCGTCGCGTACCTGGCCGGTCGCGGTGGCGGTGTACGCGTGGAACGGCACGTGGGCGAACACCTCCCTCAGGGCGCCGAGCTCGCGGTACTCGGGGCGGAAGTCGTGTCCCCACATGCTGACGCAATGGGCCTCGTCGATCGCAATGAGGGAGATCGGCCGCTCCCGGAGCAGTCGAACGAAGCCCTCCATCATCAGCCGTTCCGGAGAGACGTAGAGGATCTTGAGCCCGCCTTGCCGAATCGAGGCGACGACGTCGTCGCGTTCATCTGGGGACTGGGAGCTATCCAGCCGACCGGCCGCGACGCCGCAGTCGGTCAGTGCATCCACTTGGTCTTTCATGAGCGAGAGGAGGGGGCTGACCACGATCGCCATCCCAGGTAGGCGCACGGCCGGCACCTGGAAGCAGAGCGACTTGCCTCCGCCGGTGGGAAGGACGACGAGCGAGTCGCGCCCGTGCAGGGCACACTCGATCGCCTCGCGCTGCAGCGGACGAAAGTCGCTGTACCCCCAATGCCGTCGCAGGATCTCCGCGACCTCTTCCACCTTCTCACCACCCGTCGTTGTTACCGGAATCGTACTGGGTTTGGAAGGCAGCATGTGGCGCGTGGCGTGTAGCGCGTAGGAGAAGCGTCCGGTGTCCGAAGCTCGAGAGACGATCCTGACGAGGCAGGTAGACCACGCCGCGTCTCCCCGAGTATGATGAGGCATGATCCGGCGATTGCACAGGAAGTACGCGCTGGTGTTGGGTGCTTTGGGCGCCGTGGTTCTCGTGGTCGGCCTCAAGCTCGGGGCTCGCGCCCTGGGCTGGGAGGTTCTGTCGCTCAATCCGCTCCTCTCCGGCATCGTGGCCGCGGACGTGTTCTTGATGGGGTTCCTGCTCACCGGGGTGCTGACGGACTACAAGGAGAGCGAGCGGTTGCCCGGAGAGATCGCGGCCTCGCTTGAGGTCTTCTTCGATGAGGCGTCGACCCTTTACGAACGCACGCACGACGAGGCGGCCTTGGAGTTCCTGACCTTCATTCAGGCCTTGGGTGAGTCGATCCACGACTGGTTCTACAAGAAGGAACGGACGAATACCTTGATGGATCGGCTGTCCGAGTTGAACCGGTTCTTCTTCGCCCTGGATCCCCTGGCACAGTCGGGCACGATCCAGCGCCTGAAGCAAGAGCAGCAGACGCTCCCTGCCTGACCAGAACAGCTCCCACATCGTCCGCGGCACAACTCATCGGCAGATCTGCCCCGCAGGGCCCAGCGGGACCGAGCCTGAACACCCTGCGCGGGCCCGTTCAGCACGAGTCCGTTGCTCTCACGACACCGCTCCAGCCCGACCGCGTGCGCTGCGACAACGCGGGGCGGAGACGAGGCAGGTTTCGTCTCGGGGAGATTCCATGACGGCCACAGGAGTCGGATTCCACTGAGGGAAACGAGCAGCTGCCACAGGACGACTCACTGCGGATAGGAGTAGGAGACTCCCTCTTCTCAGGCGAGAGTATTCCTGGTATAATCAGGCCTCAAGGCTCCTTGCGAGACGTCACTCGACGTACCTAGTTCTACCTCGATGTTGAACGCAGGGGCCAGACCTACAGCGGAGGGAGAACTGAGCGGCGCAAGCAGTGGTCGCGTCCTGGAAAAGGTTCTTCTAGTCAAGGTTTCACGGGACTCCGCTAGCCAACGATTGAAAGAGTTGGCGACGGTCCGCTCAGGAGGTGTTCCCCGGGACAGTACGGGTGGTCCATTGTCAGCTCAGGCGAGGCCGCTTCCGGGAAGACGGGCATCTCCTGGCGGCGGGCGTCACGGCTCCACAAGGAGACGCCCAAGACAAGCGAGTAGGCGGCAGGAGGCGACAACACACTCAGAAGCGGGACCCCAGGACTCATATTGCCCTTGAGCACAGCCTATAGAACGGGGTGAGATTCGCATGCCGAAGAACAAATCTCAGATTCCTGAGCGCGCCCACTTCGCAGGGCGAGAGAGGGAGATTGCCCGGTTCCTCGCGGTTCTTCATGAACCACGCTCGGCAACCCCGCGTGTTGTTGTCCTCATGGGCCCAAGCGGCATCGGAAAGACCTACCTGCAGAAGGAACTCCAGACGACGTTCTGCAAAGCCGCCCCGTCGGACTCCTGGCAGAAGCTCCGGTCGCTTCCCGAAGCCGAGATGGTCAGTGTGTACCGGGAGAAGTCCGGCCAGGAAGCGTTTGACGCACTGCCGGCGGCTCGGGTGGACTTCAACGAGAGCCCGATCCTACCGTCCTCACAGCTCGCGGTGCTTCGCAGACTGCGCGCTGGTCTCCAGAGCTTCGGTCTGGTCTTCCCCCGTCTGGACACCGCGATGCTCTACTACGGCTACAGAGCGGGTGACACCCTTGAGGAACCTCAGCTGCGGCTCACGGGCGGTTGGTTTGACGTTCTCCAGCAGATTGTGAGCGCCGTCCAGCTTGTGCAGCTGCCATCAACCATTATGCAGCAGGCGGTACGCATCGCTGAAGGCCATCCGCGGGTTCAGGAATGGCTAAGGCGTAGGCGAGGCGGCGACTGGCTCGAGAGGATCCATCGCATGGATGTGGAGGACTTGCTCAGGGTTCTGCCTGCTGCATTCGCGCAGGACGTTGAAGAAGCAGCGGCGGCCACCGGCACGTCGGCGGGCGCTGCTCTCTTCTTCGATTCGTACGAAACCCTCTTGGAAAGGCCCGCCTCGGCGGTGCTCCGGACGACTGGAGCTGAACCCGAGTGGCTCGTCGATTCCATTCTGGAGCATTTGCGCAACGTGTTGGTCGTCATCGCGACCTCCACGGAACCATCGTGGGCAAAGGCGGCAGGCACTCTCAAGTGCGGCTTCCCGGTCGTACGCCTGGAGCTTGGCAGATTGTCCAACTCTCAGTCGGAGGCCTACCTGTACGCTCGAGGCGTGGGCGACCCGCGGCACCGACGGATGATCGCGTCGCTGACGCGAGGGCACCCTCAGACTCTGGCGATTGCCGCGGATGTAGCCCTTGGGTCGGCCGACGCGTCATCCGCGTATCCCAAGAGAGGCGACCTGGACAGGACGGATGTGACGGAGGCCATTGTGGGTCAACTCGTACGCCGTATGACTGACACAGACAGTACGCTTCTATGCTCTCTGGGACTTGTAGACTGGGTCGACGAGGGGATCTTCTATGCTCTGTCTGAGGCGCTGCGAGTCCCCGCATCAAGAGCGCTGTGGAGCCAATTCAAAGGCCTGTCCCTCCTCTCACGCACGGGGGGTGCTGCGGATCGCTACATCATGCATCGCTCACTTCGGGAAGTGTTGACTCGATACCTTGAAAACCGCGATGCCGACGCATGTCGCGGCGGGATAATCGAACACATACGTTGCCGTCTCAGCAACGCGAGTTTTCAGGACTCTCTGGTCCTCGAAGCGGAGCTCGTTCGCCAGACGCATCTCCTGAAGGGTCCGCAGGCGAGCCATGACGAACTGGTCGCCTTCTGCGACGAGCTCAGGGATACAGGTCGCGGTCATGAGGCCGACGCAATGCTCTCTTGGCTGGCAAGCTGGTCTGCAGCGGGGCCATTGATAAACGCTTCTCTTCTATGCGAGCGCAGTTTGGTTCTCTACACAGACTCACGGTACACCGCAGCAGCTGCGACCGCCACAGAGGCAGCTGCATTGGTAGCCGCTCCAATCACACATTCCGCCGGGAACGAAGTCCAGCGGTTCGCCCTGGCCGCGAGGGCTCACAAACGGCTTGCAGAGGCCCTGCACTACCTCGGTGAGCCGGGGAAAGCTGCGGAGGCTGCCCGCGAAGCAGCGGCAGTCTGTGCCGACGGGATTCTCGCGCTGGGGCCAAACGCTGACCTGCTGCGAGAACAAGCTCTCGCCTGCGCGGACAGAGCGGAGAGCCTCGTGGCGCTGGGGCGCATGCGCGAAGCAGCGGACTGCTGTCGGGAGGCACTGCAGTCTACGAGAGGGGTTCTCCCCCTAACCCGAGAAGACGAGGCCGACCTCTTCGACACTCAGGCGATGATTCTGACCCAGGAAGCGGAAGCTCAGGTCGAGCTCATGGGGGACCTGGGTGCGGCCTCGGCGACATGCCGTGAGGCAATAGGCGTCGCTGAAACTGCAGTACGTCTTTCTGGCGGGAAGCACAAGGTCTTCCAGCACCATCGTGTCGACGCCCTATTGACCGCATGCGAGGCAAAATCAGCTCTCAGGGACTGGGAGGGCGTAGAGAGGCTGACCAGGTTGGCTCGTTCGGTGTGCCGGGATGTGCTGGAGACAATTGAAGAGAGAGATGCAGACTGGCACCGCAGCCTGGGCATAGCTTTTCGCTATGAGTCCATGGCGGGGGAACGGCTGGGTGACACCGCGTCTGCTCTAGCCAACGCCCAGAAAGCGGTCGTCCAATGCGAGGAGGCTGTCCGATTGTCTCAGGGAAGAGAGGCGATCTCCTGGAGGGAACTGGGCCTCTCCCTGTCCTCCACAGCGCGGCTCCTCTCCGAGGTCGGCCACGTGGGGGGCACCGAGTTGCAGGATCGCGGGATCGCTTGCCTGGAGACTTCGCTCCGACTCACCCGGTGGAAGGATCACTGCGCATGGGATGCGTACGGAGAGGCGCTTGTCTCCAGAGCCCTCTCCGCAACGGGTGCGCCGGACGCAGCCACAGCCTTGGCCGATCTTCGGCGTGCGTTTCTTTCCTTTTGCGAGTCGCTCCAGCTCACGCGCGGCATGTCGCGTGGCGCCATCGAGGGAGCTGGCAAGCTCCTGGAGACCTGTTCTAGGTCAGCGCGAGCATGTCAGGACCGAGCAGCTCTGCTCGGGCTGCTAGCCGTCGAGCTAAGGACCGTCAGAGTGCTGAGGCAAGCCTACGCTTGGCGAAGGTGACTCAACAGCACCTTGGGCCGGGAGAAGCAGTGACTATCGCCCCGACGCACGAGAAGGACCGCGGTGAGGCGCGCTGCCCGGTTGCACGGACGCCTCCGCGAATCCCTGGCCATGGTTCTCGAGGGAGCAGAATGTGGCCTTCTCCTGCCTCGACTGTGGCACGTCTTGACCGCCGACCTCGGCGACGCGCAAAGCGGCCCCGAGGATGACGCGACGACGGAGTCGTGTCCTATCGGGCGCCGAAGAGGCGAAGAGCCGTCTCGGAGCGAGAGCGCCAACGGTCGAAGATTGCCACCAGGAAGGATTGACCTCGATGTTGATGTCGTGTAAGCTAGCTCCCTACGCAAGAAGAGCCTGGCAGTCAGGCGCAATGGGGATCGAGGGCTCCTACGTCGGGATCCCGGGCGGGCTCTGAGAGCAGGGCACTTGGGAGATGGGAGGACCAGCATGAGTCAGTTTCTGGACCAACTGTCGGCATGGTGGAGGTTCGGTTCCGTCGCATTCCTTGCGGCTCTTGCGTACCTACTCATGCGGTTCATCGTCCCCTGCATCACGCGGCGGACGCGGCTTGAGATCGATGACATCATACTGGGTATCCTCACTATTCCGGTCCCGGTGATCGGATTCCTGGCTGCAAACCTCGAATGGACACTGCCACGCGCTGGGCTCGTAGCGCCGTGGCCAGATGCTGTCCATAAGACAGTCTGGATCCTCATCACGCTCGTAAGCTCCTACTCCGTGTGGCGCGTCCTATCCCAGGCGGTCACCCGTGCCGCAGAGAGACACGCAAAGGTGACCGCCAGCAATCTGGACGACGTGTTGGTGCCACTGCTTTGCCGAAGAATCCTGCCTCTCGTCCTCATGGTTGCTGCAGCAGTGGCTATCCTCGCCCAACTCGGAATCCACCTAAGCAGCGTGCTTACTGTTCTCGGAGGGCTCAGCTTCCTCCTGATCTTCCTCTTTCAGGAGCCGCTATCTAACCTATTCGGTGGGGTCTACCTTGTCATCGATGTGCCATTTAGGTACGGGGACCTGATCATTCTCGAAGATGACAAGACCTATCAAGTCCAGGAGATCGGGGCACGCGTGACGAAACTGTACAGCACGGATCGCCACACAGTAGCCTACGTTCCCAATAGCAAGCTTGCGGGACAGCGACTCATCAACCTCACAAGGCCGAACGTGGAACTGCGGATGCAGATGCAGATCGGCGTGGCCTACGAGACAAAGGACCTAGACAAGGTTGAGAAGCTGCTCGTCAGGGCGGCGAACGCGCACCCGCATGTGCTGGGAGACCCGCGGCAGAAGCACGATGCCATGCAGGAGAAGCTAACGAAGCTCGTCTCCGCAGAGCAGAAGCTGGCCGACCAATCTGGCCGCGACGCGGCAGTGCGATTTCGCGTCGAGATGGACCGCCTCGCCGTGGAGAATGACGTAAGGGAGACAGGCGAGGATCTCCTCCGGCGGACGAAGGTCCTGGAACGGTTCGTCGCGGGAGCCGAAGCCAATGGGCTCAGCCGCACAGAGAGGGCTGCCGTGGCTGCCGAGTTGGGGAGGATTCGGCCGAGAGTTGCAGAACTGCAAAGGAAGCTCACCATCTGGGTGCACCTGGTGGGATACCTCGATTCTTCTTACAGAGTGGCTGGACCCGTAGAACCTCCCATTGTCTCGGAGCTGGTCAAGCGGTTGCCCAGCGTCGACGAGCTCGAGAGATGGCGACAGCAGCGCGCACACCCTGAAGCGATAGAGGGGGACCTACTCCAACGCAGGCTTCTCTCCGTGCTTGGCGCCCTTCCGAATGTCGACCGCGAGTTCTATCTGGGAGGCAGCGAGGTGTGGAGCCAGTTCTCCCGCTGGACTCCGGGAGGAGACGGAGAGACCCAAGAGCGCGCCCTGGCGAAGTGGCTTGCCGAACAGCCATCTTGGAGCACTTTCGAAGACTACTACGATCTCTACGCGACCTGGCACAAGACCGTGAGGGATCTCCTCGCAAGGTTCGACGGTTGTGAAGCGCGGGCAGCAAGAGCTCATGGGGCGGGCGAATTCACTCTCGATGCCAGGGTTCACGAGATTGCCGAGCTCCTGAGGCAGAACTTCCTGCTAAGGACGGCAGGATGGCAAACCCCGGATGCGGACTTCGTGGGATTCGGAGCTTCGAGTCTGGATTTTCGCCTGGAGTTCTTCATCGACGACCTGATCAGGAGTCATTTCGGGCGCGTGGATGACGTCTTCGCGGAACTGGGGCTTGACATCGTGGGAGCCTTTGCAGAGGCAGGCATCGAAATCCCCTACCCGCAAGTTGACGTCGGAATGAGGGGAGACTGGCTCACACGAGGTCTGCGGGCACTCAGAGAGCGTGATGAATAGGGAGAAGACGGACGGGGGGATCAGAACCGCCGGGCGAGCACTCACTGCACGGTGACGGCCCGGAAGCCTCCCGAGGCCGAACGCGATTGAGCGGAGGTGACTTCCACGACGATGACCGACTGGCTGATGCGGCCGCGCTACCTTCTGGGATTCCTCGTGTTCGTCGTCTCGGCGACGTGGCTTGTACTTGTCGTGCCGCACTACACACGACCGGAAGACCTCAGCACGCTTGACCTCCTTTCCTGCAGAGTCGCCGGCATTGGCTGCGCCACGGCGGAAGAGAGGTATGGTTCGCTCCTTGCGAATGAGAATCGGCTCAAGGAAGAGTTGGTTGCACTTGAGAAAGATGGGGGAGGCGACGCTGTCCTGCAGAGACTGGAGGAGTTGCGCAGTGCCGAGTTGACCGTCCAGCAAACCGAGAGGGGAGCCCCGTGGGCTGCCGTACCGCTCATCGCATCTGCTGTTGTCGCACAACTGGCTTTGGCCGTGCTCGCGGCTTCGCTCGCCTGGGGGCTGCTGCGAAGGCTGCTTGCACGTTGGTGCTCAGAGAAGATCAGATCCTCCAGGGAGTCAATTGGAGATACTCTAGAGCACCTTCAGACGTGGCCCCGGGATCTCTTGCTCAGGATCCTGGCCGACCCGGAGGCCGCTGGGCTTGGGGGGCGCCTCGGGGTGAACCTTAAGACGCTGCAAAGCGAGTTGGAGGACCTCACATCCCAGAGACTGAGAGAGCGCGACCGGCGGGGGCAGACCGTTGATTGGACGAACATCTCCAAGCTTCTCTACACCACCGCACTTGTCTTGCGGCAGAAGCAACGAGCGGCGGGCGTCCTGGAGCCGGGCGAGGCGCTGCAGCTAGAGCAGGCCATGACGCATGTGCACGACCAGTATCGCAGGGTCAGGCGGGTCATCCGCTGGGATACGTTCCAGTGCATCGCGTCGGCCGTGCTGCCTTTGACCTTGGTCTTCGTCGCATTCTGGGCTGTTGGCCAGGCACTCGCGGCAAGCCCCGGGGCTTGGGGAACTGCGGGGGATGTCCTAGCACATGGATGGCTTCACGTATTGGGGTTTCTGTTGCTCGGGCTGGGAGGCGCGAGGGCCTTCTACCGTGGGGCGAGGCCTTGCCTGCTCTGGCTGACGGAGAAGACAACCACCCAGTTGGACGACGTGGTGGCCATGGCAGTGGTGGCTCCGTTGGCTGCCGCGGGGCTTGCTCTATGCGTGCACTTCGCGGTCGGATTCCTTCCTCCGTATTTCCTCTACGGGTTGTCCAGAGGCCTCGGGGTCGTCACAGAGGGTGGACTCCCGCTCTTGCTCACGGCAATCCTCGGAACGTGGCTCCT
>Ga0315286_10008660_pt1 | contig 10018 bp, 8 predicted proteins | sample YL17G10_0_MG_FD_205038 | JGI IMG/M metagenome (GOLD analysis project Ga0315286, IMG submission 205038) | Sediment microbial communities from Yellowstone Lake, YNP, Wyoming, USA - YL17G10_0 | ecosystem: Environmental > Aquatic > Freshwater > Lake > Sediment | place: USA: Wyoming | collected...
CCACGCCCCACTTGCAGGCCGCACTGGCGTTCAGGGACGCCAGGACCAGGGTCGTGACGGTGAGGTCACCGATGCCCCCCAGGAGGTAGAGGTAGCCCTTGGGGAAGTCGTAGATCTGGATGCCGATGCCCTGCTCGGTGTTGCGCAGGACCATCGGGGTGTCCTTGAAGATGACCTTGGTCCGGTGGAACCCCTCGCCCCCGTCTTCCTCGACGGTCAGGCCGACGTGGGTGCAGACGGCGCCGCCCAGGGCCCCGGCAATGACGTTGGTCTTGGGGGCCGCGGTGTAGACCAGGCGGCCGGAGGTGGCTTCGACATCCACGCCGCAGTCCTTCGAGGTGAGGGACGTGGGGTGGGTCGTGACGCGGGAGATGAAACGTGTGGACATCGGACGGCTCCTTGAGGGCTCCCAACCGGGGGTGTCCGTTCCCCGTGGGCGACCACTCATGATGGGGATAGTGTAGGAGTGGACCGCCGATGGTGCAAGCGGCCCACTCCCTTTTTCCGATCGTTACTCCTCGATGAGGTCGTCCAGCAGCCCGTTGCCGTTGCGGGCGTAGCAGGCCAGGTTGCCGTACATGAAGAGGGTCGCGCCGTACGCGTCGACACCGGCCACGCGGCTCAGGTACGAGCCGTCCTTGTCCATCCAGTCCCAGTCGGCGGTCTGGAGGAACGCCATGGTGTCGAAGTTGATGAAGTACATCAGGTTGCGCTTGCACTGGGCGTCGACCATCAGGGGCATGCCGTTGAAGTCGAGGGCCTTCCAGCCGCCGTCCAGCGTCATGGTGTTGATGTGCCGGCGCTCCGAGATGCACAGCTTGTAGTAGGAGCGGCGCAGGGGGTAGTTCATCAGGATGAGCCCGATGTCCTTCTCGGTGTACGAGGAGTTGACCGCGATGGCGTCGATCACTTCCTGCATGTCCTCGAAGGCGAGGGGGCGGTTCACCCCGGAGTTGCCGTAGACCTGGGCTCTCCACCAGTCGTGCCCGGAGACGACCACGCCCTGGAGCCCGGCCGTGGCCAGGGTGGGCGGGTTGCCGTCCGAGATGATGCCCGCGATCCCCATGGGGTAGCGGGTGACGCTGGCCACGCACGAATCCTCGCGGACGAGGACGTCGCCGTCCGCCGATCCCGAGGGGTTCGCCCCCGACCAGGTGATGGCCGTCACGGTGGAGGTCGTCGCGCCACGGGTGACGACCAGGGAATCGCCGATGACCGCGTAGGGGGTACCGGCGTTGACGTCCAGGACGTCGCAGGACACCCCGGCGGTCTTGGCGTAGGGAAGGGTCGTGAACCCGTTGCCCCGGCCGTCGTCGATGTCGGTGCCCGAGGTGTCGTCGGCCGCCGTCCAGTACCCGTAGGCGCCGAGGCCGTCGGAGTGCATGAGGCGGTTCATCTCGTGCGCGGTGTCGCGCTGGAGGCCGTCGACTTCCGATTCCAGCGCCTGGACGAACGCCCCCAGGTTGTCACGGGCGGCGGCAATCGCCTGCCCGCTGACCTGGATCTGCCCGTAGAGGTACCGGTTCGGGACGGTCATCGTGTGGTAGGCCTGCGCGTCGGCGGTGGGGAGGGTCCCGCCTTCCGCCAGGGGGACGCCGGCCGCGCGTGTCCGGTCGACGTGCGCGGTGATCTGGAAGGTCCCGCCGCTGACCGGCAGGATCTTCTTCTTGATCTGGGACCACAGGTAGGTGTGGTTCGCCAGCTGCTTGCGGATCGTCCCCAGGTAGCGCACCTTGAGGATGGGTCCGGCTGCCGTCAAGTCAAAAGCCATGGGTACTCCTTACAGAGGAGCGCGTCACCGCGGTCGGATGAGGCGCTCCAGATCCTGCAAGACCGCGTCGTGCAGGCGCGGATCGGACACCGAATCGTAGGTCTCGGCTGGTGCCGGAGGCCTCGGGGCCGACCCGCGAGGGGGTTCAATACCGTGAATCGGCGGGGGCGGCATCCCCGCCGCCTTGCCTTTCCAGACCTCACCGACCTGGGAGGCGAAGTAATCGGCCGCCTCGTCCATCATCATGAGCGCCTGGTCGACACTGCGGGGTTTCTGCTGCTTCACCGCCTGCTTGATCACGAAATCCATCCCGGGGATTTTGGGGAGGTCGGGGTGACGCGTGGCGATCTCGTCCAGCTTGGCGTCAAGGGCCCCGCTGTACTCGGTCGTCAGCTGCCGGAAATGGAGCTCCTGGAACCCAGCGGATTGCTGGCCCTGGAGCTCGTCGCGGAGCTTGCGTTCCCGTTCTTCCATGAGCTGCTGGGCTTGCGCCCGTGTCAGCACATCGTCCGGTTGGGGCGCGACCTGATCCGCCAGCTGCGTCGCTTGCTGCGGCGAGGCGCCCAAGGACCGGAGGTGCTGCTCCAGCAGCGCCCGGTTGGAGAGAATCTGCTGGGCCTCTCCCAACACATGCTGGTACTGGGACTCCCGCTCATCCCATTCCTTGGACCGTGAGGCCAGGAGCTGGGTCTTGCGGGTGTAGTCGGATGTCCGTGAGTAGCCCTTGAGGAGTTCGCTCAGGGGCACCTTGAGGACCTGCCCGGCCACCGTGACCTCATAGGCCGGTTCCTCGGCCGGCGGGGCCGATGGAGGAGCGGCGGAGCCGGATCCGGGACTGTCAACGTCAAGGCCCGGAGTGTCGGCCGTACTGGTCGTGGGACCGAACGCCTCGAATGCACCGACGAGTTCTGCCATGAGGAACCTCTACGAAGTCCTCGGCATCGGAGCCGCGGGAGGAACGGATGGGGGCATCGGCGGCGGTGGACCGGGAGGCGGGGCACCGGGCACGGCGCCAGGTCCGGGGGGCGGAGCCATCCCGGGGGGCGGCGGCGCGGGCATCATCTCCTGGTAGATCACCTGGACGACGTCCGGATCCATCTGTTCCTGGAGCGCGACTTTCAAGGCCGAGTTCGCGTCAATGTAGCGGGCATGGAGCAACACGTTCCGCACGACCGCCCGCCACACGGTCGAGGACGCCGCCTGACCATCAGGCGATTTCAGCCAATCGGTTTTCACGTTGTAGTGGATCTTGTGGTTGTCCCAGGCGTGGGGGTCGACCTGGGTGGGATTCTGGCGCTGGTCGGTGAGGACCATCAGGTCCCGCTTGGCCTGGTTCTCGTCGGTGCGGGCCCGATCGAAGGCTTCCTCGACCGATCCCAACTCCAACAGGGTCAGGGCCCGGCGCCGCACCTCGGGGTCGGCGACATCCCCCAGGAGCCCCGAATTGTACATGTTCATGACGGTGTCCTGGCGGGCGGCCTTGTAGGTGGGGAGGGCCGAGCCCGCCTCGACCGACAGATCCGCGTACTCGTCGATCATGGCGCCGGAGAACTCCAACACCTCGGGCTCGAAGTTCGATCCGACCACCGCCATCAGGCGCGGCACCGTGTAGTACTGCTGGGTCATGCGCCGGATCTTGCGGAAGAGGTCCTCGGTCGCCAGCTCATGGCACCGGATGTCGGGCGCATGGACCGATTCGGACGCCTCCTGGAGGAGGTTCGTCTGGAACCCGGAGGTTGCGCCGCCGGGCTTGCCCTCGGTGGAGGGAAAGATCTGGGAGACGTCGTCGAACTCCTTCTGGAGGAGCTGCACCAGCTGCCACACGTCCTGGGAGATGGGCGGCGGGACCCAGGGGGTGGGCGGCTGGATGTCGGGGTGGGCGACGTACTCGATGAACTGGCCGGCGTCGGCGGTCCAGGCACCGGCACCCAGCTGGTGCTGCATGGCCACGAAGAGCTTGGGGAAGGCCAGGATCCGCATGTGCTCCGAGAGCTTGGAGCGCACCAGGTTGTACTCGCGTTGCAGATCGATCAGCTGCTCGGCGACCGTGGGCCCCCAGAACTGACCGGCGGTCTCGATGTCCGGGTAGGACACGACGGGGAACGGGTTCTCCATGTCGTGGAACCCGTAGGGCAGCTCCTCGTCCTTGACGATCACCTCGCCGACCATCACCTGGTAGCGCCCGTCGGGCTTGGCGGCGCTGGGGCGCACGAACCGCTCGGTCACCAGGGTGTACTGCTTGTTGCCGGCTTTCTTCTTGCCGTCCCCGGCGTAGCCCTTCAGGTTCACCGACGCGATCATCTGTTCGTAGCGGAACAGATCCTCGGCGGCCGCGTCGCTCTGGATCTGGTCCTTGTAGTCCGGGTAGCGGGCTTGCATCTCCGTGGTCAGCTGGAGCTTGACCCGCATGATCTCTTCCTGGTCCGACAGGGTAGGGCAGGCGGGATCAGAGACGAGGACCTCGTAGGGGGAACCGACTTCCAGGCTGATGTCTCCCAGCGGCTGCTCCTGGTAAGTGTTGGCCCCCGTGGGGTCCTTGACCATGACCCGGGCCATCTTCGACGCGTCCCAGTGCAGCCAGATAAAGCCGCGGGAGCAGTCCCGCGCCCACAGCGACGCCCGCTTGTACTTGGACTCGAACCCGGCTTTCTTGTACTGGTAGTCACAGTACTTCTGGGTGGCCTTGGCGTTGAGGTAGTCGGTGTACTCGGAGGTGCCGGGGGTGACGAGGATGCGGGGCCGGTTCTTGGTGAACTTCGCGGTGCGGGCCCGGCACTTGGCCTGCATCCGGTTGATGGCCAGGCGCACCCGGTTGGGCGCGGCCTTGATCCGCACCATCTGGCCGACGCTGTCGTCCCACTCCGTGTAGTGGTTGCCCCGGACGAAGGCGGAGGTCAGGAACCAGACGGGTTCGTGGTGGAGCCGATCCTGGCGCCAGCGCTCCCGCTTCTCCTTGATCGTGGCCACGTCCGACTGGTCGATCGTGGTCGCCTCGACGCCTTGCTGCTCGGGTGTGCTCATGCGTCTCCGTCTCCGGATGAGTTGTAGCCTGATTCGCGTTCCGCTTCAAGCACTTCGGGGTGATGTTTTTCCATGTACTCCCGGTACTCGTCGGCCTCGGTCCGGGTGAACGTCCGGGGCTTGCCCTCCACCCGCATCAGGGACGAGCGCTCCGCGATCAGGGACGTCCACTGGGAGAGGAGCTGGGTCTGCTTGTCGGTCAGCGCCAGAATCTGGGAGAGGAGCTCCTTGAGGAGCAGCCGATCCGCCCGGCGCTCGCGGCCCAGGACCCCGATGGTTTCCTCCAGGGAACGGACCCGCAGTTCGAGTGGTGACAACATCGTCTCTTCCGCTTCAGCGAACCGTCAGGTTCGCCATGACGCGTCCCCGCGTCAGTCCCCGCGTCAGTCCCAGGTCTGCATCCCGTACTGGCGTTGGCGTTCGACCTGATCCAGCCCGAGCTGGAGCAGGGTGGGTTCCGGTTTCTGTACGGGCGGGTCGGTCTCGCGGATCATGAACGAGCCGGCCTGGTGGCAGGCCAGGGCGAGCACCATGGCGATGTCGTCCCGCTGCCCGGGCGGGGCCGCGACGAGCACCGTGCCCCGGTCGCTCAGTTTGCGCTCCAGCATCTTGACCTGCTTGGCTTGCTCGTGGTGGTCGAGGAGGTGGAGCCGGGCCTGCATGAAGAGCTGCTGCATCGATCCGAGGATCTTGGCCTTGCTCTTCCCCGTCAGGTCGATCCCGATGATGGCCATGTTCATGTGGCGGGCCAGTGACTGGAGCGCCTCCAGTTGGTACTGGTCGCCGTAGACCAGCTTGATGCCGTAATTGGAGAGGATGTGCTTGATTTCGCGCAGGACCGGCTCCGGATCGATGGGCGAGCCGGGGCGGGGCCGCCATTCCCGGATGCAGTCCTGGAGAAGATGGCCACGCGGGTCGCGGTGAACGACCGCGAAGGTAAAGGAGTCGTGCCGGAACCCCGCGTCGATGGCCCCCACGTACTGCGTGTCGGGGATCCAGGGGCGTTCGAGGAGGCCCAGGGTCAGCGCGCGATCGACGGCGGCGGTCGGGATGAACCCCGAGATGGAGTCCTGGAAGGATGCCAGGCACTCCCGGTCGAACGCCTCCGGGTCCCGCCGGTACTCTTCTTCGAGGAAGGGCCGGGTGACCAGGGGGTTCTCCATCATGGCCGTGGTCCCATGGAGGACCAGCAGGTTCCGGTACTCCTCGCGGGGGAGGGGATCGGGGACCTTCCAGCCCAGGGTCCCGGCCGAGTACATCTTGTAGAGGAGGCCGGCCTTGTTCCAGGGCGTGGAGATGCCAACGTCGAGCGCATCGGGGAACTGGAGCTGTCCCGGCAGGGTCGCCCGGTAGATTTCGTAGTCGGGGTTGGCGGAGTCCGACTCCTGGTACCACGAGCCGACCTCGTCGTTGACGAAGACCGGGCAGGCGTAGCCGCGGACCGACTTGACCGTCGGGGGCACCGTGGCAATGGTCAACCCGTTCTTCAGATCGATGCGGTCGGCCGTGACATCCGTCACCATCTTGTTGAGGAGGGGGGAGGATTCCAGGGTGGCCCGGATGAAGTGGAGGGAGTAGCGGGCCATGCGCAGATCCTGGGCGATCTGGAAACACAAGGCGCGTTGGCCCTTCCTGATGTACTGCTCGTGGCCGCCCATCGCGGCTTCGTAGGCGACGATGGTGGAGGCCAGGCCGTCGGTTTTCCCGGACCGCCGGCCCATCACGGCCCACACCGACCGGTACGTCCTGGGTTGGTACTCCAGGGGGGTGACATGGGTGATGTAGCCCAGGTAGTCGACGGCGGCTTTTTCCTGCGTGGCGGCCCAGATGTCGAGTTCGCGGCCGGCGAGCGGCAGGCCATAGACAATCTTGAGCAGGGTCTGTTGGGGGAGAGAGAGGGAATCGAACCGCCGCTTCAGCAGCTTCGTCTCACCAATCGCCTCGATGAAGGGAATCCGGAGGGTGCCCACTAGGTCACCGGTTGTCCTTCGGTCCCGCCCCCGTCCTTGATGTACTTATCGACCGCGTCCTTGATCTTCAGGATCACCCCCTGCTGGGTTTTCGCTTCCACCGTTCCCACCTTCGGAAAGTTGGGGGAGGTGGCGGTCCAGGTCCCCGCCGGGGTCCGCTTGATCCGCGTCGAGAACTGTTCCCCATCCAGATTGCCCTGATCCGCGACTCGCATCGTGTGACTCCTCGGCGGCCGACTGCCGCGTAATCCGCAACGCCCGGTACTCTTCGATGGTCGAGACCTCGCCCTCGCCTCCGGATGGGGCCGCCGCACCCGGCTTGCGCAGCACGCCGGTCCCTTCGAGGACCCGGGTGGCCACGGAGACGACCTGGGGGCTGACTTCGTGGTAGAGGTCCGACATGGCCAGCTCGTAGACCCCCATGGCCTGGGGGACGAGCTGCTTGACCACCATGGACACGTGCTGGTCCAGCAATCCCTGCTGTTCCGCGAACCTGATCCGCTCCGCGACCGTGGAGGCCGTAATCCGGTACTTCTGGGCAATCTCGGCGACGGTCATCCCCTGGGCGCGATCGAGGGCGGCGAGCTTCGCTTTCTCTTTTTTCATACGTTGGGGGAGTTCGTGCTCCAGCCAGTAGTTGTGGGTCTTCTGCTTCCGCTCCGCCTGGTACTCTTTGTGGCGGATAAGCCGTCCCCGAATGTACAGATCCAGCTGAATCGCGTTCACGGCGGGCATTGTGCCTGACGCGGGGGCCAGTGTCAAGCGGAAAGTGCGCTAAATTGATGTCCGTCCCCCCACTTACGCAGGTGGGGGGAAGTTGGGGTTCCGGAAGAGCTCCCGGTAGTGCCGTCCGGGATGACTCGGATGTCCCTCCATGAAGGTACCGTTGGGGTGGAGCCTCCCACCCTCGATGGCCGCGATGACTTCCTCATCAACCAGGGGCTTCTTGACCTTCGGTTGGGCCTTGGCCTCCTCGGCTTTCTTGATGACTGAGGGTTTGGGCACGTATTCCCAGAGGCCATTGGTGACCCGGACGTAGCTGACCTCCAGAACACCATTGATGACGTCCCCAATGAAGCGGTTCACGAAGTAATTCAGGAAGCGGGCGTCCATGGAACCCATCCGCCTGAAGAGATAGGCCATCCTGAGGCTACAGGACTTGCAGATGTAATGATCTTTGCTCAAGCGGGTGGGTTGCCGCATGGCTCCGTAGCAGCACTCACAGCGCTTGTGCACGGGCTCACCGGCCGCGCACTCCTTGGAGCAGTACCAGGGCCACTTGGTCATGTCCCCCTTGTAGTATCTTATGGGTCGGCCACATACCCCGCATGGTACTTGGGGAGATACGTGCCCGTTGGCTCCTATCTTGATGTTTTGGCCGTTGGGTAGCGCCATAAGCCGAGGAGACCATCGTTTTGCCATGACTGAAACCTCCCTTTTTCGTATGTTGTCTTATGGATTAGGTGTGGGCATCGCTCCTCAATATAAGCTCGTGAGGGCCTTTTGTCAAGGGTCGGTGTTTTGCCCCCTCGACTTATGGGGGGCGTAAAATAGGAGAAACAATTCGGGAGCCCCTTCGGGGCAGTATAGATGACACAAAAATTTTCCAAGAGCTGGGAGGCGCCAGCGGCTTCGCTGGTGGCTACGCCGCTGGAGCCCCCCTTTTGCTCTTACGCCCAAAAAGTAGGATCCCCAGGGGGGGGGGCGTCAGGCGTGAAGACACGCCTGTCGCGACCACCACCAGAGTGGTACTACAGACGGGGCCGGTAGGCCCCGGATGTGCCGTCCACGGGGGAGAAGGCCCTCGAAGGGGGGCGTCTTGGGAACATGTGGGTACGGACGGGTCTTCCGATGAGCACCGATAGGTGCGATGATCATCCGTCTGCGGATGGTCTGCGGATGGATGGATGTCCTTATGTGGGAGTAATTTTTTCCTTACGGAGTGTATATATTCATGACATGGTGGGCCTCTCAAGGGGGTGAGGAGGGGTGATCCCTCGACGAGACTCGACCACCCTTCGTTCTTCCTTCGGCTGTTCCTTCGTGTTGTGTTCGGGAGGGTTTGGGCTCCGCTCGTGCTGCGCCCCCCTTCGGGGAGCGGCGCAGCGGCTGTTGTGTGAGAAGTCAAATCCCTGACTTCGATCGACAACCCTCGTTCCCTTAGGAGATTCCAATCATGTCGACACTCATTGCCTCTCTCGTGCATTCCTTCCTGCTCGCCGAACAGGAAGTAGCCGGATGGACATCCACCCTGGCTCGCGTCCCCGGCTTCGTCACCACAGCCGACGGGACTCCGATCCCAACAGCCCTCAAGTCCCCCGACGGCACCCCGATCTTTCGTCTCGAAATCCGTCCCGACCTCGTCGGCACCATCATGCGCAGCGCCGACTGCCGCAAGATCCTTGGGAAATTCGCCGATAAGCTCGGCGAAACACTTCCAAACGAGGCCGAGTTCTTCGCCCCAGCCGTTACCCCCGAGACCCGCAAGGCCTGGCTCTTCTCCATCGAGACCTGCCTCGCCGCGGCTCTCTCCGGTGATCCCTACGTCTACGCGGTCCCAAACCGCAAGGACGTTTCTGACGGCATTCTCCCCCGTCTCCGCGTCGGTCTGCGCCGTGGCTCAACCTTCATGGCCAAAGTCCACAGCTTCATGGCCGCGGACGCCAACTAAACCCAAACTAGGTCATCTGCCCTAAACCACGGGGGTTCCCCCCACACCTCCGTGGTTCTTACGCCCATACGAACAAACACCGAATCATCCGAAGACGAATGACCACGCGCCTATCGGCGCTTCCGTGAGGTGTCCCGTGAACTACCGCCGAGCTCGTCAAACCCGCTGGGCCATCCTCTTCGCCCACAAGATGCGTATCCGCATCCGATGCCCCCGCCAGCTCCGCCTCCCCTTCGACCACCAGTACTACCTCGGTGGTGTGTGGTAATTCTCGTCATCGTCGGGCTTTGCTTGCTCATCGAAAGACTCCACCCGAAGACGGGTGACCACCGCGCCTGACGGCGCTCCACCGGTGACCATGTACTTATAATCAGCAGAGGCGGGTGCGACCCTTGGTTGCGTCAGTCCTACGGACCATCGGCGTAAACACCCGCCTCCCCTCTCATCCGCAGACGGATGACTCATCCGAAGACGGATGACCACACGCCTATCGGCGTTCCACCCCGGCTCGAAACCATCGCCAAGAAAGGACCCTATGACCAACGAGCTCGAACAGATCGTCGACATCCTGGAGGCGATCGACAC
>Ga0315286_10008663_pt1 | contig 10017 bp, 8 predicted proteins | sample YL17G10_0_MG_FD_205038 | JGI IMG/M metagenome (GOLD analysis project Ga0315286, IMG submission 205038) | Sediment microbial communities from Yellowstone Lake, YNP, Wyoming, USA - YL17G10_0 | ecosystem: Environmental > Aquatic > Freshwater > Lake > Sediment | place: USA: Wyoming | collected...
AGTCTGAGCTTGCAGAGGCGGGTCCTATGGGAGTATAATAGCGTGCAAAGGAGAGCACGAACGATGGACAGATCAGCCAGCAAGAGCCGGGTCATGGTAAACCCAGAGATATGCGGTGGACGCCCCTGCATCCGCGACACGCGAATCGAGATCGCCGTCATCCTGGATGGATTGGCAGAGGGCTTGACCATCGAGGACATCATCGACCACTATCCGCAGTTGACCCGGGAGGACATCCTGGCCGCCTTGGCCTATGCCGCCGAACTGGCTCACGAGGGTTTATGGAAGACGGCGGCCAATGCATGAAACTCAAGCTTGACGAAAACCTCTCCCGACACCTCAAGCCGACCCTGATCGTCAAAGAATATTGACAGGCAACGCCGTGTTCTTTTCGTCGAGCGGGAACATCCGTTCCGTCATGCAGATCACCGCCCCCGCCCCTACGTTCGGTCGCAATCGCCCCAGCGCAGAGAATGCCTGGATCGCCTCCTTCTTGGGCAGCGTGGTCTTCTTGATCTCAATGGGGTAGAGCGTCCCGTCCTGCTCCAGGAGCAGGTCAATCTCCCGGCCGTCTTTGTCACGATAATAGAAACAGGCTGGTTGCCGTCCACGATGCCAATAGCTCTTGAGGATTTCCGTGAACACGTAGGTTTCAAAGATGGCCTCGGACATGGCGCCGGCTTCCAGAGTCCCAGGGCTGGACCATTCGGTCAGATAGCTGCACAAACCCGTGTCCAGGAAGTACAACTTCGGCGTCTTGATAAGTCGTTTGGTGACATTCGTGCTGTACGGCTGCAGAAGATGGATCTGGAAGCTGGCTTGAAGGATCGAGAGCCAGTTCTTGGCCGTGGGCACGCTGATGCCCACGTCACGGGCAATCTCCGAGAGGTTCAACAGTTGTCCCGTCCTCGCCGCACAGGCTACGATGAACTTGGAATACGCAATCTGGTCTCCCACCTGGGTAAGGTCCCGCACGTCGCGTTGGAGATAGGTCTGGACGTAGGAACTGTAATAGAGCTCGCGATTGCGGTTGGTCCCACTGAGGATGGCAGGATAGCGGCCCATCCAGAGGTCCTGGTACAGGGACTTCAGCGAGGTCCGGCGTGCGTGCCGAAGCCGCGACGCGAGGGCCGTCAGCGTCGGCAGGAAGGGCGGAAGGGTCAGGTCCTGCCTGCGTTTCTCCGCCGTGGAAAAGCCGAGCATCTGGAGGATTCCCACTCGGCCTGCCAGGGATTCCGAGACGCCTTTCATCGCCAGAAACTGCTGAGAGCCGGTGAGCCAGAACTGTCCCGTCTTATGCTGAGAGTCCACGGCCATCTTGATGTACGGCAACAATCCGGGCGCATACTGAATCTCATCGATCAGGAGGGGTGGCTCGAATCGGCTCAAGAAAAGACCCGGATCGTCAGCGGCCAGGGCGCGAGCGTTGGGATCGTCCAACGTCACGTACGTCCTGTCTGTACCGCACAGGTGCTGAAGGAAGGTCGTCTTGCCCACCTGGCGGGGACCGGTCAAGAGCAGCACCGGAAACTGCCGCGAGGCTTCCAACCACACGTCTTGGAGCGATCTTTCATAGTACATCGGTATTCCTCTTATCGGCTATTTTTAAGTCGCATCTTAAAATAGCCGGTACCACTTGCACTGTCAATCGCTTTTCGTGGCCCGTTGACCTACCAAGTCCCATCGCCTGTACTTGACCCACAAAGCCAACGGAAGCAACGCCCACCCAAAGACCAGGAGAACCGGCAGCAGCACCGGGACGTCCCAGAAACCATGGTCCCGACCATAAATCTGCCCTATCGCAAGGAACCCGACGGTGATCGTGATCGGAGCACGCAGGATCGGCACTCTGCGCCCGATGGAGCCTGCTATGAAGACCCACGGCACCGGCAGACACGCCAGCCAAACACTCCTCATACCGAAGCCCGCGTATTGCAGAGGGTGCGCCCCCAGAGGGATCGGCGGTAGGAGCGCCGCAAAGAGCCAGGACAACACGACGCCTCCGGCGGAAACGGCGATCAGCAACAACGTGGCCACCGCACCCGAAGCAATGGTGAGATAGTACTTCTCCCTGCGTCCCTCCGGCAACAGCATGGAGGACGAGGGCGACCAAACATCGTCCGCCACAAACATGCCGAGAAGCACAAATGCCATGCCCACGTACAATCGGCTCGAATAACCTAACACCAGAACACCCACAGGAAGCGAGACAACGATCCACTTCCACCGTGAGAGGGTCGGGCCGAAGACGCGATAGAGGCAGCCCCACGCGCGTCGCGCGGCGGCCGTCGAGCCGGCCTTTCGCATCTGCCCCCAAAAGAGATCTTCCACCCAAGAGGAGACCGTCGTCTGGACCCCGACCGATCTGCCATCTTCTATCTTGTGTACGAGAATTGCCCGATGACCGCTCTTGACCCACTCCATATCTCCGAGACGCCGCCAGAAGTACACACAGAAGAAGACACTCAGCGGGACGGCGGCAACCCAGACAACAATATGATGGAAGAACGTTGCACTCGACGCAGCACGAAATAGGACTACGACAATTCCGCCGAACAGCAGCGTCAGCCACCTTCGGTGGAACCAGACGAGCGCGCTATTGATCCAAAACAGACCAATGGCCATCCCGCCAAGAAACGCGCCAATCACGTTCAGAGATATCTCGCGGATATTCGCAATCGCATAGGGCGGCTTGGGCAGGTCTGCGGGCCAGTCCCGGAACAACTGGAGATCGCCCCAGGTAAATGAGAACAGGAACAGAGAAAAGACCACTCCCCAGCGTGCTGCACGGGCGAAACTCAATCTGCGCAGTGACTCCCGATACCCAGGCAGGGTAAAGGACAACGGCACCCCAAGCGCTTCATGCCGGTTCCCCCCTCCTGCCGGAACCCCACCAAGCATGAGAATCATGGCCCACCCCCAGCTTAACGTGACTCCGCTCAAGACCCCTAAGGCCTCCATCAGAATCAGGAACCCATACACGCCGATAACAGTCGCAAAGAGCGCCCACGCCGCCCACGGCTGAGAGAGAGCCAATCTCAGGTTTCCTCGAATCCGGTTCATTTTCCCGCCCTTGCCATTTTGCCACCATTCTCCGGGTATCTCGTCATAACGCACCTCCGTTGCCGGACCTCACCACCTCACAAGATCGCTCCGCATGATGGTCCTATCCGAGACTCCTCGGCTGCATGACACCGGTACTCCGGCCTACCAGGATCGCACTCATACTCAGCCTCCGCTCAGTTCTCGCTGATCACTCGTTGACTCACCAAGTCCCACTTTATGGAAGCTGCCCGTAGAACTACTAAGAAAGACAGCCACCCGCCCACGAACACACCGGCAACCACAACTCGCAGCGCCCAAGCCGGCCATATCGGTATCGCAAGGACACAGAAGAACGGCACGAGCATCACCACAAATATGATGGTACAAAGCTCTCCGAGGAACCGCATTCTGATTCCAAGCAATCCCAAAGCGGAGAACCAAGGCACCAGCAGACACGTCCAAAAGACGCCGTACACGCGTAGTCCCACATACGGCTCCTGTCCTTCTACCGGCGTACGCCCCAGAAAGAGCGTCAGCAACCAGGATAGCACCACGACACCCGATGCCGCCGCCAGCAGAAGCAGTGACATCGCCACGACCGCACTGATGGTCGCACGGCATCTCTCCTTCCGTCCCCCAGGCAGCAGCAGGGGAGACATGACGGGCCAACGCTGAATCCACGCGAGGCAGCCGGAGGCCGCAAATACAACATTCGCCGCAGACTGCCCCATATAGCCCAGAAGCCACGTACAGCCAAGCAGCAATCCCAATACCCATTTCCAGTACGGGAGCAACCGGCCGATGGTAGCATAGAGTTGGCCCCACACATACCGACCCCCGTGCAGATAGCTTTGCCGCTCCATTAGGGACTGGAGCCATTTCTCCAGCCACGGCAGCGTCGTTCTGGGAGGCCCAGGGGCCGGTCCACGCTCAATCGTGTCCTCAAGGGTGATTCGCTGGCCGCGTTTGACGCATTCCATATCGCCCAGGCGAATCCAGACGAAGGCACAGAGCGCGACAAGCACAGGCATCAGGACGGGCCAGACCACAAACGGAGCGTCACGGGGCGTCGGGAACACGGAGAGAGCAATGATCGAAAGAGGAATGGCCGCACGGCGAAGCCAAGTGAAGGTCTGACGAGACAGAATCAGCCGTGGCGTCGTCAGGGCCAGGTAGAGCACCATCCCCGTCAGAAAACCTTCGGCCAGATTCATATAGACCTCCGCGGAAGTCGTATCTGGAGGGAATGGTCCAAATGTCGCCCAGCCAAGCCCAGCTAGTAGCGCCGCGGAGAAGGTCAAGGCACGCAACGACTCTCGATAGCGCGGCAGACAGAACAGCATCGGCTTGGCAACCATGCCGCGTTGCATCCGCAGGACCGCGTAGACAGGTCCTATGAGCAGGAGACCTCCGAGCACGTCCTGGATGACTCTTGACTCAGAGGAACCCCGGATCCACGCGGCGAATCCATAGACAGACACAAATACAGCTTCCGCTGCCAGGAACCAACTGCCCTTTTCCCTCAGGAATGCCGCTTTCCAGTTTGTCAGCACAATGTTCATAATCAGCCTCACCGCCTCCCAGGATCACTCCGTCTGATTAGCCGATGCACGATCATTTCCCTTTCACGATCAGCCGGTAGATGTCCTCCAGGGGCAGGGACTGAATTTCGGCTTTGCAGTCGATGGCGCGTGCCTGGTCCTCGATGCACTGCGGCGTCTGGTTGTGGACCATGAGAATGGCCTCGGTCTCGTTACGCTGGCATTGGAGGACGCCGGCGAAGGGCAGGTTTGCGGGCAAGGGGCCGTGCAGGGCCGTCAGGCGGATGCGGTGGTACTGCTCGCGAAGCTCGTCGAAATTGCGGTCGCAGATGATCCGGCCGTGATCCATGATGACCACGTGGTCGATCACCTTCTCCACGTCGCTGAGGATGTGCGAAGAGATGAGGATCGTGCGGTTCTGGGTCTGGATCAGTTCCAGGAGCAGGTCGAGGAACCGGGCGCGGGCGATCGGGTCCAGGGCCGAGGCGGGCTCGTCGAGGATCAGCAACTCCGGCTCGAAGCCGATGGCGATCAGGATCGCCACCTTCTGCCGCTCCCCGGGCGACAGCGACCCCACGCGGGCCGACGTGTTGATGTCGAAGTCGGCGATGTACTTTCGCTCCAGGTCGCTGTTCCAGTTCGGGTAGTACGCGCTGACGTAGCGGATGAGCTGGCCGACCGTCATCCAGTTGAGCAGCTCGCCCTCCTGGTGGACGTACCCGATCCGGGCCAGCTCGCGCGGACCGAGGTCGCGGGCGATGGTGCCGAACGTCGCGACCCGGCCGCTGTCGGGCAGGTACAGGCCGATGATCGTGCGCAGCAGCGTGCTCTTGCCGGCCCCGTTGGCCCCGAGCAGGCCGATGATCCGGCCGGGACAGACGGCCAGGTCCACCTCATCGAGCGCCTTGGTGCCGCCGAACGACTTCGATATTCTGCTCACTTCAACGATGGGACTGGCGTCATTCATGGTCTCGTCTCCGCATTTTCGAGTTGTACTGTTGATAGAGCTTGGCCAGCATGTCCCTGGCTTGATCTTGCGGTATTTCGAGCTGGATAGCCGTGACCACCGCTTTGGTCAGCGCCTCCTCCAGCATATCCGCCCTGGTCCGGCCGGCCTTGTCCTTGGCGAGTGCAATGACAAAGAGGCCGACGCCCCGCCGCCGCTCGAGCAGACCCTCTATCTCCATCAGGCTGTAGGCCTTGCTGATCGTCATCGGGTTAACCCGAAGCTGCGCCGCAAGGTCCCGCACCGAAGGAAGCTGTTCGCCTTCGCGCAACTGGCCCGCCACGACCTGCCGGCGAATCTGGTCGATTACCTGCCGGTAGATTGGTTGGCCACTGTGATGGTCGATCTGCAGAAGCATCCTGTCCTGTCCACATTCTTCATGAGCACTGTATTATTGCAGTAATACAGTATACAGCAACCGCACCGGGCGTCAACAAGGAAACCGTTGCGATAATCGTCTCGCATGTTTGGAGTACCGCGTTTACGCGGGTTGGACTGGTCTTCCCGCCTGAAGGCGGTACTCCGAACGGCGGCACCATGACCCAAGGACTTCCTTGACGGCGGGTCCGCGGCGGTGGACAATGCCGAGAGAAAATTGGATTTGGGCTTTGTTGAGAGGGTCAGAACATGTACGCACGAGTGATTTGTTTGGTCGCCATCGTATGCGGATTTGTCCCTTGCGGCTGGGCCGAGGATTACCTCACGGCAACCACGTATGGCGAGCTGCTGCCTGGGTCGAGCGAGCAGGTCGGCGTGTGGTGGGCGTCGTCGGGGTGGAAGATCGGGCAAGACCGGGCACTGCCGAAGACCAGGAGCGACGCGATTTTCATTCGGGCGGCCAGGAACGAGGCCGAGGCGGCACAATTGGTCCTACGGCCCGCCGCGGCCCTGAAGGGGCTTGCCGTCGAGGCGGGAGTCTTGACCGGGCCGACCGGTGCGACGATCCCCGCGCAGAATATCGACATTCTGGAGGTGCGGTACGTCAACGTCACTCGGGCGACAGATAAGAGCACCACGGCCGGATACTGGCCCGATCCCCTGCCGCCGTTGAAGAAGCCCATCGACTTGCAGGCGGGCAAGAATCAGCCGTTCTGGGTCCGTGTGAACGTGCCGCGAGGCGCGCGTGCCGGCGTATATCAAGGCACGATCGGCGTGAAGGCCGATGGGTTCAGGGCCACTGTGCCGCTCAAGGTGGAGGTCTATGATTTCGAGCTGCCGGACCGGATGACGTGCACGACGGCGTTCGGGTTCAGCGCCGGCAACGTCTTTCGCTACCAGGGAATCACCGATCCGCAGCAAAAGCGTGAGGTCATAGACAAGTACTGGGCCAATTACAGCGCCCATCACATTTCTCCCTACGATCCTGCGCCGCTCGACCGCGTCGAAGCAAAGTGGCCCGACATCAAGCCGCCCAAGCCCAAATGGCAAGGCGGCCAGCCCGTCACGAATGAGGTGCATGGCGGCGAGCGCAGCTTGCTCCTGTTCGACGACCGCAAGGACGCGACCGTAGAAGCCGTGTACGAGCCGCTCGTGCCTATCCCCGAGGGCGGCCTGAGACTGCGGTTCTGGTACCGCACAGCCGTACCCGGACAGACCTTCTTGGTGACGCTCAACCACTACGACGCTTCGGACAAGTGGATCTCCGGCGGCAACAATGACATCGGCCTCGAAGGCGATGGGCGCTGGCAGGAATTCAACCGTGTCCTCCGCAAGTTCCCCGAGGGGGCCAAGTCCGTACAACTTCATTTGCGGGCGGCGAACTGGACCGAGAGCGGCGAGCCGACGGGATTGGCATGGTTCGACGATATCTCGTTGACGAACGCCGCGACGGGCGAGGAACTCATCGAAGGCGGCACATTCGAGCCCCCGCAATTGCCCCCGGTCGAGCTGGACAAGCTCAAGGTGAAGCTCGATTTCGCCGCCTGGGACAGGGCGATGGAGCGAGGGATCGACTACTACCACTTCAATTCGTTCCGCTTGGGCATCCCAGGCATGGGCGGCGGGACCTTCCACGCGAGGCAGGAGCCGGAGTTGCTGGGCTTCCGTGAAGACATGCCGCACTACAAGGCGCTCTTCAACAGCTATTGCTCGCAGATGCAGGAGCATCTGCGGCAGAAGGGTTGGCTCGATGAGGCGTATGTCTACTGGTTCGACGAGCCGGACCCGAAGGATTACGCATTCGTCAACAACGGCTTTGCCAAGCTCAAGGCGGCGGCCCCCGACATCAACCGCATGTTGACCGAGCAGGTCGAGCCAGCCCTGATCGGCGGCCCTAATATCTGGTGCCCCATCTCGAACCAGTACAAGCACGAGCCCGCCGAGCAACGCCGAGAGCACAGCGAGAAGTTCTGGTGGTACGTCTGCACGGGACCGAAGGCCCCCTTCTGCACGCTCTTCATCGACCACCCCGGGACCGAGCTACGGGTTTGGCTCTGGCAGACCTGGCAGCGGAAAATCGATGGTATTCTCGTCTGGGAGACGAACTACTGGACCAGCGGAGCAGCCTATCCCGACCGCGCGCGCCCGCAGAATCCGTACGAAGACCCCATGGGCTGGCAGTCCGGCTACAGCACGCCTGACGGTCAGAAGCGAGCCTGGGGCAACGGCGACGGGCGATTCGTTTACCCGCCCGTCGAGGCGGCCGACGCCCACCCGAGTCAGCCGGTCTTGGAAGGGCCGGTGGACAGCATCCGCTGGGAGATGCTCCGCGATGGAATCGAAGACTACGAATATTTCGTGATCCTGAGACAGTTGATCGCCGCCAAGGGTGATAAGCTCAGTGCGGCCCAGAAAAGCCAATACACGGCCCTGCTTGAGGTGCCTGCGGATGTCACCAAGGATATGACCACCTTCACAAAGGACCCAGCGGCGATCGAGCAGCACCGCGACCGCGTGGCCCGGGCGATCGGCACGCTCAGCAGCCTGTAGGGTGTACCACGCACGCCTTCTCCAATGACAACGAAGGGGGCCGGATTGCGAAAGGCACCCTGCTATGTCACCCCCGCGCAGGCGGGGGTCCAGAGTATTGCGGTAGGTTACTGGATTCCCGCCTTCGCGGGAATGACAACACACGAGACGATTCCGACGTCGGAAGAGAGCCATGGAATGGCGCAGCACTATTTGGACAGGCGTGTCCAGTCTTCCGTTCGGATGCCGTTGTAGGTGGTCAGGGTGTACTGGAACTTGCGCTCGGAGCGCGGCTGCAGGAGCAGGCTGAACTTGACCGTGTCCTGATCCACCTTCTCGAACTCCTCGACTTGGCCGGAGCGCTGGAGCGTCCAGTACGTCGTCGGGAAGTTGCGCCGAATCTCGACCTTCACGGGAATGTCGCGGGTGTTCTTGACCGTGACCTCAAAGATCCGAATCTCGTCCCAGCCGGAGATGTTACGCCTCTGGTCGAAGCGATAATTGTCCGTCCGGAAATCCATCAGCGTGGGCTCGACCACGATGTCCGAAACCGCGCCCAGGTTCAGCTCCACGTCCTCATCCACCGGGATGTACTTGAACGACGACTGGCCCGTGTAGGACAGATGCTCCTGGGCGTCGGCCGAGCGGTAGACCCTGAGCATGCCGCCCGGAATCGGGGTCCGGCCGAGCTTGTGCTCCTTGTCGTTCTTGAAGCTCAGGAACCGCACAACACCGGAACGATATCTCTCTTCCTCGAACTTGTACAGGTTCACCACCGGCACCTCATTGATATCGAAGCTCAAGAGCCGTTTCGACCAGCCGTTCGGGATTGTCTCGGTCCCTTCGATGGTATAGAGGAAGTACTCGCTAAGGCCCTCTTTGACGATCTGCTTGGGCGCGGCGGGGGCCGCCGAAGGCATGGCCAGAGCGGCGGTATCTAATCTCCTCATCTCGCTCTTGGCGGCCGCGCCCGCCCTCCCGGCCGCCCGCAGTACTTCGCCCGGCCGGCCGTAGGGGTACTCGCGACGCGCCAGCTCGGCGATCTGGTCGAGGATGTGGACCTTGCCCACGATGAGCCGGACCTGGGCGTTTTCATAGTCCTCGCCGCTATTGTTGGTCACGCGGACGTACGCCTGTAGACGCATCACCTTTTCGTCGTGCGAGAGCGTCCCCATGTAGAACGCCCGCCACGAAAGGCCGCTGGTCAGATACGAGATCTCGACGGGGACCTTGCCGCTGGCGGCACTTCGCACGTTCCACAAACCGAGGTTCTTCACCCGCGGCGGGTAGACCAGCTCGGCGATGTCAATGGCGCCGGCATCACTCTTGGGCACCATTTCAAGGCTCGTCGGGTCGATCAGCGTGTTCTCCCAGGCAAATTGCAGGGCATTCTCGCCTTCCTTCAAGGTCAGGGCCCGGCTCTCCCGCACGAGCGTCATATCGGCGGAGTTGTAGATCGTAAGCTGCACCGTGTCCCGGGGCGGCAAGGTGGCCAAATCGACCTTGCCGTACGCCGTA
>Ga0315286_10008665_pt1 | contig 10017 bp, 8 predicted proteins | sample YL17G10_0_MG_FD_205038 | JGI IMG/M metagenome (GOLD analysis project Ga0315286, IMG submission 205038) | Sediment microbial communities from Yellowstone Lake, YNP, Wyoming, USA - YL17G10_0 | ecosystem: Environmental > Aquatic > Freshwater > Lake > Sediment | place: USA: Wyoming | collected...
GGTCGAGGCCCAGCACCGAGAGCTCGCCCTGGAATCGCGCGAGGCCGAGCACGGCCTTCAGCGCAGTAGTCTTGCCGGCGCCATTCGGCCCGATCAGGCCGACGATGCGTCCGGCGCCCACTTTGAATGTGGCGGCGTTCAATGCATGGGTCGCGCCATAGATCTTCGTGAGCCCGCGCGCCACGATCAGGTCACTCACGTTTATCTCCCTCATCCGCCTCTTCATCGCGGGCCGCTGTCAGCGTGGACGCTGCCGGGGGCGGAGCCTTGGCGAGTGCTTCGAGCAACTCGCGGGGTTCGAAACCCAGTCTCTGGATTCTTGCGCCGACCTTCGGCCATTCCTCCTCGAGGAAATGCTGGCGTTCGTCCTTCATCAACGCGCGACGCGCGCCTTCGGTCACGAACATGCCGCGGCCGCGGCGCTTCTCGACCAGCAGCTCGTCGACGAGCTGCTGGTAACCCTTCAGCACCGTCAGCGGGTTCAACCGATACTCGGCCGCAACGCTGCGAACTGAGGGCAAGGGATCGCCGTCGTTGAGCACGCCTTCCAGGATCATCGCCACCACGCGGTCGCGCAGTTGGCGGTAGATCGGAAGGCTTTCGTTCCAGTTGGTATCCATGCGTTACGCTGTAAGTGGTTTGGCCCGCTACCAGACTACTTTAGCAGAGCACCTTCGATGGAGCTCTTCGCGCTCGCCGAACGCCCCTGCTCCGCCGCATTGGCCCCTGCGACCATGTAGGCCACGCGCTTCGCAACGACCATGACCTCCGGGAGCTCGGTGGTAACCGCAAAGTACGAGCCCGGGGACTCGCGCTTCGCAACCACGGTCACTTCCGGCAGGGTCACCGACGCGATGGGCGTTGTGTCTATCAGGGTGAGTTCGCCGACTTCCACGATGCCGCGGGGGGCCGCTGCGATGTGGGCCTGGTCGAGTACGAGGGCGCCGAATGACACGATCGCGAACGCCGCTACTGTGCTGACCGCCATCTGGGGGTTCTTTGCAAACATTGTGAACATGACCTTCTCCTTTCCTTCGCTTCGTTTCGGGTCGGCCTTTCGCCGGGTTCCGTTCTACTGTTGGGCTAGTCTGGTGTTGTAGTGAACTACAACACCGATTCCAATGCAAGCATCTTTTGTTATCAAAATGCAGGCGGGTATAGAACTCTTTTAAAAACAATCTGTTACAAGCGCATATTCTTGAATCCCGCCACGTGGCGCGTGTCTGCAGGGACCCGCGTGAGTGGATTTTGCGCAGAACCAGAACACTCCGAAGCCCCGCGGAGCGTTCAAGAAAGGGTCCGCCAGGCCATCCGGCGTAGAGTGCCGGCGATGGAGGAACGGGATGCCGACGCGCAATTGATGCTGCGATATGTCGCAGGCGATGCGCGCGCATTCGAGGAGCTCTATGAACGCAACCGCACTGGCCTTTGGCGGTTCATCCGGCGCCTCGTGCGCGATGCGGCAGCGACGGATGATGTGTTCCAGGAATGCTGGTCGCGGGTGATCGGCAGCCGCGAGCGTTACCGGCCCACGGCGCGCTTCACCACATGGCTCTACCGGATTGCGCACAACTGCTGCATGGATCATTGGCGAAAGAGCGGGCGTCGCGCAGCGCATGAGACAACGGATGACGATGCGATCGCGGCGGCGGCAGATTCGCCTGCCAGCGGCCCGTTCGCAATCGCCGTCGCCGACGAAGCGCGCGGGCGACTGACGCTCGCGCTCGCCCGCCTGCCGGAGGATCAGCGCGTTGCGTTCCTGCTATATGCCGAGGGCGGTCTGTCGGTGGCTGAGATCGCGGAACAGACTGGCACTGGCGCGGAGACCGCGAAGAGCCGGCTGCGATACGCGGTCGCGCGATTGAAAGAGGCGCTCGGCAACGACGCGCCCGTGGACTGAAGGCATGGAACCGAGAAACGAAGAACCATTCGATCGCGAACCCTGGCGCAGGCTGCTGGAGGCAGATTCCGGCGCGCCCACGCAGGACATGGACCGGCGCATTCTCGCCGAGGCGCGGCGCGCGCTCGTGCCGCGTGTTGGCCGCTGGTGGCTGCCGGCCTCGCTCGCGGCGAGTCTCCTGCTTGCGGTCTTGCTCGTGCAGTGGCAGCTCGCGGACAGCGGTGCGCCGGCGCACGTGACCGAATCCGATGTGCTGTCTGCACCAGCGCGGATCGCGGCCGATGAAGCGGCACCTGCAGCAGCAACGGAAGCGCTACCGCAGCGGCAGGAGTTGCCGGCAACGCGTGCGGCTGACATGCCGCTGCCCGAAGTCGCGCCGCCGACAATGGAATCCCGGCGTATGCCAGAAACCGCGACGCCCGCCGCGCCCCCCGCCGCCGCGGCGTCCTTACCGGTTGCGCAGGAGCCGGCGCCCGCGCAGGCAGAATCTTCTGCCGTGCTCGGAAAATTTCATGCGCTCACGCCTTCTTCAAGTGAGCCGCGCACAGCCGAACAGTGGTACGCTGATATCCAGGCATTGCGGGCAACTGGTCGTATCAAGGAAGCAGATGCGGAACTTGTCCGTCTCAAGGCGGCCTATCCGGGCTGGCTTGAAAGCCACCAACTACAGAATCCATGACGCCTGACGCTACGCGCAGCTGGCGCCTCGCATGGTTGATGCTGGCGCTCGTTTCGCTGGCCAATTACGGCAACTTCTACGTCTACGACTCAATAGGCCCGGTCGCCGACCTGCTGCAGCGGCAGCGAAGCTTCAGCGATTCGCAGATCGGCATGCTGAATGCGATCTACAGCCTGCCGAATATCGTCTTGTTGCTGATCGGTGGCATGCTGGTCGATCGTTACGGCGCCGCCCGCATGATGTTCTGGACTGCCGTCGTATGCCTCGCTGGCACGGCGCTCACCGCATTCAGTCCCGACTTCAACGGCATGGCCGCCGGCCGGCTGCTGTTCGGCATCGGGGCCGAGACATTCAACATCGCGACTATGACGGCCGTCGTGAAATATTTCTCCGGAAGGAATCTCGCCTTCGCGGTGGGCACAAGCATCGCCATCGGGCGCGCAGGATCATTCTCCGCCGACATGTCGCCGACGTGGTTTGCCGGCGCCTATGCAGAGGGCTGGCAAGCACCGCTTGTCATCGCGACCCTGCTCGCGGCGCTGTCGGTAGCCATGGTCGTGGTCTATTGGTGGCTGGACAAGACGCGCGGCCACGGCGATCCAAACACGACGCCTGATTCAAGACCCGTCTCGCTGCGCGGCGTATTGAGCTTCGGACCGGCGTATTGGTACCTGCTGCTGCTGTGCGTGCTCTGGTATTCGGTGATCTTCGCGTTTCGCAGCACATTCTCGATCAAGTATTTCCAGCACGCGCACGGTCTCGACCTTGCGGCAGCCGGGGCAATCAATGCCTGGGTTTTCCTCGCGGCACTGTTCGCGACGCCCGCATTCGGCTGGCTTTGCGATCGCACCGGCCGCTATGCGCCGATGCTAGCGTTCGGCGCGCTGTTGCTACCCGTCTCGATCGCAGTGATGGCGTTGTCGGATGGATCACTGTGGATCGGCACCGTGCTGATCGGTGTGAGCTTCTCGCTGGTGCCCGCCGTGATGTGGCCGTTGACCGCCAAGCTCGTGCCGGAAGCGCGACTCGGCACGGCGCTCGGCCTGATGTGGGTCGTGCAGAACGCCGGCATGGCCGGCGCGAATATGGTGGCGGGCTGGCTCAACGATACCTACGGCGCCAGCGCCGCGAATCCGGCTGGCTACCAACCGATGATGCAGTACTTTTTCATGTCAAGCGCACTCGGGTTTGTGTTCTCGCTGATGCTCTGGCAGAGCGCAGGCCGGCGGCATCACGAGGCCGTCACGCACGGCCAATAGCCAGCCACCGTGCCTTGATCATCGCTTTCACGCGCCGGATATTTCCGCGTACCAAAGCCTCGGCCTTGTCATCGTCATAGCGCCCCTTGTCCACATGGCGAATGCGGTGCACGCTGGACGCAGGCGCACGAACAGGTCGTCGATCTTCGCCAGATCGTCAACCACCAACAGGTCCACGTCCTCGCCCCGCGCGATTACCGGCAGCGTTTCGAAGCAACGCAGGATCACGTAGAGAATCTGCCGCGCTGCCGGCTCGCAAGAAACAAATCCTCGCAGGAATACCGCTTCGCCACCTAGCGGCGCGCGCGGGCACCCGGCCGGATCAGGCCGCGCACCAGTTCCTTGACGCGACGCATGACGGTTTTCATGGCTGATCGGCGCCCCAATGCACGGGATGAGTAATAGGACGAACAGGGTCTGATCTCGGGGATCGCTGCTACAATCATCACTCCACCGGAGTCCTCCATGAAGAAGCCCATTACCATCACCATCACCGGCGCCGCGGGCCACATCGGCTATGCGCTCGCCTTTCGCGTGGCCTCGGGCCAGATGCTCGGCACGGACCAGCCCGTTAATCTGCATCTGCTCGAGATCACTCCGGCGCTGCCTGCGCTCGGCGGTGTCGTCATGGAGTTGTCCGACTGCGCCTTCCCGACACTCAATCGCCTGGTCGCGACCGACGATGCCCGTGCCGCATTTCGCGACTGCGACTACGCGCTGCTGGTCGGCGCGCGCCCGCGCGGGCCCGGCATGGAGCGCAAGGACCTGCTGCTTGCCAACGCGCAGATTTTCTCGGCGCAGGGCAAGGCCATCAACGAGGCCGCGAGTCGCGGCGTTCACGTGCTGGTTGTCGGCAATCCCGCGAATACCAACGCCCTGATCGCGGCATCGAACGCACCCGACATCGAGCGGCAGAACTTCACCGCGATGATGCGCCTCGATCACAACCGCGCCCTTGCCCAGCTCGCCGAGAAGACCGGCACGCATACGACGGCAATCCGCCGCATGATCGTATGGGGCAATCACAGCGCGACGCAGTACCCGGACATCAGCCACTGCACGGTAACCGGCAAGCCTGCCCGCGCGCTGGTGGACCAGCAGTGGTACCGCGAGCAGTTCATCCCGACCATCCAGCAGCGCGGTGCCGCGATCATCAAGGCGCGTGGCGCCTCGTCGGCTGCTTCCGCGGCGTCGGCCGCCATCGATCACATGCGCGACTGGTCGCTCGGCACGACGGCCGCGGACTGGGTCAGCATGGCGATTCCGTCCGACGGCAGTTACGGCATTCCCGAGGGCGTGATGTATTCGTACCCGGTGATCTGCAAGGGCGGCCGCTATGCGATCGTGCAGGGCCTCGCGGTCGACGAATTCAGCCGCGGCCGCATGGATGCGACCCACAAGGAATTGCTCGAGGAACGCGAAGGCGTACAGGATCTGCTCTCTGCGAGGTGACGCGATGACCCTGGTGAGACACGCCGTATCGATCGTCGCCGCGGGTCTGCTGGCGATCGGCCTGTCATCAGGAAGCGCGATAGCCCAGGAAAAAACGCAGAAGCCGCCCTTGCACGGATCCCACTGGATGGCGATCACCGGCAAGCCACTCGCCGCAACCGCGGGTGCGCACATTTTTGAGCACGGCGGCAACGCGGTAGACGCCGCCTGCGCGATGCTTGCCGCGACCGCGACCATGTGGGACACGCTGTCCTGGGGCGGCGAGACGCAGGCCTTGATCTACAACCCGCAGACCGGCCGCATCATCGCGATCAACGGCCTTGGCGTCGCGCCCACCGGCGCGACCGTCGATTTCTTCCGCAAGAAGAACTTCAAATATCCGCCTGAGTCCGGGCCACTCGCCGCAGTGACTCCGGGCACCCCGGGGAGCCTGCTCATGATGCTCGCCGAATACGGCCGGCTGTCGCTGGCCCAGGTGCTGGCACCCGCAATCACGCTTGCCGACGGTTATGCGATGGAAGCCGAAACCGCCGATCGCATCGAGGCCGAAAAGGAAAAAATCAAGCAGTGGCCTTATGCGAAGGCCGTGATGCTGCCGCACCTGGGCTTTGCGCGCGAAGCGCCACAGGCAGGAGAGATATTCCGCCAGCCGGATCTCGCGGCGACACTGCGCAAGCTGGTCGAGACTGAGGCCAAGGCACTGGCCGCCGGGAAGTCGCGCAAGGAAGCGATCATGGCCGCCTATGAGCGCTTCTACCGCGGCGACATCGCGGACGAGTTCGTGCGCGGCGTGCAGGAACAGGGCGGTTTGATAACAAAAAATGACCTCGCCAACTGGCGCGTCGAATTCGAGGAGCCGGTACAGACGAATTACCGTGGCATCGACGTCTACAAGCTTGACCGCTGGGTGCAGGGCCCGGTGATGCTGCAGACGCTCAACATCCTCGAGAACTTCGATCTCAAGTCGATGGGCTACAACAGCGCACGCTACATCCACACGATCTACCAGGCGATGAATCTCGCCTTCGCGGATCGCGACTTCTATTACGGCGATCCATATTTCCCGCCCGAGGAACCGATCAAGGGCTTGCTGTCAAAGGAATATGCGAAGGCGCGCGCGGCGCTCGTCAACGCCGATGCCAACGATCCGGCCGTCGGGCCGGGCGATCCCTATCCGTACCAGGGCGAGACAAACCCCTGGCTAAAGGCGCCGCCGCCGCCCGCGGCAGTCGCGAATGTCTTTGACGCCTCGAGTTTCGCCGCTGCAACCGATCCCGACACGGGATCCTTCTACCGCGGCACGACATCGGTCGTCGCCGCCGACAAGGAGGGCTGGATCGTCTCGATGACCCCGAGCGGTGGCTGGCTGCCGGCCGTCATCGCCGGGCACACCGGCATCGGCATGAGTCAGCGCATGCAGGCTTTCGTGCTGGACGCCGCCGAAAATCCGTTCAACCTGCCCGAGCCCGGCAAGCGGCCGCGCGCAACGCTGACGCCATCGCTTGCCTTCAAGGATGGCAAGCCCTGGATGGCCTTCGCCGTGCAGGGCGGCGACACGCAGGACCAGAACCTGCTGCAGTTCTTCCTGAATGTCGTCGAGTTCGGCATGACGCCGCAGCAGGCTGTGGAAGCGCCGAATTTCAACAGCTGGCAGATGCACGACTCTTTCGACCAGCACGAGATCTTCCCGGGCCGCATCCTGCTGAACAATTCGATTCCGGACTGGGTGCGGCGCGAATTGCGCGCCCGCGGCTACCAGCCCGAATACGGCTCGCGCACCTCCGGGCCGATCAATGCGATCCAGCTCGACCAGGAGCACGGCACTCTCTGGGGCGGGTCCAGCAATCACGGCGAGGACTACGGCATCGCCTGGTAACCAGGCGTAAGATGCCGCCACACCCGCCGTTGAGGCGGGCTTAAAACAATCTGTATCCAAGGGAACCAACCATGAAATCGAGATTTTTCGGCCTTCTGGCCGCGTGTGCGTTGTTAACTCCGGCGCTCTCCCAGGCGCAGGAACATTGGAATGAAGGCCCGGTCTGGGCGTGCAGCTCCTACCGGACCGCTCCCGGTATGTTCGACACCTACATCAAGTGGATTCGCACCCACTCCGAGCCACTCAACGCCGAGTCGAAGAAGCAGGGTCTGATCCTGGACTTCAAGACCTTTGTCAAGACGCCGCATGATCCAAACGACTACGACGTGCTGTTCTGCACGCTGTTTTCGAGTTACGGCAAGGCGCTCGACTACAACAAGGGCGACGAGGACAAGTCCGACGCGATTTCGGCCGCCCACTGGGCGACGGCGGATAACGACAAGCAGACTCAACTGGCGAGCCCGCGCCTGGAGATGCGTACATATCTCGGCACTGAATATGTCCGCGAGGTGACTCTGAAGCCGATGCCCTGATCCGGTATCCGCTTTTTTGACTAAGAAGCCGGCGTTCGCGCCGGCTTCTTTTTTGCACTGCAAACAACAGCGGAGTCCGACCTTCGACATAGGGTGCATGCCCTAATCCCGCATCCCATCCTGAACGCGGTATAAGGAGGCCGTGATGGTGTCAGCCCTGTGGTTGCTGCTGTTCGTCAGTCTGGTGCTGTGGCTCGCCTACCAGCGCGCGGGCTTCGTGAAGGCGACCGTCGTGCTCGGGGTACTGCTCGCCGGTTACACGGTGTTCGGCGCCGGGCCGATCTGGTGGAAAGCGGTGCTGTGGGCGCTTTTCACGCCACAACTGTTGCTGAACATCCGCCCGTGGCGGCGCTCGTTGATTTCGCGCCGGTTCCTGCGCGTCTACAGGCGCATGTTGCCGCCGATGTCGACGACCGAGCGCGAGGCGCTCGAGGCCGGTACGGTCTGGTGGGACGGCGAGTTATTCACCGGCGGGCCCGACTGGAACAAGCTGCTCTCCGCGAAGGCGCCGAAGCTGACAGCCGAGGAGCAGGCCTTCATCGACGGGCCCTGCGAAGAACTGTGCCGGATGATCGACGACTGGGATATCACTCACCGGCGCGCCGACCTGCCGCCCGAAGTCTTCGACTTCATCAGGAAGAAGGGCTTCTGGGCGATGATCATCCCGAAGAAGTACGGCGGGCTGGAATTCTCGGCCTACGCCCACTCCACCGTGGTCGTGAAGATCGCGAGCCGCTCGAGCACCGTGTCCTCGACCGTGGTCGTGCCAAATTCGCTCGGGCCGGCGGAGCTCCTGCTGCATTACGGCACCGAGGAACAGAAGAGCTACTACCTGCCGCGGCTCGCGCGCAGCGAGGAAATCCCCTGCTTCGGCCTGACCGGCCCGCGGGCCGGCTCCGATGCGGGCTCCATCCCCGACACCGGCATCGTCTGCCGTGGCACTTACCAGGGCCGCGAAGTCACCGGCATCCGGCTCAATTTCTCGAAACGCTATATCACGCTTGCGCCGATCGCGACGATCATCGGCCTCGCATTCCGCCTGTTCGACCCCGACAAGCTGATGGGCGGCGTTGAGACGGATTACGGCATTACCGTGGCGCTGGTGCCGCGCAATACGCCGGGCGTCACGATCGGGCGCCGGCACCTGCCGCTCAACGTGCCATTCCAGAATGGGCCGATTCATGGCAAGGACGTGTTCGTGCCGCTCGACGCCATCGTCGGCGGGCCGAAGATGGCCGGGCAGGGTTGGCGCATGCTGGTCGAGCAGCTCTCGGTCGGGCGCTGCATCTCGCTGCCCTCGATCTCGACCGGTGGCGGAAAAGGCGCCGTGTACTCGACCGGCGCTTACGCGCGCATCCGCCGGCAGTTCAACATGCCCATCGGACGCTTCGAAGGCGTCGAGGCCGCCATCGCGCGCATGGCGGCGCGCACCTACATCATGGATGCGGCGCGCTCGGTGACGGCCGGCGCGATCGACGGCGGCGAAAAGCCATCCGTGCCTGCCGGCATCCTGAAGTACCACGCGACCGAAATGAGCCGGATGATCTGCAACGACGCGATGGACGTACAGGGTGGCAAGGGCATCATGCTGGGCCCGAAGAATTACCTGGGGCGGGGCTATCAGGCCGTGCCGGTCGGCATCACGGTCGAGGGCGCCAACATCCTGACGCGCAGCCTGATCATCTTTGGGCAAGGCGCCGTACGCTGCCACCCGTGGGTGCTGAAGGAGATGAATGCCGCGAAAAATCCGGACCACCAGCAGGGCGTACGCGATTTCGATGCGGCGCTTTTTGGCCACATCGGTTTCACGATCTCGAATGCCGTGCGCTCGTTTTTTGCCGCGATCACGCTCTCGCGCATCATCAAGGCGCCGATCAAGGGCCCGACCATGCGCTACTTCGAGCACATCAACCGCTTCAGCGCGTCCTTCGCCTTTGCGGCCGATGTCGCAATGCTCTCTCTCGGCGGCTACCTGAAGAAAAAGGAGAGCCTTTCCGCGCGGCTGGCCGATGTCCTTTCGTCCATGTACCTCGCCTCGATGGTGCTGAAGCACTACGAGAACCAGGGCCGTCCGCCCGCCGACCTGCCGCTGGTCGAGTACGGCTGCCGCCTGCTGCTGTATCAAGCCCAGGAGCAACTGCACAGCTTCCTGCGCAACTTCCCGATCCGCTGGCTCGCGGCACTGATGCGGACTCTCATTTTCCCGCGCGGTCTGACCTATTCCGCGCCAAGCGACCGCCTCAATCCGCAGATCGCGGAGCTCGTCATGAACCCCGGCGAGGCGCGCGAGCGGCTATGCCAATACGTTTACCGCACGC
>Ga0315286_10008667_pt1 | contig 10016 bp, 8 predicted proteins | sample YL17G10_0_MG_FD_205038 | JGI IMG/M metagenome (GOLD analysis project Ga0315286, IMG submission 205038) | Sediment microbial communities from Yellowstone Lake, YNP, Wyoming, USA - YL17G10_0 | ecosystem: Environmental > Aquatic > Freshwater > Lake > Sediment | place: USA: Wyoming | collected...
TTTCGCCCAGGAGACGAGATGTATCGAGCGGTCTTGATAGACGACCGAGTCGCCGTGCGGGGCGAGGGCTCGACGGAGCGAAGAAGATTGGTCTAGCGATTCGCGGTGCTGATCGAATGTGATCACGCGCAGCTTGTCCGCGCGGGTGATGGTGCCTGCATCCGGCTCGAGTGTGCCCGCCACCAATTTCAGAAGTGTGCTCTTTCCGCTTCCATTCGGACCCAGCAACCCAAGCCGCTGTCCTGGTCCGAGCAGAAGATCGAGATCCTTCACGATCGGGCGCCCGCCGAGCGATTTGCAGAGCTGGGTGGCCTCGACCAACTGTTTCGACCTGCGTCCCGATGCGGTGAAATTGATGCCCGCCGTGCCTTGGTCCTTCCGGGCGTCGGCGCTGTTCAGTTCCTCGATCAAGCGGCCGGCCGAGTCGATCCGCGATTTGGCTTTCGTCGTGCGGGCTTTGGGGCCGCGCCGGAGCCACTCCACCTCGCGGCGGACACGGTTGGCTAATGACGCTTCATAGTTGGCTTGCGCGTGCAGCGCGGCATCCCGCTGTTCCAGGAAATCGCTGTAGTTGCCTTTGGCTTCGAATACTCCGGTGGGATAACTGCGATTAAGCTCGATCATCCGCGACGTCACTGCTTCTAGAAAACGCCTATCATGACTCACGACGAGAAAGGCACGGGCTTCGGCCCGTAACAATCGTTCCAGCCACAGGATGCCTTCGACATCCAAATGGTTGGTCGGCTCGTCCATCAGAAGGACGTCCGGCTCCAACATCAATGACCGGACGATGGCCAGGCGTTTTTTCCATCCTCCGGAGAGCGTGGCAATTGAATGGCCGGTTGCGGGAAATTCTCCCAGACTGAGCGCCGAGGACGTGCGGCCACTATGGTCGTGGGGGTCATGACCTTCGTCGATCAGGACCTGTGCAAGCACTTCCTCGATCGTATGCGCTCCGTCAAATGACGGATCTTGCGGCACGTAGCCGATGCGGAGCTGTCGGCGCATCGATCTGGTGCCCTCATCCGGTTCTTCGAGCCCAGCCATGATCTTCAGCAAGGTCGATTTGCCGGAGCCGTTAGGCCCGACCAATCCGACATGATCGCCCTCGGCCAACCCGATCGATAAATCGGCAAACAGCGGTTTCACGCCATAGCTTTTGCTGATGGACTCGCAGCTCAAGAGAATTGTAGGTGGCATAGCTCTACCGGACGAATGAATACATTATTGATCAGCGATGGACGATCGGGCAGGACTGTTCAGGCCAGGCTGGATCGCGAAGCTATTAGTGTACGGGGTGGACGGCGGAACTTGCAAGTGGGGTGAGAGGGCAGACTAGATGTTCTCCTGTGCTCGTGCAACGCGCGGTCTCCGAAGACCCTCGTTGGACACGCGCAGTGGGAGACCATCTAGCCCGCCCTTAGGGGAGGAGATTGAAGAGCGGTGGTCGCTTGATGCGCGCAGTGATGGACGGTTTGCCTACTCCCTCTGGGGAGGTTGAAGAATTAAGAAGTGCCTCGCTCGATGCGCGTGGAAAGGGCACTTGGTCGAGCGGACACTCTCCCGCTCGACCTTGCGAGGATTACGGAGTGGGCAGCTTGGCCACGATCTCAAGGAGTTCGATCTCGAATACTAACGTCGCGCCGGGCTTGATCAGGGGGGGCAGGCCTTTGTCGCGATAGGCGAGATTCGACGGGCAGACCAACTTGCTCTTGCTGCCGACTTTCATCTGCTGCATCCCTTCCAACCAACACTTGCTCATTTCATTCATTCTGAGTGTGGCTGGCTCGCCCTGCTTGGCGGAAATATCGAACACCGTCCCGTCGGTTAGGGTTCCGTGATAGTGCACCTTTACGGTATCCGTGATTTTCGGGGTCGCGCCGTTCCCTTCCTTGATGGTCGTGAGGACTGCGCCGGACTCGGTTTTCTTGGCGCCGGATTCTGCCGCCACTTTCGCGAGGAACGCGGCCCCCACTTTCTTCTCCGCTTCTGCGACGACCAAGGCGCGGGCCTGTTGCAGCTCTGAAATCTTCAGGCCGAACGCCTGGAGGTCCACCTTGGAGGGCCGTTTAAAGAACCCATCGGTGATACCGGACTTCACGATCTCAAATTCAGGCTCGCTCAAGGTGAAGTTCCCGAGCGATTGGTTGATGGCTAATCCCAAGGCATAGAGAGTTTTTTGTTCATCAGTCGTGGGCTCTGGGGTTGCAGCGAATGCCGCAGTGGTCCCAAGGCAGAGCAGGGTCACCAAACAGGAGACAACGAAGCGCATGAGCTGTCCTTTCTTCATGTGTGGCTGCGACGGACTCGATATCACAAGGCTTGAAGCTGTGTAAGTTATGCGATGTCGCGGTGGGGATCAAGACAATTTTTCCACATGGATGCGCCTCACAGGAGAGTTCCCCTCATCGCGCTACGCGAAAAAACTCCGTTGAATGGGTGGCCAATCGAGGTCGAGCGGGAGACTGTCCCGCTCGACCTTGTGAAGATTACGGAGTGGGCGGCTTGCTCACGATTTCAAGGAGTTCGACTTCGAACACTAACGTCGCGCCGGGCTTGATCGTGGGGGGCGCGCCTTTGTCGCCATAGGCGATGTTGGACGGGCAGACCAACTTGCTCTTGCTGCCGACTTTCATCTGCTGCACCCCTTCCGTCCAACACTTGATCACTTGATTCAATCCGAACGTGGCCGGCTCGCCCCGCTTGACGGAACTATCGAACACCGTCCCGTCGGTCAGGGTTCCGTGATAGTGCACCTTCACCGTATCCGTGATTTTCGGGGTCGCGCCGTTCCCTTCCTTGATGGTCGTGAGGATTGCGCCGGACTCGGTTTTCTTGGCGCCGGATTCTGCCGCGGCTTTCGCGAGGAACGCAGCCCCCGTTTTCTTCTCTGCTTCTGCGACGACCGAGGCACGGGCCTGTTGCAGCTGTTGAATTTTCGGGCCGAATGTCTGGAGGTCTACTTTGGGGGCCTTCTTGAGAACCCCATCGGCGATGCCCGACTTCACGAGATCAAGTTCAGCCTCGCTCAGGCTGAAGGAGCCGAGCGATTGGCTGATGGCTAATCCCAAGGCATAGAGGGTTTTTTGTTCATCGGTCGTGGGCTCTGGGGCCGTAGCGAAGGCCGTAGTGGCCCCAAGGCAGAGCAGGGTCACCAAACAGGAGAGAATGAAACGCATGAGCTGTCCTTTCTTTTATGTGTGACTGTAACAATCCTAATGGCACAAGTCCTGGACCTGCCTAGGGTATGCGATGTCGCGGTAGGGCTCAAGATAATTATGTCTAACAGGATGCCCCCAAAGTCCGCCAGCCTGTCTTGTTCATTTGGTCTGTCTGGTCTATTAGGTCTGTTCGGTCTGTCTGGTGTGTTTGGTTGAACGAAACTAACCAGATGAACCAGATAGACCAGATGACCAGACAGACCGCTGTCAGTGCGGCCTGGTTACCAACGGTGGCCCCGGTGGCGTGGTTCATAGTAGCGTGAGCCGTAGACGTACGGGCGGTAAAAAAATGGCGGCCTGTAGATCCAGGGGCGACCCAAGTAGAGGCTCAGTCCCACAGGGGGATAGGCGTAGAGGGGCGGGACTGCCTGCACGACGGCGGGTGGTTGTGCCAGTTGACGTTGCAGCTCGGCGCTCGTGGATGCCTGACGGTCGAGCTGACCTTTTAAGAGATTGACGGTCTCTTGTTGGGCCTGCAACTTTCCTTGGAGCGCTGCGATCTGGTCGCGCTGCGACTCGGCAAAACCCTCCAAACAACGGGTGTGGGCATCGCCGGTATAACTGGAACATTCCCACGGTGTCTGCGACTCGCTCGCCTGGGCCGGCAGCCCGGCCAACACCATCCCTATTCCGACCGCTCCGATGAGGAGCTGTGGCCACAGGCCTGCTGTCTTTCGAGAGGATTCTCGACTATGGAAGTTATGATCGTTCATAGGCCTCCCTTCTGGTAGCAACTCGTATTAGCCTACCATGCAATTGTTCAAGGGAACAGAGGGCTAGCTGGTCCATCTGGTGGTTTGTTTTGTTTATCTGGTTGATTTGGTTCATCTGATTTATCCGGTTAGTCTGGTTCAACCAAATAAACAAGACAAACCAAAAAAACCAAATAACAGTCTTCTTCCGCTGGCGGACTTTTTCAGCATCCTGCTAGAATCCGTCCACACGTATGTTTAAGCTGCCTCCATGATTCTGGGATTCGTCATTCTCTATTTGCTCCTCTCGGTAGGGATCGGACTGGCTGCCGCCAGGCGGGTCCATACCGCGAAGGATTTTGCGGTGGCCGGTCGCAGCCTGCCGCTGCCGATCGTCACAGCCACGGTGTTCGCCACGTGGTTCGGCGCCGAGACCGTGTTCGGCATCTCTGCGACCTTCGTCAAGGAGGGGTTGCACGGAGTCGTAGCTGATCCGTTCGGCTCCAGCTTGTGCCTGATCCTCGCCGGGTTGTTCTTCGCTCGTCGCCTCTATCGCCTCAATCTATTGACCATCGGTGACTACTACCGGCTGCGGTACAACCGCACCGTGGAAGTGCTGTGTACGTTGTGCATTGTCGCGTCCTATCTCGGCTGGGTGGCCGCGCAGATCAAGGCGCTCGGCCTGGTTTTCAATGTGGTGACGGATGGTGCTGTGACCCAGCCCCTGGGCATGGTGGTCGGTGCCGCGATCGTCCTGACCTACACGACGTTTGGCGGCATGTTCTCAGTGGCGATCCTTGACTTCGTCCAGATCACGATGATCATGGGCGGCATGCTCTACATCGGCTCCGTGATCAGCGGTCTCGCTGGCGGCGTCGGGGCGGTGCTCACTCACGCGGCTGCAGCTGGCAAGCTGGATTTCTTCCCAGCGGCGAATCTCAATGCCTGGATTCCTTTCATCGGAGTGTGGATGACAATGATGCTGGGCTCGATCCCGCAGCAGGACGTGTTCCAACGCATCACCTCAGCCAAGGACGAGCAGACTGCCGTGCGCGGGTCGGTGCTGGGTGGCACGCTGTACTTTCTGTTCGCCTTCGTGCCGATGTTTCTGGCTTACTCGGCGACGCTGGTGGACCCGCAGATGTTCGGCGCGCTGCTGCACAAAGACCCGCAGCTGGTGCTGCCGACGCTGATTCTGCTGCACACGCCGGTCTTCGCCCAAATCATTTTCTTCGGCGCCGTGCTCTCGGCCATCATGAGCTGTTCGAGTGCCACGCTGCTGGCGCCGTCGGTGGCCTTCAGCGAGAATATCATCAAAGAAATATTTCCGCATATGAGCGACCGTACGTTCCTCCGCACCATGCGCACGGTGATGGTATGCTTCGCCGGTGTGGTGCTGGTGTTCGCGCTCAATTCGCAGGCGAGCATCTTCAAGATGGTGGAAAACGCTTACAAGGTGACGCTGGTGGCAGCCTTCGTTCCACTCTGTGCCGGGCTTTATTGGTCCCGAGCGACGACGCAAGGGGCCTTGTGTGCCTTCGTGACCGGGCTGATGACCTGGATGGGGTTGGAACTGTTCGGTCCGTCCGATTCGATCTGGCCTCCGCAACTGGTCGGGTTTCTCGTGGCGGTGACGGGGATGGTTGTCGGCTCGCTTCTGCCTCAGAAGATCGGAGCGCATGAAGCGTAAAACCGGTTGGTTGCTCTGGTTTGTTTGGTTTGTCTCGTTTATTTGATTGAACCAGACTAACCAGATAAACCAAATGAACCAGATCACCCATCCCGCTTCTCAGTTATGCTGTGGTGAGGTTCCAGAATCGTGAATAGACCTGCACGGTGGGTGACATATGCGAGCATAGTCCTGGCAGGCCTCGTCGCCGCGCTCGGCCTCGTCGTTGTGGTCTATGGCGCGTATTTGGCGACCTTTCTTGAACTACCCAAGAGCGACGAGCATCCTCCGCTGCGTCTGTACAGTGGACCCTTCTTGCTGCAACCCGGTCTCTCGATTGCGCACAGCCACCTTCTTGAGCGGCTTCAACGGTTGGGCTATCGACGAGTGACAGTGCCCGTGCAGTCTTCTGGCGACTATCAGCTGACCGAAGAGGCCTTGACAGTCTATCTCCATCCGCAGCCGGAGGGCCATGTCGATGCGACCATGGTGACGTTGCCGTTGGATCAGGGGCGAGTGACGGATGTCCTGTCTCCGCTTGATGGGACACCGCTCTTCCCCATTTTTCTGGAACCGGAACTCCTGAGTGGCGTGCGTGGTGAGTCACGCCAAGTGCGCGAATGGATTCCATTGGCGCAGATTCCTCCACGGATCATTGAGACGGTCCTGACTATCGAAGATCGCCGGTTCTATTCCCATTTCGGCATCGATCCGATAGCCGTAGGACGGGCGCTCTGGACCAATTTCACGAAGGGCGGTGTGGTGCAGGGCGGCAGCACCATCACGCAGCAGCTGGCGAAGAATTTGTTTTACTCGCCGCAGCGGACGATGGGACGAAAATTCAAGGAGGCCCTGGCGGCATTGGTGCTGGAGGTGAAGTATACGAAACAGAACATCCTGGAAAGCTATCTGAATGAAATCTATCTCGGGCAGGCGGGATTCGTCTCGATCTATGGGGTGAGCGAGGCAGCACATCGCTATTTCGGCAAGACCCTTCAGGAACTGATGGTCGAAGAGATTGCGATGATTGCAGGCCTGATCAAGGGGCCCAATAGCTATGCCCCGACGAAACATCCTGAGCTGGCGAAGCAGCGGCGTGATGTCGTGTTGCGGCGGCTGCGAGAGACAGGTCTTTTGACGGAAGAGGCCTGGAATCGTGCCGTCCATGGACCGGTGCGCGTAACTCCGTCAGAAGACGTGCTGACCGATGCGCCCTACTTCGTCGATGCCGTGCTTCGGCAGGTGGAGGAGGCCGGCGTGGTTCCTTTGCCGGAGGGCTTGCGGATTGATAGCACGCTCGATCCCATGATCCAGCAGGCGGCCACCGAATCGCTGGAGAAGGGATTGGCCAAGTTAGAGGCTACGCATCCCCATCTCAAAAGTTCGCTAGAATCGGTGCAAGGGGCGGTGGTGGTGCTCGATCCCAAGTCCGGGTCTGTGCTGGCGTTGGTCGGAGGGCGGGACTACCGGCGGAGTCAATTCAACCGCGCGGTTCAGGCGCAGCGGCAACCGGGCTCTCTCTTCAAACCCTTCGTCTATCTTGCGGCGCTGGAAGCGGCCCGTGAGGGTCAAGCCGGCCAGTTGACCGCGGCGAGTTTGTTGTCGGACGAGCCGGTGACCTTTGAGTCGAAGACCGGTCCCTGGTCTCCGCAGAACTACGACAAACAATTCCACGGGATGATCACGGTGCGGAGCGCGTTGGAACAGTCGCTCAATGTGCCGGCGGTGCAGGCGGCTAAGACTGTGGGGACCAAGCCGATCGTGCAGCTGCTGCATCGTCTTGGCGTGACGAGTGCGATCGATAATGATCTTTCTTCGGTGGCCTTGGGCAGTTCGTCGGTGTCGTTGATGGAGATCACGGCGGCGTATGGAGCGGTCGCCAACGGAGGGATTGCCGTCAAGCCGACTGCGGTGCGATCGACCAGGGATCGACAGGGAGACATGGTTTGGAATAGCGTACCCGATCGGCAACAGGCGGCCTCGCCTCAAGGGGCCTATGTGTTGACCTCTCTTCTCGAGGGCGTCATCCAGCGGGGCACTGCGAGCAAGGCCAAAGTGCTTGGACTCCAAGGCATGGTGGCCGGGAAAACCGGCACAACCGATGGCTATCGCGACGCCTGGTTCGTGGGCTACACGTCCGATGTGGTGATCGGGGTCTGGGTGGGATTCGACGATGAACGACCTCTGCGTCTCACGGGATCGCAGGCAGCCTTGCCGATTTGGATGGATCTTGCGCGCCGGGTGATTCCGCCCAATGTCTCCGCATTCGTGATGCCGTCAGGTGTGGTCACCCGTGACATCGATCCGAAGACCGGGCAGTTGGCCACGTCGCAGTGTCCCGAGCAGGTGTCGGAGGTGTTCATCGAGGGCACGGAGCCCAGCGTCTACTGTGAGGTGCATGGAGGGGGAATATGGGAACGGCTCCGGCATACTTTCGGATTCTCCTAGGCCTCACTAAGAGGAATAGTGTAAGCTGGCGTCAACGATCAGGCGTGAAGGGGGAATGACGCATGAAAAATAATAGTTTTGCCGCAGATGACAACATTACCCTCCTGGCCAAAGGGGTGGTGTTGAAAGGCGAGATCCATGTTGAAGGGACGGTGCGGATCGATGGCCGTCTCGACGGCGAAATTCAGACCAAGGGGCAAGTCATCATCGGCGAGGATGGACTGGTGCAGGGAACGATTACGGCCGGCACGGTGATCAGCAGCGGCCGCATCAAGGCGAAGGTGACGGCCAATGAGCGAGTCCATTTGATGAAGACGGCGACGCTCATCGGAGAAGTCCTTACGCCGGTGCTTATCATGGAAGAAGGTGCTAAGCTCCAAGGTGTGACGGATATGGGGGTGACCGCCTGGGCCGACGAGCCTCCGAAGTTGCTGGGCAACGTCAGTGATCTCTCCGCGCACCGGGCCAAGCAAGTCGTGGTGCTTGATAAATAAAAAGTCCAGCGGCGAAGCGCACCGATAGGTCTGCCGGTTCTCTCCTATACCTATCCAATCGAGGACGAAGCCGCAGATCTTCACCGCCGTATTCTTTATTCTCCTTCTGTTGCTCCTGTATCAGATCGCCCTGACGTTTCGACCGTTTCTCTTCCCCGTCCTCTGGGCCGCGCTCCTTGCCCATCTCACGTATCCACTCCATGTACGCTTCACATCGTTCGCTCGTCCCGCCTGTCCCGCGCGGCCATCGACATCCCTATTCCAGCGGAATGGTGATGGCGATCCCGCCCATCACATCGTTAAGCTTAAAGTCCCGTTTCGGGCTGAGCAGATGAGCATTGTGGCAGTCGATACAGGCCTGTGAGACGGCGAGGTCGGAATAGATCGCCTGAAAGTATTGTTGGCGCCCACTGGTCACGATTCCGGTGACCGGCAGGTCGGGATTCTTCCGGAGAGACTCCAACGCGTTGCGCTCCAGGTCGCTCGCCGGAGCGTTGCGCCGGTAAATAGGCCAGAGGCCGATCAGTCGATACCGGATTCCGCTTCCGTTCTCGGCTGCCAGCTTGCCCGAATGCTGGAGAAACTGGGCCGGCAACATGAGGGTGTTCTCCTGCTCCCAATGTTCAGACGCTGTGGTGACGCCTTTCGCCTGGAGTCGATTGACAATTTCCGTCGTGTACAGCGTGCGATCGGCCTTGATGACGTCATAGATATAGGCCGCCGCCTTCTCCGGCGGGATGCCGGGCGATCCAGGGCGATCCTTTGCGGAGAAGGCATAGGGTCCCCACCAGATCCCGAAGATTAGGACGGTGAGGGCTGCGGCGTAGAGCGAGACGTTGACTCGGTGCATGAAGCCTCCTGTGTGGGCGGCGGAAGAGGAATTACCGGGAGGGTCACGATGCACGAGGTGCCGCTTCCCTCCTGGCTCTCAATTCTGATCTCCCCTCCAAATTTCTTGATGATCCGGCGCGCGACGGTCAGGCCGAGTCCGGATCCTTCGCCTTGTCCCTTCGTGGTAAAGAATGGATCGAAAAGTTTTGACAGATGCTGTTTCGGAATGCCGGGGCCTGAATCCGCGATCATGGTCACGACGGATGTATCGGTCAGGGACGTCGAAAGACGCAAGGTGCCCTGTCCTTTCATCGCCTGAATGGCATTCAGCAACATGTTCGTGAACGCCTGTCTGAGTTGGTCGGGGAGGGCCAGCACACAGGTGTCTCCCGCGTACGTTCTCTGGATCGCGAGTCCTGAGGCGTCCATACTGCCCGTGAGTGTCGCGATGGCCTGATCGAGTTCCCGTTCGAGATGAACCGGTTGCCGGTGGTCCGATGTCTCGCGGGCCGCGACGCCGGTGAAGTCTCGAATAATAGCGGCCATTCGACGACCATGCTGGACGATATCGCGGGCATAGGACCTGACGCGGTCGAGGTTGGCTTCTTCTCCGATGGCTTCCCCCAGTCCGAGAATTCCGAAGAGCGGATTGTTCAACTCA
>Ga0315286_10008670_pt1 | contig 10014 bp, 10 predicted proteins | sample YL17G10_0_MG_FD_205038 | JGI IMG/M metagenome (GOLD analysis project Ga0315286, IMG submission 205038) | Sediment microbial communities from Yellowstone Lake, YNP, Wyoming, USA - YL17G10_0 | ecosystem: Environmental > Aquatic > Freshwater > Lake > Sediment | place: USA: Wyoming | collected...
TGCGTTCCTTCATCCGCAACCTGCGCCGGAAGCTGGGCGATGACGCCCAAAACCCCCGCTTCATCCTCACCGAGCGGCAGGTCGGATACCGTATGCCCAAGCCGTAGGTCCGCGCCGTACTCCTAGTACCGCCGCGAAGGCCGGCGCCGATCACGCTATGCGCATGGTCAGGCCGCCGTCCACCGTCACGACCTCGCCGGTAACGTAGTCGCTCTTGATCAGGTAGAGGATTGCTTGGGCGACGTCCTCGGGCCGGCCCACCCGGTGAAGTGGGATGCGATTGTCGACGGAGTGCTTGATGAACTCGGGTGGCGTGACGGAGTGGAAGTCGGTGTCGGTGATCCCCGGCGCCACACAGTTGACTCTCACGTTGTGCTCGCTGACCTCGAATGCCAGGCAGCGGGTCAGCTGCATGACCGCCGCCTTGACCGTACCGTAGGCTGCCATGTTCCTCAGCCCTCGCAGCCCGGCCGTGGAGCTCAGGTTGACGATGACCCCATCCCGCTTCTCGATCATGGCCGGCAGGGCCAGGCGGCAGCAGCGCACCGTACCCAGAAGGTGCACGGCGAGCGCCCGCTGCCAGGCCGACTCCTCGACGTCCAGAAGGGGGCCGTCGCAGCGGCCACCCGCGTTGTTCACCAGCACATCCAGTCCGCCCCACTGTTCCTGAATCCGGCGGAACATGGCCTCCACCTGCTCGCCGTCTCCGACATCGGCCTGGAGCACCAGTGCTCGCCGGCCCATGGCGCGGACCTCTTGCTCTACGTCCCTGGCCGCCGCCTCATTGCTCGCGTAGTTGATGGCGACATCCGCCCCTTCCCGGGCAAGGAGCAGGGCTGTGGCCCGGCCGATGCCGCGGCTGGCGCCAGTGACCAGCGCCTTCCTGCCTGCTGGATCCATGAGCGAGACCTCCTCCTATCGGTTGGCCCACTTGACTGCGCTTCAGGTAGAGCGCTGCCTGATCCGGCCCACCGGGACAGAATCCGGGTGTCGGACTCTCCACTCCCGGGTCAAGAGGAACAGACTGAAGGCTAGCTGTCAAGGTTCAAGCTTCGGAATACGGTGCGGGTGGTGAAGGAGCAGTTCGGAGAGATTCCCAAGTGGCGCCGAGCCCCCCGCCCTTGCAGAGCCTCCGCACCTTCCCTGGCTACCCCTTGAGGCCAGCGGCCTCAAGGGGTAGCCGGCACTCATAGTCCCTACAAGCCCGTGCTCGCCCCCGAGTCCGGGGCCTCTTCAGGCATCATTGCCCCGCCGGCCCATTCGCCGACGGGGCCCATGTGGCCACCGCCGCGGCCGAAGCCGTGCCCTCGACCAAGACCGGGCAGCAGCGGGCCGACGCCATGAACGACTGCGCGGACGTCATCGCCGACCCGCATCACCGCCACCTCATCGCCTTCCTCCAAGTCGGACAGGTTGACGCCCATATCGTCGTCTTCGACGGTGTAGGTCTTGCTTCCGCCGGCGTTCAGGTTCAGCGTCAGGGTGCCCGCCGTGGTGTCCACACTGGCGACGGTGCCTGCGTCGACGGTCAGGGTGAGCAGGTTGCCCTGCTCGTCGGTGAAGTTGAACTGGCCGCCCTGTACGTGGCTGAAGAGCTCGTCCGCCGCGATGCCCTCCAGTTCCGGTAGCAGCGGGATGGCCGGCGCCAGGGCCTCGGGCTTCGCTTCCAGCGTGACGGAAACATCCTGAGTTTGGCCGTCGCGCGTTATGCTCAGGGTGATGGTGTCACCGACCGCCTTGGCCTCCAGCAAGTCGCGGAAGTCCTGCGGAGTCTCGACGGCCGTGCCGTCCACAGCCGTGATGACGTCGCCGCGCTGCAGGCCGGCCGCATCCGCCGGGCTATCGGCGATGACGGAAGCAGCGGTCAGGCCGTCGGCCGCGAGGACAATGTGCGCGCCCAGCCAGGGGCTCTCCTGGTCCTGCGTCTGTTCCTCATCCTGGACGCCCGGCGCCGCCGAAGCGCTGGAGCCGGTATCGATGGCGCGGAAGACAAGCACTCCCCCCACCGCTATCACTGCCAGCGCCGCCAGCAAGCTCATCCTCAGTACTCCTAGCTTCAACATCGATTTTGCCTCCTTTCCTTTCTGTCCTGCCGATACGCACTATTTTTAGGTTTCAGCGTCAGTTCATCATCGACGGCCTCCCTTCCTCACACAGTCCTCGAGGAAAAGGCTAGGGCAAAGATGTTCAGGCCTTATGAAGATCGCCGGCCTAAGCCTTGGCGAGTCTACGGTTGACTCGGTGGCTTCGGCTGCGCCATAATCCTCGCGCGGTGCGGCTGTATGACTTACGAAGACATCATCCTAGAGAAGCAGCAGGGTGGCGTCGCGCTGCTCACCCTCAACCGGCCCCAGCGCCTGAATGCCCTGCGCTGGCAGTCTTGGAACGAGATCGAGGACGCCCTGGAGGGGATGATCGGGGACGAGGACGTGCGGGCGCTGGTCATAACGGGCAGCGGACGGGCCTTCTCCGCTGGCACTGACCTCGTGGCGGCCAAGGCGGACCCCAACCCGGCGGCGCCGACCCGCCGGGAGCGGCTGCGCGCTCTCTTCGGCAGCAGCGCCAAGCTCATCGCTTGGCCCATCCCCACGATAGCCGCCGTCAACGGCGTCGTGGCCGGGGCCGCCCTTTCGCTGTGCCTGGCCTGCGACATCCGCATCGCCGGCGAGGCCGCCCGCTTCTCCGCCATCTGGGGTCGACGGGGGATGCTTGCCGACTACGGAGGCACCTATCTCCTGCCCCGCATCGTGGGCATGGCCAAAGGGCTCGAGCTCATGTACACCGGCGACATCATCGACGCCCAGGAGGCCCTGCGCATCGGGTTGGCGAGCCGGGTAGTGCCTCCCGACGAGCTGATGCCCACGGCGCTGGCGCTGGCCGAGCGCTTGGCCCAGGGGGCGCCCATCGCCCTGGAGCTGGTCAAGCGCCTGGCCTACCGCCAGTGGCTTGTCGATCTGGAGGACCAGGTGCGGCTGGAGGAGAACTATCAGCGCTCCCGGATCATCGAGTCCGAGGACGCCCAGGAAGGCGTGCAGGCGTTCCTGGAGAAGCGCGAGCCGCGGTTCAAGGGCCGCTAGCGCCCACAAAAGGGCCGCTCAGTCCTTCGACGCGCTCAGGATGAGCGGCCGGCTGGGCCGCCCCCTGGCACCTTGACAGTGGGGTTTACCATGGGGGTGCCAATCCAAGGGGGAGGTGCCGCATGGAACCTCGATCGTTGGTCGCTCCCTTCAGAAGGCATATTGCCATAGCAGCCGCCGGCCTCATGGTGGCCGTCGCTCTCGCTGGTGCGGCGTGCGGGGGAGGAGACGAGGGAGAGGAGCAGACCGCCACCCCTGGCCTGACAGGCACCGCAGCCCCTACCGGTACTGTGGCTCCCAGCGGCACTGCTTCGCCAGCCGCCGAGGTGCCGGGCATCACGCCCACCGAGATAATCCTGGGCCTGCATACCCCCCTCAGCGGTGGCCTGGGCGCGGTGTACGCCCAAATGGTGAAGGCCCCCCAGGCCTACTACAACTACGTGAACGAGGAGAAGGGCGGCGTTTGCGGCCGCAAGATCGTCCTCAAGGTGGAAGACGATGTCGCTGATCCCAGCAGGGCGCTGGAAGTCACCCGGAAGCTGGTAGAGCAGGACAAGATCTTCGCGATGGTGGGCTCGCCGAGCACTGTCCACGGGGCAGTCTGGGAGTACCTGAACCAACAGGGCGTGCCCGATCTGCTCATCATGACGGGCGGCCACAAGTTCGCGTCCGACCCCGAGGGTCACCCCTGGACCACTCAGATGCCGCCCGATTACATGGTTGAGGGCGCGTTCTTCGGCGGCTATATCTCCGAGAACTACCCGGGCAAGAAGGTGGCCGTCTTCTACGAGAACACGGACTTTGGCCTCGACGGCCTCGCCGGCGTGAAAGACGGCCTGGATCTTGCCAAGAACGAGCTGGTGTCCGAGCAGGCCTACGACGTCAGCGCCATCGAAATCCGCTCGCAGTTGGTCAACATGAAAGAGGCCGGCGCCGAAGTCGTAGTCCTGTATTCGTCCATCGGTTTCACCGCCCAGTTTCTGAAGGCGGCCCAGCGCCTGGACTGGCATCCCCAGTTCATAGCCAACTACATTAACGGCGACGACCTCCTCTTCCAGTTCGTCCCGGCCGACGCGGCGGAGGGCATCATCTCGTTCTCCGGCTTCAAGCGGGTCGACTGGACGGACGACCCTGCCGTCGCCGAACACCACCGCATAATGAACCAGTACGGCGGGCCGCCGCCGGGTACGTTCACCGCCATCGGCCAGGTTCTGGCCGAACTCATGGTGGAGATCTTGAGCCGCTCCTGCGATGACCTGACCCGCGAGGGCGTGATGAAGGCGGCCGCCTCCATCGACCAGTGGCGCTCGGAGATGATGGTGGAGGGCGCTACCATCACCATGACCGACACGGACCGGCGGGCCATAGAGATGGGCCCCATGGAGCGGGTGGTGGTGGAGAACGGAAAGGCCCGTTGGGAGTACTTCGGGCCGCTGTGGGACTTCAACGAGGAGTAGGCGGCCCGCCAGCGTCCGCACGACGTTTCCTATCCTATTCCCGCTTGCCCGTTGACGGGCGCGAAGGGAGGTGACCGAGGCATGCCCCGAAGAGTGGCCATCGTCGGCATCGGCCAGACCCGCCACGAGGAGTCGAAGGACCACTGGGTCTACTGGGAGAACGACTACGAGGCCGCTAAGGCGGCGCTGGCCGATGCCGCCCTTAAGCGAACTGACATCGATACCGTCATCGTCTCGGGCTGGGATGCCATCGACGGCCGCACTCTCTCCGATATGCACACCAGCATGGCCGCCGGCGGTTACCTCAAGGACTCTACCCACGTGGGCGACGACGCGATCATCGCCCTGGCCTACGGCTACATGCGCATAGCCTCGGGCCTGTTCGACACCTGCCTGGCAGCCGGCCACGGCCATCGGGAAGCCTCTGTCGAGGCGGTGACCAGGATCGTCTTCGACCCCCTGTTTGCCCGCCCGGTGGCCCGCAACCATACCATTACGCAGGCCATGCAGGCTAACGCCTACCTGCACAAGTTCGGCGTCAGCGAAGAGCAGGCTGCTCGCGTGGTGGTCAAGAACCGCCAGAACGGCACCAGGAATCCCTACGCTCACCTGCGCCAGGCGGTGAGCGTGGAAGACGTGCTGGCTTCGTCGCCGGTGGCCTATCCCTTGAAGGCCCTGGACTGCCCGCCGGAGTCGGTAGGAGGGGTGGCCATCATCCTGGCTGCCGAGGAGGTGGTCAGGCGGATCACCGACAGGCCCGTATGGATCCGGGGCATCGGCTGGGCCATCGAGAGCTATGAGTTGGGAAACAGGGACCTGGCCCAGATGCCCTCCGTGGCGGCGGCCGCCCAGCAGGCGTATCGGATGGCCGGCATCACCCGCCCCCTGGAGGAGTTCGATCTGGCGGAGGTACACGAGGCCACGTCTTTCCACGAGCTCATGGCCTATGAGGCCCTGCGCTTCGCCGGGGCGGGCCAGGGAGGGAAGCTCATGGATGAGGGGGTGACGGAGATGGGCGGCAGGCTGCCCGTCAACCCCTCAGGCGGGGCCCTTTCCACCCACCTCTTCGGCGCCACGGGGCTGGTACGGGTAGCGGAGGCCGCCCTCCAGCTTCGCCACGAGGCCCACGGGCGGCAGGTGGCGGGGGCCAGGCTGGCCCTGGCCCACGGCCTCAGCGCTCCTGCCGGAGCGGCCGCCCCCACCAACTGCGTCGTCGTTCTGGAGCGGGGGTGAGCCATGGGTAGGAGAGTCGCCATCGTCGGTGTCGGTCTCACCAAGTGCTCCAGCCATCGCAAGGATGTCACCTATCCGGAGCTGATCTACGAGGCGGTGAGCGGCGCCCTGGCCCAGGCCGGCGTGACGCCCAAGGACGTCGGCGCCGTCGTCTTTGGCTCCATGGACCCCTTCGACGGCGTCTTCGCCCCCGAGCGCTGGAACGTGGAGGCCTGCGCGGGGGCCGGCTTCGCCAACAAGCCCTTCATCAAGATCACCACCGGCGGCACCACCGGCGGCTCCGTGGCCCTGGGTGGCTACTACCATGTGGCCTCGGGCATGTACGATGTCGTGTTGACGGTGGCCTCGCAGCGAGTAGGAGAATCGGTAGAGGCCCAGCTGGTGCTTAATACCGGCGTGGACCCGATCTACGAGCGCTGGATGGGCATCGGCGCCATCACCCTCGTCGCCAACCAGGCCGTCCACCACTTCCACCATTACGGCACCACCGAAGAGGACCTGGCGCTGGTGGCGGCCAAGAACTACGCCAACGCCCTCAACAACCCCTATGCCCACCTCCAGCGCCACCTGACGGCCGAGGACGCCCTGCGCTCGCGCATGATCGCCTGGCCCCTGCACCTGAGCGACTGCTGTCCCAGCTCCGACGGCGCCTGCGCCGTCGTTTTCGCCTCCGAGGAGCGGGCCCGCCGGCTGATCGACACGCCGGTCTGGGTGCGGGGCGCGGGCCAGATCACCGATAACTACTGGATCGGCGAGCGGCCCTGGTACCACGATTGGGACAGCCTGGCCATGCTGGCGCGCCGTGTCTATAAGCAGGCCAAGATCGTTGACCCCCTGGCCGAGCTGGACGTGGCCGAGCTGTACAACGCTTTCACCATCAACGAGATCATTCAGTGCGAGGCCCTAGGCTTCTGCGACAAGGGGAAGGGTCCGGAACTCATCCGTAAGGGCGTGACGGCCATGGGGGGCAATCTGCCCATCTGCCCCTCGGGCGGTGTGCTGTGCAGCAACCCTATTGGGGCTTCAGGCCTCATCCGCGTGGGGGAAGCGGCCCTGCAGGTTATGGGCAAGGCCGACCAGCGCCAGGTGCCCGGAGTCAAGACCGCCCTGGCCCACGTCTGGGGCGCGGCTCTGGGCTTCCACGTGCTCATGATCCTGGGCAAAGAGGCGCCCTAGTACTTAGTGACATAGAAGCGCGTTTCGTGGTAGTCTGTCCGCATGAGCAGACAAGCCACCGAAATAGCCTTATCGACAGAGGAGCGTGAGACCCTGGAACAGTGGGTGCGAGGGCCGCGGACGGAGCAGCGGCTGGCAGTGCGGGCCCGGATCATCCTCGCTGCCGGAGCCGGCGAGGCCTCGCGGGCGATTGCCAGGCAGCAGGGCGTGCGGCTGGGCACGGTGAGCAAGTGGCGACAGCGCTTCGCCCGCTCCCGGCTGGCGGGACTGGTGGATGCGCCGCGTCCTGGTCCACGGCGCCGGTACGACGCGACGACCGAGCAGCGCATCTTGGCCACGCTGGATGAGCCGCCGCCGCCGGGATACGCCACCTGGAGCGGGGGGCTGGTGGCCGCCGCCCTCGGGGACGTCCCCAAACACCAGGTCTGGCGGGTGCTGCGCCGACACGGGATCCAACTGCAGCGGCGGCGGAGCTGGTGCATTAGCACCGACCCGGAGTTCGCGGCCAAAGCAGCAGACATCGTCGGGCTATACCTGAACCCGCCGGAGAACGCCGTCGTCCTTTGCGTGGACGAGAAGCCGCACATCCAGGCGCTGGAGCGGGCGCAGGGGTACCTGCGCCTGCCCACCGGCAAGGCGGTCCGGGGCGTCAGTCACGAGTACAAGCGCCACGGGACAACGACTCTGTTCGCTGCCCTCGACTGGCTCAGCGGAACCGTGCTGGGGAAGCACACGACCCGACGCCGGCGGCGGGAGTTCCTAGCCTTCATGAACGAGGTCGTCGCCGCCCATCCCGACCAGGAACTGCACGTCATCCTCGATAACCTGAGCACCCACAAGCCAAAGCACGACCGCTGGCTGGCGATGCATCCGAACGTCCGCTTTCACTTCACGCCGACCCACGCCAGTTGGCTCAACCAAATCGAGGTGTGGTTCAGCATCCTCAGCCGACAGGCGCTCCGGGGCGCCAGCTTCACCTCCGCGCGGGAATTGCGGGAGGCGATCGACCGGTTCATCGCCAGCTACAATGACCAGGCCGCGCCGTTCGAGTGGACCAAGCGTGACGTCCACTCGGTTCACCCGAAACGAATGTACGCGGACTTACTTAACTGAGTACTAGTCTTCGCGCAAACGAAACCACTTCCCGGAACCCGGGAGAAAGGAGACCCGCGTGTTCGAGACGCGAATCACCAAGATGTTCGGCATCAAGTACCCCATTCTCCTGGGAGGCCTGTACTGGCTGGGGCGAGCGGAGCTGGTGGCGGCCGTGGCCAACGCCGGCGGCTTGGGCTTCATCACGGCCGCCACTTTCGACACAGCCGAGGACGTACGGGCGGAGATCCGCAAGGCCCGCGAGCTGACCGATAAGCCCATCGGCCTGAACATCAACCTCTTCCCCAGCCTGCGGCCCCAGCCGGTGGAGGAGTGGGTGCGGGTGGCGGTGGAGGAGAAGGTGCCGGTGGTGGAGAGCTCCGGCCGCAGCCCGGAGGCCATCGTCGCCCCCCTGCACGCCGGCGGGGTGAAGATCATGCACAAGGTGGCCGGCGTGCGCTTCGCCCGCACCACCGAGCGCTTGGGCTGCGATGCGGTGTGCGTGGTGGGTTACGAGTGCGGCGGGCACCCCGGCCTGGACAACGTGACGACGCTGGTGATGGTACCCCTGGCCGTGGATGCGGTGCAGATCCCGGTGGTGGCCGGCGGCGGCTTCGCCGATGGGCGCGGGCTGGTGGCGGCCCTGGCCCTGGGGGCGGACGCCGTGCTCATGGGCACGCGCTTCATGGCCACGCAGGAGTGCCGCGGTCACCCAGCCTGGAAGCAGTACCTGGTCAACGCCTCGGAGACGGACACCGTCCTGGCCCTGAGCACCCTGGGCTTCCCGGCGCGTTTGATCAAGAGCGCCGTGTCCAGCAAGATCCTGGAGCTGGAGGACCGGCACGCGCCTCAGGATGAGATCCTGCGGGCGGTCGGCGGCATCCGAGGCGATGTCTACGACACCGGCAACCTCGACGCCGGCATCGCCGACGCCGGCCAGGTCATGGGTTTCATCCACGACATTCCGACGGTGAAGGAGTTCATCGACCGCACCATGGAAGAGGCCGTCCAGGTGCGCGAGCGCCTGAACGGCATCATGCCCGGCCGGGTGGTGGCGTGAATCGATTGCCTGATACGAAGAGCAGAGTCTGACGGGTCAGACCGGAGGATTGGGCCTCCCTCGAATCAGTAGCGCTTCTCCTCGATGTCTTCTGCGAACCAGATTTCGGGTGCCCCTTGAACGCCGGCGCGTGCCATGGCCGACTTGAGCTCATCGGAACTGGCGAACCCCCTGGCCTTGTTCAGATCGGCCGCCCTGAAAGCGATGATGATGACGTTGGGGTCATCGGTCCCACGATGAAGGCTGTGCGCCGTCAGGCCGGCTGCCCTGCGGGCCGTCTCGTGTTCGTCGAAGACCGGCTTCCACTTGGCGTAGTCGGCCACGCGATGCTTGATAAACATGCTTGCCATCTTGTGCCCTCCAACAAACCGCCTAGAAGGGGTATCCCTTCGCTCCCTGGAGCCCCTTGAGGCAGGACACCTCGCCGCAGTGGCCCGCGACGTGCCCCAGGACAGCGTTAGTCAGCAACCAGCTCACGGTCTGCTCGCCCACTCCAAACGCCGAGAGGTCGAGGGGGCGGCTGAGTGCGTCGCCGTTGAGGGAAGCCAGGTACTCATCCGAGGCCTTGTACACCGCCTGGGCATATTCGCGCAAGGCGCGTAGGTCGACCCGCACCTGCCGGCCCCACTTGTCCCACGGCTCGGGCGGCGCGGGCGAGGGCTCGCTCAGCCCCAGCTTGCCAGCCCAGGCGGTGGCCGCAAGTGGCGCACTCCCTTTGAGCATGCCGTTGATGATGAAGTCTTCCCCCAACACGACGTGCGCGTAGCTAGCGCCCAACGGGTTGGCGATTCCCGGAGGCGCCCAGTGCGCCTGCTCCACCGTCACGTCCTTCATGGTCTCCTCCAGGAGCCAGTGGGCCTCCTGCAACTGCTGGCGAAGAAGCGAAATTCCGTCCACGAATCACCTCCTGCTGGTCTAA
>Ga0315286_10008671_pt1 | contig 10014 bp, 10 predicted proteins | sample YL17G10_0_MG_FD_205038 | JGI IMG/M metagenome (GOLD analysis project Ga0315286, IMG submission 205038) | Sediment microbial communities from Yellowstone Lake, YNP, Wyoming, USA - YL17G10_0 | ecosystem: Environmental > Aquatic > Freshwater > Lake > Sediment | place: USA: Wyoming | collected...
CTGCTCTGCCGACGACAGCCCGGGAGACGGGGCGAGCGACGTGTCCATCCGATCGCTTCCCACCAGTACGGCCCGGCCCACGCCCGAATACACGTCCACGCCTGTACATACGCCTTCTCCCACCGCCACCCTCACCCCCACCCCGCCTTCGCCCACGCCCAGCCCAGCGCCGCCTTCGGCTACGGCTGTCCCGCCTTCGCCCACGCCGGCCCCCGCGAATCAGGAGCCCGCGCCCACGCCGGCGGCCGTCACGAGCGATGACGGGAGCGCGGAGCTGTCTCCGGCGTCGGTGCCCCAGGGCGGCGTCTTCGTCGTGCGGCTGCGCAACGCGCCGCCGGAGCCCACGCCCGTCGTCCTCTTCTCCGGCATCTCGCACGCCATGCAACTTCAGGCCCAGGTCTGGTGGGCGGTCATCGGCGTCGCCGCCAACTTCCCGCCCGGCCAGGAGCGGGTGCAGATCAGCAGCGACGCCGGCGCCGACGGTGAGCCCATCCTCACTATCACCGTGACCGACGCGGCCTTCCCCCAAGAGAACATCGAGCTGCCGCCGGAGACGTCGGGGCTTCTGACAGACGCTCCCGCCATCGAGGACGAGCGGCTGCTCCTGGAGGCCCTCTACGCCGGCCTCACGCCGGAGCGCCTCTGGTCGGGGCCTTTCGTTGTGCCGGTGGCCGGCCCGCTGGGCGATCCCTTCGGCTATCGGCGCAGCTTCAACGGCGGGCCCTTCAGCAACCACACCGGCGTCGATATCATCGCCGCCGAGGGCGCGCCGGTGGCGGCAGCCAACGCCGGGCGCGTGGTCTACACCGGAGCGCTGCAGCTGCGGGGGAACACCATCGTCATCGACCACGGGGCGGGCGTGTTCACCGGCTACCACCACCTGTCGCAGATCAACGTGGTGCCAGATCAGGTCGTGAGCCAAGGCGAGACCATCGGCGCTGTGGGGGCGACGGGCCTGGTGACGGCGGCTCACCTCCACTGGGAGCTCATCGTGCGCGGCGTGCGAGTGGACCCGCTGCCCTGGACGCAGGCGGAGATCGCACCCTAGCGGGAGGCGATTCATGAAGCAGGGGCACAGAAGAGGGAGCGTCAGCGCAGCCCCGGCCATCGCCGGGATTGTCATCGTTTCGTTGATGATCGCCGGCACGATCCCCGTGACCATCGACGACGCGTGGCTGTGGGGTCTGCTGGTCCTCTTCGTGGCGTCGTTTCTGGGAGCGGCCGGCGGCTCGCGTGGCTAGCCCCAGACGGATGGGGAAGCGATTGGCACTGGTGCGCGGTTTGGACGCACAGCCCGTCAAAAACCACCCCTAGCGAGCTATAATGGGCGCGGACAGTACGGTGGCTGCCTGCTGACGCTGACAACAGCGCAAATGTGATCGTAGGGAGGTCGCCCAAATGCCAGTACCAGAATTTCAGAGTCTAATGCTGCCGCTCTTGAAGATTGCAGGTGATGACAAGGAGCACCGTTTAAGCGAGGCTATTGAGGCTCTGGCTGTTCAGTTCAGGCTGAGCGAGGACGATAGAAGAGAATTGCTCCCTAGCGGCAGGCAGGCAAAGTTTGACAACCGGGTTGGCTGGGCGCGGACGCACCTGAAGAAGGCCAGCCTTCTTGAAAGCACCGAGCGGGGGAAGTTTCGCATAACGGAACGTGGCCTTGAGGTATTGAGAGGGAATCCTGCTAGCATCGATATGAAATTCTTGATGCAGTTTCCTGAGTTTGTTGAATTCCGAAGCGTGAAACAAAAGGGCGAGGGTGTGGAGGCTGCTGAGACCCCGGAAGAAGCTCTCGAGTTGGGCTACCAGAACCTGAGACGTAACTTGGCCGAGGATCTCTTGGAACGCATGAAGAGTTGCTCACCAAGGTTTTTCGAGAAGCTTGTTGTTGATCTGTTGGTGGAGATGGGCTATGGCGGATCACGAAAGGACGCAGGGCAAGCTGTTGGGCAGAGCGGCGACGGCGGAATAGATGGGATCATCAAGGAAGACAGGCTGGGGCTGGATGTGGTGTACATTCAGGCAAAGAGGTGGGAAGCGACCGTTGGAAGGCCCACTGTGCAAGCGTTCGCCGGTAGCCTCGAAGGGCAAAGGGCGCGGAAAGGGGTGTTGATTACCACCTCTCAATTCTCGCCAGACGCCAAGGACTACGTAACCAGAATTGAAAAGAAGATTGTGTTGATTGACGGCGAACAGCTTGCTCAGTTGATGATCGATCACGGTGTAGGAGTTACTGAGGTCGTCAGCTATCCAGTGAAGAAGGTCGACATAGATTACTTCGGTGATGCGTAGTGGGCGGTATGCCGTCGGGCCCGGTGGCGGCCCACTGCCTCAGGCCAAGAAGTGCCTCACCCCCGCCGCGCCACGTGCGTCCGCCAGTCGCCGTCCGATAGCGTTCGCTCCACCACCAGGCCGGCGGCCGTCAGGGCGGCGGCCACTGCCCCCGCCCTCTCCCCGCTGAAGCCGCCGGCGATGAGCACGCCGCCCGGTTTCAGGGCCGCGGCCGTCGCCTCCGCCAGTTCGACGATGACGGAAGGGCTGATGTTGGCGGCGATGACGTCGAAGGGGCCGAGCGCGCTCTCGAGCGTACCTTCCTCCACTCGCACGATCGCCTCCAGGTCGTTCAGGCGGACGTTGTCGCGGGCGGCGTGAACGGCCTGCGGGTCGTTGTCCAACGCCAGGACACTCGCCGCCCCCAGACGGGCCGCGGCCAGGGCCAACACGCCGGAACCGGCCCCCAGGTCGAGCACGTCCGCTCCCGGCTGCACCGTCTCCTCCAGGGCTTGCAGGCACATCAGCGTCGTCGGGTGCTGGCCGGTGCCGAAGGCCATCCCGGGGTCGAGCCGGATCACGGCCTCGCTCCGTTGCGGGCGGTAGGAGCGCCAGGCGGGGCAGATGACCAGCCGCCGGGAGATGTGGAGGACGGGGAAGAACGCCTTCCAGTCCTCCGCCCAGTCCTCCTCCCGCAGCCAGCGGGTGCGCAGCGTCGCGGGGAGCGAGGCAAGGGCGCGCCGAGCGGCCCGCCGCTCGCGGGCGATGTCGGCGCCGTCGGGGAGCCACGCCCTCACCACCACAGACTCGCCCGCGGCCTCGATGGCCACGCCGCGCGGGGCGTAGCCGCGGAGGATATCGGCGGCGGCCTCCTCGGCCTCGCGGGGGACCTCAACGGCCAGCTCGAGCCAGCGACGGGAGTCTTCCGGGTTCATGGGGCAGCTAGCCCGGCCCTACTGGAAGGGCTGGCCGTACCGCTCCCGGTGCGCGACCTCCGGCAGCGACTTGCGTTTCTTGTTGCCCCGGCCCACGGCTTCGACTGGGTAGCCGAAGGGGAGGACCGCCAGCACATCCAACTCGGCGGGGATGCTCAGGAGGTTTTTGACCCCCTCCAGCCCGCCGAACCCGACCCAGTTGGAGCCCACCCCATCGGCCCAGGCCACCAGCAGCATGGATTGGATGGCCCGGCTAGCATCGGAGACGGCGAAGCGGGTCTTGTCGACCGCGACCACGATCGCCAGTGGGGCCTGCGCGACGTATGGCCCCGAAGACGCCAGGGCTCCCAGCTGGCGCAGCGTGTCCCGGTCCCGAACCACGATGAAGTGCCAGGGCTGCAGGTTGCTGGCGCTGGCTGTTAAGCGCCCTGCCTCGACGATCCGGCGAACCACCGCCTCCGGCACGGGCCCGTCTTGGTACGTTCGCACGGCCAGCATCGTGCGGATAGCGTCGAATACGTCCATCACCTGGCTTCCTTTCTAGGCAGGAACATAGGCAAATTCCTTCGCTGGCGGCTTAAGAACCAGGGGAGGTTGGCGAACCGCCGCTAACCCGCCAGCACGGCCCGGAGCTGCTCCAGGGTGATGTTTGCGCCCGTGAGGACCAGCACCACCCTCTTGCCCCGCAGCCGCTCCCCCATCTTCAGGGCGGCGGCCAGAGGCGCTGCGCCCGCCGGCTCCGCCAGCATGTGCGCCCTCTCCAGCAGCGTCACGATGGCCCGCCGCATCTCCTCCTCGCTTACCAGCACGATCTCGTCGATGCGCTCCTTGATGATGGAGAACGTCAGGGCGAAAGCCACCCGCGTCGCGATCCCCTCCGCGAAGGTGTCCGCAGACTCGGTCTGCCGCAGCTCGCCGGCCTTCCACGAGAGGTAGACGGCAGGCGCCTGCTCCGCCTGCACCCCGATGACCTCGACAGCAGGCTTGATCCCCTTCGCCACGATGCAGTGGCCGGAGCAGCCGCTCCCGCCCCCAATGGGGTTGATGATCACGTCGACTTCGGGCAGGTCCTCCATGATCTCCAGGCTCATGGTGCCCACCCCGGCGATGAGCAGGGGCTCGTTGGCGACGTGGACGTAGCGGTAGCCCTGGCGCGTCGCCTCCTCCTCCGCCCACAGGCGCGATTCGTCGAAGTCCTTGCCGACCAGGGCGACCCGCGCCCCCATGCGTTCCATGGCCTGCCGTTTGTAAGGGTTGCAGTTCTCGGGGGCGGCGATGACGGCGGGCACCCCGAAAAGGCGGGCGGCGTAGGCGATGGACTGGCCGTGATTCCCCGTCGAGGCGGTGATGACGCCGCGGCGCCGTTCTTCCTCGCTGAGCGAGGAGACCAGGTTGATCCCGCCGCGCGCTTTGAACACCCCGATGGGCTGCACGTTCTCGCACTTCAGGTAGGCCTGGCAGCCCAGCAGCTCCGACAGGGCCTCCGAGCGCACCAGCGGCGTGGGCCGCAGGTAGGGCGCGATCACCCGCCGCGCCCGGTACACGTCATCGAGGTTTGGCCCGCTGGGAGTCACCGCCTACCCCAGCGCGTCCTTGATCTTCCCCAGGATACTCTTGTCGTCGAGGCCGTCGCTGGAGTGGCCCAGACTGGCGGCCAGCTCCTTGAGCAGGCGCTTCTGCTCGGCCGTGAGGCTCGTGGGCACAGCTACGTGCACCCGCACCAGCTCATCGCCGCGGCCCTGGCCGCGCAGGTGGGGCACACCCTTGCCCCGCAGGACGAAGACGCGGCCGTTCTGGGTGCCGGGCGGTATGCGCAGGGAGTGGGGACCGTCCAGGGTGGGGACCTTCGTCTCGGCGCCCAGGGCCGCCTGGGCGATGTTGACCTCCAGGTCGTAGATGATGTCGCTGTTCTCCCGCTGGAACAGCTCGTGGGGCTGGACGTGGATGGCGACGTAGATGTTCCCGGGCGAGCCGCCGTTGAGGCCGGCGTCGCCCTCGCCGGTGAGGCGCATCTGCGCCTCGTCGCTGACGCCGGCGGGGATGCGCACCGACAGGCGGCGCCGCTGTCGCTGGCGGCCGACGCCGCGGCACTCCTTGCAGGGCTCGGTGATGATGCGGCCCTCGCCGCCGCACTGCTGGCAGATGACGACGTTGACGAACTGGCCGAAGAAGCTCTTCTGGATGCGCCGCACCTCGCCGCTGCCGTTGCAGGTGGAACAGCGGGCGAACTGGCTGCCGGGCTCGTTGCCCTGGCCGCCGCAGCGGGGGCAGGCCTCGTTGCGGGCGACCTCGATCTCCTTCTCGCAGCCGAAGGCGGCCTCCTCGAAGGCGATGGTCAGGCCGGCGCGCAGGTCGGCGCCGCGACGGGGCTCGCGGCGGGCGCGAGCGCCGGCGCCGCCGAAGAAGGCGTCGAAGATATCGCCGAAGCCGCCCATGTCGAAGCCTTCGAAGGGGCGGCCCGTGAAGCCAAAGCCCTGGGAGCCGGCGTGGCCGAAGCGGTCGTAGGCCAGGCGACGCTCCGAATCGGAGAGGACCTCGTAGGCCTCGTTGATCTCCTTGAACCGCCCCTCGGCGCCGGGCTTGTTGTTGCGGTCGGGGTGGTACTGCATAGCCAGCTTGCGGAAGGCCTTCTTGATCTCTTCCGTACTGGCCGTGCGGGGCACGCCGAGGACCTCGTAGTAGTCGCGCTTGGCTGTAGTCATAGCTCCGGGGCTATTGTATCAGAGGTGGGTTGCACCGGACGAGTACACCGCCTTGCGTTGCGACGCTAACGAACGTTAGAATGATGACGAAAGAGGTGGCTGTGATGGCTGTGGAAAAGGGTTCGTACACCGTAAAGAAGGGGCTAGCCCAAATGCTCAAGGGCGGCGTCATCATGGACGTGGTGACGCCCGAGCAGGCGAAGATCGCCGAGGAGGCCGGCGCCTGCGCGGTCATGGCCCTGGAGCGCGTGCCCGCCGACATCCGCGCCGCCGGCGGCGTGGCCCGCATGGCCGACCCCGAGGTCATTCTGCGCATCATGGACACTGTCACCATCCCGGTGATGGCCAAGTGTCGAATCGGCCACTTTGCCGAGGCGCACGTGCTGCAGGCCCTGGGCGTGGACTTCGTGGACGAATCGGAGGTGCTGACGCCCGCCGATGAGACCCACCACATCGATAAGTGGCCGTTCAAAGTGCCCTTCGTCTGCGGCTGCCGCGATCTGGGCGAGGCGCTGCGGCGTATCGGCGAGGGCGCGGCGATGATCCGCACCAAGGGCGAAGCCGGCACGGGCAACATCGTCGAGGCCGTCCGCCACATGCGGGCGGTGATGGACGGTATCCGCAAGCTCCACTGCCTGCCCGAAGACGAAATGATGGCCGAAGCCAAGGCGCTGGGCGCCCCCTTCGAGCTGGTGAAGGAGGTGCACGAGACCGGTCGCCTGCCGGTGGTGAACTTCGCGGCGGGCGGCGTCGCTACCCCCGCCGATGCGGCCCTCATGATGCACCTGGGGGCCGAGGGTGTGTTCGTGGGCTCGGGCATCTTCAAATCGGAAGACCCCGCGGTGCGGGCCAGGGCCATCGTCAAAGCCGTCACCAACTACAACGACCCCGCAATCGTCGCCGAGGTGTCGCGCGGCCTCGGCGAGCCCATGCGCGGCCTGGATATCCGGACTCTGCCGGAGGAGGAACTGCTGGCCACCAGAGGGTGGTAAAAGCGAATGACCCGCATAGGAGTCCTGGCCCTCCAGGGCGACTTCTCAGAGCACGTCTCCGTCCTCCGACGACTGGGAAGCGAGGCGCAGGAAGTGCGCCGCCCCGAGGAGCTATCCGGTCTGGACGGGCTGATTATCCCCGGCGGCGAGAGCACCACCATCTCCCGCCTTATGGAGGAGTATGACCTCGCGGAGCCCCTGCGCCGGCTCGCCCAGGACAGCTTTCCGGTGTGGGGCACCTGCGCCGGCATGATCGTGCTCGCCCGCCAAGCGAGCGACCTGGAGTGGCCCACCCTGGCCGCCCTGGATATCGCCGTGCGGCGCAACGCCTTCGGGCGGCAAGTCGACAGCTTCGAGGCCGACCTGCCGGTGCCCTCTCTGGGCGCCGCTCCCTTCCACGCCGTGTTCATCCGCGCCCCCGCCGTCGAGGAGGTGGGCGATGGTGTGGAGGTGCTGGCCACCCTTGAGGACGGCCGGGTGGTGGCCGTGCGCCAGGGCAATGCCCTGGCCACCGCCTTCCACCCCGAGCTCACCGACGACGACCGCTTCCATCGCTACTTCCTGGAGTTGGTGGATGCCCGCACGTAGCCCTGCCGCGCGACCTCTTCGTCCTACCGACCTAGCGGTCCTGGCCTCTCTCTGGGTCCGCGGCAAGCTTCCCCTCGTCGGCGGCGCCGCCGCCGTCTTCTGCAACGAGGCCCGCATCTGGGGGCGCCTGGGCCTCGGAGAGTCCGCCTTTGGCGGATTGGAGCGGGCTGTCCAGCAATGGGCTCCTATCGGCAACGGCCGCCTCACCTGGGTCGCCATGCGCGGCATGACCCTACGGGGTCTCGCCTCGGCGCGACGGCGGTCCGCCTCTGGCGGATGGGAGGTGGACTATCTGTACGGCGCGCCAGGGCAGGAGGGCGTCTGCACGGGTCTGCTGGAGGAGCTGGCGCGCGGCCTGGGACAAGCGGGCGCGGAGAGGGTTTTCCTGCGCCTGGACGCCCAGAGCCGTCTTCTGGGGGCCGCTCGCTCCACCGGTTTCTTCCCGTACCTCCGCGAGCGGCTCTGGCGCCTGGAACGAGCGCCTGGGGGGCTGGAGTCACCGCCTCTCCCCATGCGGCTGCGGACGGCGGCCGATCTGCAGCCTTTGTTCCAGCTCTACAATGCCTCCGTTCCGGCGACGGTGCGCCGCCATGAAGCCCTGACCCTGCGCGAATGGGCGACCCTGCAGGAGCGGGGCTGCCAGCACCTGGTGCTTCCGAAGGACAGTCGTCTCGTCGCCTGGCTGCGCCTGACGCGGAAGGACGGGGCGGGCTGCTTTGCGCTGCTGGTCTCGCGAGGGGAGGACGCGTCTCTGGAGAACCTGCTGGCGACGGCGCTGCACCACTTGCACGACCGCAGGCCCATCTTCTGCCTCGTCCCGGAGTACGAGCGAGGGCTGGCCGCGCGCCTGGAGGAGCTGGGCTTCCAGCCGGCGGCCGATTATGCTGTGCTGGCGAACCGCCTCGTTCGGCCGGTCGAGGAGGCGGCGCCGGTGCCCACGGCTGCCCAACAGCCTTATCCGGTGAGCTGAATGCTGCGCATAACCGATGACCTCGATGCCCTCCTGGATGTCCTGCCGCCGCACGTCCGCGACCCCCTGCGCCAGCGGGAGGACAACTTCGAGCTGCTGGAGGTGGTGCTGGACCTGGGCCGCCTGCCGGAGGCCCGCTACCCCGAGCGAGAGGTCGTCTTCGGCGAGCGCGAAGCCACCCAGGAGGACCTGGACTACGTCGTCTCCCGCATCGGCGAATTCACCACCGACAACCGCGCCGGCATCGAGCGCACGCTGCACCGTATCTCCGCCATGCGCAATCGGCGGGGCCGCGTCGTGGGCCTCACCTGTCGCGTCGGGCGGGCGGTGTTCGGCACCATCCGCATCATCGAAGACCTGGTGAAGTCGGGGAAGAGCAACCTGTTGCTGGGGCGGCCCGGCGTCGGCAAGACCACCATGCTCCGCGAGGTCGCGCGCTTCCTGGCCGACGACTTGAACAAGCGGGTGGTGGTGGTAGACACCTCCAACGAGATCGCCGGCGACGGCGACATCCCCCATCCGGGCATCGGCAGCGCCCGCCGCATGCAGGTGCCCACGCCCACCCTGCAGCACGCGGTGATGATCGAGGCGGTGGAGAACCACATGCCGGAGGTCATCATCATCGACGAGATCGGCACCGACCTGGAGGCCACCGCCGCCCGCACCATCGCCGAGCGGGGCGTGCAACTGGTGGCCACCGCTCACGGTAACACCCTCGAGAACCTGATCATGAACCCTACCCTGTGCGACCTCATCGGCGGCATCCAATCGGTGACGCTTGGCGATGAGGAGGCCCGCCGCCGCGGCACGCAGAAGTCCATCCTCGAGCGCAAGGCGCCCCCCACCTTCGACGTGGTGGTGGAGATCCAGAGCTGGGAGCGGGTGTCTGTGCATCCCACCGTGGCCGATACGGTGGACTCCATCCTGCGCGGCTTCCCGGTGCCGGCCGAGGTGCGGGAGATCGACAAGGAGGGCCAGGTACGGACGGTGGCCTCGCCGGTTGTGGCCCGCGAGAGGCGGAGCCTCGAGAAGCGCGGGCCGAGGCCGACCGAGCCCGGCCGCGAGCGGCGTATCTTCCCCTTCGGCGTCTCCCGCCGCCGCCTGGAGCAGGCCATCCACCAGATGGGCCTGCCCGCCACCATTATCGAGCAAATGGGCGACGCCGACGCCCTGATCACGATGCGCAGCTACTATCGCCGCAAGCCTCAGATCCTGCGTGACGCCGAGGACCGCGGCATCCCCATCTACGTCATCAGGAGCAACACTGTCTCCCAGATGGAGCAGTGCCTCCTCTCCATGCGGAGCGAGCGGGGTCAGGATCCGGTGGTCTCCGCCCTCGAGGAAGCGGAGGAGGCCATCGGCGAGGTGATGCGGGGCCAGCAGGGGGCCGACCTGAGCCCCCAGAACGCCTACATCCGCCGCCTCCAGCACCTGCTGGCCCAGCGCTACAACCTGACCTCCCGCAGCCTGGGCCAGGAGCCCCAGCGACGCGTGCGCATTCTGCCTGCCGGCGCCGGCGGGGCCGAATAGCCCATGGCCCCACAGTTAGAGATCGTCAG
>Ga0315286_10008673_pt1 | contig 10014 bp, 3 predicted proteins | sample YL17G10_0_MG_FD_205038 | JGI IMG/M metagenome (GOLD analysis project Ga0315286, IMG submission 205038) | Sediment microbial communities from Yellowstone Lake, YNP, Wyoming, USA - YL17G10_0 | ecosystem: Environmental > Aquatic > Freshwater > Lake > Sediment | place: USA: Wyoming | collected...
TCAGGCAAGCTTGCCGAAAGGACACAAACAACGAAAGCTTCAGAACGCGATGCCGACACCAAGACCGTGCGCATTTTTATCTTCGCAGGCCAGTCAAACATGGTTGGCTCTGACTCGAAGGCGAAGGACGTCAAACGCTTCCCACCTTTTGTCGGCTTGGACATGCCTCAAGACAAGGTCTTGTTCTCTTACAATATCGGACGTGAAGCGAAGCTGACCTCCAAGGGTTGGGTCGCTTTGCAGCCTGTGGACGACGTCGTCGGGCCGGAACTCAGCTTTGCCCGACGCGTTTCGCAAGATATCAAGGCCCGTGTGGTCAAAATACTCCGCCGAAGCGCAAGTCCTGTGCCCAACTGGCACTGAATCCAACTGGCAGGTGCCCATCTGGGCTGATTGACAACCCTCGGAGATCCTCGATCCTATCGCACTGCCCGACGCCGACATCGGTTCATGGGGCCACCGATGACCTGATGATGGGAAAACCTCGGAAAGCCTCAGCGTCGGGCGCTGGCGGCCTGCTGTCAACCAGCGGAAACAAGCCTCCGACGCACGTCCGCAACTTCAACGCTGGCGGACAGTTCCGGTTCGGCGGAGTATGTTGACTATACGGGATTGGCTGCCGTGCCCTGTGAACGGTGCAATGCCATGCATTGACCGGCCTGGAGCACGCGATGAGAACTCCGGGTCCGCAAGGACCCACATCGCAGCCGGGCTGCGACAACGCCCCCAGTCACAGCACCGTTGCCCAAACCAGCCACCGCCGACCGCACCTACAACACCGGCTCTGTCGAGAACAACTGGCTCAAGATGCCCTCGGGATCAGCCTTCTTCGCCTGCTGCTGGACTATCACATCTGCCGAAACTGCTGGCTCAGGCTTCGATGCCGCCAATGGCCCGGTCTGACCGATGAACGCGCTGTCAATCAGGAAGTAGTCATCGGCGTTGATGATGTCGTCGTAGTTGAAGTCCCCGTTGTACCAACCTTTGGCTTGGGTGATGTAGCCGGAGTCGATCTGGAAGTAGTCGTCGGCGTTGATGAGGCCGTCGAGGTTCGCATCGCCGTCCCAGGTGTACTTAACGACAACCTCCCCCTGATTGTTGGCCACCGCCGCCAGACCCGTCATCGGCCTGCTTCTCGCCGTACTGCTGGTGATCCCAGGTTTCGTCCAAGCCCCTCCGCTCCGCCCGGACCGGATCAGCGCGGCCACGGCATCGACGGATGTATTGCCCACGAGCAGGGTATTGTCGCCCACATCCAAGGTCCCATCGCCGTTGATGATCAGATTCAGGACACGGACCACCGCATGCGCCCCCGCGGCCACCTCCACGCGCGCCTGGTCATCGATTCTCAGGAGTTCCAGGTTGCGGCTGGCGGGGATGCTCACCAGCATCTTGCCCGCCGCCACGATGGAATTGGCCGGGTCCACCGCCTCATAGGCGCCCATGTCAACCGAGCCGCCCAGGATGCGGGGGTTCCCGGCCAGGTCGCTCTTGACTGAGCCGGGGACGGCGGCATTGTTGCCCGTATTGATGCACGGTGACGAGGATTGGAGGCACAGGTCGCCGTAGTCATCGTCGGCGGTGGCCCAGTTCCCGTCAGGGCCCGCGGAAGGTTTACGCAGGAATCGTGGATCGAGGTTGATGTTGCCCTGACCCGTAAATCCACCATAAATGTCGCTAAAGGCGATGCTGATGGTGGGGGTTGCCGCGTCCTGTCCCACCTCCCGCCCCCCGGGAGCGGTGTCATTCCAGAGGATGCAATTGATCAGCACGGGGGAGGATGCCGCCGCATAGACCCCACCGCCGGAGCCTCCGGCCGAATTAGCCACGAACGTGCAGTTGGTGATCGTTGTGGTCGATTCGTCGGCGCTGTAGATCGCACCGCCGTTGGCCGAAGCTGTCGAGGCGGAATTCCCGACGAAGGCACAGTTGATCAGCGTCGATGAGGAATGGGAATCATATATAGCGCCGCCGCCCGCCGCGCTCTCACCTGCGACAGAGTTGGCTTGGAATAAACAGTTCATGAACGTCGGCGAAGAAGTGTAGCTGTAGACCGCTCCGCCCACACTGGTTGCAGCATTCCCGGTAAACGTGCAGTTGGTGAGCGAAGGCGAAGATATCTCATTGTAGACTGCTCCGCCATAAGACCCGGAGTTGGCGATGAACGTGCACTCGGTCAAGACCGGCGACGAGGAGAAGTTGTAGATCCCACCGCTGCTGCTGCTGCCGTTGGCCACGTTTCTGGCAAAAGTGCAGTTGCGCAACGTCGGGGAAGACGAGAGATTTTGCATTCCAGCTCCACCATAGTTGGCCTGATTATCGGCGATGGTGCAGTCCTCGATCAGAGGCGAGGAACTGGAGCAAAAGATTCCGCTGCCGTATATAGAAACGTTGCCGCTGACGGTGCAGTTGACCAGTGTGGGTGAAGAGTTGCTGAGGATGTAAATTCCGCCGCCGTAGACGTTTTCGTCGGATCCATTTGCGCAGCCTCCCGTGATCGTAAACCCATCGAGCACGGCCGTCGCATCGTTCTCGGAACTAAGGACGACGTGATAGCTGTTGTCGGACGTGCTGCTGGTGGCAATAGCGCCGGAGAGGATTGTGGGGTAGGCGAGCACGTCCCGCGCGTCGGCGTCGCTGAACGCGGTCCCTGCATAGCCACCACGGATCGCCACGCCGTTCTTGAGCCGGAAGAAGGCCGATCGATCCGTTGCCGCGGGCTTGTAGGTGCCGCCAGCCACGCGAATTTCCTGGCCTGCGCCTGATATCGCGGCGGTGATCGCACTGACAAGGCTGGTGTACGCATCGGCCCAACTCAGGCCGGTGTTGGCGCCGTGGACGTTGGCATCCACATACAGGATCTGCGGCACGACCCGCAGTGTGGTACTGCACGTGATCGTCGCCGATGACGCATCGGTCACGCGCAATTGAATCGTAATCGAGGAACCCACTGCCACACCGGCCGTGGAGAAGACCGGATTCGCGCCGCTGGCGTCGTCAAAGGCATCGTCGCCGGTCCATTCCCACTCAAATCGAAGCGCGCCGGCGACATTGCTGGCGCCATGGCCACTGAATGTGATGCCCCGGCCCGATGCCACGGCATACGGACCGCCCGCGCTGGCGGCCAATGCCGGAACCGCTTCGTACGCGCCCATGTCCACGATGGGGAGGACGGTGCCAGCGCCGGTGTCGGGCGTGGTGGGGATGTCCTGGAAACGCGGCTGCCCCGCCAAGTCCACCGTCAGGCCCGATGGCACAGCGGCATTGTTCCCGGCATCGGCGACAGGAGAGGCGGCCGATAATCGCAAGTCGCCGTAGTCATCGTCGGCGGTGCCCCAGCGGCCATCCGCGCCCGGCGACGGGTTCCGGAAGAACACCGGGTCAAGAGCAAGGTTGCCTACCCCTGCCCAACCACGCTGAATGTCGCTGTAGGCGACGCTGCATGTGCCCGAGTAGCTCCCGATTTCCGATGCGATCGGCGATGTGTCGCCCCAGAGGATGCAGTTGATCAGCTTCGGCCCGTAGTTGCCATAGTTGTACATGGCGCCACCAGATGAGGAGGCGGAGTTCCCCGTGAAGGTGCAGCCGTTCAGATTCGGCGAGGAAGTGTCGTTGTAGATGGCACCTCCCTGATATGAGCTGTTGCCGACGAAGATGCAAGCGTTCAGTGTCGGCGAGGACATCCGGTTGCAGATGGCGCCACCCTGCCCCGAATTCCCGTAGAACCTGCAGCCGGTGAACGTTGGCCAAGCGTTGTCGTTGTACACCGCCCCGCCGGCCGAAGCTGAGTTGGCGATGAACGTGCAGTTGTTCAAGACCGGCTGTTCCTGATGATAGTAAATCGCGCCGCCGTAGCGGGAGGTGTTGCCCGTGAAGGTGCAGTTGTTCAGGGTCGGCGCGGAATCGATGTAGTTGTAGATGGCACCGCCGGCGTACGGCGCGGTATTGCCGATGAAAGCGCAGTTGTTGAGCGTGGGTGATGAGAAGGTGTTGTAGATCGCTCCGCCGTCGTGGCCGGCGGCGTTGCCGGTGAAGATGCAGTTGTTGATCGTGGGCGAGGCGTGATCGTTGTACAGACCCGCGCCAGAAGCATTTCCCTGCGGCCCGGTGTTTCCGCCGGTGATTGTGAAACCGTCGAGGATCGCGGTGGAGTCTACTTGCGTGGCCGTAATCACATTGGCGCTATGATAGCCCGCCAGAATGGACGGGTAGGCCGCCGGATCGCGTGCATCCGCATTGGCGGCACCCAGGCCGGCGTAGCCGCCGTATATGGCCAAGCCGCTCCTGAGATGGAACGCGGCTGGATTGCCTGGAGAGCCGACGGGCTCATATGTTCCCTGTGCGACATGGATCACCTGCCCCGGCAGGATCCACTTCATCGCAATCGGCAGGCTGGTCATCGCGTCGTTCCAACTGGTCCCGTCATTGGCGCCGGTGGCGCGGGGGTCAACGCACAGCGCCTCGGGCACCACTCGCAGGGTCGTGGCATCAACGACACTTTGCCCGGCCGCATCCGTCAACCGCAGCGCGATCGTGATGGTGGAAGGCGCCGGCACGTTTGTAGTCGGGAAGACGGGGCTAGAACCCGTGGCATCGTCGAATAGTCCGTCGTTGTCCCAGTCCCAGGCGTATTGCAGATCCCCCGGCTGGGCACTGGCCCCGAACCCGGTAAGCGGGACGTCATGCCCGTGGATCAATACGTAAGGCCCGCCTGCCCTCGTCACCAGACCAGGAGCAGCTTCATAGGCACCCATATCGACGATCGGGGCGGTGCCCAGGCCGGTGTCGAACGCAGTAGGAATATCCTGAAAGCGGCTGTTGCCGGCCAGGTCGGTGGTGATTGCGGCAGGGACGGCTCCGTTGTTTCCCGAGTCGGCCACGGGTGAGCAGGCCAAAATGCGCACATCGCCATAGTCGTCGTCGGCGGTGCCCCATTTACCATCGGCGCCGGGGCTGGGGTTACGCACAAGACACGGATCGAGATTGATGTTGCTGGTGCTCCCGTTTTCGGTCCAGCCGCCTTGAATGTCGCTGTAGGAGATCGAGGCTCCCCCGACGATCGGCGAAGGAATGTCCGCGGGAAGGGCCTCGCCCCAGACGATGCAATTGATCAGTGTCGGAGAGCCCGAATACTGCTCAAACCGATACAGCGCGCTGCCGGAAAGGGCCGTATTCATCGCCAGGGTGCAATTGACCAGAGTGGGCGAAGCTTGCTGATTGGCCATCGCGCCACCATAGCTGGCCGCTGTGTTGGCGACGAATGCGCAGTTGGTCAGCTTCTGGGTGGTGTAGTTGTTGTACATTGCGCCGCCCGAGGCGGCGCTGGAATTGGCTGTGAACGTGCAATTGGCCAGGGTTCCGCCGCCGCTGTAACTGTATATCGCGCCTCCGGACGATGTGCTGGAGTTGGCCGTGAAAGTGCAGTTGGCCAAAACCGGGGACGACGAGTTATTGGAGATGGCCCCGCCGCCGCCCGCCGTGTTGGAGTCGAACAGGCAATCGGTCAGGGTTGGCGACGCATCTTCGTTGTAGATCGCGCCGCCATTGTTGGCGCGGTTACCGATGAAGCGGCAATCGACTAGAGCGGGCGCGGAGCGGCGACCATTGTAGACGGCGCCGCCATTGGAAGCGGTGCTGCCTACATTGGACGCGGTGTTTCCCGTGAACAGGCAGTTCACCAGCGTGGGGGAGGATTCATAATTGAACATCCCGGCGCCCGACGCGCTGGAATTACCTCCTGTGATGGTGAAACCGTCCAGAATGGTAGAGGGTCCGGCCGCGATGCCGGTAATCACGTGAGTACTGTTGTCTTTCGCGTCGCCGACGATGCCAATGTCGCCTGAGAGAACGCTCGGATAGGCCGCCGGATCCCGAGCCTCCGGGTTGGCCGCCGTTGAACCGGCGTATCCGCCATAGATCTCCACGCCGTCAATCAGAGCAAACGTAGCAGAGCGATCCGCCCTGGTCGTTGGCTTATAGGTGCCCCGCGCCACACGAATCTGCTGGCCGCCCCAGGCTTGTCCAAGTGCCGCGGCCAGGCTCGGCATGGCATCGATCCAACTATCCCCATTGGCCGCCCCGGTGGCGCTGGCGTCTACGTAGATGATCTCCGGGATGACCGTCAGAGTTGTGGTACCGAAAACGCTCTGCGCCGCCGCATCTGTGACGCGCAGCCGAATCGTTATCGTCGAATGCGCGGACAGATTTGCCACGGAGAAGAGGGGATTCGGACCCTCGGCATCATCGAACAAGCCATCGCCATTGAAATCCCACGCGTATTGCAGAGACCCCGCCACTGCACTGGCGCCGTGCCCTGTCAACGTCATGCTGCGGCCGGCGATGACCGCATAGGGCCCGCCGGCATCGGCGGACAGCGAGGGAATCGCCTCGCATGCCCCGATATCGACGATCGGACTTGTGCCCACGCCGGTATCCGGCGTCGTGGGAACATCCTGGAATCGAGCATTGCCGACCAGGTCGGTGGTGACCCCAGCAGGGATCGCCGCATTGCTGCCGCCGTCCACCACAGGCGAGCAGGCCTGTAGCCGCAAGTCGCCGTAATCGTCATCGGTACTGCCCCACTTGCCATCAGGGCCAGGATCGGGATTGCGCACAAACAGCGGGTCGCTATCGATATTCCCGGTGCCGGCCAAGCCGCCTAGGATGTCGCAGTACGTGATCGTCGGTGCCGAGACGCCCTCCAAGTTGAGCTGCGATCCCATTTGCGCAATGTTGCCCCAGAGCACGCAGTTGGTCAGCGTAAACCTGTAGATGCCGGTAGCACCGCCGCCGCCGAGCGACCGGTTGTCAGTCAACGTGCAGTTGGCCAGACTCACGGGGCCCTGAACACCGCCGCCACTCACCGAGGACATATTCCCGACGAAGGTGCAATTGGTTGCGATCGGTCCACCGATGGAAGCGGAGTACCAGGCGCCGCCGCTGACCAATGCAGAGTTGCCTGAGAAGATGCAGTTGGCCATGAACCGCAGGGAGGACAAGTCGTAGGAACTGGCGTATAGTGCGCCACCGCTACCGTTGGCGGCCGAGTTGCGGATGAATGTGCAGCCTGTCAGCGTTGGAGAGGATGAACTGTTGTATATTGCGCCGCCGTCTTTGGAGGACGTGTTGCCACTGAAGACGCAGCCGATCATCGTCGGCGTGGCCGATGCGATGAAGACGGCGCCGCCGGCGCCGGCACCGCCGGTGTTTGCGGAGAATGAGCAGTTGGTGAGGGTTGGCGAGGACGAGTAGATGTACATGGCTCCGCCGGAGCCGGCGGTGTTGGCCGAGAATGAGCAGCCGCTCAGCTTTGGAGAAGCGCGGTTGGTGTACACACCTCCGCCTTCATTCTGGCCGGAGTTGACGGTGAAAGTGCAGTCGTTCAGGATTGGCGCGGAATAATCTGCGTACATCCCGCCACCATAGCGCGCGGAGTTGCCGCTGAAGGTGCAATTGGCGAGCGTCGGAGCAGGCGAAGAATAGGTGTAGATTCCGCCGCCGTAGTCGCCAGCCTGGTTCCCCGCGAAGACGCAGTTGGTCAGCGTGGGTGAGGAACGAGAGTTGTAGATCCCGCCGCCCCGCACGGCCGCATTGCCACTGAAAGTGCAATTGGCCACCGTCGGTGAGGAACTGATGATGTACATTGCCGCGCCGCTCGATGCGGCATTTGCCCCCGTGATGGTGAAACCGTCCAGAATGGCAGTGGAGTCGTTGTTGCTGCTGAGAACGACGGTGTAACTGTTGTCCGTGTTGCTGCCGGCAACGCCAATATCGCCAGAAAACAAACTGGGGAAGAGTTGAATGCTTCTGGCATCTGGGTCGGCCGCCCCGTAACCTGCGTAGCCGCCGAGGATCGTCACACCGTTCTTGAGTTGGAACACGGCGCTGCGATCCGTCGTCGCCGTAGGCTTGTACGTTCCGTCGGCTACGTGAATCGCCTGGCCGGAGATCGACATCGCCAGTGCCGCCGCGAGACTCCTGTAGGCCGTGGCCCAACCGGCACCGTCTTCCGGGCCAACGGCGTTGGCATCGACGCACATCACCTGGCTCCACGTCGCTTCGTATGCACCCATGTCGACAATCGGCGAGGTGCCCGAGCCCGTGTTGGGCTTTGACGGTATGTCTTTGAACCGGCCGTTTCCGGCCAGGTCGGTGGCGACGCCAGAAGAGACATCGGAGTTCCTGGCGGCGTCGATCGCGGGAGAGTTCAGCCTCAGCCGCAGGTCACCGTAGTCACTGCCGCTGGGATTGCGGACAAAGAGCGGATCACTGCTGATGTTGCCCGTCCCCGTGAAGCTCCCTGTAACCAGACTGTAACTAACGATCGCAGTGCCTCCCGATTGTGTGATGGCTTTCCCAGAAGGGATCCATACTATGCAGTTGCGGATGGCGGGCGACGAAGCGGAGTTGATGATCGCAGTGCCGCTGCTCTCGGCCAAGGTGCAGTTAACGAGGGTCGGCGCCGACGCGGCAATGTTATACAGCCCGGATCCAGAGGCGACGGCATTGCCGCTGAAAACGCAATTGGTCAATGCCGGCGCCGCCGCCGTGTTGTACATTCCGCTGCCGTTGCTGCCCGAATTGCCGTTGAACGTGCAATTGCGCACGGTCGGGTTGCCTGCGGAGTTGTACATCCCGCCGCCAACGTTATTCACGGTGCCCGTCCCGTTGGCATTCCCGCCGGTGACGGTGAACCCGTCCAGAATGGCCGTGTTGTCGGAGCCGCTGCCGGTCACCACGTGATAGCTGTTGTCGGTGTTCCTGCCGATCGTGCCAATGTCGCCCGACAAGATTGTCGGATATTGCAATGGACTGCGAAAGTCCGGATCTCCAGAATTTGCCGATCCACCGTACCCGCCGCTTACCTCCACCCCGTTCTTAAGCACAAACGAGACTGTCCGATCGGCCTTGCTGGTGGGTCGGTAGGTTCCTTTGGCCACGAGAATGCGGTCGCCCGAGGCTGCGGCCAAAAGCACGGGTTGAAGGTCCAGAGAAGCGCTGGCCCAGGACGTGCCATCATGTACCGCCCCCGTCGCACCCGCATCTACGTAGATGGTGGATAGCAGCCTGCGTGGCTCGAGTACGTCCACGCTCGCCGCAATCAATGCACGCCGTCCGCGTCGCCTCGCCATAGCGTCCTCCTCGCCAGCCCCAGGCAGTGAAACCACTACTCACCCAATATAGCCGAGCCAAAACCCGAGCCGCGGCTCCATCGCCTCGATATGGAACCTTGTCCCCGGCACTGCCTTCTGGCTTGCCTTTTCCAGGATCCTCCGAACGCGCCGCCCGTTCACCCTCGCGATAGCCCGATGCAAGGCGCCCATGACGCTCGCCTCGCCCGACTCGCAGGCGGTTCGACATATCGAATTCTGATCCCAATGCCCAGCGCGAGCGCTTGTGGCCGCTCCGAAACTCATTTCAGAATACAACTATAGCCCACGTTATTGCCGCCGCAAACAAAAACCCGTTACCAACCGTGCTTTATGACAACAGTGGGCAAGCCGTTTTCAGCCGCCTTTAGGACCAAATCAGTAGTGATTCCCGCCCCACCCCAGCTACGAACAAATGTAACCCGCCAGAGCAAAAAGGCAACACAAATCGAGTCGGGAGATGTCAGATGTCAGGGCAATCGCATTTAAGCTAACAATGCCTGCAATAAGAACTCACGGCTCCAGCCACACGCCTGTTGCTTGGTGCGAAGGCCGACCTTCAGTGTTTTGCCGTTGGGTTTCTTAATCTCCCAGCGTTTGAGTTTGTTCAGCGCGATTCGCCGCAGCCGGCTGAAGTTCTCCGCCCCTTGGCCCATCCGCAGTCGGCACTGATCCTCGTTCATTGCCACGTCCAGGCACCAATGCAGCCCGTTCTCGATCCCGTATAGTCAAGAAACTCCGCCGAAGCGCAAGTCCTGTCCCCAACTGCCACTGAATCTAACTGACAAGTGCCCATCTGGGCCGATTGACAAGCTTCGGGAATGCTCGATCCTATTCCCGCACCGTTAGCCGGTCAGCGGCGTCC
>Ga0315286_10008674_pt1 | contig 10014 bp, 9 predicted proteins | sample YL17G10_0_MG_FD_205038 | JGI IMG/M metagenome (GOLD analysis project Ga0315286, IMG submission 205038) | Sediment microbial communities from Yellowstone Lake, YNP, Wyoming, USA - YL17G10_0 | ecosystem: Environmental > Aquatic > Freshwater > Lake > Sediment | place: USA: Wyoming | collected...
GTGGGGGCGGTGGCAGTCGACGCACTTGGCGGCGGCGTGGTGGGAGGATTTGGTCCAGGAGTCGTACTGGTCATTCATGATGTGGCAGTTGGCGCAGGCTTTGGGGTCGGAGGAGAAGTAGGAGAGGCCTTCGGCGTAGTTGAAGGTGAAGAGGCCGACGCCGAGGAGGAGGCCGAGGAGGACGGCGAGGGTGAGGGCGCGTTTGCGGAGGGGGAGGGGCATGTGTTTTGGATTGTACAGGACGGATGACGCGCAGGAAGGGGGCTTTTTCCCGAAAGCGGGGCAAACTGGTTGAGAAAGGGGACTGATGGAGGCGGGTCAGAACTCGCGGCGTTGTCTGGCGGGGGGGATGTGGAGGATTTTGCGGTACTCGGCGACGGTTCGGCGGGCGATGTCGATGCCCTTTTGCTTGGCTCAAACGGCAAGCTGAGCCGGAATCGGCTGGTACGAGGGGGTTGAGAAGGGCTGAAAGCCTTGCGGCCAACGTGCCGTGAGGCTGCAAAGCAAACGCAACTGGACAGGTGCCGGGGGTGGATTGACGCGCTCGACGGCCAATTGGATATGCGCCCTGCTGTTAATTCCAAAGGCATCGGGCAGGAGATAGCGTGGGCAATACCCGACGATACACGAGTCCTCGGTGCGCACCGTCAGAGCGTTTGGGTCGTGCAGATTCTGGGAATCGGGTGCGAGGAACAACGGGTCGCCGACGTGTAGCTGTGCGACGCGCTCACTGCGCTCCTTTGGAAGATGCCGCAAGCCATGGACGAAGAAGTGAATGTGGTACTTGCCTTCGTTGTCCGGCTCAGGACGCGGATATACCTCGAGCGTGTCCGTTGTCCTTCGTCCGCCACTTCGCGCCAGCAGCATGATGGGGTCATCTTCGTTCTGCGGCATATTCAGCCACTGGGCAAATTCGGAATACTCGGGGCGGGACGGAGATAAGACGCGATTGGAGAACAGCGGAAAGAGCGAGTCGGACTCGTAGACTACCGCGAAATCCGGAAAGGAAGGCAGGGGGCAGAATCCGCACTCCCGCTGTGCCTCACGAGCACCTTCGGTGTATGAGAAACCGTACCGCGATCCGTCGGCCGTAAGCTGGCCGATCGGAAACCACCGACGACTGTCTGTATCCTGCCAAGCGATAAATAGCGTCTTCACAATATGCTCCCTCGCAGGCCAAGGAGCCTGCGTTGGTTTACTTCCAGCAGAGCGCGGGCGAATTCGATGGCGGGCAGCGAAATGATGTCTGCGGGCACCCGTCTCAGTATGGCTTCTGTTTGATCCGTCGTCACGGTTGCCAGACGTCTCAACCATTCGCGCGCCGCTTCAGGCTGCTGTCGGGCGGCCGCATGAAACGCATCAATCGTCCTCATCGGCTTAGTGTCGCCTTCCGAAGCATGCCCCAGTTCCCGTGGTGGCGATCCGTGTTCCCAATCCACGCGTCCAGCAGCAGATACCCGCAGAACACCCCGGCGGGAGATGCGATTTCGGGGATACCGATCCAGCCAGGCGGACCTCCGTCCGCAGTACGCATAAATCGTGGCGCGCTGTCCCTTCCACTCCGCCAGTTCGTAATGCGCGTGTGGAAGGTGCAGCAGCTCACATAATTCAGCGGCCGTCTTCTCGGCCCAGTCTTCGCCAGTTTCTGGTCGTGGCTCCTTATACAGGCAGCGACCCAATTGCGGGTCGTCATACCAGAAATTCACCCTGCTGCCCGTGGGTTCTTTGGCAATGGGCGCGTCGTATGGAACTCTGATGATGGGATACTCTTGGGCCAAACGCCAACAGAATGCTCTCTCTTCATCCCCATTGCAACCCTCTAGAACTCGCGGCGTTGTCTGGCGGGGGGGATGTTGAGGATTTTGCGGTACTTGGCGACGGTTCGGCGGGCGATGTCGATGCCCTGGGCCTTGAGCTTCTCGACAATCTCGTCGTCGTTGATGGGGTTGAGCTTGTCCTCGTTGGCAACGATGACCCGCAGTTTCTCCTTGACGGCGTCCCAGGACATGTCCTGGCCTTCGGCGCTGGTGGTGCCGCCGGAGAAGAATCGGCGGAGGGGGAAGATGCCGCGGGGGGTCTGAACCCACTTTTCGGAGACGGCGCGGGAGACGGTGGCGACGTGGATGCCGAGCTGGTCGGCGACCTGAATCATGGGAAGGGGCTTGAGGAATTCGGTGCCCTTGTCGAAGAAGTCCTCCTGGGCCTCGACGACGGCCTTGATGACGCGGAGGATGGTGCTGTTGCGTTGCTGGATGGATTCGATGAGCCAGCGGGCGTTGCGGACGTTGTTGGCGAGGAACTCGCGGGTGGTTTTGTCGCAGGTGCGTTCCTTGAGCATCTTGCGGTAGAGTGAGCTGATAAACAGGTTCGGGCCGCGGTCATTGGTCATGCGGACTTCGTACCTGCCGGTTTCCTCGTCGAAGTAGATGGTGGCGTCGGGGCTGATAGGCTGGGCGTCGACGCCGCCGACGAGGCGGCCGGGGTGGGGGTGGAGGCGGGCGAGGTTCCTGACGGCTTTCTGGATGTCGGGTATATCGCGGCCGAGCTTTCGGCTGATCTGGGGGTAGCGGTTCATCTCCAGGTCCTTGAGGTGGTTCTGGACGAGTTTGCGTTCGAGGTCGAAGTCGTGGCCCTCGGCGAATTCGGGGTCGTCCTTGATGGCGTCGAGCTGGAGGAAGAGGCATTCGCCCAGGTCGCGGGCGCCGACGCCGGCGGGATCGAGGGTCTGGACGAGCTTGAGGGCGGCGTTGAGGTCATCGAGGGAGAGGGGGACCTTGGAATCGGCCTGGACGACCTGGAGGTCGGTGCGGAGGTAGCCTTCGGCGTCGATGTAGTTGATGATGGCCTGGCCGGCGGTGTGGACGGCGGGGGGGCATTCGACGAAGGTCCATTGCCGGAGGAGGCAGTCGGAGAGGGGCTCGGCGCGAGCGGCGGTGTTGTTCATGGCGTCGAGCTTTTTGTCTCGCTGGCCGGCGTAGGAAGAGGGGCGGAAGGAGGATGGGCCGTTGGTGGCGAATTCTTCGTTTTCGAGGTAGTCTCCGAGTCTGGCGAGGCGGTCGAAGTCGGCGGCCTGGTTGGAGTCCTCCCTGACGACCATGGGGCGCTCGGATTCGGAGCGGTCCTCGTGGCGTTCGGGTGGGGCGGGCTCGATGTGGATAGTGCCGGCGTCGTCGGCGTCGGTTTGGGAGAGTTCGAGGACGGGGTTGCTCTGGAGTTCCTGCTCGACGCGTTCTTCGAGGGCCATAAGGGGCAGTTGGAGGATCTCCATGGACTGGATCATGCGGGGCGTGAGGAGCTGCCGCATTTCAGTCCGGAGATACTGTGTTAACTGCATCGCCATAGGATATTTATCGGCGTTAGCGGACGAGGCATGTATTTTGCTAGCGCCATGATAGAATATATACGCATACATCGGGGGGCAGGGCAAGTGGAAATCAGGGTGCAATTGGGAGGGGGAGCAGACGCTGCGACGGGGCAACGGGTAGGCGTGAGCTACAGCACCGCGCAAATATATTGATTATCGGACGGTCGCTGCTTGCGAGATGGCGCTTCCCAGGGCACATTGGACATAGGCGGACGAACGGGCAGGAGAAGCGGGGATAGTGGGACCCCTGTTGTGGGCCTGTTGCCGAGCCAGGCAGTCGTCTCGCATTGCAGTACTGATGCAGAGCCGATGTGGTACGAGGTAACATTCACGGGTGCTGACGTCTGGCCGTACTGGGGGGGGCAATACAACGGAGGCGCGGGGCCGATCAGGCGGGGCGGCGTAGCAAATGGCTTGGCGCGGTCTACAATGCGGCGGATGGCGGCGATGGTGGAGATTTCGGACGTGGACTTCGCCTACGGGCAGCAGTTGGTGCTCAAGCAGATCAAGCTGGCGGTGGAGGAGGGAAGCGCGCTGGGGGTGCTGGGGCCGAACGGCGGGGGGAAGACCACGCTGCTGCGGCTGCTCCTGGGCGTGTGCGTACCGACGCGCGGGACGATCCGCATCGGGGGGTTGAGGCCGGGGGAGGCGATTGCGCGGGGGGACATGATCGGGTACCTGCCGCAGGGGTATGCGTTGGCGCGGGGTTTCCCGATCAGCGTAAGGCAGGTGGTGAGACTGGGCCTGGCGGGGAAGACGGGAATGCTGCGGGGGTACCAGGCGGAGGATCTCGAGTTTGTTGAGTGGCTGCTGGAGCAGGCCGGGTTGAGGGAGCTGGCGGGACGGCCGATCGGGTCGATTTCGGGGGGGCAACAGCAGCGGGCGTTGATGGCGCGGGCGCTGGCGGGGCGGCCGAAGCTGCTGCTGCTGGATGAGCCGATGACGGGGATCGACGCGGCGGGGCGGCAGCGGTTCATCAGTTTTATGTTGGAGTTGAAACGGAAGCTTAACCTGACGATGGTGCTGGTGGCGCATGATCTGCAGGCGGTGACGGCGCTGAGCGACAGGATTGCGTGCCTGAACGTGACGCTGCATTACCACGACGTGCCGCAGTTGTTGCCGGCGGAAATGGCTCACCGGTTCTTCGCGTGCGATCTGGATGCGATGGGGATCCACCCTCAGGGATCGGGAGACGGAAAGTAGCAATGGCTGGAACGGTTCTGAGTATGACGGCGTTTGGAAGCGCGCTGACGACGGCGGCGGCGGTGGGGGTGGCGTGCGCCGTGTTGAGTGTGTTTGTGGTGCTGCGGCGATGGGCATTCATCGGAGAAGGCATCGCACATGCCGGTTTCGGGGGGGCGGGAACGGCGTGGATGCTGTCGCTGGTGCTGCCGTCGAGCGTCTGGATATCGTCGCAGGGGGGGATCTACGCGATCGCGGTGGCCTTCTGCATGTGCATGGCGGTGGGGATTGGATATGTCACGCGGCGGGAAGAACTGCGGACGGACACGGCGATCGGGATCTTCCTGGTGGGTTCGCTGGCGTGGGGCTTCATCGCGTACGGGGTGTACACGCATGTACATATGGGGCAAAGCCCGCCGGGGTGGAATGACTATGTGCTGGGGTACATGGGGCGGATTTCGGGCGTACATGCGGCGGGGGCAGCGGTGCTGTGCGCGGTGGTGATTCTGCTCACCGTGGTTCTGTGGAAGGAGATTGTCTTCTACTGTTTCGATCCGGTTCTGGCGGGGCTATCAGGAGTGCGCGTGGGATTCGTACACTACCTGCTGCTGGTGATGGTGGCGTTGACGATCGTGACGGGGATGCAGTTGATGGGGAGCCTTCTGGTGACGGCGTTGCTGGTGTTGCCGGGGGCGACGGCGTTGCTGCTGAGCCCGCGGATTGGGGTGGTGCTGGCGTTATCAGCAGCGATAGGGCTTGTGGCGGGAGTGGGGGGTACGGCGGTGAGCGCGCAATGGCGTTTCATCCCGCTTGGGCCGGGAATCGTAATGCTGCTGGTAGGTCAGTTTGGCGCGGCGTATCTGTGGAGGCGCTTTGCAGGGGAGATGAGCGCGGGAGCGGTCAATGGATAGCGGAGGCCTCCCGTTCGAAGTGGTTATCGCGGTAGGGGTGGCGGCCACGGAGGAGGGCGAGGAGGCTGGCGAAGAGGTAGGCGGGGATGAAGAGAGGGCCCCAGCGTTCGCACTGGGCGACGTGGACCCGCTCATGGCGACGGGTGATTTGCAGGGTCTGGGCGTTGCAGCCAAGGACGACATGGCCAAGGGTCATTGCAGCAGCACCGCCGCGAAGAAGGGTGCAGTGTGTGAGGAACAGGCGGACGGCGCCGCCATGGATTTCGAGGACGCCGTTGACGATCCGGGCGCGGCCGCCAGTAAGCCAAGCTACAGGAAGGAAGGCCACGCCGACGAGAGTGGTCGGCAACGCCCAGAGGTAAAGGATTGGGCGAGGGGGCGACATGGTAGAAGGCACTATGTAGCGAAGTGCTGGCGGTGGTGCAAGGATGGGGCTTTTCAACAGATGCAGTGTGCTGGCGGTGGACAAGATGCTCCATGGTGTTGCAGGCGTGGCGATAGGTAGCTCTGTGGGTAACAAGGCAGCCAAGAACGGGCGACGAGGTGGTGCGGGCAAGCCAATGTGCGCATCGCATACATCATGGGTTGTAACAGGTTGTCCACATCTGTATTATGCGATATTGATCTGTAACTTTAATTTTAAGAGTCAGTTGTAGACGGGATGCTAAACTTTTCCACAATACAACAGGCGTTACCGTTACTACGGTTATCTTTAAGTTTTAAAAAAGCTCTAATACAGTTACACTTGCACTTAGCCGGGCAGGGGCTGAATGTGATCAGGCCTGCTCGCACTTTGGAGTCCCCGTAAGGAAAGGCCAGGCTCATGAAAGTCATCTGCAATCGAGGAGCACTGTTGGAGGCGGTTATGATGGCCGGCAGCGTGGTGGCTGCGCGAACGCCAAAACCGGCGCTACAGTGTCTCAAGCTGACGGCTGAGGGAACCGAGCTGACGGTGAGCGGAACGGACTTGGAGGTGGGAATCCGCTGCCGCGATACACAGGTAGAGATCTCGGAGGCAGGGGAGCTGCTGGTGCCTGCGGACCAACTGCGGGACATCGTGCGCGAGAGCATCGATGACACGTTGTCGATCGAGTCATCGGCGGAGATGGCCCAGATCAAAGGGCAGGATTCGGTTTTCAGGGTGTACACGCAGCCGGCGGACGCATTTCCGCCTTTGCCGCAGTTTGAGGGGGAGGCTGATCTTGAGGTGATGGGAAAGCAGTTGAAGGAGTTGATCGGGCAGACGATCTTTGCAGCAGCGCGCGAGAGCACGCGCTATGCGTTCAACGGTGTGCTTCTGAACGTGAAGGGGAAACAACTGAGCCTGGTGAGCACCGACGGGCGGCGGCTGGCGGAGGCCCGAGGGGAGCTGATCAGCAACAAGAAGGGCGATAAGGAGAGTGCGCGGGCGATCGTGCCGACGAAGTCGCTGGCGATGATCGAGCGGCTGCTGGGCGATCCGGAGGAGCAGGTCAGCCTGCAGCTGAAAGAGAACCAGATCCTGGTGCAGACGGCCGGCGCGACATTGAGCTCGGTTCTGGTGGAGGGGCAATTCCCGCCATACGAGGATGTGCTCCCGAAGGACTGTGACAAGAAGATGATAGCAGCGACGGCGGATTTTCTGAGCGCGATCCGTCGGGCATCGCTGCTGACCAACGAGGAGAGCAAGGGTGTTCGGCTGCAGTTCACAAAGAAGGGGTTGGTGGTGAGCAGCCAGGCCCCGGGGGCGGGCGAGGCGACGGTGACGTTCCCGTGCAAGTATGAGGGAGCGGATGTGGAGATCGGGTTCAACCCGGCGTTCCTGATCGACGCATTGAAGGTTGTAGCGACGGAGGAGGTGACGTTTGAGATGGTGGCGGGGAATCGGCCGGGTCTACTGCGGGGCGGGCCGGGGTTTCAATATGTGGTGATGCCGGTGAACCTGCAGTAGGTGCTATTTGCTGCTTGTTGTTGGTGTTCGGGGTGGCGCGGCGGCGGGGGTGGTGTTATGGAGCTATACTCGCGACAGCGTGAGGAGGCGGAGCTGCGGAGGCTGCAGCGGGTGAAGCGGGAGGAGAAGCGGGAGACGGCTTCGCTGGGGGCGGAGGTGTTGGCGTTCTTCAAGCAGTCGGTGGCCAAGCGGCAGACGAAGCTCGGGAAGATCGCAGAATGCTGGGGGCGGCTGGTGCCGGAGTTGCTGCTGGAGCATTGTTCACTGGAGGGGCTGAGTCGGGGGACGCTGACGGTGGTCGTGGACAGCTCAGCGCACTTGTATGATCTGAAACATTTACTGCTGGCGGGGCTGGAACAGCAGCTTTTGCTTGGGTGCAGGAGCGCGGGACTGCGGAAGATTGTTCTGAGACCTGGACGATGGTACGACGGAGACGGGCCGGGTGAGCGGCAGGTGCGGTTCGGGTGAGTGATGAGGCCGGAGCGGTGACATGGGCGGCGGCTGATCGGGTGTCTATGTGTGGTATTGCGGGCGTGGTGGCGTGGGATGATCGGTTTCGCGTGAGCCGCGAGATCCTGGGGCGGATGTCGGCGCGCATCGCGCATCGCGGGCCGGATGCGCAGGGGGCGTATCTGAATCATGAGGGCGAGGCAGGGGCGGATCGGCCGCAGGCGGGACTGGTACATCGGCGGCTGGCGATCATCGACCTGGACGCGCGGGCGAATCAGCCATTTTCGGATGGGCAGGGGCGGTGGATTGTCTTCAATGGTGAAATATACAACTATCGCGATTTGCGTAGCGAATTGACGAAGCTGCTGCCTGACTACACTTGGCGGACGAGCAGCGACACGGAGGTGCTGCTGGCGGCGTACGGGGCGTGGGGGGAGAAGTGCGTCGAGAAACTGAACGGGATGTTTGCACTTGCGGTGTGGGATGAGAACGAGGGGGCATTGTTTCTGGCGCGGGATCGGATGGGGCAGAAGCCGCTGTATTTTGCGTGGGGGGACGGGGCCCGGGCGGTGGCGTTTGCCAGCGAACTTGGGGCGATCCGCGCCGTGCCGTGGGTGGATGCCGAGGTGAGCGAGGCGCAGGTGGCGGAGTATCTGAGGTGGGGCTACCTGCCGTCGGACACGATCTACCGGAACGTTCACAAGCTGGCGGCGGGGCATTGCCAGATCATGAAGGGCAGTGAAGGGGGTTGCTGGAAGTACGCGGACGCCAACGACGCGAGGGGATTCGATGGCGAGCATGATGCGGCAACGGCGAAAGAGCTGATTGGCCAGGCGGTTCGGCGGCAGATGGTGTCGGACGTGCCTTTGGGGTGTTTCCTGTCGGGGGGAGTGGATTCGTCGATCGTGGCGTTGTGCATGAAAAGGGCGGTAGGATCAGAGGGGCGGGTGCTGACGTTCACGATCGGATTTGACGATGCGCGATACGACGAGACGGCATACGCGGCGGCGGTGGCGAAACACGTGGGGACGGAGCACCGGCAGTTCGTGGTGAGGGCCAATGCGGCGGAGGACCTGCCGAAGCTGGCGGCGGTGTACGGGGAGCCGTTCGGCGATTCATCGGCGCTGCCGACGCATTACCTGGCGCGAGAGACGCGGCAGCATGTGAAGGTAGCGCTGGCGGGGGACGGGGGAGACGAACTGTTCGGGGGATACGACCGGTACCGGGCGGTGCGGATGGCCGCGATGCTTGGGCGGCTGCCGGGGCCGGTGCGGGCGGCGCTGGCGGGGTGTGCGCGCGCGGTGCCAGGCGCGCATCCGAAGTCGGCCGGGGCTCGGTTAAGACGGCTGTTGGCGTCGCTGGGCTGGCCGGCGGCGGAGCGCTATGCGAGCTATGTGCGGTTGTTCGACGAGGAGATGGTCGGGCAGTTGCTCGGGTCGGCGCAGCCGGCGCAATGGCCCGCGCCTGTCCAGACATACGCGCAGCTCGGGGATAGTCGCGATCTGGTGGAGCGGGCGTTGGCGACGGACCGGGTGACGTATCTGCCGGAGGATCTGCACACGAAGGTGGATCGGGCGTCGATGCTGCACGCTTTGGAAGTGCGTGCGCCGTTCATGGATGTTGATCTGGTGCAGTTCGCGGCCGGGCTGAGGACGGATGAACTGCTGAGGGGCGGGGCGAAGCGGATGCTGCGGGAGGCGTTTGCGGCTGATGTGCCGGAGTTTGTGTTCAGGCGGCCGAAGATGGGGTTTGCGGTTCCGGTGGGAGAGTGGTTCCGGGGGGAACTGAAGGGGATGCTGCGCGATCATCTGTTTGCGGTGGAGTCGTTCGCGTCCCAGCATTTCAACCGCGCGATGGTGCAGCGGCTGGTGGACGAGCATGAGACGGGGCGCGTGGATCATTCACAGCGGCTGTATGCGCTGTTGATGCTGGAATTGTGGTGGCGGGGGTCGCGCGGCGGGGGGGTGATGTCGGCGTAGAGGATGGTTTCGGCGTCGCGGCCGTAGGGGGCCATGAGGATCTGATTGCCGTCGGGGCCGACGAGGAGGGAGCAGCCGATACAGTGGCGGCCTTTCCATGGGCCGGCGGTGATGGGGCCGACGTTGCTGACGCCGGCGATGAAAAGGTGGAAGTCGCGAGCGACGGGTTGATAGTTGTCGAGCCAGAGGCGGCCGTAG
>Ga0315286_10008675_pt1 | contig 10013 bp, 7 predicted proteins | sample YL17G10_0_MG_FD_205038 | JGI IMG/M metagenome (GOLD analysis project Ga0315286, IMG submission 205038) | Sediment microbial communities from Yellowstone Lake, YNP, Wyoming, USA - YL17G10_0 | ecosystem: Environmental > Aquatic > Freshwater > Lake > Sediment | place: USA: Wyoming | collected...
CGGCAAGACCGGCGTAACGCCCAGCGGGAGCAGGCCAGAACTTACGGGGACATCCAGGCAAGGGTCCAGGCCAAGATGGATGCGAACCCGGAGGAGTTCACAAGACTCCGGCCGGCGATGTTCGATCTGTCAAAGGCCAACCCACTGGCGGATATTGACCAGCTCTACGATGCGGCCAAGGCCCAGTACACGCGGGAGCGTCAGTCGCTTGTCGCGGAGATCAAGGCCGAGCTGGGGCTGACGGGAGCAGAGAGCGAGAAGCTCAAGGCGATCGTCGGTCGGGTTCGCCAGGCGCCCATCTCGGGCGGTACGGGGGTTCAGGTTAAGCCCGGAGAGACCAAGCCCGATAAGGACGGAGCTGAATTGCTGAAGGCCATCGCGAACGCTGACAAGTATTAAGCCCATAGGAGGGCTACCATGGCCAACATCAGAGACACTTTTGACGGCGCTAATTTCGAATCGGGCATAAAAAAGCTCGACGTTCGGGATTTCATCTTCAACCTCGAGCCGGACGAGGCTCCCTTCGTCACTCTCCTTTCAAAGATTCGGAAGGAAGCGACCCAGGACGTGGCCTTCAGCTGGTTCGAAGACGCCTCTATCGGCAAGTGGACCCAGATCAACAACGCCGGAGCCGCTTACGACGACTCCACGGCCACTGTTGTGGTCGATGACGCCGACATCTTCCAGATCGGAGACCTCGTCCTGTGCGTCACGGGCGGAGAAATCCTCCGCGTCACGGGCGTCGATCCAACCGGTGGGGCCGCCCAGCACATCGACATCTCCCGCGCCTTCGGCACAACGATTGCCGCGGCCGGAGGCCTCGCCAATAACCAGTACCTCGTCCGCCTTGGGCAGTCAATGTCCGAGGGCTACACGGTTGGCGATCAGCTCATTACGACCAAGACGAAGGTAGACAACTACGTTCAGATTTTCTCCCGGCCCGTTCAGCTCACGGAGACGGCCAATGCCGTCGCCACCTACGGTGGGAACCGCCGGAACTACGAGCGCAAGAAAGTCGGAGTTGACATCAAGCGCGACATCGAAGCGGCCTTCCTCTTCGGCGAACCCTTCTACACGGCCACCGGCCCGAAGTACGCCACGGGCGGTATCAAGCACTTCATGTCCTCCGTCTCGCCCTCGCTCAACGCGGCCGGCGTCCTTCACCAGGACGACTTCGACAGCTGGCTTGCCGACGCCTTCGCCTACGGCTCCAGCGAAAAGTTCCTGTTCGCCTCCCCGCTCATTCTCGCGCAGATGAACGCGTGGACCTACTCCTACGTTCGCACCGATCCCGGCGCGAGGACGGACTGGGGCATTAAGTACACCACGTACGTCTGCCCGTTCGGAAACGTCAACATGGTTCTGAACAAGAACTTCCTCGGTCCCATGGCCGGCCAGGCCTTCCTGCTCGACATGAAGGAGTTCGTGTACCGCTACCTTAACGGGCTCGACCTCAAACTCGCTACCGATCTTCAGCCCAAGAACGCTCACTACCTCCTCGACGAATACTCTGGCACGATCGGCCTCGAGATCCACAGCCCCCTCAAGCACGCAAGAATCTACGGGGTGACCGCCTAGTCCTAATCCCGCGTTGGTCTGCGGACCAGCCGGGTTACCGGGGCCCGGGTCGAAAGACCCGGGCCCTCGGTTCATCTATCCAGCCTGTTATGGCAAGGAGATTATCAACGATGTATACTTTCAATGCACGATGTCAGGCGCTTACGGTAGTCCTAAAGCCGTCCAGCAGAACATTCGTTGGCACGGAGCTGGTCAAACTCCCCGGGGTCAAGGCCCACTTCGAAAGGGGGCTGTTCCAGACCGAGGACGAAGAGACGGCCACACTTCTCCGGAAGGTCATCACGAGCGGCAAGGAGAGGGAGGTCGTAGAGCTCCCGGATCCGGACGATCTTTTCTATACGCCCAAGAAGGCCAGGAATCAGCGCACCCCGATCTCGGCGGCTGAATCCAGCAAGGCGCTGAACCCAACAGTCATCGCGGAGAAGCCGGCCGCCAGCTTCGACTGCGTCATCTGCGAGAAGAAGTTCAAGAACCAGAAGGACTTGAACCTGCACCTGGTCAGCCACCGGCCCGGGGTTCAGGTAGAAGAGACTAAGGTTACCGTCACGGCGCCCGCCTCGTAAGAGAGGGCACCATGGTCTTAAACGACATCATCGCTCTGGTCGAAGAGAAGTGCGATGGGCGAAGCCTCGGGGCCGCCAAGCATAAGCGGTGGGCCCAGCTCGCGAGAGAAGAGGCCGTCCGCTCTGCGATCACTGGGGGTTTCCACGGTCTTTACTTCCTGTATAAGGAAGCCGTCGTCATTGGAGGGAGCACCTCGGGAATTTCTCGGTACGCCATCCCCGAGGACTACGTGGACGATCTCTCCGTGTGGTACGACGGCATCCAGCTCATAAAGGGCGACCCCGGAGTTCTAGACGTGTGCGCCGAGCAGGACAAGTCCGGCTCCTACCTCCCCACCTGGTACTCCATGCGCGGCACGGAGTTCGACATCATCCCCACCCCGGGCATCGCCGGAAAAGAGATCAAGCTGTTCTACAACGCCATGCCGGAAGAGATCACCAGCGCTACCGACGCGGAAACCTATCACGATTACTTTATGGATAACTGGGCCAATCTTCACGTTTTTGGCATGTCCGAATATGCCGCGGATTCACTCGGGGGGTACGCCGCGGCCAAGAGCTTCCGGGACCGCTTCAATGAAGAGGTCTCGAGGCTGACGATCAACAACAGGCGGTTCTGGGTCAAGGGGACCAAGATGCGCCTTCAGAATTGGGACGAGTTCGTTTCGAAACAGCGCTACCTATTTCCTCAGTTCGGTGGCGTGTTCCGTACACAGGAGTCAATCTAATGGAAACAAAAAATCTTTTCGGTTTTAAGGGATGGCTGGAGATCCGCGACAACAAGACCAAGGAGCTTCTCCTGGTCACGCCCAACGCTATCGTAAACCTCGGACTGGCCCAGGCGGCCAAGCTTCTGGGCGACGTCGCGGGCACGGTCCTCACCAAGGCCTGGGTCGGGTCCGGATCCACTGCCGTCGAGAACGACGACGATGCGATTCAGACTCCTCTCGGAGCCGCCGTCACCCCCTCTTTCTCCCAGGTCACGACCATCGTGGCCAACGACACGGCCCAGTTCGTGTCGGTCCACGTCGCCGGCCAAGGAGGCTGGGCGGTCAGGGAGTACGGAATCTTCACGAGCAATGACATCATGTTCAACCACGTCGTGTTCTCTGTCATCAATCTCGCGGAGGCCAACGAGCTAGAGTTCACCTACAAGGTCCAGGTCCAGCGCGTCGTTTAAGGCCCACCAATGGCCGAGAAGATCACGAACGGCGCGTTCCAGACCAACCTGTCTGGTTGGTCAAACTACGGTTCTAGCAACTTTGTCGCCAGCTCTAGCCGGGCTCACTCGGAGTCCGGCTTTTCTGGCGGTACCTACCAGTGCAAGCTCCGACAGTATTTCAGTATCTCTGGCGCCGTCTCCTCCGCCATCCTAAACGCTCATATCTATTGGGACATCGTTCATAAGACCCACCACGGGTCGTGCCAGTTCTACCTCTACCTCCGACGCCCAGACTCAACCATGGTCGAGCTGGCCGACCGCCTCGAAGACGGGGATGCCGATAATTTCGGAGACATGCAGATGGCCGACGATCTCGACATATACTCGAGCTTCAACCAAGTCGGAACGTACGCTCTCGAGCTGTGGGCCAACACAAAATCTGCCTGGTATATTCCCATTGACGAGCCCGTTTATTACGCGAGCTCTGCGGACTTCGACGACATCTCTCTGGCTGTCACGGAGAGAGTTACAAAGATGATAATGGAGGGACTCGGTGGCGGAGAGCTGACCAAGCGGAACTTGGGTTCCGCGTCGCTCGAGGTCGCAGGAATTGAGGAGTCGATCTCCCACCACGGCGGATACCAGCCCGGGGTGGATCCAAAATATGAGTTCGTCCAAAGAAATAAGGCCGGACTCCACGAGCACCTCACTGCGATCCTCGAGGGAAACGAGACAGAGGGCGCCGGCCTGCACGAGTCCCTGACCAGGACGTACTCCTATCGACAGCGTGTAATTCCCGGAATGACGAACCAAACCGGCCTGCACGAGTACCTTCGCGCTCGGTGGACCAAGGGCAACATAACCATGTGTCGAACAATAACTCCGGTGGATTCGATCTGGATGAAGGTTGTGCCGTCAGATGAAACAAACTGGCAATCTCTAACCGATCAGACTCCCGGAGTTGTCGGAAATAGCGGAGCCACGTCATTGGATGAGGGCGAGATCGACGGTGGAGGCGCATAATGGCACTCCGTATCTTGCTAAGAAGGGATACCGCGGCCCGGTGGGCGGCCGTAAATCCTGTCCTCAGAAGCGGGGAGCTAGGCCTCGAGTCGGACACGAAGAAATTCAAGTCCGGAGACGGGGCCTCGCATTGGAACAGTCTCGAATACTGGGCTTCTGGATCAACCGGCCCGACAGGACCAAGCGGGTACATCGGTGTCGATGGAGTAACTGGGCCCACGGGCCCTTCGGCTACCGGCCCCACCGGTCCACAGGGTTCTGCCTCGACCGTTACTGGCCCTACCGGCCCAACGATGACCGGTCCCACTGGCCCGGGGGGATCCCCATCTACCGTCACTGGGCCAACTGGTCCAGAAAGCACTGTCGCCGGGCCTACTGGCCCCGCATCTACCGTTACTGGTCCAACTGGACCAGGCGTCACAGGCCCAGCTGGAGAACCATCGACAGTCCCTGGCCCTACTGGGCCACAGGGTAATCCGTCAACAGTAACTGGCCCTACCGGTCCTTCTGTCACCGGTCCGGCAGGAGCTGACTCTACAATAACTGGACCCACGGGCCCAAGCGTAACAGGTCCTACTGGTGCCGCCAGCACGGTCGCCGGGCCAACTGGTCCGAGCGTCACCGGCCCGACAGGACCAGTCAGTACAGTACCAGGTCCGACCGGTCCAGGCGGGGATCCATCTACCGTCACCGGTCCGACAGGACCGGCAGGAACTCCATCCACCGTCACGGGTCCTACTGGACCCGGTGGAGCTGGAGGGCCCACTGGTCCCACCGGTGACCCATCGACCGTACCGGGCCCGACCGGGCCAGGTGGAGCCGGCGGACCAACAGGACCAGACGGAGCTCCATCGACAGTGACCGGGCCGACAGGTCCAGCCGGAGCTCCATCGACAGTGACCGGGCCAACAGGTCCAGGCGGAGCTCCATCGACAGTGACCGGGCCGACAGGTCCAGACGGAGCTCCATCGACAGTGACCGGGCCAACAGGTCCAGGCGGAGCTCCATCGACAGTGACCGGGCCGACCGGGCCCAGCGGAGCTGGTGGCCCAACAGGACCAGACGGAGCTCCATCGACAGTGGCCGGGCCGACAGGGCCAGGTGGAGCCGGCGGACCAACAGGTCCAGCCGGAGCTCCATCGACAGTGACCGGGCCGACAGGTCCAGCCGGAGCTCCATCGACAGTGACCGGTCCGACGGGCCCAGCCAGCACGGTCACTGGGCCGACAGGACCAACCGGCGTCACCGGGCCGACCGGATCTACCGGCGTCACCGGGCCGACCGGGGCCGGCGGGCCTACTGGGCCGATTATGGACACTCTAATTACCGGGAATTCTGGTACGGTTGCTTCCGAGGCGGCGCCGACCAGGACCCTTCAAATTCTGACCTCGAACAATTCTTTAGTCACCGACACCAACCTTGTTACGCAATTAACTGCATCGACTGTGGCGGCGGGTTGGTGGCTGGCTGAATACTGGGTTATCTGGAGGTCCGCCAATACTGGGGCAGGAATCACCTTTGTCGTTAGCCATTCTGGTACGGCGGCCAACTTTCAGGCGACACGAATTGACCCCTTGGCATCTAGTACAGCCTTGGCTACAGTAGGTATTTTTGACCAGCAACCGAGTACTGCCGTTACAGGTAAATTACCATCTGTTTGGGCGACCAGAACTAACGCAGGGGCACTTGGGCCGAGCTCGGGAGTTGTTCTCCAGGATGTCAACTGCATGACCTACATCACGGCCCTTTTCTTGGTTACTGTTTCAGGAGACCTGCTTCTTCGGGCGGCCTCAGAAACGACAGACGACGTTACCGTCATGGCGGGGACAAACGCACGATATACGAGGCTGAGTTAATAAGGGGGAAAAATGGATCACTATCTACCCCTCGCAGAGATGATCGGGTTCAAAGGGATCAATGCTGATTTTATCGAGGAGATGTTGCCCAATCCCGATAACCCCGTGTACCTCACGGACGGTGACAACATTCTCATCAGGAATGGTAAGATCGAGAAGATGCGCGGCGCCGGGTACCTGAACGACATCTCCTCCCCCCGCGGGGGCGGGTCGGCCCGGAGGGTCAATGCCCTGCACGTGTACGAGGATTACTCCCAAAATAAGTACCTCATGGCCTTCACCCCTGAGCAGGTAGAGTACCTTGTACGACTGGATGACCATTCGAGCGACACCGGGTGGAGCGACATCGCCAGCATGGACGGAACGAACGACTCCATCGTTAGCGCTGTGAACGTGGACAATAAAGTTGTCTGGACCATGAACGACGACCCCACCATAAGGTACTGGGACGGGTTGTCGTCCGGGAACCTGATCGACGACGCCGCTATTCGCGCCAGGTACCTTATGAAACACAAGACCTGGCTGTTCCTGGTCCGCCCCCTCCAGGGCGCACTGGGGGCCTGGACAGAGCGCTACCAGGAAATATGGCCGTCTTACCCGGGCAATCCAGCCGTGTTCGACCCGGGCGACCGGCTCATGATCGACTGCGATGGTGCCATCAACGGGTGCCGCGAGCTCGAGGATGCTCCGATCATCTACTTCCCGAGCTCGATCCACAGGATCTATCTCATCAATGAGAACGACGGGTTTGCCTCCCAGCCCATCACGAACGACGTCGGGCTTATGGCAGGCAGAACCCTGACGGGCGGATCCGGGGTCCACTATTTCCTTTCGAGGAAGGGCGTGATGGGCATGACCCTGGGCAATCAGCCCGTCCCACTGTCTTGGACGAAGTTCAACAAGATCATCATCGACGGGATCGACCCGCTCTACTACGGCAAGGCGATCGCCAGATTCTATGAGGATACCGCCCTTCTGTATGTGGCCTTCCCTCCGGCCGGCACGGGAGACAACGGAACGCTCCTGGTCTATGACACGGTGGGCCACGAGCTGGTCGGGAAGAGGGCCCTGACCCAGCTTCACTATTCTGCGTTCGGCGTGTTCGATAAGGACCTGAAGAACATGGCTCCGGACGACCGGCGCCTGTACGGAGTCGGAGGGGTCCCGATCATCGGGACGAGCGACGGCCTGGTCCTCGAGGAAAAGTACACGACGTACCAACAGCTCAACGACACGTACGAGTCCTCATGCGTTCTTCCTCCGATCTTCTTCGGGGATCGGCACAAGAACAAGCGGCTCATGCAGTGTGACCTCTTCGTTGAAAAGCTGACGGATGAGCCCATAACTTTTAATATCGAAATCTCTAACGAAGCTAACGTCGCTACGGTGACCCCGTATGTTGTCACCGGGAGCGGAAACGCTGGGATCAGGCGGTATGTGGTCAACATCGACGTTTTTGGAAAGGAGTTCCGTCCGGTCATCAAGGACAGCTTGAACCGCTACGGATTTAAGCTACACGGAATTATATTCAGGGGCTACGTAGCCACCCACAAGTAGGAGCTCGCTATTGGCAAACCCTCGGGTGTACAAAAGACCTCACGTCGATGATCCGAAGCTGAAGAAGTTTCTTCAGCAGATCGACGATGAGTTCTCCAACGTGTATGCCGAGGTCTCTGCCATCGACCCGCTGGTGGACCTAACGAACGATTACATCCCATGCTACGACGCCGCCTCTAACAAGCTGGTCGATAGTAAATTCTATTACGACTCCGAATACGATTGGACGACCCTCGATAGCGGGATAGATATTATGACCTATGAACCCTACCCCCTTGGGGGGGCGGCCTATTTTTCCGTTAATCGTCACGATGACGACCACTACGGGTCCATATATATGGCAACGTATTCTGACAACAATGCGGACAATAGCCCCGGCTGGTTGGACAGAATTACTATGGACTCCAACATCATCGAAATGGCGGCATTTGGTGACTTCCCCACCCACCCTGGGTACCTCGAACTTATCGCCGGGGACATCAGCACCGGGGGGCTAAACGAATCTCGACTGTACATTGATTCCGACAGAGTTGAATTAGAAGTGCCCGCCGTTCACCTTGGGAGGAGCGGCGTCACCCTCCAGAATAGCGACAGAGACCTGGGCACCTGGGCAGGATTCGGAAACCTGTACACCCGTTTCGATACTGTCAAGGCTGGCAGGCTGTTAATCAACGGGATAGAAAGTCAGTACCAGTTCCTACATTCCATTAGCGACTCCGGGTATGGGTTTGTAAGCCCCGAAGATCTGGGGTACGCTCACGGTTTAACCCTCTACGGGGACTACTTTTACGGGACCAGAACGGACACCGGTTACACCGGGCTGTTGAAATTCTCGTACCCAGCGTGCGGAGAGGTAGCCCAAAACATCGGTGCGGCTGGCTCTACGAATGACAAGTTTAATAACCCGAATTCCCTCTGTTCGGACGGTACATACCTGTATGTTGCCGACACAAACAACGATAGAATTAAAAAGCATCTGTGTTCCGACCTGTCGTACCATTCCAAGATAGGGACTTCCGGCTCTGGGAATGATAATTTCGACTCCCCCGCGTTCATCTGTCGAGCAGGGACGACTTTATTTATCACGGACTCTAACAACAACAGGATATTCAAAAGGAACTGTTCAGACCTATCCTACATTTCCAAGATAGGAACGTGGGGCGTTGGTAACGATAACTTCAAGGGACCCAATGGGATATGTACCGACGGGACCTTCGTGTACGTGTTGGATTTTTACAACTACCGTATCGTGAAAAGGAACTGTTCCGACCTAGCGTACGTGAGTCAGGTGAGCCTTGGGGGCCGGTATGTTTACGGTGCCCTAGAGACTGACGGGATACACGTGTGGTTAGTAACCCTAAATCCAGCAGACAGCGCCGCGATGAAACTTGAAAAGTACCTCTGCTCCACGCTGGCGCTTGTTTCGTCTTGGTCAGACCTAGGCCCGGCGTACGACCATATTCATAACGGTGCGGGCCACGGAATAGTTAAACTTCCCGACGGAACAGAAGGACCGTTCTTCAAGTTCTACCCGCAAGGGGATTACATCGACTCGTACCCGACTCTTCGGCAGTATCGCCCCATCCGGTTCATGGAAGACTCCGTAGCCGCAGTCAGGCACGTCGAGATAAAGGCGCCGGCAGTCGTAACCACCGACTACACCCTTTCTCTCCCCTCCGCTGATTCCACTGGGACGCAGGCGCTCGTGTCTGACGGATCAGGGAATCTGTCGTGGTCTAGCGCGGCCGGCCCTGGAGGCCCTACCGGACCCTCCGGCCCCAGCGGGCCCGGTGGACCCACCGGCCCGCAGGGGGATCCGTCTTTGGTCACGGGCCCCACGGGACCTGCCGGCCCCACCGGTGCGGATTCTCTGGTCACGGGTCCTCAGGGACCCACTGGTCCTACCGGTGCCAACTCTACTGTCACTGGCCCTACCGGGCCAAGCGTGACCGGCCCCACGGGCGCTGACTCTACCGTTACCGGGCCCACTGGTCCTTCGGTAACTGGGCCCACTGGCGCACCGTCCACGATCACTGGCCCCACAGGGCCGAGTGTCACTGGTCCAACCGGAGCCGACTCCACCGTGACCGGGCCTACCGGACCGAGTGTTACGGGTCCTACTGGCGCTGACTCCACCGTCACGGGCCCGACCGGGCCCAGCGTCACTGGCCCTTCCGGGGCCGACAGCACGGTTACTGGCCCTCCCGGCCCTGGTGGCCCGACCGGCCCGACTGGCGCCGACTCTACCGTCACGGGTCCGACTGGACCGAGCGT
>Ga0315286_10008676_pt1 | contig 10013 bp, 8 predicted proteins | sample YL17G10_0_MG_FD_205038 | JGI IMG/M metagenome (GOLD analysis project Ga0315286, IMG submission 205038) | Sediment microbial communities from Yellowstone Lake, YNP, Wyoming, USA - YL17G10_0 | ecosystem: Environmental > Aquatic > Freshwater > Lake > Sediment | place: USA: Wyoming | collected...
GACTTATACGGTGTCCGGAGGCCCCGGTAACTACGTCTTGGATTTCAGCCTGACCAACAACATTGTTGACGGGCACGTCGTGTATATGTGGGGGGTTGATGTGCCGGACGACCCCGCCCAGGTGAATCCTGGCGGATGGATCGATCCCGGTTATGCGGTGAATACCGGGTGGTGGGGTGGAAGTGGCCGGATTTATCCTAGCGACGTGTGGGCTGTGAACGGCTGGGCCAGCGGTGTCGCCTTTGGCCAGACGTTGTCGGGGTTCCGTGTCAACACCGCTTCTATTCCGGATATCATTCACTACTTCGCGATTTCTTACGGCGGCGGAATTCGATACACTGGAGAGTTCCAGTTTCTTTCGGCCGACAATCCGGGTTTTGAAGGAATTGACGACCCCGGACCCGGTGGAAATGTCGTGCCGGAGCCGGCGTCGATGCTGCTGTTCGGAACAGGCTGCTTGGCAGCGTTCCTGCTGAAACGCCGGCGCTGACGAGAACCGAGCAACCTTCGGTGCAAAAAGGCAACCCGCGAGGGTTGCCTTTTTTCTTGTCTGCCTGACGTCAGTGCTGAGACAGGTTTTCGGATCCCCTGTCCAATCGGTAGTGTCCAACCTGCCCGGAACGGATCCAGAATATCAGAATGACCATCCTCGTAACCGGCGCCGCCGGCTTCATTGGCTTCCACGTGGCCCTCCGCCTGCTTGACCGGGGCGACACGGTGGTGGGCCTCGACAACCTCAACGACTACTACGACGTCTCGCTGAAGGAGGCGCGGCTGGCCCGCCTGACGAGTCACGCCGGCTTTCGTTTCGCGAAACTCGACGTGGCCGATCAAGAGGGGATGGCCCGGCTGTTTGCCGCCGAGCGCCCGCAACGTATCGTCCACCTGGCGGCCCAGGCAGGCGTGCGCTACTCAATTGCGAACCCCCACGCCTACGTGGATAGCAACCTGGTGGGCTTCACCAACATCCTCGAAGGCTGCCGCCACACGGGCGTGGAACATCTCGTGTACGCCAGCTCATCAAGCGTTTACGGCGGCAACACGCGGCTGCCGTTCTCGGAGCACGACAACATCGACCACCCGGTAAGCCTCTACGCCGCCACGAAGAAGGCGAACGAGCTGATGGCGCACACCTACAGCCACCTGTTCCGCCTGCCCACCACGGGTTTGCGCTTCTTCACCGTCTACGGGCCATGGGGCCGGCCGGACATGGCGCTGTTCCTGTTCACGCGAGCGATCCTCGAGGGACGGCCCATCGACGTCTTCAACCACGGCAACATGGTGCGCGACTTCACCTACATCGACGACATCGTCGAAGGCGTTGTCCGAGTGGTCGATCGCCCGGCGGAACCGAGCGCAGACTTCGACCCCGCGCGGCCAGACCCCGCTACCAGCAACGCACCGTACCACGTGTTCAACATCGGCAACAGCCAGCCCACACCGCTTGCCGAGTATATCGAGGCCATTGAAGACGCGCTGGGCCGGAAGGCCGAAAGGAACTACCTCCCCATGCAGCCCGGAGACGTTCCTGCCACGTCGGCCAACACGGACGAACTCAATGCCTGGGTGGGCTTCAAGCCAGCCACGCCGGTGAGGGTTGGCGTGCGCCGATTCGTCGAGTGGTATCGGGAGTTCTACGGGCTGTAGACGGCACCCGTTTCGACGCTGAGAATCCGAGGGCCGCGTGTTGCCATCCCGCCGCGCGGCCCTTGGTGTGTACGGACGGGCACCCGGAGGCCGAAGCCTCCGGGCTACACAGGAGATGCGGCGGCGTTCGCCGGCGTGACGATTCCACCTGCCAAGATTGACAACAGACCTTGCAATTGCGGATAATCAGCAATGTGATTAATCGATTGTCCGAGTCGGCCTTGCGAACCGCCCTCGCGCAGTTCCCGGTTGTTGTCCTGACGGGCGCCCGTCAGACGGGCAAGACCACCCTCGCCCGGTGGTTGCTGCCAGATGCCTCGTACGTCAGCCTCGACAACCCAGCCGACGAGGCGGAGGCCCGCCTCGCACCGGTCGCATTTCTTGCCTCCCGGCCGGAACCGCTGATCCTCGACGAAGTGCAATACGAACCAGGGATCTTCAGGCATCTGAAGCTGACAGTGGACCGCGATCGCAGACCGGGCCGCTTCCTCCTCACAGGCTCCCAGAACTTCGAGTTGATGGCAGGCGCAACAGAATCGCTGACGGGGCGAGCGGCGGTCTTCACGCTCCCGCCGTTGTCGGCCAGCGAAGTGCTGACGTCGGCATCAAGGGAGCGCATGGACGCCTTCCTGTGGCGCAGCGGATTTCCCGAACTCTGGCGCCGACCCGACCTGGACCGCGACATCTGGCTCGGCAGCTACGTGGCGACATATCTCGAGCGCGACGTCCGGCAGGTCCTCAACGTGGGCGACCTGCGCGACTTCAACCGACTGCTCCGAGTCGCGGCACTGCGCGCCGGACAACTGCTGTCGTATGCCGACCTCGCCCGCGACGTGGGCATCGCGCCCAACACGGCCAGGCGCTGGCTGTCGGTACTCGAAGCCAGCCAACAGGTGTTCCTGCTCGAGCCGTATCATCGCCACCGCACGAAGCGGCTGATCAAAGCCCCAAAGCTCTACTTTGCCGACACCGGGTTCCTATGCTTCCTTCTGGGATTCCGCCATCCTGCGGACCTGGCGAGCCACGCGCTCTGGGGCGCTGTGTGGGAGAACTTCGTCGTGTCCGAGGTGCGCAAGCGGCTGCAAGCCACGGCACATCCTCCCGCTCTTTGGTTCTGGCGCACAGCCCACGGAGACGAAGTGGATCTGCTCGTCGAGATCGCGCCGGAAACCTTCGTGGTCATCGAGTGCAAGACGGCCGAACACGTGGATGGTCGCGCCACGAAAGGTGTCGTCAAGTTGGCTACCGAGTACGGTCCGCAAGCCGTGCGAGCCGCTCGTCTGGCGTGCCGCACGGAACAGGGCTACCCCATCGAGACTAGCGCCGCTGCCGACGCGCGCGCGGTCCCGGTTGCCGGACCTACGGGACTGCTCGATGAACTGGCGGGGTGGATGTGAAGCCTGTGGGTGTCTGGCGCTCCGAGCCGCGCATCGCGACGGCCTCACAACAGGCGCCCAACACAGCCCAGGGCCGCCCCTGCTGGATTGGCACTGAACAACCTGGATCATGCCCCTTGACCGGAACCGCATCGGATGACATTGTTCTGCTGGCTTATGGCTTGGCAGATTCTCCTCATCGTCGCATGGGGCGCGCTGGCGTTTGGATCGGTGTACGACTGGGCTCGTTGGCCGCTGTTGAGCGCGTGCGTCGTGGCAGGCGCGTGGGGGTTCGCGCGCACGGTGCCGCACGAACGGCGGCGCGTGCAGGGGCCGGTGCTCGCGGGCCTGCTGCTCGTGGCGCTGGCCGTCGGGTTCCAGTTGGTGCCGCTGGATCGCCACACCTTGCGCGACTGGAGCCCGGCGACACACGCGTTCCTGAAGCAATACGACCTGCGGTACGCGTTGGCGGCAGCGAACGACCTCGCCGGGTCTAAAGACCCGGCCTCCACCAGAGAGAACGCGGCCTCCACCAGAGAGAAACCGGTCTCCATCTGGAAAGACCCCGGGCGAAACAACAACGACATCGCCGACCCGGACCTGCCGCGCCTCAAGCATCCGCTCTCGATCGATCCGCCGAAAACCTGGCTGGGCCTCGCGCTGCTCGTCGGGTTCGGCTTCATGCTTCTCGGTCTGGCGCGCGGGATCGGCGGCCGCGACCTCCGCGTCTTCGCCCCCGGCATCGTCGGCCTCGGCGTGCTGATGTCGATGATCGGCATCATCCAGAAAGCGTTGTGGAACGGCAAGGTGTACGGGTTCTGGGAGCCGATCAACAAGGGCGCGGGCGCCTTTGGCCCGTTCATCAACCGCAACCACTTCGCGGGATGGATGCTGCTCGCCTTGCCGATAGCCGTGGGGTACTTCTCGTCGCAGGTGGCGAAGGGCATGGTGGGCGTGAAGCCGGGTTGGCGCACGCGCATCATCTGGTTCTCGACGCCCGACGCGAGCCGGGCGGTGCTCACGGGATTCGGCATCCTCGTGATGGGCTTCGCGTTGGCAATGACGATGTCGCGCTCGGGCATTTCGTGTTTCCTGCTGGCCGTGCTGCTGTCAGCCTTCAACGTGCTTCGCCGTCAGACCAGCACCACGAAGGGGCGGCTCCTCTCGACCTACCTGGTCGTCGTGTTCGTTGTGGCCATCGCCTGGGCTGGTATCGACGCGATCGCGGCGCGATTCGCGGACGTGGACTGGACAATCGGCGGCCGTGCGGGCGCGTGGGAAGACGCCTGGCGCATCCACCAGTCGTTCCCCTGGTTCGGCACGGGGCTCAACACCTACGGATCGGCAACCCTGCTGCTGCAACAGTTCGAGAAAGCCGTTGCGCACTACGTGGAGGCGCACAACGACTACCTGCAGTTGCTGGTCGAAGGCGGGTGGCTCGTCGCCGTGCCCATCCTGGTGCTCGTCGGGGTGTTCGCGTGGCAGGTCCGCAACCGGTTCCGCGAGGGCCGCGACGACCGCACGGGCTATTGGCTTCGGCTGGGTGCCGTGACCGGCATCGTCGCCATGGCCTTCCAGGAAATCGTCGAGTTCAGCCTGCAGATGCCCGGCAACGCGGCGTTGTTCATCGTGTTGTGCGCGATTGCCATCCGGAGGGCGTCGGTCAAGAAGGGCCGTCCTGGACCCCGGCTTTGGCCGGGGTGACGCCTGTGCCTTCGGCGACCCGGGAACTGAAACACCGGGACCCATCAAGAACAACACGTCCCAAGCGCAACTAGTTTTGCGTATAGTTCACCTATATGCAATACTACTGGCGTGGTTGACCGTCACTTCTGGCAAAAACGCATCTCCGATGCCTGGCAGCGGCGATCCATCGTGTGGCTGATGGGGGTGCGGCGCGTCGGAAAGACCGTCCTTGCACGGTCGATTCCCGACGCAGAGTACCTGGATTGCGAACTGCCACGAACCCGCGCCCTTGTCGCTGACCCAGAGGGATTTCTGGAGTCTGTCCAGGGTCGCACGATCGTGCTGGACGAGATTCACCGCCTGGCGAGCCCATCCGAACTCCTCAAGATTGCAGCGGATCATTTTCCACGTGTCCGCATTCTCGCCACGGGCTCCTCAACCTTGGGAGCGTCGAGCCGCTTTCGCGACACGCTGACGGGGCGCAAGGCCGACGTCTGGCTCACGCCGATGACGATGGACGACCTTGACGATTTCGGATCTGTGGACCTCCGGCATCGCATGTTACGAGGGGGACTGCCCGAGTTCTTTCTGGCCTCGGCTCTGCCGGAAGCCGAACTCGATGAATGGGCCGACGCGTTCTGGGCGCGGGACATTCTTGAGTTGTTCCGCTTGGAGCGCCGCGCCGCATTCCGTCGCCTGTTCGAATTGCTGATGGCGCAGAGCGGGGGGATCTTCGAGGCAACCCGGTTCGCGAAACCCTGCGAGGCCAGCAGGACCACCATCTCCAACTACCTCGGGGTGCTCGAGGCGGCGTTCGCGATGCATGTCATCCGTCCGTACGCTGAGGGGGGCCGAGCTGAGATTGTCTCAGCCCCAAAGGTCTACGGATTCGACACGGGATTCGTCTGTCATTACCGGGGCTCGACCAGCCTCAGGCCCGATGATCTGGGCCCGCTCTGGGAACATCTCGTGCTGAACGAGTTGCACGCGCACGTCGGCCGCAACTCCATCCGGTACTGGCGGACCCGGCACGGGAGCGAAGTTGATTTTGTGCTGGTGCGGCGCGGGCGTCCCCCCGTGGCCGTGGAATGCAAGTGGTCCGCGGCCGAGTTCGAACCGGCCGCCATGAAGTCCTTCCGCACCGCGTATCCAGGCGGGCCTTGCTACGTGGTGACGGCGGACACGTCCACCGGCCGTTCCTACGAACGCACGTATGGACTATTGAGCGTGAGGTTCGCATCGGTGCGCGACCTCGTTCGGCTTTGCGAGGCTGACGACGAGTGAGTCGCTCGGCGTGGATGTGAGCCCCTGGATCTGAGAGCCCCGGGCTACACAAGACATGCGGTGGCTGTCGCCGGGGTGACGATGGCGGGGGAACCCGGCTGTCGACGGCATGACGATGGTGGGGGAACCGGAGTTCCGCCGCTACGAAGAGGCGCCGCCCCGCTCCATCCTCTTGAGCTTCTCCACCAGCGTCGTCCGCTTGAGATTGAGCAGCTTCGCGGCAGCGCCCTTGTTTCCGCCGGTCTTCGCGAGCGCCCGCTCGATCACCTCGCGCTCGATCTTATCGATGTAACCGGGCAGGTCGAAGCCCTCTTCGGGAATGGCTACGTCGATGGGCGCAATCGACGCGCCGGCGGCCTGGATGGCCGGAGGCAGGTCCTTCACGTCGATCTGGCGCCGTCCACCCGTGAGCGCCACGGCCCGCTCGAGCGCATTCTCGAGCTCGCGCACGTTGCCCGGCCAGGTGTGCGACATCAGATGGCGCAGGGCCTCTTGCGAGATGCTCAACGTCGGCGCCGGCACTCCCGGCGGCCGATCCCGCGCGAGGTCCGCGCCGAACCTATTGAGGAAATGTTGCACAAGCAGCGGCACATCGTCCTTGCGATCGCGCAGCGGCGGCAGGTGCACAGGAATCACTGCGAGCCTGTAGAACAGGTCCTCCCGGAACGCGCCATCGGCCACCATCCTGGCGAGATCGTTGTTGGTGGCGGCGATGATCCGCACATCCACCTTGACGACACCGGTGTCGCCGAGGCGCTGAACCTCGCGGCCCTGGATGACACGCAGGAGCTTCATTTGCAGCGACGGCGTCATCGTGCCCACTTCATCGAGGAACAGCGTGCCGCGATTGGCCTCCTCGAACCGCCCGGCCCGGGTGGCGACGGCGCCGGTGAACGCGCCGCGCACGTGACCGAACAGCTCCGCCTCGAGCAGCGTCTCGGGAATGGCGCCGCAGCTGATCGCCACGAACCGCTGCGCGCGCCGCGGGCTGTTGTGATGAATGGCGTGGGCGACAAGCTCCTTGCCCGTGCCGGTTTCGCCGGTCACCAGGATCGTGCTGCTCGTCTGCGCCACGGTCTCGAGCAGCGCGAACAGCTCGCGCATCACGGTGCTCTTGCCGATGATGCCTTCGAAGCGATAGCGCTCCTCGAGCTGCTTCCGCAGATACGCGTTCTCGGCCCGCAGGCGCCGCTGCTCGAGGGCGGCGTTGATGATGTGGAGCAGTTCGTCGAACTGGAACGGTTTCTGGATGAAGTCGCTCGCGCCGCGTTTGATGGCCTCGACGGCGTCCTTCACGGTGCCGTAACCGGTGACGATGATGCCGATGATGTCGGGATAGACGGCGCGGGCCTCGTCGAGCACCTGCGTGCCGTCGGCGCCGCCGCCTAGGCGGAGGTCGGTGATGACGATGTCGAAGGCGAAGGCGGAGAGGCGATCGATGGCCTCTTCGCCCGACGTGGCCTGCTCTACGTGGAAGCCGCGGTCCGTGAGCTGCTCGGCCACGGCCTCGCGCAGCGGGGCTTCGTCTTCAACAAGGAGAATGTGGCGTGTGGCCATAACTGTCAGAAGTTTGACGCATGCCGTCGGCGGCGTCAATCATCGTGTTCCTTCGTCGTCTTCCTGCGTTGCCGGGGAGCTCGTAACCCGGAGGCTTCAGCCTCCTGGTGGCCGCAGGCCATATCCCTCCGGAACGAGCGGCAGCCACAAGACACCCCGATCGCGTAGAATCACCAACACATGCGTCGTGTTGCTCTTCTGTCCGTCTTCCTGGGATTTGCGGGCAGCGCCTGCTCCTTCGGCCCTGCCGAAGCGCCGGCCGTCAAGGCCTCCTACTCGAAGACCACCGGCAAGCTCGAACTGCTCACCTACGACACCAACAAGGACGGCAAGACCGACGCCTGGAGCTACATGGACGGCACGCGCCTCGTCCGCATGGAAATCGACCGGAACTTCGACGGCACGGTGGACCGCTGGGAGTACTACTCGGCCGACGGCGCCCTCGAGAAGGTGGGGTTCTCGCGCGCCAGCGACGGCAAGGTGGACGCGTGGGCCTACCAGGCCCCGGACGGCCAGATCGCGCGCATCGACGTGTCAACCCGCCGCGACGGCAAAGTCAGCCGCTGGGAGTTCTACGAGAACGGCGCGCAGGCTCGCGCAGACGAGGACACCAACGGCGACGGCAAGCCCGACAAGTGGGAAACCTACCGCGACGGCGCGCTCGCCAGCGTGGCCGTCGACACGGACAACGACGGCCGTCCCAACCGGCGCCTGACCTATGACGCCGACGGCGTCCATGTCGAGAAGTTGAAGTAGCTCCGCCAGTGGGGTCACACTCGACTTGACGTCCAATCCGGACAAGTCGAGTCTGACCCCACAGGCCATGGCGCGCGCGTAAGTTGGCACGAAACTCTCCATTGACTCTCCCCTCCGACGATGGCATCGTCGTCGTCCTTGGGTTGCCCGGGGAGAGACGGGAGGGGCCGATGTGGAAGGTCGATCAAGCGCTCGCGGAAAACACTCACTTCACGCAGTTCGAAACCGGCGGCTGGAGGGCTGAGTACCATGGGTTCGTTACCGTGTCGGCCGAAGGCAGGAGTCCAAGCGAAACTGAGAGACGCCTGAGCATGGTTTTCGACGAACTCCTGGCGAGCCTCATAAGAGACGGCAAAGCCCCAACAAAACTGACAACGGACGCCATCATCGAACAGTCGTTGCTGTCGGATGCCATTGCTGTCGTGAACAACACCGCCAGACAAACGGCAGCTTGGAAAGGGAGGCGGCTTCGACAATCCAAACGAGGCGCCGCGAGTTCCGTAGCCACCGAGAACCCGCGAAAGCACCGTTGAGCCGGGCGGATGCCGATGGGCAGATCTTGCTATACCGAGCGGCGCTCGGGTGGGCAATTCCTGCAGCGGAGCGCGAAGGCCCGTTGCCGCCGCCGAGGAAACAGGCCGATGGTTCTAGCGGCTTTCGTAAGTCCACCGGTCAGGCCGAAATGGCACGGGGTTGGCATTAGAGACCTGTCATGAACAAGACCGAGACGGAACAGATCCTCGATTACCTCAAGCGCATCGATGCCAACATCAGCGGAGCGGACGGGAAGCCCGGTGGATCGGGCACGAAGCCGCCGCTCTCCGATCGGGTCGACACGATCAGCGACCGGGTGGACACGATCAGCGACCGGGTGGACACAATCAGCGACCGGGTGGACACGATCAGCGACCGGGTGGAGACGATCAGCGACCGGGTGGACACGATCAGCGACCGGGTGAACACGATCAGCGACCGGGTGGACACGATCAGCGACCGGGTGGACACGATCAGCGACCGGGTGGACACGATCAGCGACCGGGTGGACACGATCAGCGACCAGGTGGTCAAGGTTGGCGTCCGGGTCGACTCGCTGGACAATCGGATGAGCGAGGTCCAGCTCGGGCTGGCCACGCTCGCGGCCAGCACAACGGAGCAGTTTCAGAAGATCGATGGGCGGTTCGCGAAGATCGATGGGCAGTTCGCGAAGATCGATGGGCAGTTCGCGAAGGTGGATTGGCAGTTCGCGAAGGTGGATGGGCAGTTCGCGAAGGTGGATGTGCGCTTCAATCGTGTCGACCGTAAGATCGACGGTCTGCGCACCGAACTGGTGGACCACATGGAGCGCATCCATGATGAACTGGCCGGCCGGATTGTCGAACTCGAAACCCCGCCGCGCGGCGGCACTGGCGGCTCAGTAGCGGCATCGTAGCTACTTCATCACTTCTTTGGCGAGGCGCAGCAGCTCATTCAACCGGAACGGCTTGGCGAGCCAGGGACAGCGGCTGTCGGCGAGGAACCGTTCGGCGTCGGTGCCGATCACGTCGCCGGTGACGAACATGATGCGCTCGGCCATGTCGGGGTGTCTCTCGCGAACGACGCCGAACAGTTGAATCCCATCCATGCGCGGCATCTTGAGGTCGCTGATGATCAGATCGTAGTGGCCGCCCTCGAGACGGGCCAGCGCCTCTTCTCCATCGCCCGCGCGGT
>Ga0315286_10008677_pt1 | contig 10013 bp, 9 predicted proteins | sample YL17G10_0_MG_FD_205038 | JGI IMG/M metagenome (GOLD analysis project Ga0315286, IMG submission 205038) | Sediment microbial communities from Yellowstone Lake, YNP, Wyoming, USA - YL17G10_0 | ecosystem: Environmental > Aquatic > Freshwater > Lake > Sediment | place: USA: Wyoming | collected...
AGCTGTTTCATAAGCGCCCATCAGCGCTGCATAGCGCGGCGGGCAGTCTTGCCCGCCGCGAGAATGCGGGCGCGTACGCGCGGTGGGCAAGACTGCCCACCGCGCTATCGCCGGTTGTGAAACAGCTTCTAACCAGGCTCAACCTTGTTCCCCCAATTTCCGATGTATACGATAGGCGGACCGTCGCCGAAGTCGCCAAAGGAGCCGAGATGGCCAGGAAGCATTTCGTACTCGACACGAGCGTCCTCCTGTACGACCCCAGCGCCCTGACCGGCTTTGCCGACAACGAGGTGGTCCTGCCGTTCAAGGTCATCGAGGAACTCGACAAGTTCAAGAAGGGGGCCGACGAGATCGGCCAGAACGCCCGCCAGATCATCCGGTTCCTCGACCGCCTGCGGGTCAAGGGCCGCCTCGTGGACGGCGTGCCCGTCGAGGAGACCGGCGGCTCGCTCCGCGTGGTCCTCGACGACAACACCGCCGTTCATCCGAACCTTCACCCGGCCGACCCCGACGACCGCATCATCGCCGTCGCGTACCGGTTGATGCAGGAGGGCAAGCCCACCACCTTCATCTCGAAGGACATCAACGCCCGCATCAAGAGCGACGCCCTCGGCATCAACACGCAGGACTACGAGAAGCACAAGGTCGACTTCAGCAACATCTACCTGGGCTACCGCGAGATGCCGGCCGACCGGCCCACGGTCGAGCGCCTGACGCGCGACAAGAGCATCGAGCCCCCCGCCGACAACCTTTACCCGAACGAGTTCGTCATCCTGACCGACGCCGAGGACCCGCAGCACACGGTCATCGGGCGCTACGACGCGCGGCAGAAGCGGCTGGTCGCCCTCCGCTTCGGCGACAAGACCTATCAAAATGTCTACGCCCGCAACCCCCAGCAGCAGATGGCGATCGAGCTCTTGATGCTCGACTCCGTGCCCTTCGTCACGCTGCTCGGCCCGGCCGGCACCGGCAAGACGCTCCTGGCCGTGGCCTGCGGCATGCAGAAGGTCCTGGCCGAGAAAAAGTACGAGAAGCTCCTCGTGACGCGGCCGGTCATCCCCTTCGGCCAGGACATCGGGTACCTGCCCGGCACCAAGGAGGAGAAGCTGTACCACTGGATGCAGCCGATCTTCGACAACCTCGCCTACATCCTGCGCACCCGCAAGACCGGCGGCAACGGCGGCATGGACGAACGCATCCAGGACCTCATCGACTCCGGCGCCCTGGAGCTCGAGGCCCTGACCTACATCCGCGGCCGCAGCATCCCCGACCAGTTCATCATCGTCGACGAGGCCCAGAACCTGACGCCGCGCGAGGTCAAGACCGTCGTCAGCCGCGTCGGCGAGGACTCCAAGCTCGTCCTCACCGGCGACCCGTGGCAGATCGACAACCCGTACCTCGACTCCGCCTCGAACGGCCTCGCCTACGCCGCCGAACGGATGAAGGGCCTGGAACTCGTGGGCCACGTCATGCTGAACAAGAGCGAGCGGAGCGACCTGGCGAGCCTGGCGGCACAAAAACTCTAACAAGTGCGGAATGCAGAGTGCGGAGTGCGGAATGGAAAACGGCAACGACCACCGGCACCTCAAGCCACGCACCAGGCAATTCGCCCTCCGCGCCATCAAGCTGGTCGAGGCTCTGCCCAAGACGATGACCGCCCAAGTGATCGGCCGGCAACTCATGCGTTCCGCGTTGTCGGTGGGCGCGAACTACCGCGCTGCGTCTCGGGCGAGGTCCAAGGCCGACTTCGTTTCGAAGATGGGCCTTGTGGAAGAGGAGGCTGACGAGTGCTCCTATTGGCTCGATATGCTCGTTGATGCCAATGTCATGAAGAAAGAGCGATTGGCGGACCTGATGACGGAGGCCCACGAGATCACCGCCATGGTCGTCGCCTCGATCCGAACGGCACGAAGGAGATCGTGAGAAACGAGTGCGCTGCCTGCCATTCCGCACTCCGCATTCCACACTCCGCATTGGAAAGGTTAAACATGAGCGAAGTAATCAACATCCAGGAATTCATGCGACTGGACTTGCGGGTGGGCCGCGTCGTCGACGTCCGGGACCATCCGAACGCCGCCAAGCTGTACCTTCTCGACGTGGACCTCGGGCCGGAGCTCGGCAAGCGGCAGCTTGTGGCGGGCCTCAAGCCCTACATGCCGCCGGAGGCCCTCAAGGACACCCTGATCGTCGTGGTGGTCAACCTGGAGCCGGCCCTCCTCAGGGGCGAGCGGTCCGAGGGGATGCTCCTGGCGGCCCAGGAAGGCGACAAGGTCGTCCCCGTGACCATCGCCTCGCCGCTGGGGCCGGGGTCGAAGATCCGCTGACCGGGTTCTTGCGGTCACCCTGTCTCCCGTGCCACGGGTGGCTTGCCAACCCGTGATTGAAGCGGCCGCCTTTCCTTCATCTGTTATGTGCCACGGGTTGCCCGGTACGTGTCTTGCGTGATACCATGTTGGCGGCCTCGCTAATACCTCAGCGCTACATTGACTGGTGCGCGGTGGGTCTCCTGACCCACCGCGTCAGAAACTGCGGCCCTGGCGCCGAGACGGGCACTCGGCGCGGCGGGTCAGGAGACCCGCCGCGCACCAATCAGCGAGCTAGCGCTGCCGTACTGAGCAGGTAGGCTTGCCCGCAAGCCGTGGCCCATGAAAGGAACCGCTTGGACGCCATCCGCCGGAACGCCGACCAAATCGCGATGATCCGCCCGGACCTCGCGGGCCTCGACGCGCCGCACGTTCCGCCGCACTACGCGCTGCGCTCGTTCCTCGATGGCGACGAGCCGGCCTGGGCCGACCTCCTGGCCGCCGCGTTCCCCGAGATACCCGAGCCGCGCAGCCTCCCGCGCAAGGAGTTCCTCCAGGGCCCGGTCTGGCTGCCGGAGCGCCTCTTCTTCGCTTGCCGCGACGGGGCGGCCGTGGCCTGCACGGCCGCATGGGAACATCCGCATATCTGGGGCACAAGGAGCGGCATCGTGCACTGGGTGGCCACGCACCCGGCCCACCAGCGCCGCGGCCTCGCCCGCGCCACGGTTCTGGCGGCCCTGCGCTGGATGAAGAAGTTCGGGTACGAAAACTCCATCCTGGTGACGCAGGTCTACCGCCTCCCGGCCATCCGCCTGTACCTGGACCTCGGCTTCCGGCCGCACCTGGCCGGCTTCCCCGAGATGGCCGACCGCTGGCCGAAGGTCGCCGCCGCCCTCCGCGCCGGCGGGGCGTCATAGGTGTTTCCCAGGAACGTCGGGAAGTCGCACTTGACGCGGCGTATATCCGGGCGTATATTATCGGGCAAATCGTGAACGCCAAAGCTCGACAAGCCCTGAAGGTCATCCAAGCCTGCGTGGCTTCGGGGCGCTACCGCGTCTTGGCCCACTTCACCCGGCGTATGGACCAGAGGGGCCTGTTCTGGCCCGACATAGCATGCGTGATCTTCTCGCCTTCGGATGTGCAGGACGACAGCATGGATGATTTCGGTCGCCCAAAGTGGAAAGTGACGGGTAAGACCAGCGACGGCCTCAGACTCGAGATCATCTGTGCGATGGACAGAAACAAACAGGGCAACCTGACGGTGTTCATCACCGTCTACTGGAAGTGAGACCGGAAATGACGATAACCACAAGAGGCGCAACAATCCCTCGGCGCGGGCGGCCTCGCCGCCCGAGGCCCGCCGCCCCCGGCGTGCCGTACACCATGAAACTCGCCGACGGGCGAACCGTGTTCGTCGAGGTGCCGGCCTGCATGGCCACGCGCGACCGTAGCGGCGAACTCGCCTTTACGCCCGAAGGAGTCCGGTTCCTCGATCAGGTGCGGGCCCTGGCGTCGGACCTGAACACGCCGCCCACGCCGGCCTTCATCACCTCCCTGCGCGAAGCGGCCGGTATGACCCAAGAGGAACTCGGCAGACGGATCGGCCGCAACAAACTCACCATCTCGCGTTGGGAGTGTGGGACGCTCCATCCCAGCCGCGAGGCCGTCAATCGGCTGCGGAAGCTCTTTCGTCGGTTGAGGGCCTCCGGCATCCTGCTGCCGCTGTGACGTCGCTTCGCCTTTGGTGCCGGAATGCGGTGCGGCCTGGCCGTTGCAGCCGCCCGGCTGTCGGGTTGACCGGGAACGATGCCGTGGGACATCCGCGAATCTTCGTGAGCGCCGGGGAAACATCGGGCGACCTCCATGCCTCGAACCTGATCCGCGCCATCCGCCGCCGGGCACCGGACGCCGAGATCGCGGCCCTCGGCGGGGCGAAGATGGAGGCCGCCGGGGCGCACCTCCTGGCCAACACGGTCGACTTCGGCGTCATCGGGTTCGGGCCCATCCTCGGCGGCTTCACGGAGTACCTGGCGCTCTTGAGCCGCGCGGACCGTTTCGTCGGGGCGTGGCGGCCGGACGTGGCGGTCACGATCGATTGTCCGGGCTTCCACTTTCTCCTGGCGAGCCGGCTTCGCGCGCGGCAGATTCCGACGCTGTGGTACATTCCGCCACAGCTCTGGGCGTGGGCGCCGTGGCGGGTGCACAAGCTCCGCCGCCGCTTCACGCGCGTGGCGTGCGTGCTGCCGCACGAGGAGGCGTTCTTCCGCGCGCACGGCGTGCCGGTGACGTTCGTCGGCCACCCGGTCGTCGATCACCTGCGGAGCCTGACGCTTGACCACGAGTTCATCCGCTCGCTGCGGAGCACGGCCCGCGACCGCGTCATCGCGCTGATGCCCGGCAGCCGGCGGCAGGAGGTCGTGCCGATCCTGCGGCGGCAGTTGCTCGTCGCCCGCGCGCTGGCCGACCGGCACCCGCCGTGCTCGTTCGTCCTGGCCCTGGCGCGCGAGGAGCACCGCGAGTGGGTGGCGCCGCGGACGGCCGCCCGCGGCCGGCCCCTCCGCACCGTGGTCGGCAAGACCCACGAGGTCCAGAGCGCGGCCGACCTGGCCCTCACGAAATCGGGCACGACGACGCTGGAGCTGGTGTTCTACGAGAAGCCGATGGCGGTGTTCTACAACGTGACGTGGCCGCAGTGGCACTTCGCGGGCCGGTGGCTCGTGCGGACGCCCTGGATGAGCCTGCCCAACGCCCTCGCCGGCCGGCGCATCGTGCCGGAATACATGCGCGACCGGCCGCCGACGGCGGCGGAGATCGACGAGGTCGCGAGCCTTCTGGCCGACGAGCGCCGCCGCACGGACGTCCGCTCGGCCCTCGCCGAGGTGCACCGGCAAATCGACGTCCCCGGCGCCGCCGAGCGTGCCGCCGAGGTGGTGCTCAACATGGTAGGCGCCCGCGTGCCCGCCCCGCCGGCGACGAGGCCGGGCTTCGCGATGTGAGGAAGTTCCAGGTTCCGAGTTCCAGGTTCCAGGTGAACAGCAACGTCGGGAACGCTGGCGTGCGCCGCACAGGGGAACTTGTCCTACACGCCAATCCGCGCGGCGGGTCTCCGTATGCGTTTAGCGTTGTCATTCCGAGCGAGGTCGCCGCGGCGACCGAGTCGAGGAATCTCGCTGTGGTCGTTGCCGTTCGGACATTCGCACGGCCAGACCCCTCGACTCGCTGCGCTCGCTCGGGGTGACAGCATGAAGGAAACACGCTAAACACGTGCGGCATGCGCCACACAGGGGAACTTGGCACCTGGAACTTGGCACCTGGAACTTGGAACCTGGAACCTGGCACCTGGAACTTGGAACCTGGAACCTGGAACCGTCTTTACAGCGCCGGCTGCACCCACACCTCCGCCGTGTTGACCAGCGACTTGGAGCAGTGGTCCCACCGGATCGTGATGTCCTGCGACTTGCGCGCCTTGATGTCCTTGGTGAGGATGTTCCTCGCACAGCCGACGATCTTGCCGTCCGCCCCCACCAGGATAGCTACCGCCTCGATGGTGCCCACCGGCACGAGGCCCAGGTTGGTCACCCGCGTCTTCACCACGCCCGCCAGCGAGAGGGCGTTCGGGTCCGGCCAGGGCAGCACGTCATCGGTGCTCAGGGCCGGCAGGTCGCGCGGCACGCCGGCGGGGTTGACCTCGAAGCGGACGTCGAACTTCTTGCCCCGCACGTCTTCGGCGTGCACCCACTCGGCCACCAGCGGCACGGTCGTCTTCGGCGGGAGGTTCAGGATCATGGCGACCGCCTCTCCCAGCGCGGTGCCGCTGGAGTCGGTAATCGGCACGATGACCTTGAGCACAAGGATCGGGTTATCGGTATTATTCGTCACGCGCCCGACGGCGTAGGTGATCGTGCCGTCGCGGAAGCCGCCCAGGAGGCGCTCCACCTTGATGGCGATCGGCTCGGCGGGGGGCGCCGGGGCCGTGCCTGGCGCCGTCGGCACCGCGATGGCGCCGGGCACCGTGGGCGCGGGGGCGCCCGGGGCCGTGGCGGCGGGCGTGAGGCCCGGTGCCGTTTCACCCGACGCCTGGTCCCCCCAGTGGCGGGCGGCCCGGCGGCCCAACTCGGATGAGGATGCCAGGGGCGGTGCATCCGAGCGTTTGAACGCCGCCCACAGGCCGATCGAGAGGCCGATCAGAACCACGACCACGGCCACCGCCGAGAGGATCACGACCGTCTGGTTCCGGCTCCTGGGCGACGGCAGCGGCCGCTGCCCCGGCCCCGTGCGCCTGCCGGGCGCCGCATGACCGCCGAGACCGGCGTGCGGCGCGCCCGCCGATCGCGGCGGCGCGGGATGGCGAAGGGCCTCTGCCGCCGCCAGGGCCGTCTTGGTGCGGGCCCGCATCTTCATGGCGGTCTTGCAGTGCGGGCACCGGACCTGGTGGTTGAGCTGCTCGGGCTTGAGGCGAAAGGGTTTGCGGCAAAAACCGCATTCCACCTCCACGGTATCCGCCATGGCGCCCGCCTCCCCTTCTTTCCGTTAGTACGAACGAGACCGCGACTTGTCGAACCGGAACTGAGACCTGCAACCGACACGGCGATTCTACCGCCGCCCCGCCGGCGGTCAAGCATGCATTGGCTCGATTCAAGCTACGCCGAGCGCGCCCATGTGGCCGCCGAGCCTGCCGGGCGCGTTTTCGGCACGTCAACAACACGCGCCCAGCAAGCTGGGCGGCTAAATGGGTGGGGCGAGGTCTTGGGCGAGGGTGGCATGCTCGCAGGCCGCTCGCCGCAGCCGGCGCATCGAGGCGCCCGCACTTTTTCCTTGACGCGGCCGCCCGGGTTGACGATATTACATCCCCATGATGCGGCGCCGCGACAATCCGGCTCGGGGCAATGATCCGTAACGCCCGGGGCCGCTGCGCGCCGATTCCTTCCGACGGCCTCGGGACGCAGGTCCTGGGGCCTTTTTCGTTGCCGGGCACCCGGAGGAGGCAGGTCCATGAAGACGACGTACCGGACGCACACGTGCGGTGAACTCTCAAAGGCCCACGCCGGCCAGACCGTTCGCCTGGCGGGCTGGGTGAACTCCCGACGCGACCACGGCGGCATCATCTTCATCGACCTCCGCGATCGCTACGGCCGCACCCAGTGCGTCTTCAACCCGACCCGCAGCCACGAGGCCCACGCCCTTGCCGAGCAGTTGCACAACGAGTACGTCGTGCAGATCGAGGGCACCGTGCAGCCGCGACCGCCCGAGGCCGTCAACCCCAAGATGCCGACGGGCGAGATCGAGGTGCAGGTGGCGTCGGCCCAGGTGCTCGCCCAGAGCGACGCCCTGCCGTTCGAGATCTCCGACTCGGCCGACGTCGGCGAAGACATCCGCCTCAAGTACCGGTACCTGGACCTGAGGCGGCCGAAGATGCAGCAGAACCTCCTCGCGCGCCACCTCATCGTCCGCACCATGCGGCAGGCGCTCGAGGCCGAGGGCTTCATCGACGTCGAGACGCCCATCCTCACCAAGTACACCCCGGGCGGGGCGAGGAACTTCCTGGTGCCCAGCCGGATCAACCCCGGCCGCTTCTACGCCCTGGCCGAGTCGCCGCAGCTTTTCAAGCAGCTCCTCATGGTGGCGGGGTACGACCGCTATTACCAGATCGCCCGCTGCATGCGCGACGAGGACCTGCGGGCCGACCGGCAACCTGAATTCACGCAGCTGGATATCGAGATGGGCTTCATCACCGAGGACGACATCCTCGGCGTGACCGAGCGCGTCGTGGCGGCCGTCGTCAAGGCGGTCCTGGGCCTCGAGGTCCGCCCGCCCTTCCCGCGCCTCGCGTTCGCCGAGGCCATGCGCGACTACGGCGTCGACAAGCCCGACCGGCGGTTCGAGATGAAAATCGGCGACGTCGCCGGCGTGGCCAGGGAGAGCGACTTCCGCGTCTTCCGCGAGGCCGCCGAGAAGGGCGGCCACGTGCGCGGCATCAAGGTGCCCGGCGGCCAGGCCCTGAGCCGCAAAGACATCGACCAGCTCACCGCCTACGCGGGCGGGTTCGGCGCCAAGGGCCTGGCGTGGATGCGGGTCGAGGAGGCCGGCCTGACCGGCCCCATCGCCAAGTTCTTCAAGCCGGACCAGCTCGCGGCCATGCAGCAGACCTTTGCCGCCAAGGCGGGCGACCTCCTCCTCTTCGTCGCCGACGAGCCGACGGTCGTGGCCGCCAGCCTCGGCAACCTGCGCGTGCACCTCGGGCACAAGCTCGGCCTCGTGCCGCAGGAACAACTGAACTTCTGCTGGGTCACCGACTTCCCGCTCCTGCAGTACGACCTGGAGACGAAGCGATACGTGGCCATGCACCACCCGTTCACCAGCCCGAAGCCGGAGGACATGGACCGGCTGGAGACCGAGCCGGCGTCGGTGCGGGCGCGGGCGTATGACCTCGTGCTCAACGGCGTGGAGCTCGGCGGCGGGAGCATCCGTATCCATCGCACCGACGTGCAGGCGCGGATGTTCAAGATCCTCGGCGTCAGCGACGAGGAGGCGCGCGAGAAGTTCTCGTTCCTGCTCGACGCCCTGAAATTCGGCGCCCCGCCGCACGGCGGCATCGCACTGGGCCTGGACCGGTTCGTGCGGATCCTCCTGGGCGAGGGGAGCATCCGCGACGGCATCGCGTTCCCCAAGACGCAGCGCGGCCAGGACCTGATGACCGGCGCCCCCGGCACCGTGGACGAGAAGCAGTTGCGCGATCTGCACATTCGCCTGCGGGCCGAGGCAACCGAAGACAAGGCGTAGCAACTTGCCGGCGGGCGCATTTGACGAAACCGGGATTCGGCGCATAATATGGTAAGAAACCGTCTCAGAACTGTGGCACGCCCGCCCCCGGGCGTGCAGGTTGGCCACAAAGCACAGCCGAGGGCGGCTGTGCCACAGTTCTGAGATAGTTTGTAAGGTCGAGGGGCGGCCCACCGGCCACGTAACAGCGAAAGGACGACGCGATGGCGACTCCGTTTCCCCGCACGAAGATCGAGGACCTCTCGGTGTCGCGCCTCATCATGGGCACGAACTGGTGGCTCGGCTACTCGCACACCAGCGGCGCCAAGGACCGCGAAATCCTCCGCGTCTGCACCGCCGAGCGCGTCGCCGAGATGATCGAGGTGTACCTGGCCGCCGGCATCGACACGATGCTCGGCCCCATCCCCCAGCCGCATCTCAAGAAGGCCATCGAGATCGCCCAGGACAAGACGGGCCGGAAGGTCATCTACCTCGTCACGCCGTCCTTGAACCTGGGCGCCGACGCGAAGGCCGACGACGACAACCGCCGCACCTTCGACGAGTGCGCGGGGCTCGGCTGCCCCGTGTGCATGCCGCACACCTCCAGCACCGACGCCCTGGTGGACCGCCGGGCCCGCGTCATCCGCGACATGGACAAGTACTGCCGCCTGATCCGCCAGGCGGGCATGATCCCCGGCCTCTCGACGCACATGCCCGAGGCCCCCGTGTACGCCGACGAGACGGGCCTCGACGTTGCCACGTATATCCAACTCTATAATGCCGTGGGCTTCCTCATGCAGATCGAGGTCGACTGGGTCCACCGGATGATCTGGCAGTGCAAGAAGCCGGTCATCACCATCAAGCCGCTGGCGGTGAACAAGGTGCTGCCGCTGGTGGGCCTGGCGTTCAACTGGTCGACGATCCGCGACCAGGACATGGTGTGCGTGGGCA
>Ga0315286_10008679_pt1 | contig 10012 bp, 7 predicted proteins | sample YL17G10_0_MG_FD_205038 | JGI IMG/M metagenome (GOLD analysis project Ga0315286, IMG submission 205038) | Sediment microbial communities from Yellowstone Lake, YNP, Wyoming, USA - YL17G10_0 | ecosystem: Environmental > Aquatic > Freshwater > Lake > Sediment | place: USA: Wyoming | collected...
TTAGTATATCCCCGGGCTTCGGAACTATGCCGATCTTTGCATCGGAAACATCAAACTTGGAAACAGCGACTGTAGGTTTCCCATACGGCATTTCCTTGCTGAACTCGGTGTTGTATTCCTGAATCGTAAGTTCCTTCTTCTCCTGGTCGTATTCCAAGCATTTTCCTTGGGCCACTTCTGCGGCAAAAGTGTTGACGGGCCAACAAACGTATATCAGGGCCGACACCAAGAGAAAAAAAATGATCCTTTTCATAGGTTTTCTCCTGTTTCCTTTAATCTTATCAGGCCTTAAGCAGCGACGCCTGGGCTTTTTTCTTATCCCTCAGCTCCTGGGCAGCACCCTGGAACATGATCTTTATGATGTACAGGCAGATAGCGCCGATGGTCGCCAGGATAACAACTGCTGCAATCGCGTCAAATTTAAACTCTTTCAGGATGACTGAAAACATGCAGCAGACCACCGCAATCCCGAAGGCCACGCGGATGCCGTAGCCCCTGGCATATTTGGTAGCGACTGTTCCGATCTGAGCACCAATGGCCGCACCTGTCAGCATGACGAACACGGCAACGATCTCGATGCGTCCTTTCAGCGAGTAGGTAAAAGCACCGTAGAGCCCCGAAATCATGACTTCGAACAGGTCGGTTCCAACAGCGATATGGGTAGGGCAGCCGATCAGATAGACTAGAGCAGGCATGCGAAGAAGCCCTCCCCCGATACCCAGAAAGCCTGCCAGAACGCCAGTGATAAAGCTGACGCCGAGAGGAAGCCAGAGAGAGCAAGTAAACCCTGAAACCTTGAAGTGGACCATAGGAGGAATTTTGATTTTGTGCAGCTTCACATACCAGGTAATCCCCGTGGCACCGTATTCGCCGACCTGGCCTGTTTTAGCCTTTTTGCGGGCCTTGAAATAATCATAAAAGACCATCCAGGCGATCAGGAAAAGGAAAATGACGTAGGTCCAGCGCACCACGGACCCCACGTTCCCGATCCGCTCCAGGTACATGATAAGCTGTGCCCCGCATTCGATGCCGATCATGGTTCCGATCAGCATTGAAAAACCCAGCCGGTAATCCACATTCCCGAACTTGGAATGGCGCATCGTGGAGATCATGGATTTACCTGCAATATGGGCCATATCTGTTCCGATAGCAAAAGCCATAGGGAAGCCCAGAATATTAAGACCCGGCGTGACCATCCAGGCACCGCCCATGCCAAAAAAACCGCCGATGGTTCCCACAGAGAATCCTATCAAAACCAGGCCGGGCCAGAAGATGTTGATTCCGGCGATCGGCATGTAAAGATAGAGCCAGCTCCCACCCTGTATAGCGTCCATACCGTCCCCCTCACATTAGTGTTCCACAATTTTTCGGCTCTTGAGATCGAGGCCGGTCCTTGACATGATTAAGTCCATCACGACACCGAGAATCACACCGTACACCGCAGTGAGGACGACAGACCAGGTGGCGAATACGACAATATTGGAATTGTAAGTGTCGGCAAAGTACTTCAAAACCCCGCTCTTTACGACACGTGTATCTGCCACGACGATGATTTCGTTGACTTCACCTCCTCCTGCTGCCCAAATGAGTCCCGGTCCAAAAACGATGAGAAGCGTGATAAAGACAAGACTTGTTGCAATACTTCTTTTCATAAGGCCCCCTCTCGCGAAGATTGACTGCCCGCAGCGACTTCCTCCCTGCAAGCCCGATCCGTAGCCTCCGCATCCGTGCAACATCTGAACCCAAATCCACCGTCTAATTCAGATATTACTTTTGGCGTCGGTAGGTTTGGGGAGATGCCTGATCACCAGGAAGGCGTCAGATGCAAGGCGCCGAGGAGCGACGACTGAGACGTATGAACCAATACGTCGCAAGGAGGAGCGAACGAAGGCAACGCCGCAGATGATGCCTTCCTGGTGTATCAGGGCTGAAGCAAATAGCTTGTATTCTGTACCAATAACTCCTATAAAATGTAAAGGTAAAAATTAGGATCAGGCGTTATGTTCCTGGATAGAATCTTTCCATTCCGCAAGAAGGAGAAAAAACGAGGTCTCAGTGAGGCGCTGATGAACGCCTTTACGGTGAAATATGTCAACTTCAAGACCTTGCTTGAATCGAATTCCGAACTCCTCAAGATCATCTCCGACATGGAAGTGAAACTTCGGGGCGATATCCTCTTCGGCATGTCCTATGTCAATGCCGCGACTGTGCGGATCGTTTTTCATGCTTCTCGAATGGTCCAGAGCTTCGAGAGTATGTCCGGTCGCAAGTATCCGGTCCTTACAGAAATCCTCAATAGGATCCATGAAGTTTTCAGGCAGGATTTGGAACAGAGAAAACCCGCCAAATCCCCGGAATACATCCTTCGTCATCACAGCATCACCAAGGAGATGACGGAATTTGTCGGAGGGAAAAACGCAAACCTCGGGGAAGTCGTAAGCCGCCTTGGTCTGCCGATTCCAGACGGGTTCGCCATCACGACAACCGCCTTCGATCGATTCATTGAAGCGAACGATCTCGGGGATGAAATCCGCAGGAGAAAAATGGAACTCGATCTCATTGACCCCGAAGTCATCTTCCGCGTGAGTGAAGGCATCCAGCACCTTTTCTTGGAATCGAAGGTGCCTGAAGATCTTGAAAAAGCCATCCTGGAAGCTTACACCGAGCTCAAGGCGAGGCGCGACTCTGGACAAGGGGATCTCAAGATTGCCATGCGAAGCAGCGCCATCGGGGAGGATAGCGAACTCTCTTTTGCCGGACAGTACCTGAGTGTGCTGAACGTGCCAGCGGAAAAGATCCTCCAGGAGTACAAGCGGATTCTGGCGAGCCTCTTCACCCCCCAGGCCATTACCTATCGCCTTCACATGGGAATTACCTTTGAAGATGCAGCCATGAGCGTGGCGTGTCTTGAAATGGTCCCTGCCAAAGTGAGCGGTGTCATGTATAGCCGTCATCCCCTTAATCTTCTGGAAGATCACATCATCATCAATGCGGTCTGGGGTCTGGGTCCCTACGCTGTTGAAGGAGTCGTTACGCCCGATACCTATACCCTCTCCAAGGATTCTCAGCCGGTGATCCTTGATTCGAAGATAGTGCCCAAAGAGGTGAGGCTGGTAGCCAAAGAAGATGGCTATGTTGTCGAAGATCAGGTGGATGAGGAAACAAGAAACCGGCCTTGCCTGACCGAGAAGCAGGCTGTTGCGCTCGCTTCGCATGCCAAAGCTCTGGAGGCTCATTTCGGGTGCCCTCAGGACATTGAATGGGCCATTGATGAGAAGAATGAGCCTCTCCTTCTGCAGACAAGACCCCTACACTTGGAAAGGCATGAAAGCGGGAAATCGCCTGCCAGGGCAGAACCGGTATCCGGATACTCTTTGGTCCTGGAGGGAGGAGAGATCGTATGTCCTGGTGTCGGTTCAGGAGTGGCTCATATCGTCCGCTCGGTAGACGACCTGATGACCTTCCCAGAGGGAGGGGTGCTGGTGGCTGCCACATCCTCTCCCCAGTACGTCATCGTGATGCAAAAAGCACAGGCTATACTAACGGACTCAGGGAGTATCACCGGCCACATGGCCTCCCTTGCCAGGGATTTCAAGGTGCCTGCTATCCTCAACACCCAAAAGGCGACATCGCTCATCCCGCAAGGAGCGGAGATAACCGTGGATGCCTATTCAGGGCGGGTTTACCTGGGAAAGGTGCCTCGGCTCTTGGAGATGCGGGTCCCCAGAGGCTCTTTCATGAAAGACAAGCCTGTTTATGCCATCCTGCGGAAAAGGGCAGATCTCATTATTCCTTTGAATCTGATCAACCCTAAGTCGTCCGACTTTACGCCCCAGAACTGCAAGACGGTTCATGACATCATGAGGCTCTTGCATGAGTTATCGTACACCGAGCTCTTCCAACTGAGCGATCTAGCGACAGACTACGGCAATATTTCCACTCGGCTGGATGCCTCCATCCCGCTGGAACTCTTTATCATCGATCTCGGCAAAGGCATCAGTGACGTGGTGAAAAACCCTTACAAGGTCACTCTCGATGAAATCACCTCAGGCCCGTTCAGGGCTCTCCTCAGGGGGATGCTGAATGATGAGCTGAGAAGAAGGGAACCCAGGCCGGTCAATCTCAGCGGGTTTTTCTCCGTGATGAGCCAGCAGATTCTTACGGCTCCCAACATGGGCGGCGAGCGATTCGGGGACAGGAGCTATGCGATCATTTCAGACCAGTATCTGAACTTTAGCTCCCGCGTGGGGTATCACTACAGCATTCTAGACACTTTTTGCGGTTTGACGCCCATAAAGAACCATGTGAATTTTCAGTTCAAGGGCGGGGCTGCGGACGATGTCCGAAAAAACAGGCGGGCCAGGGTCATCCAGAAAATCCTGGAAGAGTTGGGTTTCCTGGTGGAGGTCATAGCGGATCGCGTGACAGCCCGCTTGGTCAAACAGGAGCAAAGGGCCATCGAAGAGAAGCTCGATCACCTCGGTCGTCTTCTCATTTTCACCCGGCAGATGGACATGCTCATGTCCACGGAAGATTCCGTGAATCATTTGGCCGAGTGTTTCCTCAAAGGCGATTACTGCATGGAGAGCGTTCCGGATAGCCGCGCCGCCATCGGCAGCAATACGCCGTGAAGAGCTCAGTACAATATATGGAGAACTGGGCATAGGAATAATCACGCGCGGATGACACCTAATCCGCATAATGATGATGGGAATGATTCAGAGAGCGCCTAATCCCCTTTTTATTGCCACATTTCCTTGAAGTACCTGAGAATTCGGCGCCTTTGGCGGGAGAGATTATGAGTGAAGTTTTCTGTGCGTAACCCATAATTTCTTGGTTTTAAAGGGTCCATTTGGCTATCGCTATCTGCCTTTTTCCTCAGTGCTCGATAGAATTGGATCGGTAATCGCTCGCACCAAAACTTTCTACGATTCGCCAAAAGCACGCAGTGGACTAGAACCTTTGCAGGGCTGAGGAGCACTCAACGCGGCGCATACAGCACCATCTTGGGACGATCTTCCATCTGTTTGACCAGGTCTCCCAGAAACCCGAACTGGATGACGCGGGCCTGGCAGTGTTTCACGCAGGACGGCACCTCGCCTCCCTTGTGCCGATTGATGCACAGGTCGCACAGATCGGTCGGATAGGGCAGGTAGTCGATCACCAGTTTGTTGAAGGTCTCGTACTCGTATTCTGTGACGATCATGCCGTTCTTGCCGGCGGGAAAGTCGTGCTCCTGCTGACAAGCGACTTCGCAGGAATGGCAACCCGTGCAGTAGTTGTAATCGATCAGCAATCCATATTTAGGCATTTCAATTACCTCACGCGGAGATCTTTTCGAGGGTAACCAGCGTTGTCTTGTACTGGCCTCCGCCGAATCCGGACGTGCTGAATTGGGGTCCGGGAATGAGTAAGTTGATCTGGTACTCCCAGAACCCGAAGAGATCCGGTTCCGGTCCCTTCATTTCCGGCATCCACCAGCCGTGCCGGGTGCAGACCTCGCTGGGCTTGACCCGACGGGTCAGTTTGGCCTTCCGTTTCACCCGGCCCATATCGTTCTTGATGTAAATCCATTCTCCGTCATAGATGCCGTATTGCCTAGCTGTGTCGGGATGGATCTCCACAAAAGGCTCTGGCTCCTTTTCCCGGAGCCAGGGGATCATCCGGTGTTCGGAGTGGAAGAAGAGCTGGCTGCGAACACCGGTGATCATGACCAGCGGATACTTCTTGAAAAGTTCCGGCGTGGAGGTGCGGCTCTGAGGCGGTTCCACGTAACGGGGAAGCGGATCGAGCCCCCACTCTTCGTATTTCAGGCAGTAGAGTTCCACCTTGCCGGTTGCGGTGGAAAAACCGGGTTTGCCGTCCCGGCGCAGGAGTCCCCGTTCGTGTCGATGGTATGGCTTGAAGGGGCCGTCCGCAGGCATGACCCAGCCGCCTTTTTCTTCCAGGTCCTTGAAGGTCATGCCCGAAGGGGCCAGCCTTTCGTTGAACAGGTCCTCCACGGTGTTCCACTTCTTGAGACCTTCCGGGTTGAACCGCTTGGCCATCTCAAAGTTGATTTCCCAGTCGGTCTTGCATTCTCCGACCTGCACGCGTTTCTTGATGATTTGGAGAGGCGCCCACCAGGCCCGGAAACTGTCCTTTTCCGGGAAGGTGGCAGCGGGCAGGATGATGTCGGCGAGGGCCATGGTGGTGGGGTTGTGAAAGAGATCCACAACGGCGATAAAATCGAGTTTCTTCAGGGCATCGTAGTGGAGACGCGCCCGGGCCGCCTGGCCGCCCAGGATATTGGTGGTCTGAATCCAGATGCCCTTGACCGGGTAGGGTTCGCCCGTATTGATCTGGTCGATGCACATATCGGGTTGGGCCCACCCTCGGAAATTCCGGACCATGGGATACTGGTCCGCGCCAATGCGCTTCTTGGTGAGGTTCTTGACCAGGTCTTCACCGTAAAGCTTGATCAGCTCTTCCGTGGACCAGGGGTAGGCCGTGACGCCGTAGGAAGGTCTGGCGATCACCATACCCCCGGGCACGTCGATGCAGCCGGTGAGGGTCCACAGGCAGATGATGGCGTGAGCCACGGAGGTCCCTTCGGGCTCCATGTCAATGGGAACGCCCCAGTGGACGGCAGAGGGTTTGTTGGCGGCGAACATCCTGGAGGCCTGGACGATGGTCTGAGCCGGTATATCGGTAATGGCGGCAACCTTATCGACGGGGTATTGCTGGACCCGTTCCCTCAGCTTGTCAAAGCCGAAGGTCCACTTCTCCACGAATTCTCTGTCGTAAAGGTTCTCGTTGATGATGACGTTCATCATGCCGAGGGCGAGGGCGCCGCTGGTTCCCGGCCTGAGCTGCAGGTGATGGGCCGCACGGCTGGTCATCCAGGTGTGGCGGGGGTCCACGGAGATGATCTTGGAACCCAGCTTCATGCAGTCCACGATCCAGTGGCCCATAAAGGCGTCCGGGCAGCCGTTGGGCGGGAACTGTCCCCAGACCAGAATCACCTCGGGCCGACGCCAGGCCGGGTCGTCGTATCGCTTTTGCAGGAACTGGGAACAATCGGTGACGGCAAAATCGCCCATGACCGAATGCATGGCGCCCAGCCTGGGGGTGTAGCAGGATTGACCCGTGAGGCCGAGCTGGCACCAGTTGGGGCTGCCGAAGCTGTAAGCTAGAAATGAGATGGGCCCGCCGATGTCCCGCCCGGTCCCCTGGGCAAAGACCACCGCCTCCGGGCCGTATCTTTCTCTGATTTCATTCAGACGGCGTTCACAGGTGTCATAAGCCTCGTCCCAGGTGATGGGCTCGAATTTGCCTTCACCACGCTCTCCCACACGCTTCAGGGGCCGGGTGATCCGGTCGGGATGATACATGTACTGAGTGAGCGCCAAAACCCTCGGGCAGGAACGCCCCTGGTTGAAGGGATGGTCTTCATCCCCCTCCACCTTCATCAAGCGACCATCCTTAATAAAGAGTTTCTGGCCGCATCCGCCGTGACATCCGGGACCGGCCGACCAAGCTACCGTTGGAAAGACTTCGTACTTCTGCATGAAAAAACTCCTTTTGAAAGGATGAGGTGGCTTATTCCGGCCGAGTTTCTGGATTCCCCGCAAATTTCTGCGGGGAATGACGTTCACAGTTGCCGGGTTCATCAATATCGAATGTCGAACAAGGAATTTCGAATCACGAAGTTCAACTGCTTCGATGGTCTCCTTCGGCCTTCATGATTCGGTGTTCGATATTCTGCGGTTCGCTTTTCAACTTCTCCGCAAATCGCAGAGGAGTCACAACCTAAAACTCGAAACCCCTCCTCCCTTCATACCTGAGGGCCACTCAGCGCATCGTGCCCGGGAGCCAGAGGGCCATCTGGGGAAAAATCATCAGCAGAATGGTCGTGATAACAATGGCGATCATCAACACACTGGTCCCTGTGTAAACCTTCATCAGGTCGACCTTCGTCGCTGCGCTCACGACAAATGCGACCACCCCCACGGGCGGGAAGACCAGCCCCATGGCTACCATCATCATCGACAGGACCCCAAACCAGATGGGATCGAACCCGAGGCGCGTGATGAGTGGGAAGGTGAGCTGCAGGGTAAGCAGAAGCAACGGAATCTCATCCATGAACATGCTGATCACAAAGTACAAGACCACGATGCCTATGATAACTATCCAACGGTTGAGGTTCATATCGGTGACCACTTCAACCACATGCTGGGGCACGCGGCTGAGGGTCATGAAGATGCCGAAAATGCCCGCACCGATGAGAACCATGAAGATCATGGCGCAGGTGCTGATGGTCGACCTCAGGGCGTCAAAGGTGCCTGCCCAGTTGAGGCGGCCGAAGGCCGCACCGATCAGACCGGCCATGAAGGCCCCGATGGCGCCCACTTCCGTGGGGGTAGCGATGCCTGAATAGAGGAGGATCATGACGATAAGAATCAACAACAGGCTCGGCCAGATGCGGCGAACGCTGGCCCAGCGTTCGGGCATAGGCACCCGATACGTCTCGGGAGCATCCTGAGGTCTGACACGAACCCAGGCAAATATGGCCAGGGCCAGGAAAATGCCCACGATGATCCCCGGCACGGTCCCGGCAATTAGTAACTTGGAGATGGATGTCTGGGTCGCAATGCCATAAATGACCATGGGAATGCTCGGCGGGATGAGGATGTCGAGGATGGCCCCGATCCCCACCGTGCCCGCTGCCAGTTGCTCGGAATAGCCGTGGCGACGCATTTCCGGGTAGGCGATGGTCGACATGACAGAGGCCCCTGCAACGCTCGACCCGCACATAGCCCCGAAGATCCCGCAAGCGAAAACCGTCGCGGCCCCAAGGCCGCCCCGGATGAACGACAGCCAGTTTGCCGTAGCCGTGAAAAGGTCTTTGGCAAGACCGCTGGATGCAGAAAAGTAGGCCATGAGGACGAACATGGGGATGGTGGTCAGCGCATAGTCGGCGACCGTGGAGAACGGCGCGGTCCCCAGGACCACGAGGATCATATTCAGATCTCCCTTGATCAGATAGATGCCTAAAATGCCGGCGCCGGCGAGAGAAAACGCAATCGGGACACCCAGAAGAAGAGCGATGACCATTGCAACAAAAGGCAAAGCGAGCATTTTCCATCCTCCTCAGGTCAATTTCTTTCCCACGGGTCAGCTTGCAGGAGAATCCGCCTGAAACAGTGGAGACTCGTCTTTCCTTACCTTCCCCATGTCGAGCAGCATGGCCAGTGACATGAAGAACAGGCCCACGGGAACAATCACATAGGCCGGACCCATCGGGATATCCACACTGCTCAGGGTCATGTGGGTATCCAGGGTGCGGAGGGCCTGAAGGTATGTGGCGATCACCAGCGCCACACCGTACAGGATGGAAACCCCCTGAACAAAGTGGTTCAAAACGAGCTTGGCCTTGCGGGGCAGATGATCTGTCAAAAGGGTGACCCGGATGTAGGCCCCTTTACGGTAACCGAAGGCCACTCCCAGGAAGACGGCGGCGATCATCAGGTAATTCGTCGTAATCTCATAGGCCCCGGTGATGGGCCTGTTGAAAAGATAGCGCCCCCCTGCGTCCGCCGTTGTCAGCAGCATCAGGACAAAGGTGGACAAGGCTGAAATAAAAAGCATCAGGCGTTCACAACCCTGGAGCAACCTCTGCATCTTTTACCCTGCCTCCTTGCCGCATAGCATGGCACGTCGGCGCTCCACCCGAAAGGTGAAGAACCGACGTGCGGCTAAGAGCTTGCGCAAAAATAACTCGGCAAATTGAACTGATAACCGTTCGCCCTGAGGTATGGTTCGATACCTCACCATGGTCGGAAAGACCGTTCGCCCTGAGGTATCGAAGGGTACCTCAGCATGAACGGATCTGATCAAGAAATTGTAAAGTTATTTTTGCGCAAGCCCTAACCGGTGCAGCGTTTCACAAATTCTACGGAATCACTGCTTCAGCAGCTCGAGTGCTGCGTCCAGAACCTTCTGGGCGTCCGGGCGTCCCTTGCCTTCCATC
>Ga0315286_10008680_pt1 | contig 10011 bp, 7 predicted proteins | sample YL17G10_0_MG_FD_205038 | JGI IMG/M metagenome (GOLD analysis project Ga0315286, IMG submission 205038) | Sediment microbial communities from Yellowstone Lake, YNP, Wyoming, USA - YL17G10_0 | ecosystem: Environmental > Aquatic > Freshwater > Lake > Sediment | place: USA: Wyoming | collected...
TCGTCCCGCCATCTTATCGCCGATAGACAGCGTTCGTTTGGTGGCAACATATATCTTTACCATTTCAAGCACGCCGCTGGGCAATTCGTCCCCGTGTTTCATTCTTTCAAGTTTCGTTTTCGCATCGAGGGTAATTTCTGTAATTTTCGGCATATATTTGTCTATGACAGTTTGCACCTGCGGACGGGCACTGGCCGGTTTGACCCACGTAATATCGAAGTTTTCAATCTGCTCGGAAATAACCTCCATTTCCTCACTCGCTCCGACCTTCTGTCGGGTCGAGGGGTCGATAACGGCAATTTCAAACTTTTCGAATATTTCATTTATCATCTGTTTGAAAATGGTGCACTGCCGTTGTTTCATTTCCGTTTCATATTCTTTGGTTTTTTGTTTGTATGCCTTTTTCTGTTCATCGCTGCCGGCCCCTTTTCTGGTGAATCGGCTTGTCTTGATGACGACGCCGTTATAGCCGCTGGGCAGTTCGAGCGAGTCGTTTTTGACGTCTTCGCCGGCCCTGCCGAAGATGGCATGCAGCAGTTTTTCCTCCGGCGTAAGTTCCGTTTTACTCTTCGGCGAAACCTTTCCGACAAGTATGTCTCCTACGTCAACGCGTGTGCCTTCGCGAACGATTCCGCCTTCATCGAGATTTCTCATCGCCTTTTCGCCGACGTTCGGAATGTCTCTTGTGAATTCCTCCCGCCCGAGTTTGGTCTCGCGGACCTCGACGCTGAACTCGTCGATATGAATGCTCGTAAAAATGTCCTCTCTTACAAGTCTTTCGCTTATAAGAATAGCGTCCTCGAAGTTGAACCCGTCGAATGTTATAAAAGCCACGAGCAGGTTTTTCCCCAGCGACAGCACGCCTTCGCCGCTTCCGCCGCCGTCCGCTATGATATCGTTCTTCTTGACCTTTTGTCCGACGGAGACTATCGGCACCTGGTTGAGGCATGTTCTTTCGTTAAGGCCCACGAACTTTTCAAGTTCATAAATGTCCGTATCGTCGATGACAATCTTTTTTGCGTCGACTGCCGTTATGGTTCCCGCGTTTCCGGCACGGATAACCATACTTGAATTTCTCGCAACGTGCTCCTCCATTCCCGTCAGCACAAGCGGCGGTTCCGTCAAAAGCAGCGGCACCGCCTGACGCATCATATTCGAGCCCATCAAGGCCCTGTTGGCGTCATCATGTTCAAGGAAAGGAATAAGTGCGGCCGAGATGCCGACAGTTTGCTTGCTTGATATATCGATATAATTCACTTCTTTGCTGTCAACCTGTGCAAGTTCTCCCTGTTTTCTGGCAAGCACTATGCCTTCGTGCAGTTTGTCGGTGCCTCTCTTTACAGCTCCCGGCGGCGCAAAAGTGGCCTCCATTTCTTCATCCGCTCTCACGTAGACGACCTCTGGGGTGATTTTACCTTTTTCAGCCTTTCGGTATGGCGTCAGCAGAAAACCGTATGCATCTATTTTCGAAAAGATTGCCAGCGATGCGATAAGTCCGATGTTTGTTCCTTCCGGCGTTTCGATTGGACATATTCTGCCGTAATGGCTGATATGCACGTCTCGAACTTCGAATCCGGCTCTTTTACGGTTAAGGCCTCCGGGTCCCAGTGCCGACAGTCTTCGTTCATGCGTAAGCTGGCTCAGCGCGTTGGTCTGGTCTACGACCTGGCTCAGCTCGCCTCTGCCGAAGAAATATTCAATACTGCTGGACACGCTTTTCGAGTTGATAAGGTCGGCTATCCGGATAACCTGCTGCGGCTCTTTCATACTCATTCGTTCCTGAACGGTCCGGCGGAGCTTCAGAAGCCCTTTTCTTATTTCATCCGAAGCAAGTTCGTCAATCGTTCGCAGCCTTCTATTTCCCAAATGGTCGATGTCGTCAATAACACCCTGATTGTTTCGCAGCTTGACGATATATTTCATCGTGTTAAGAAAATCTTCCGGCCGGAGCGTCATTTCGTTTTCTTCAACATTTTGTTTGAATTTCCTGTTCAGTCTGAATCTTCCGACCCTTCCGAGCCGGTATCTGTTGCCGTCAAAGAACTTTTCCTGAAAGAGTGTTTTTGCCTTTTCGACATTCGGCGGATTGCCGGGCCGCAATCTTGCGTAAAGTTTCAGCAATGCCTCCTGACTGCTTTCGCAGTCATCCTCGGCAAGAGTATTTAATATGAGCGGGTCGACTACTTTTGCAATCACCTCAATTTCATTTTTTTTCCTCTTACCACCAGATTTCGGTTCTTCATACGGCAAAGATAATTCGTCGAAATATTCTTTTTTAGAAGCATCTTTGCCAAGTTTCTTTCCAAGTAGCCACAATGGAACATCTAGTTGACCTGGATACTTTGGATTAAGCTCTCTCGCTTTTTCAATTACTTTTTCTTTGTCGGAACTATCAGAGATAAGACCTAACTTTTCCATTGCATTGCATACATGTATATCGGCTGATATATCAATATTATTCTTATCTTCGAAGGGCTTTACATACGGCAATGCCTTAGCATTGCGGTGCAAAATATTAACCAGCAGTGATGCAATCTTCTCGCCAATTCCAAATATCCTATCTGCTTCTTCTATAACCTCCTTAGCAGACTTATCAGCCCAGAATTTTTCAACCTTTCCATCGTATTTTTCAACTATTACCTTGCAGAAAGCAATAATTGCCTTTGATGCCTGTCCTCCAGCTAATCCGGGGATACACTTCTTCAATTCTTCAGGAGAACACTCTGCAAGAACTTTAACATCTAAACCTAACTTTTTTTCAATCTTCTGTGGGACTTCGTACGAACCTTCTGATGGTATACCCGTTCGCATACAACAAACTGCTATAACAAGTGCGAGCGGATTTGACGTTATAAGCTTCCTCTGCTCATCATTTTCCAACTCCGGAAATGGCTCAGCATTTTTTCCTTTACCATAATCTAAAATGGCTTTAACGATCTCCTTCTCATTAGTCGTTTTTACATCAACTCTTTCTGAGCTTATTCCGCTTGCCCGTTGAATTTGCCCTACTCTGTCTCCGATTTGCGTGCCGGCTTCGACGATAATTTCACCTGACGCCGTATCGACAACCGGCCCGACCGCCCACATAAGCGGGTCGAGTTTCTCCACGGAGATGACTTTTGTCTCATAAAACAGTCTTATAATCGCCTCGGAGCTGCCGTACTGTTCTCCCATTGCCCGCAGGAACATCGTGGCGGGAATCTTGCTGGACTGGTCGATTCTGACGATGAGAATGTCTTTTCTGGTGACGGAAATTTCTATCCAGCTTCCGCGTTCCGGTATGATTCTTCCGCCGTGCAGGACTCTGTCGCCTTCTTTGCTTTCGATAAGAAAATCGACGCCCGGCGAACGGTGAAGCTGGTTGACTATAACGCGTTCGGCGCCGTTGATGATAAACTCTCCGCCGCCTATCATAATCGGAATTTCGCCGATGTAGACGGCCTGTTCCGAAATGTCCTCTGCGTCGCTTCGTTTCAGCCTGCAGGCTATTTTCAAAGGATAGCCGTAGGTCAGTCTCAGTTCTCTGCACTCGTTCGGCGAATACCTCGGCCTGTCGAACTCATACATGAGGTATTCAAGATTCATCGTCTTGTCGTAGCTTTCGATGGGGAAAATTTCCTGAAAGAGCGCTTCAAGTCCGATTTTTTTCCTTTTCGCCGGCACCACCTCGGCCTGCAGAAATCTTTCGTAACTATTCAGCTGAACTTCGATAAGATTCGGAACATCTATTGCATCTGCAATTTTTCCGAAATCTCTTACGGTTCTTGTGGCCATCACACACTCCCTGAAATATGTGTCGATTCTGTTTAACCCCGCCCATAAAAGGGCGGGGTTTATTATCTTTATTTACTTATTTAATTTCACAAACAGCGCCGGCCGACTCAAGCTGCTTCTTTGCGGCTTCTGCTTCGTCTTTGCTGACGCCTTGTTTTACAGGCTTTGGCGCGCCGTCTACAAGGTCTTTCGCTTCTTTCAGTCCCAGGGCTGTAAGAGCTCTTACTTCCTTTATGACCTGGATTTTCTTGTCTCCGATTTCTTTGAGAATAACGTCGAAGGTGGTCTTTTCTTCAGCCGCAGCCGCCCCGGCTCCTGCCGCGCCTGCTGCCGGTCCTGCCATCATAACCGCGCCGCCGCCGGCTGGTTCAATACCGTGAACTTCCTTCAGGTAATCGCCGAGTTCCTTGGCCTGCATGAGTGTCAACTTGACAATCTTGTCTCCCATTTCCTTTGTCTCTGAACTGAACTGCTTTGTTGTTTCGTCTGCCATTTTATTACTCCTGTAACTTATCGCTTCGCGGCTGCCGGGACTACGCCGTCCCGTTTAACTCCTTTCGGGGACACCCGCTAAAGCAAGTTATTTAATTTTCAATAAACCCGAATTACCAAAACCTAAATAAAACCGAAATAAATTGTTTTGAACATTTGTATTTCATATTTTGAATTTGTTTCGTATTTCGAATTTCGTGTTTCGAATTTTCATTTTATTTATGCCGCTTCTTTTTTCTCTGCCTTTTCTGCCTTATCTGCAATTGTTTTTATACAGCCTGCGATGATACCTGCAGGTGCAGCGATTGCGCCTGCCAGTCGTCTGCCCGGCGAATTTGCAAGCATAACGATTTCGCCATGCAGTTCGGCCCTGTTCTTCATATTTACAAGACTTGCCGCCCCGGCCGCATCGAGGGCCGCTCCGTCGACGTAAGCTCCCTTGAATTTTATCACTTTCTTCCCGACGCTTATCGCCTTGATTTCCTTCGCCAGGTCAACCACGCTGTCGCCGCCGTATACAACGGTGCAGGAGCCGGTCGCAAAGAGCCCCGCCGCGATGCTCTTCCCCATCGTCGTCATGGCATGTTTCATCATCGCGTTTTTGACCATTGTAAGTTTTATGCCTTTTTGACGGAGTTTTCCCCGCAGTTGGTTGTTCACGATGCCGTCGATTCCCGTCATATCAACAACGAGAAATTCGCTAACGCCTTCGAATTTGTCTGCCAGTTCCTTTGTAAGAATCTGTTTTACGTATTTGCTCATATTTTCACCTGTAATAAGTTTAAAGTTCTGCCGCGTTAATCTGGACACCAGGACTCATTGTCGCCGATATGGTTACTTTCTTGATGTAAGTTCCTTTGGCTGTTATCGGTTTCATTTTCTTTATCAAAGCCATAAATGCCCGGATATTGTCAGCCAGCTTGTCTTCATCGAAACTTTGTTTGCCTACAACGATGTGCACATTTCCGCCGGCATCGTTTTTGAATTCCGCTTTTCCTGCTGCGAATTCCTTAATGGCTGTAAGAATGTCCTGGGTAACCGTTCCGTTTTTCGGCGAAGGCATTTTGCCTTGCGGCCCTAAAATTTTTCCCAGCCTGCCGGCCTTGCCCATCACCTTTGGTGAAGCGATTGCGACATCGAAGTCCATCCAGCCGCCTGTAATTTTCTTGATTAGCTCATCGCATCCGGCCTCGATTGCGCCCGCCTGTTTTGCCGCGTCAACATCGGAATCTTCGCAGAAGGCGATAACTTTTTTGCTCTTTCCGATACCGTGCGGCAGTGATACGGCGCCCCTGATAATCTGGTCGGATTGCTTGGCGTCTATTCCCAGCCATACGACGCAATCAACAGTCTGGTCGAACTTGGCCGGCGGAAAAGATTTAATCTTTTTTACTGCTTCTGCCAGGCTCACCGGCCCGCTTGGCAGGTCCTTTGCCGAAGCTTTGTATTTCTTGCTTCTTTTTCTCATTTCTTTACCTCCGCGAATTTGAATAATTTTTCGCTCCCACTTTTACAGCCGTGGTAAGCTTTTATAATTCCATCCGCCAAAGGCGGATTCCGTAGTTTTGAGTTTTTAGTTTTAAGCTTTGAGCTGTTTTTCTATCTCTATTCCCATGCTTCTTGCGGTGCCTTCGACGATTTTGCAGGCCTCGTCGATATCAAAGGCGTTAAGGTCTTTCATTTTTCTTTCAGCAATTTTTTTAACTTGTTCTTTGGTGACTTTTCCGACCTTTTCTTTGTTCGGCGTACCGCTGCCCTTTGCGACCTGCGCCGCCTCTTTCAGCAGGACCGCCGCCGGCGGACTTTTCACAATGAATTCAAATGTCTTGTCGGTATAAACCGTTATTTCCACAGGAACAGTCATTCCATTAAGGTCTTTGGTTCGTTCGTTAAACTGCTGAACAAACTGTCCGATATTGACGCCGTGCTGTCCCAGTGCCGGTCCGATTGGCGGGGCCGGCGTCGCTTGTCCTCCCGGCGCCTGTAATTTTACCTTTGTTGTTATTTGCTTTGCCATTCTTTACCCCCACACCAATGCAAACTGTCTTTTTGATAAAGATTTCATTTTCATTTTTTCCTTACAACAATACATTTCCCCCTTCCACCAACTCATTGGTGTGGGGGGTTTGCCTTTTTCCTTTACACCTTTTCTATCTGCCAGTATTCGATATCGAGCGGGGTGCTCCTTCCGAAAATCGTAACAATGACTCTGACAACGCCGCGTTCGGCATCGATTGAGTCGACGGCTCCTTCGAAGTTTTCGAAGGCTCCTTCCCTGATTTTTACGACGTCTCCTTTTGCGAAGTCGACCTTTATATTCGCGGCTGCCTGTTCCGTCGCCCTTTCGACTTCGATGAGTATTTTCGCAACGTCTGTATCGCTCATGGGAACGGGCAGGCCTTCGGTGCCGACGAAATCGCCGACTCCGATGGTTTCCTTTATCAGAAACCACGCCTTTTCGCTGATTTTCCCATCGCTGTCCGGCTCAATTTCCATAAAAACGTAACCCGGATAAAGTTTTCGCTTCAGGACTTTCTGTTTTCCGCCGCGGATGCGCTTGACCTGTTCGACCGGCACAACGACTCTGCCGATAACGCTTCCCAGCCCTTCAATCGTGACCTTTCTCACAAGAGATTCTTTAACCTGCTCTTCCCTGTTGGAGGCCACTCTTAAAACATACCATCGCATAAAAATTCACTCATTTTGATAGTTTAATAACCCTCCTGCCGAAGGTTTAATACCTATATTCCTAAAACGTTTGCGAAAAACAGATTGAAGCAGAAATCCGCCAGTCCCAGCATTCCCGCCATCAGGAATACGACTATGATAACTACAAAAGTAGACACTGCTATTTCACGTCTTGAGCTGAAACTGACCTTCTTTAGTTCACCTTCTGCTGCAATCAGGAAATCCGCCACATTGGGCTTGTTGACAAACCAGTAAAGTGCAATCGCAATCAGGCCGAACACTCCCAGCGGCACAGTAACGCTTAGCCACAATCCGAGTGTTTCATTGACATTCATCGCTGCCGTCAGTTTTTGATAGAGTATCCAGCAGCCGATACCTGCAATTAACGCCGCCGAAATAACGCTGTACAGCCGCGTATTTTTCGCCTGTCCCCATTTATATTTTTCAATCAGCATCCGAATCTCGTAAAACAATTAAAAATTCAAAAATTCCCAATCCGCCTTTCGGCGGATATTTTTTACTTTCTTGCTTCTTTTTCAAAAACAGCAGGCCAGGGAGGGATCGAACCCCCAACCTGCGGTTTTGGAGACCGCCGCTCTGCCAATTGAGCTACTGGCCTGTTTTCATATAACATTTCAGTTCCTCAACGTCTTTTTTACGTTAGCACTGCCGGCTATTTACGTCTAATTTTATGAACAGTTCGCTTTCGCTCAGTTTTGCAGAACTTCTTAAGCTCTATCTTTGGAGTCCCCTGCACGACATTTATACTCGTGCGGTAGTTTCTGCTTCCGCACTCGGAACACTCCAGCCAGACATCTTCTCTTTTTTTCGCCTTAGCCATTTTATTTCCGCATAAAAATCAGGCCGGCGGCAATTCCGTAAAAATCATCGCCGCCCGGCTCAGAGCCGTTATTTTATAATCTTTGTAACAACGCCTGCTCCAACGGTCCTTCCGCCTTCACGTATAGCGAACCTCAGGCCTTCTTCCATAGCTATAGGCGAAATTATTTCGACTTCCATACCGATGTTGTCGCCCGGCAGACACATCTCAGCGGGTTTTCCTTCTCGGCTCTTGATTGCTATCACGCCGCCGGTAACGTCGGTTGTTCTGAAATAGAACTGTGGTTTATAGCCGGCAAAGAACGGCGAATGTCTTCCGCCTTCATCTTTGGTAAGCACATACACTTCAGCCTCGAATCTCGTATGAGGCGTAATCGAACCCGGTGCCGCGATGACCTGTCCGCGCTGCAATTCTTCTTTCTCGACACCTCGCAGCAGCAAGCCGATATTATCACCTGCCTGTCCCTCATCGAGCGTCTTGTTGAACATTTCAACGCCGGTAACTATCGACTTGCGGGTCTCTTTGTTAAGGCCGATGATTGCGATTTCATCGCCCACGTGGACTTTACCGCGATCAACTCTTCCTGTGCCTACTATTCCTCGTCCCTTGATGCTGAAAACGTCTTCCACCGGCATCAGGAACGGCTTATCGACTTCTCTTACGGGAATAGGAATATACTCATCCATCACCTTAAGCAGTTCTTCGATAGGCTTGCAGACAGGGTCGTCCAGCTTGGCGGCTTTCATAGCTGTAATTGCACAGCCCCGGATAATCGGCGTCTGGTCTTTTGGAAACGTGTATTTCTTTAACATCTCTTTTATCTCCGGCGAGTCACTCGGCAGCGACGGACGGCCTGGGAAGCCATACTTGACCAGCAGGTCCCTGATTTCCAGTTCCACAAGGTCGATTAGTTCAGGGTCGTCAACAAGGTCGACCTTGTTGAGGAAAACAACGATTTTCGGCACGTTGACCTGCCTTGCCAGCAGGATATGCTCTCTTGTCTGCGGCATAGGCCCATCTGCCGCGGAAACCACGAGGATTGCTCCGTCCATTTGAGCGGCGCCGGTTATCATATTCTTAACATAGTCAGCGTGTCCGGGGCAGTCGATGTGGGCATAGTGGCGGTTTTCGGTGATGTATTCGACATGCGCTGTTGAAATTGTCAGAATCTTTGTCGGGTCTCGCCGGCCGTGCGCCTCGGAAGCCTTGGCGATCTCGTCATAAGATTTGAATTTGCACAGGCCTTTAAGTTCCATAACCTTGGTCATTGCCGCGGTCAAGGTCGTCTTACCGTGGTCAACGTGTCCGATTGTACCAACGTTAACGTGCGGTTTTGTCCTTTCAAATGCTACCTTAGCCATTTTTTGCTAACCTCCAACTTGTCTTTAGATATTTTTCGAATACCTTAATTTTTATTTTTAATAAACCGACATTTCGGCTACTGACCGATTAAGCCTGTTTATTGACAGGTCATATATATCAAACTTAGCTGCTGATGGGAATTGGACCCATGACCTCGTCCTTACCAAGGACGCGCTCTACCAGCTGAGCTACAGCAGCAATATTTTCAGCAACCGCAATAGACATTCACAGACATTACCTGTTCGACAGCACGACTAAGTCCGCCATCCGTCTTCGTCAGACAAGCCGGCGGATAAACTTCGGCTTACAGATATATCCAAAAACGCTTATTACAGTGTTGAAAAACTCAAAATTTATCTCCCTTTGCCGAAAAATGCAAAGGGATTCCCTGCCAAGATTTCGCCAAAAACGAATTTGTGAGTATATTCAAACCCCCGCAAAATGCAATTATTAAAAGAAAATTTTTAAAAATTTTTTATTTTTTTTCGGATATTTTACCTGTCTTATACAGGAATTAAAGACTCTTTTTGTGTTGTTTTATAATGTCCGATAATAATGATAATATAAGGTGTAAAAATGTCGTTAAATGGTTGCAATTGTGTTTATTAATCGCTGATTACGCAGATTTCACCGATTATAATTATTTAACTATTTCAGTTTAATCAGCGAAATCTGTGATTAAATTTTTTGTGCCTTTGTGCCTCGGTGGCTACTGGGCCCGCAAGGATTCGAACCTTGGACCAATGGATTATGAGTCCACTGCTCTACCGGACTGAGCTACGGGCCCGAAGGTAAACCAAACTTTACCCTGATTCAGGGGAGAATTCAAGATTTATTGCCACGAAGGCACTAAG
>Ga0315286_10008683_pt1 | contig 10009 bp, 7 predicted proteins | sample YL17G10_0_MG_FD_205038 | JGI IMG/M metagenome (GOLD analysis project Ga0315286, IMG submission 205038) | Sediment microbial communities from Yellowstone Lake, YNP, Wyoming, USA - YL17G10_0 | ecosystem: Environmental > Aquatic > Freshwater > Lake > Sediment | place: USA: Wyoming | collected...
CGTTCGATCCCCGGAAAAAACTGGCGGACAGTGCCTTCAACCCACCCGTGCAGGGTACTGGGTAAAAGGGGGCAACCCAGGCAGGCTCCACCCAGGTGTACTTTTAATACTTTCCCATCATAAGCAACCATTTCCACCGAACCGCCATGAAACTGCTCGATGTAAGCGCTTAACTGCTCCAATAAGGCGCGGATACGCTCCCCTTCGCTCACGTTTTCCATGCTGTTTTGCATCCTATCAGCCTCCTGGGTGGAAGCAGGACTGCGACCCGTTTCCATCGTACACTTACACTCCGCCACTCATGCTTTTGTTCAATAAGGCCACAACCTGCGGATGAGTATTGCCGCGCTGAGCAACCAGATTGGCCAACCGTTCGAACAGAAATGAACCGATCTCAGGATGTCGCTGGCGTAATGAGTTCAAATCAGCCGCCCGAATACGAAACATCTGGGAGTATTCTGTACAAATCGCTCCAGAGGTGTATTTACGCCGCCCGAAAGCCGCCGACCAACCAACTACTCCACCCGAACGAACGTGGGCAATCGTTATCGCTTCACCATCTTCAGGCTTATAATGGATAATTGCCTCACCCTCAACAATCAGATAGAGATAATCAGCCGGATCGTCTTGTTCAAAAATGACCGTTCCACTATAACAATCATATTGTACGAACAATGGGCGCAATACTTCTAGCTGATGTGGGCTTAATCCCTGGAATAAAGATAATTGTTCAAAGGAATCTATAGACATAGGACTCATGTCCTTTATCTACACAATTTATCTCTTACCTGGATTAACCTCTAGTGTGAAATGTCCTCAAACCTCAGACAAAAATCACCAGTTATCGTAAATCGTAGTCGAGGGCGATACCCCTGACAAATAGAACTAGCCCTCCTGATTACCCGCCTCAGATTGCCCAACATCTGGTACTTCCTGTTCCTCGATCACCGGAATAGCATGACTGATCGGGTGGAAAACCAGCTGTTTAAGGGTCTCATCTACATCCACCAGGATCGTGTCACCCGAAACGAATTCACCACTGAGCATACTGACTGAAAGTGGGCTTTCGATGTACTTTTGTAATGCACGCCGTAAGGGGCGCGCCCCAAAAGCCGGGTCATACCCTACATCAGCCAACCAATCCAACGCGGCGGGGGAAAGATCAACTTTTAATTTATAATCACCCAATCGCTCCTGGACCTCTTTCAACTGCAATCCAACAATTTGGCGCATGTGCTCCTTATTAAGCGGAGAAAATATCACAATATCGTCAATCCGGTTCAGAAATTCAGGTCGGAAGGTGCCTTTGAGGGCTTTATCAATCTTTTCGTGTGCCTGGCGATCTTCACTGCCGGTGGAAAACTGCAAGAAACCCAGGCTGCCCGACTTAATTGCATACTCGGTACCCAGGTTGCTGGTCATAATCAGCACCGTATTCCGGAAATCCACTACACGGCCTTGACCATCCGTCAATCGCCCATCGTCCAGGATTTGTAATAGAGCATTCCAGACGTCAGGATGGGCTTTCTCGATCTCATCGAACAGGATTAATCGGTATGGGCGGCGACGAACCGCTTCGGTCAGCTGGCCACCTTCTTCATACCCAACATAACCCGGGGGGGCACCGAACAAGCGGGAGGCGGTATGCTGCTCGTGGTATTCGCTCATATCAATGCGTACTAACGCCTCAGGATCATCAAACAAGAATTCAGCCAGAGCTTTGGCGAGCTCAGTCTTACCGACACCAGATGGGCCAATAAAAATAAACGACCCGATTGGTCGTCGGGGGTCTTTCAAACCGGAACGGGCGCGACGGATGGCATCCGAGATAACATGGATAGCGCCATCTTGCCCGATAATATGTTCGTGTATGCGTTCTTCCATGTGTAATAGTTTTTCGGACTCAGTTTCCATCATCTGGCTGACAGGGATACCCGTCCACATGGCGATCACATCGGCTATGTCATTGTAATCCACCACTTCATCCAGCTTGTGTTCGGATTCCCAGGCGTCACGTCGTTCTTTGAATTCAGCTTCCATGCGCAGGCGTTCTGCCTTCTTTTGAGCTGCCCGTTCATAGTCGCGTTCCAACCCGGCTTGCTCTTCCTCAGCAGACAGTCGATCTACTTCGCCCTTCATTTCCTTTAGATCCGGTGGTAGTGAATAGAGTGCCACCCGCAGCTTAGCAGCTGATTCATCCATCAGGTCAATCGCCTTATCAGGCAACCGCCGGTCGGTTACGTACCGCGCCGATAATCGTGCCGAAGCTACGAGGGCCTCATCAGAGAAACGCACTTTATGGTGCGCCTCATACCGGTCTCGTAACCCATGTAACATCTGGATGGTCTCTTCAATACTCGGTTCTTCAACATAAACTGGTGCAAAACGGCGCTCCAGGGCAGCATCTTTTTCGATATATTTGTGATACTCATCTAATGTTGTGGCACCAATTGCGTGCATCTCACCGCGCGCCAGGGCGGGTTTGAGCATATTGGATGCATCCATTGCTCCCTGGGCTGCTCCTGCGCCAACTACAGTGTGTAGTTCGTCGATAAACAGGATAATTTCTCCCTCGGCGTGCTGGATCTCTTCGATGGTCATCTTTAATCGTTCTTCGAATTCACCACGAAACCGCGTTCCGGCGATCATCGCCCCCAAGTCAAGGGCGATAACACGTTTACCGGCTAAAATTTCGGGGATGTCATTCGATGCAATCTTCTGTGCCAATCCCTCGACAATCGCGGTCTTACCAACGCCAGCCTCACCGATCAAGACCGGGTTATTCTTGGTCCGCCGTACAAGAATCTGAATAACTCGCATGATTTCGGCATCTCGCCCGATCACCGGGTCAAGTTTTCCTTCGCGCGCCAGTTGAGTCAGGTCACGTGAGTATCTTTCAAGGACACGAAAGCGCGTCTCGGCTTGCGGATCGCTTACCCGCTGCCCGCCGCGCAGCTGCTTGATGGCTTCGTAGACGCGATCGCGGGTCACACCCGCGCCCTCTAACAATCGCGCCGATGGTGTGCTCCGTTCTGTTAAGATCGCCAGAAAGATATGCTCAGTAGAAATAAATTCATCTTTCAGACGATTGGCTTCTTCGTTAGCGAGGTCAATGATCCGCTTGACGCGCGGCGTGATAAAGATATGTCCAGCTCCGCCCCCAAAAATATTTGCTTTCGGGCTGGTGCGAAGTATATAATCCAAACGCTCAGTTAACGCATTTGAATCTACATTCAAGTTTTCCAAAATTTGTGGAACCATACCCTGGGGCTGCTCGATCAATGCCAACAAGATGTGCTCTGTGTCTATCTGGTTGTGACCGTAGCGCTGGATAATCTCAGCAGAGCGTTGTGCAGCCTCTTGGGCTCGTTCTGTAAACCGATCAAATCGCATCATAAGCTTGTTCCTCTACTTTATTGCGATGATATTTATGTCTATCAAATTATAACATCGGGTATCTCTATTCCTGGTCGTTATGTTGTTAGAATTATATATGAGTTCTCCGAAGTCCCATTAACAAGGAACTTTATGAACAGAGTTATCGTCTGATACCTGTATTATGAAATAATAACAAATCGAATGATGTCAATAAACGATGGCATTTGATGATAAAATAAAACAGTTAAGGAGAAACTTATGTATAAAAAATATATCGTGTTAATTGGATTGATTCTCGTTGTAGTATTCCTGAGCGCTTGTGCGACTCCGTCTACAACCCAGGCTACAACCCCACCTCTCCGTACATTAAATGTTTCAGGTAGTGGTAAGGTGTTCATCACCCCAGATATTGCTTGGATTTCAATCGGTGTACACACCGAAGGCGAAAACGCGGCCGATGCTGTCGCCAAGAACTCTGGGCAAGCTCAAAAAATTACCGATGCAATTAAAGGTATGGGTATAGACCCTAAGGACATCCAGACTACCAACTTTAATATTTCACCTCAACAAAAGTACGACGATAAAGGTCAAATGACCGGTATCATCTACGTGGTGGATAACACCGTCTATGTAACAATTCGCGACCTGACGAAAATTGGTGGTTTACTGGATGAAGTGACAAAAGCGGGTGCCAATAATGTTTACGGTATCCAATTTGACCTGGCCGACAAGACCAGCGCAACCTCCGAGGCTCGTAAATTAGCCGTTGAAAGCGCGCGTACCCAGGCCCAGGAACTTGCCCAGGCTGCTGGCGTAACATTGGGAGCAGTTCAAACCATAAACACCTATAACAGTTACCCGGTCTCTGTCTACGATAGTAAGGGTGGTGGTGCAATGGCTGCATCTGATGTACCCATCTCACCCGGGCAACTCAGCCTGACTGTCGAAGTGAACATCGTCTACGAAATCAAATAACCTCATATATCACACAATCATCTTCCTGAAGGGTTCGACTTTTCGGGAAGATGATTTTTTTAAGGATAAGCTTGAACCCTTGACTCGTGACAATCGTCACCAAATTTAGTTACTTACGCGACTGAATTAATACCACCTTTATCGTTATTATGAGAATTACCCCCTTAGTCCAATACGAGAAAACTGAGGTTAACAGCAAGGAGGTAGATTTATGCAGTCTATTTCAAGCGAATTTTTGGCAATTGATCGCAAAGCCCGCGCGCGTGTACCATCTCAAGAGGTGGCGAGCCGGTCCGTCGAAGAACGGATTTGTGATTTTGATGAGGTGTTAATTCCCTTGACACCCGCCCAGGCTATGCAAGAGGCAGCACGTTGTGTCCACTGCCCAGATCCATCACCCTGTGTGCTGGCTTGCCCAGCCCATAACGATATTCCATCGGCAATGTGGTTAATAGAACAAGGGGATTTTTTAGAGGCCGCCAAACTTTATCGGAAAACGAGCTCCCTCCCTGAAATCTGTGGGCGGGTATGCCCACAGGAACAGCTCTGCCAGGGTTCATGTTCTCACCTGAAATCGCAGCATTCAGTGTTGACAGGCCCACTGGAAGCTTTCGTGGCTTGTTACGAACGTAGAATGGTAGGTGTTGAAATTCCCAAAGGCGTTCCAACTGGAAAAAAAGTTGCCATCATCGGTGCTGGCCCGTCAGGTTTAGGCTGTGCTGAACAGCTTACCCAAATGGGACACGCAGTCACGATCTTTGACTCCAAACCTGCTCCCGGGGGATTAATGACTTACGGCATCCCCAACTTTAAACTCCCAAAAGAAGTTGTTTTTTGCCGTTGGCAAGATTTCGAGCAGGCTGGTGTTCAATTTGTTCCCAATACTTATATCGGAAAAGACAAAACCATAGATGAGTTAATAACTGAAGGGTTCGACGCAGTGTATGTGGGTATCGGTGTCAGCGTTGATGCTCTGATGGAAGTCCCGGGTGAAGATTTGCCAGGCGTAATGAAAGCGACGGATTTCCTCATTCGCTGCAGCCTGGAGAAAGAAGAACTGCTGCCACCTGCCATGCGCGGCCATCCTGCAATTGGCAAAAAAGTCGTCGTGATCGGCGGTGGTGACACAGCTTCTGACTGCTTACGAACTGCTGTGCGCCTGGGAGCGAAAGAGACTCTTTGTTTATACCGTCGTACCCTGAAAGAGATGCCCGGGGGCCGTCATGACCGCGAAATGGCTATGGAAGAAGGTGCCCACTACGAATTCCTCGTCCAACCCGTGCGTTTTATCGCCGGGACAGATGGCCGCCTGGCGCAGATTGAGTGTATTCGTATGCAACTGGGTGAACCGGACCGCTCTGGTCGCCGTCGCCCTGTACCGATTGAAGGCTCAAATTTCACCGTGGAAACGGATACGGTTGTCCTGGCTTTGGGTTATTGGCCTGACCCGCTCATCGGGAAGACTACCCCTGGTCTGGAGACACGTAACTTCGGTTTAATTGTCGTTCACGATCCAACCACCGGACTCACAACTCGTAAAGGGGTCTTTGCAGGTGGTGATGGTGTGACTGGCCCAGACCTGGTCGTCACTGCCATGGTAGCCGGACGCAAGGCTGCTCATTCAATAAATTCTTTCTTGCAAATTGGAGAGTGCACGACCGGCTCGTAAAGATCCACATTTTTTCAGGGATCATACGAGTATATTTTTTATGACCAAAATCCAACGCGATTTCTCGACAGTTGACCGCAAAGCCCGTATGCGACTGCCATTTGTTGGGCTGTCTGTTCGCCCCGTGGCAGAGCGCGTTAAGGACTTTGAAGAAGTCATGCTTCCATTGGATTTTGAATGGGCAAAAAGTGAGGCTGCCCGGTGTATTCACTGTCCAGACCCTGCCCCTTGTTACAAAGCCTGCCCGGCTCATATCGATATCTCTTACGCCATGTGGTTGATCGAGCATGGGGAATTTCTGCAAGCCGCCCAGCTCTATCGGCAAACCAGTACCATGCCCGAAATCTGCGGTCGGGTTTGCCCACACGAACAGCTCTGCCAGGGGGCGTGCGTCCGAAATAAGCGCAACGAACCTGTGCTTATCGGACCATTGGAATACCTGGTTGCCGATTACGAGCGCCAGGAAGAAAGAGTACCTTTGCTGGTGGGTGAATCTACCGGCACGAAAGTAGCCGTGATTGGCGCTGGCCCAGCCGGTCTATCTTGCGCGGAAGGATTAGTTCAGCGTGGCCACTGGGTTACCATCTTCGAAGCCAAGCCTGCTCCCGGTGGGTTACTGACCTACGGAATCCCTAACTTTAAACTGGCAAAATCGGTTGTTTTCGCTTTATGCCAGGATTTAAAACAAGCCGGGGTCGAATTTATTTTCAATACCTATATCGGTAGACAAAAAACTGTCAACGATTTATTCCATGATGGATTTGATGCGGTGTTTGTTGGCACCGGTACTGGCGTGGATGTGCCAATGGACGCCCCTGGCGAAGACTTACCAGGTGTGCACCTGGCCAGTGATTTTCTGATGCACGTGAACACCGACCCGACCCTACTGCCTCCTGAATTACGTGGCAAGCCTGAAGTTGGTCGTAAAGTAGTCGTAATTGGCGGTGACGACACTGCTTCCGACTGTTTGCGCACAGCGATTCGCTCGGGAGCCAAAGAGGTCATCTGCTTTTTCTGGTGCACCGAAAAAGAAATGCCGGGTGGAATCCACTACCGCCAGCTGGCTCGTGCAGAAGGAGCGCATTATGAGTTCCTCGTCCAAATACTCCAGTTCATCGCCGGTGCGGATGGGCGCCTGGCGGAAATTGAGTGTATTCGGACACGGTTAGGTGAACCAGACGCCGCCGGACACGCCCGTCCAATTCCGATTGAAGGATCTAACTTCATCGTTCCGGCCGACACCGCGATCCTTTCTCTGGGCTATCGCCCTGACCCCATCATCGGCGCTACCACTCCTGGCTTGAAGACACATAAATGGGGGTTGATCGTTCACGATCAGGATACCGGCGCCACCAGCCGTATGGGAGTATTCGTGGGCGGTGATATCGCCTCTGGTCCCAGCCTGGTCGTGACTGCCATGGTCGCTGGGCGCAAAGCCGCCGCCACCATTGACGCTTATCTCTATTAGATCATTGCAGGCAGAAGTATTAATCCCACCTCACCGATCGCTATCACCCACCTTGTGGTTCTTCAAAAACTCCTGATCCTCCTGGTTTAATTCAACGTTTGCCAATAAATCCGGTCGCTGCTGTCGCGTGCGCAGTAGAGACTGTTCATGTCGCCAACGCGCCAGGCGAGCATGATCCCCAGAAAGCAAAATATCCGGAACACGCCAGCCGCGAAACTCAACCGGACGGGTGTAGTGCGGATATTCGAGCAAGCCCGAGGCATGCGAATCGTCCCATGCTCCATCCGGATCTCCCAGCACACCCGGGATTAGACGCGCAACGGCGTCGATCAATATTAACGCGGGCAGCTCTCCGCCAGTCAGCACATAATCACCAATCGAGATTTGATCCGAGACCAGATATTTCCGAACGCGCTCATCCACACCTTCATAACGCCCGCACAGCAGCGCTAAACGAGGGTACTGAGCCAGCTGTTGGGCCACCCCCTGGTTGAAAACCTTTCCCTGGGGTGAGAGTAAAATCACCGGGCAGGCCTGCGGAACCCCCAGCACTCCCTCGACAGCTGCAAAGATCGGTTCCGGCTTCATCACCATACCTCCGCCGCCCCCATAAGGTTCATCGTCGGTGATATGATGCCGGTCAGTTGTCCAATCGCGGATGTTATGCAGTTTCACCTCCAACAAGGCGCGTTGTTGGGCGCGCTGCAGGATGCTAGTTTGCAGGTAGGGTTCGAAAACAGCTGGAAAGAGAGTGAACACATCGAAACGCATTGCCTCTCCATTCTACTCCTGGAAGGGTAAGTTGGCAACTGACCTCACATGTGGTAGTATAAATATATGTATCTTAGAGGTAGTAAATGGAACATGCTGCAACGGCGCAAACATCGCCCCAACCTGTGGCGCATCGTTGGGATTTTAGTGTTGATCGCCGCAGCTTTGTACATCAACCAGGTGGTGGTGCCTGCCACTGCGCCCCTCTTCATCCCAACTCCCACCCCTACCCGCAGCCCGGAATCTTTTGTTAACCAGGCAGAAGCCCTGTTCAACTCTGGTAAGTTGGTTGCAGCTATTGATGCATATAAGCAGGCCATCCAGTCCGATCCCGCCAATCCATCGATTTACCTCGCCCTAGCACACACCCAGATCTTTACTGGTCGCTATGCAGATGCCCTGGATAATGCTGAAAAAGCGTTGATCCTGAACAATGATAACCCCCTGGCGCATTCCATGCGCGCCTGGGCGTTAGATTTTATCGGAGATTATACGCAGGCGGAAGGCGCCATCAAACAAGCCCTCGATTTAGACCCTAATAACGCCATCGCCCATGCCGTCTACGCCGAAATCCTGATCGACAAAATGCTGGCGGGTCAGGGAGATTTCAGCACAGTCGATAAAGCTTCCGCCGAATCAATAAGCGCCCTGTCACTGGGACCAAACCTACTGGAGACTCACCGGGCGCGCGGCTACGTATTATGGAACACCAGCAATTATACAGAAGCCATCCAGGAATATCGCGCCGCCCTGGCTATCAACGATAATATTGCCGATTTGCACATGGCCCTGGGGTACAATTATCATTCCCTGGGGGAAGATGACCGCGCTGTGGAGGAATTCCTGCAAGCCATGGCTCTCAACCCCACCGATCCGATGGCCGCCTTTGAGATCTCGCGAACTTATGCCACCGTTGGAGATTTTGCTCAGGCAGCCCAATATGCCGAACAAGCTGTGAAAGCCGATTCACAGAATGCCAAAATGCACGGTAACCTGGGAGTCATGTATTATAAAAATAAGCAGATGGATAAAGCCATAGAGCAGTTATCCTTGCTTGTACGTGGGGGTACCCTTGAGGATGGCACCCTAGTCAAGGGAGTTCCCTTGAATTATGGCACGGTAGCGGAATATTATGCCATTTATGGCCTGGCACTGGCGAAATCCAATCGCTGCGCTGAGGCGATCCCGATCTTCCAGGCCATCCGGGTTGGTATTCCTGACGACCAGGTTAACGTCTATAATTCCGAACAGGGCTTGATCATTTGCCAGGAAAACATCGGTACACCATCTCCAACGGAATCTGCTGTCCCCGCCCCGTGATGAAATCTTTCCGATGAACGAGAGATCCATCTCAGACATTACCGGAGAACGGCCGCATTTCAGACCGTTGAAACGACGCTCTAATCCATACCGCATCTTGCTCTGGTTGTGCCTGCTCCTGGTAGGCGCATGGCTGGTCATATTAAACCAACGCGGGCAGATTAAACCCCTTTTTCTACCAACCCCCACCCCCACTCGTACGGCGAATTCATTCATCATGGAGGGAAAGGATCTATTCAAGGCGGGTGACCTGGAGAGAGCCATTACGGCTTACCAGAAAGCCGTCACACGCGCCCCGCAGTCCGAGATATTGGCAGAACTGGCGCGTATCCAGACTTACTCGTCCAGCCTGCTCAGCACTGACCAACAGCGTTTCCAACGGCTCAAAGAAGCCAAAGCTTCCATTGAACAGGCTTTGGAATTAGCAC
>Ga0315286_10008684_pt1 | contig 10009 bp, 5 predicted proteins | sample YL17G10_0_MG_FD_205038 | JGI IMG/M metagenome (GOLD analysis project Ga0315286, IMG submission 205038) | Sediment microbial communities from Yellowstone Lake, YNP, Wyoming, USA - YL17G10_0 | ecosystem: Environmental > Aquatic > Freshwater > Lake > Sediment | place: USA: Wyoming | collected...
TCTCCTCGACGGGCTCGGCGGTGGCGCTCTTGCCGGCGGCCGGCTTGGCCAGCGCCGCGCCCTTGTCGTCGGTGGCCACCACCGCGTAGTAGGACTTGCCGTCCTTCTTGACGGTGACGGCGGCCAAGCCGCTCCACATCGGCAGCGGGGCGCCGCCGGCCTCGAGCTTGGCGGTGGGCTTGGCCGGATCCAGGCGGTCCTTCATGTTGAAGGCCGAGCCGAAGAGCTTGGCGGAGTTGTTGAGCACGCCGGCCATGCACAGCTCCGCGCCGGCCAGGTCCGGGCCGATGGGCCGGTCCGAGCGGTACACCGAGTAGCGGATCTTTGAGCCGGCCTCGCCTTCGGCGGCGTCCTTCCAGGTAACCAAGGTCTGGCCGTTGCGGCAGACCGCCTTGATCTCGGTGACCTCCCCCGGGGCCGCGGGCCCGGGCGCAGCCTCGCCGCCGGCCGCCATTCCCGCCAGCAGGACCGCTGCCAGGGTACTGAGAGGGGTCTTCATGGTGCTCTCCTCGACCAGGCTCACTTTTTCCGCGCCGAGCGCCACAGGCCCGCGGCGCCGGCGCGCTTGAGCCACTCGTAAACACGGCTCTCGACGCCCTCGGCTTCGGCCCCGTCGGGGGCGCCCTTCACCGGCGCGCCCTCCGGTCCAGAAGCCTCCCGCCAGGACTCGGCGACCAGCTCCGGCGCGCCCTCGGGCAGCAATATAGTCAGCCGGCGGCGCTCGTCCAGCAGCAGCCAGCGCTGGGGCGAGCCGCGGTCGGCCGCGCCCGCCGCCGCGCCGACCTGGACGGAGCCGCCGCCCGGCCCCTCCAGCAGGTGCGGCCGGCCGGAAAGCGCCGCCAACTGCGGGCTGGCCAGCCCCATGTACTTGAAGATTGACGGGAAGATGTCCTCGTGCCGGGTGAAGCCAGCGATCTCGCGCGGGGCGGCCCCCGGCCAGTGGACGGCCAGCGGCGCGGCGAGCTCCTGCCCGTCCAGGGTGTTGCCATGGATGAAGCTGCCGGTCTCGAAGAAGCTCTCGCCGTGGTCGCCGGTGAAGACCACCACGGTGTTCCCCAGCAGATGCCGGTCCTCCAGCCGCCGGACGATCTGCCCGGCGGAGCGGTCCACGAAGAGCCCCGCGTTGCGGTAGCGGTTGTGGACCTGCCCGTGCAGGCCGGCCAGCCCTGAGCCGATCTTGCGGTCCAGGTCCCGGATCCAGGGCTCGAACCTGGCGCACTCCGGCGGGAAGTAGTAGCTCCAGTGCGTGGCGTACAGGAAAACGAAGAGGAAGAAGGGCTCGCCCCCGGCCGAGTCGATGACCCGCTCGGCCTCGCGCACGGTGGCCAGGTCGTCGGCCACCGGGTCGCCCTTGCGCTGGAAGTAGCTGTCGAACATCGGCCGGGGCAGGACCAGCTCGTCCAGGTTCCACCAGTGCATCGAGCAGCCCGAGGCCAGGTGCAGGCGATAGCCGGCCTGCTTGAGCGCCGCCAGCGGCGGCGGGACGGCCTTCTTCCGGAAGGCCAGGTTCCAGGCCATCGGATCGTGGCCGTAGGCGGCGCTGAAAAGCGCAAGGTAGGTGGTGTTGCCGTTGGAGTAGTGGCGGAGCGCCCGGGTGTTCTCCCGGGCGAAGCGCCACATCTCCGGGGCGCCCTCCGGGGTGAGGGCGTCGGCCCGCAGGCTCTCCGCGAAGATCATGACGATGTTGGGGCGCTGCTCCGGGCCGGCGGTAAACTCGACCGGCGCCAGCCAAGCGGGCTCTCCGGCCGGCTCGGCCAGCGCCCGTCGGAAGCCGCGCGCGGCGGCCTCGGCGATCTCCCGGGGGGGCGGCGGGCCCGGGTCCAGGGCCAGCGGCACGAGCAGGCCCCGCTGCATGCCGGTCAGCTCCGCGCGCCGGGCGCCCGTGCGGCTGGCCGCCCAGGCCCCCAGGGCCAGCAGCAGGAGCGCGCCCCCGGCCGCGGCGACGGTGGGGCGCACCCACGGGGAGGACCGCTCCGGCCAGCGCCGCAGGAACAGCCGGCGGATGAGCAGGTATGCCGGGGCCTGCAGGCCGACCACGGCGCCGACCTCCAGAGCGTAGAGGGCCATCTGTGCCGGGGTCATGGCCAGGGCGTCGGCGTCGCCCTGCAGCAGGCAGCCGAAGGCCAAGGCCCCGTAGACGTGCTGCCGGAAGAGAGGGAACATGATGGCGTCGATGCGCAGCAGGAACTCGGCCAAGACCAGCCAGGCCAGGCAGCCGGCCACCGCCGCCCGGCGGCGGCCCGCGCGCCAGAGGAAGAGCCCCAGCAGGTAGCCGGGCAGGCTCACCGCGAAGACCTCCAGCAGGATCACCCCGGCGGCGGTGGCGAAGGAGCGCGCTCCCGCGTCGCTGGGCAGACAGGCGATGGCGTAGGGCGAGGCCGCCGCCGCGGCGTAGGCGATGTTGAGCACCGCGACGCAGCCCAGCGCGCGGCGCGAGGCGCGGCTCAGGTTGGTGGCCTCGGCGATTCCGGCCGGTTCGGCTGAGGCCGGCGTTCCGGTCCCTTCGGCGCTCACGGCGCGGATTATAGCCGGCCGCGTTGGCGGACTCAAACCATAAGTTTCCGGCCAATTCGGGGCTTGGTTTCCGTCCGCCCCGCTGGCTATAATGCCCGGCATGATCGACGGCTTCCGGGTGATCGACCTGCACGTGCACAGCCAGCTTTCCGGCTGCGCGGACCAGCCGCCCGGCTACAAGGCCGAGCTGGTGCTCGGTCACGCCCGGAAGCTGGGCGTTGACGGAGTCGCCTTCACCGACCACGTGCTCGAACCCCAGGCGGCGCTGCCCGCCGAGCTCGTCGAGGAGATGGGCGGCCGGCCGGGCCTGGAGCGCCAGCGCAGGCTCCGCGCCAGCCTCGCGGAGCTGGACACCTCCGGGTTGCCTCCGTTCCGGGTGGGCGCCGAGGTGGATGTCTTCGCCCCCGGGCTCTTCGCGGTGACCCCGGCGGGCCGCAAGGAGCTGGACCTGGCGGTGCTCTCCGCCAATCACCCGCAACTCGCCGGCACGCCCGCGCCGGAGAGCGACGCGCCCGAGGCGGTGGCGCGCCACATATTGGAGAAAACCTTCCTGGCGGTGCGCTCCGGGCTGGCCACCTCGCTGGCCCACCCGCTCATCCCGCTCGGCCGGCCGCGCGCGGCGGAGGCCTACGCGCTCTACCCGGGGCTGGGCGTCGAGGGGCTCTTCGAGGAGGCTCGCGACGCCGGCATCATCCTGGGCTTCAGCCGGCACCTGGTCACCAGTGCGCACCTCGCCCGGCAGAAGGAGGCCGCGGCGCTCTACGCGCTGGCCGCCAAGGTCGGCCTGCAGCTGGCCTTTGAGACCGACTGCCACCAGCTCTGGCACCTGTCCTGCATCGTGGCCATGGTCGAGTTCGCCCGGAAACTGGGGCTGGCTCCGGGGAACTTCATCGCCGAACTGCCGTGAGCGGACGGGGAGGAAACGGCCTTTGTGCGCTTTTTCGCCGAACCTTCCGCCGGCTGGGCGGTTCAAACAGGGAGGCGTATGACGCGCCCCCCTAGGAGACTTGACGGCATGCGCATCCTGAGAATGCTTTCGGCCCTGCCCGTGGCGCTCCTGGTCCTGGCCGCCCCGCGCGCGCTGGGCGCGTCCGCCGACCTGGACTGGGCCAGGGAGAACTACTACGCCGGCCGCTACGCCGACGCCGCCGGCCGCCTGGAGAAGGTCCTGGCCGGCGCCGAGGAGGGCGAGAAACCCGCCGCGCGGCTCTTCCTGGCGCGCATCCAGATGCTCACCGGCAAGTATGACGAGGTCGGCAAGCTCTTCGCCGAAGCCAAGGAGCCCGGCGCCGAGGCGCTCAACCTGATGGGCGAGGCCCTGGCCGCGCGCGGCAGGTACAAGGAGGCCGGCGACCTCTTCCAGAAGGCCTTCGAGGCCAGCAAGGAACAGTCCCTCGCCGCCCGGGTCAACCTCATTGAGTTCTACGAGTTCACCAACCAGCGCGACCTGGCCGAGCTCTCCCGCGACTGGTTCTTCAAGAACTACCAGAAGTCCGGCCAGATCCGCTACACCCGCGGCGGCAAGGAGGTCACCGACGCCCAGGAGCTCCTGGCGCTCGCCCGGGCCATGGAGCGGCGCGACCCGCAGGGGGCCATCAACGCCCTGACCTGCGCCGAGGGTGCCGACAAGCGCGAGGCCGAGCCCTATGTGCGCTCCTACTTTCTCTTTGCCGCCAAGTTCGCCTGGGGCGAGGCCGAGAAGGAGCTTCTCCGGGCGGTGCAGGTCAACAAGCGCCACCCGCAGGTGCAGTTGGCCGCCGCCTACCAGGCCTGGAGCCGCCAGGAGGACGCCAAGGCCGCCGAGAAGGCCCTGGACGAGGCCCTGGCGGTCAACCCCAACCAGGTCGGCGCGCGGGTGCTCCGCGCCAGCCTCCAGCTCTTCGACGACGAGCACGAGAAGGCCAGGAAGGAGCTCGACGCCGCCCTGGCGGTGAACCCCAACGACCTGGACGCGCTCTCCACGCTGGCCGCCTGGCACTTCGACCAGAACCAGCAGCCCGAGTTCGAGGCCGCCTGCAAGAAAGTCCTGGAGATCAACTCCGGCTACGCCGAGCTCTACACCACGGTGGCCTCCTGCTGCGAGCGCAAGCGCCAGTTCCCCGCCGCCGAGAAGTTCTACCGCAAGGCCGTGGAGCTCGATCCGCGCGACTGGCAGGGCTACTACGGCGCGGGCATGGCCCTGGTCCGGCGCGGCCAGGACGCCGAGGGCAAGAAGCTCTTGGAGAAGGCCTGGGAGCTCAACAAGTTCAACATCTTCTGCAAGAACATGCTGGTGGTGCTCGACAAGCTGGTCCCGCCGGAGGGCCAGGACCCCCAGTTCCAGAGCCTCAAGACCGAGCACTTCACGGTGGTCGCCCCCAAGGAGGACGCGCCCTTCACGCTGCCCTACTACGGTCGCCTGCTCGAAGAAACCTACGCGCGCCTCAAGGACCGCTACCAGTTCACCCCGGAGGGGCCGCTGGTGGTGGAGGTCTTCAACAAGCACGGGGACTTCTCGGCGCGGACCACCGGGCTGCCCGGCATCGGCGCCGACGGGGCCTGCTTCGGCAAGTTCATCACCCTGGTGGACGCCAAGGTCTGGCAGGCCAAGTCCGTCCCCCAGTTCAACTGGGCCATCGTCGCCGAGCACGAGCTCATGCACGTCTTCAGCCTGCAGGCCACCGGCTACCGCATCCCGCGCTGGCTGACCGAGGGGCTGAGCGTCTACGAGGAGTCCGCCCCGCGCATTGACCTCGACCGCATGTTCCTCACCGCGGTCCAGAACGGCCAGCTCATCAAGGTCGCGGACATGAACCGGCAGATGAGCCGGCCGACGGTGATCACCAACGCGATCCTGGCCTATTACCAGGCCAGCCGCATCGTGGACTACGTCTACGCCAAGGGCGGGCCGGAGGGGATGCACAAGCTCCTGGCCGAGTTCCGCGCCGGCCAGAAGCCGGAGGCGGCCATCAAGAACGCCCTGGGCCTGACCATGGAGGAGTTCGAGGCCGCCGTCCTCGAGCACCAGAGGAAGTTCGCCGCCGCCAACATCCGGATGACCCCGCAGATCGACCAGACCCAGCTCACCAAGTTGATGGTCGAGGCCAAGAACAACCCCGACGACCCCGAGAAGCTGGTCGCCCTGGCCGCCGCCTACGCCGCGCCCGAGATCCGGCGCTACGACGCCGCCAGGAAGTACGCCACCGAGACGCTCAACAAGGCCAAGGAGGGCCGTGCCGCGGCCCGGGCCAACGCCGTGCTGGGCATCCTGGCCTTCGAGAAGGACAAGAACTTCCGCGAGGGCAAGGACTTCTTCGCCAAGGCCCTGGCCGCCGACCCGGGGAGTTTCAGCGCCCACCTCTACCTCGGCCGCATCGCCGTCAAGGAGGGCGACTGGAAGGCGGCCGTCGAGCATCTGGAGGCGGCCCGCGCGCTCTACCCGCGCTGGATCGGCCAGGGGGAGGCCAGCCCCTTCGAGCAGCTCTACAAGGCCTACGACGGCCTGGGCGAGAAGGACAAGGCCCTGGAGATCCTCCGCCAGCAGGTGGCCCTGGACAAGACCGCGCTGGAGCCCGCGGTGCGCCTGGGCAAGCTGGCCATCGCCGCCAAGAAGTTCGACCTCGCCGCCTGGGCCTGCTTCCAGGCGGTGAAGGTGGACAGCTTTGCCGTCGAGCCGCACCTGGTCTGGGGCGAGGCCGCCGAGAAGGCCAAGGACTTGAGTACCGCCGAGCGCGAGTACGCGGTCGCCGCCAAGGCCGACGCCGCGAATGTGGACGCCCGTGCCGGCCTGGCCCGGGTGCTCTGGGCCGCCGGCAAGAAGAACGAGGCCCGCCAGGCCGCCGCCGAGGCCGCCGCGCTCTCGCCCGATCGCCCGGACGTGAAGGACCTGGTCAAGGAGTACGGCCCGCCCGAGGAGAAGCCGGCGCCCAAGCCGGAGGAGAAACCCAAGGCCGAAGAGAAACCCAAGCCCGAGGAGAAGCCCGCCCCGGAGCCCGAGCCCAAGGAGCTCCCCAAGCTGGAGAAGCTCAAGGGCGAGGTGCCCGGCGCCCGCGCGGCGGCGTAAACTGGATACTTCGCCGCCATGTACGGTGCGGTCCTCTTTGCCCTCGCCCTGCTGATTCTGTCGGGCTGGCTGCTTCCGGCGGGTTGGGCCGTGGTGCGCTGGCATCGTCGCAAGACGTGGCGTTGGGCGGCCGGGATCGCGCTGATCTGGTTGGTTCTGGCGGCCGCCCTGGTCTGGTTTTCCACGAAGTTCGACTTCGACCGGCCTGCGGACGATGATCGCCCCGCCGCGGGAGCCCGCTAGGTCAGAAGGGCGGTTCTTCTTCCGCGCCCGCCGCATCCGCTCCGGGATCGGCCGGAGAACGAGCGGCGCACCAGCGGCGCCCAAAAAGTCGCGCACTCGGCGGCGGGCCGCGTAGCGCCTCTGGCGCTTGCGCTCCGCGCGGCGGCTGGCTCTCGTCGGACGAGTCTGACCTGTCCGACCTGTCCGACGGGTCCGATGCTTCTTCGGCAACGGCGTCCAGAAGACCACCTTGCCGGAGTCGTCCACGCGGAGCCACCGCCGGGCGAGCCGGCGCGCGTCGCGGCGCTCGGAGGGCTTCTCCGAATCCAGCGCCCAGACGAGCGCCTCCATCCCCAGCCACTCCAGCCGGTCGAGCCGCTCGCGGCGGCTGGTTGCGAGTTGCGGGTTACGAGTCGCGGGTAACGACGCGCACCCCTCACCCTTTCCCTCTCCCGCAGGGGGAGAGGGGAGAGCTGGCTGGCCTGGAGCCGCCGAGACGCCCGGCACGCCACCCCCGTCCCCCTCTCCCCTTGAGGGAGAGGGTTGGGGTGAGGGGTGTGTCCCTGGACCCTGTCGCTTGCGCGGACCGGCGTAAGCCTTCAACATCGCTTTCCACGGGCTCTTGTACGGCAGTTGCGCCTCGCGCTCCCAGGCGGGCAGCGAGTCGAGATCGTCCGGGCTGTCGGTGACGGCCTGAGGGCAGAGCTTCTCCACGCCCCGCCCTGATTGGAGCGGGATCGAGCTGAGCCTCTGGCCGCCCTTCCGGAGTGCCACTGCCTGTTCCTCCCTCCTCTCTACTTAATAGTGGGGAAAAACGGTCACGTACTGTGTACGCATGGATTTTCAGAGCGTAAGTCTTTGAACGGCAAGGACTTAAGAAAATAAAATCACATGGTGCACTTTGCGCGAAAAACCGGGTCGCACAAGGTCGGACGCTCGTAAGTCGTTGTGCCGCAAGGACTTGCGCGCGCGGATGATCGGTTTGAATTAAAGGGCCAGGTTGCGGTCCTATGTGTAAGTGGCCTGTTTACGAGGCTTACGCGCAAACATAGGACCAGTTCCGGGGCGTGGGAAGCAGCCAATGGCCCGCTTTTGGAGCCTTGAAACGGCCGCCCCCGGCCGGCCGAAAACGCCCCGGCTACCTGTCCGGTTGACCGGACAAGTGCATTACATTAATAGTAAATCAGGCTTGAACAGGCCAGCCCAGTACGTCAGCCCCAGTGGCCGTCCGGGGGCTGGCCGCCGCCCGGCTTCGGCCCGTCCGCCGCGTCACGGCCCTTCACCTCCGGCTTCCGGGAGTTCGGTGCTGCGTCCCCGGAACTTCGCGGAGTCTATGGCTTGATCATTTCGGCGTATCGGTCCGCCATCCTCTCCCACCGGTCCGGTTCTGCATGCAACCACGCATAGAACCGTTCGTCCAAGTGATAAAAGGGGTCCCAGTCCTCACGCTTGCGTTCATGAATCGGTCCCACCAAGTCCTTCAATACTGCTTGGCGAGCGATGGGGCAACGAGGGTGCGGATTGCCCAGCGACTGCATCGCCTCAGAAAGAATGGCAGCCCATTCGACCAAGCCGATAGCTTCGAAACCTTCTCGCGCCTCAGGTGCGAGTATACCAGTGGAGTTGGAGAAGAACTGGTGCAACCCTCCGTTGCGGACTTCGGACTGACACCAATGGGCAGCATATAGATGGCCAACCTCCGGACGCACGGCGTTAAACTGTCGCAGGAATCCCACAGGCCCCAAGTCCCAGCTGCGGTTCAGCGGCACCCAGGCTGGCTCTATCCAGCGCCAGTAGCGCTCTCCAGGGCTCTCGACTTCAGTCATGCTCTGGCTTCTCCTTTGGCGCGCTCACTTCTTCGGCTCGTTGTATGTCGTCAAGCATTTGGGACACATGAGGTCTCCTGAGGACCGTTGTTGGGGACCGGTTCAGGGCCTACTTTGACTGTACCCCGTTCAGGTGCGCCCGTCAAGCCGCGGTGTAGAGCCTTCCAGGCTCCATACCTGGCCCTCGTTTTCTGCATGGTCCTGGCAAGACCCGCCGGGGAATCGGGGCGGCGCCGAAACGGGGGTTGTTTTTTCGCACCCGCTTTGATAATAGTCCCTGGTCGTTCTCTGCGCCGTCTCGGCGTTCTCCCGCCTTCGCCAAGGCTCCGGCGGGCAAGCCGCGTCTCTGCGGTGCAATTGAGGAGAAGCCCCCATGCGTCTGAGCACCGAGAAAGCCGTCCGCGCCGCGGTCCGGAAGGCGGTGGCCGCCGCGCCGGTCGTGGACCTGCACACCCACCTCTTCGAGCCGCGCTTCGGCGGGCTGCTGCTCTGGGGCATTGATGAGCTGCTGACCTACCACTACCTGGTGGCCGAGGTCTTCCGCGCGCGGCCGGAGATGAAGTATGCCGACTTCTGGGCGATGCCTAAGTCGAAGCAGGCCGAGCTGATCTGGGACGAGCTCTTCGTCAAGCGCTCGCCGGTGAGCGAGGCCTGCCGCGGGGTGGTCACCTGCATCCAGGCCCTCGGCGTCAAGCCCGGCCCGAAGGCGCTGGCCGAGACGCGCAAGCTCCTGGCCAAGCGCACCGTCGAGAAGCACATTGACGCGGTCTTCAAGCTCGCCGGGGTCGCTCGCGCGGTGATGACCAACGACCCGTTTGACGACGCTGAACGGGAGCTCTGGCTCAAGGGCCAGGGGCCGCGCGACGGGCGCTTCATCCCCGCGCTGCGCATCGACGCCATGCTCAACGACTGGCCGGCGGCGGCCAGGAAGATGGAGGCCCAGGGCTACCGGCCCGCGGGCGGCCCCCAGGGCCCGGACGCCGCGGGCCAGTCCGAGGTCCTCCGCTTCCTGGCCGAGTGGGCTGGCCGGATGAAGCCGGTCTACCTCGCGGCGTCGCTGCCCCCGGATTTCGACTATCCCCAGGAAAGCCCCCGCGGCAAGGTGCTCGCCAGGTGCGTCCTGCCCTTCGCGCGCGAGCGCGCTCTGCCCGTGGCGCTGATGATCGGCGCGCGCAAGCAGGTCAACCCCGAGCTGCGCCTGGCCGGCGACAGCCTGGGGCTCTCGCGGGTTGAGGCCGTCGAGCGGCTCTGCCGCGACTGGCCGGAGGTGCGCTTCCTGGTGACCATGCTCGCCCGTGAGAACCAACACGCGCTCTGCGTGGCCGCGCGCAAGTTCAAGAACCTGACCCCCTTCGGCTGCTGGTGGTTCCTGAACGACCCCTCGATCATCCGGGAGATGACCGCC
>Ga0315286_10008686_pt1 | contig 10008 bp, 3 predicted proteins | sample YL17G10_0_MG_FD_205038 | JGI IMG/M metagenome (GOLD analysis project Ga0315286, IMG submission 205038) | Sediment microbial communities from Yellowstone Lake, YNP, Wyoming, USA - YL17G10_0 | ecosystem: Environmental > Aquatic > Freshwater > Lake > Sediment | place: USA: Wyoming | collected...
GGCATGGGGCGTTTTCAGATCGAGCCCGGGGAAGCCTGCTCCGGCCCGCACAATGGCTTCGCTTGATTCGGCAATGCTCGGCTGCGGTCCGGGGGCCACCCTCCGTCGCGGGGACCCCATGAATGGCCCCGCTCGTCGGGCGCCCCCGGACTTCCGCCTCGGGTCCGTGGCCGAATCAAGCGAAGCCATCTAGTCGATGTCGATCGAGCCCTTCGTCCGCTTCTTCCGCCTCTGATCCATCTGGTTCCACTTCTCCATGCAGGGGTCGTCCTTGCCCTCCACCAGGGAGCACGCCAGGTATTCCGAGCAGTAGATGATGCAGGCGCGAATGGCCTTGCCGGCCGGCGTCTTCTCATAGCCGCCGCCGTGGACGTGGAAACCCTTGAGGCTGAGGCCGGCGCCGAGGCCGACCCCTTTCGACTCGGCCTCGATCGTCCGGGTGGCCGCGATCACGCCGGTCTCGGTGTCGATGACCTTCAGGTCGACGGCCACATAGGTCTTGTCCTTCTTCCCGCCGAGGCTGACGCCGCGGTAGCTGACGCCTCCGCCTCCGCCCTTGACACGCTCCTCGTAGGCGGACACGGTCGCCGCCACCAGATACTTGGCTCCTTTGATCTTGCGCATCCTGGCCCTGGTGGCGGGAGCGATCCGTCCCGAAGCCCCCAGGTCCTGCTCGCCGAGAACGGCCTCGAGTTCACGCCGCTCCAGGACCTCGAAGGCGCCCGTGCTCGAGAGTTCCGAGGCCAACATGTCCGCCAGCTCGCTGCCGACCGAGGTGCTCCACCAGCCTGCGCTGGTGTGATTGGTGAAACGGAGAACGCCTACCCGGGGCTTCGCGTCGTCAGCTCCGTAGCTCGGAACCGCCATGATGGAAAGCGCGACACTGAGAGCCCACCCAACGACGATCGCCTTCTTCATGGTCCCTCCCCGGTGAGTGTGTGAGCCTGCGCGGGCCGTCATCCTAAAAGAGAAGCGCCGCTCCCTCAACGTGGTTCAGTCTCCGCATCCGCCCCCCGGCGGGTTGAGCTAAGATGCTCGGGCGCCGGAGGCCCTCGATCCTGTCCCGAGCGGCCGGCGTGGGGATGCTCGCCTTTGAACGATGTCGGCCTGGTGACGGAAGGTGGGGGACATGCTGAGATCACATCGAACGCGCAGTATCGTGGCGCCGCTCGCTCTCGCTCTGCTGTCGCTGTGGGCGCGGCCGGCGCTCGCCGGCGCATCGTCAATCGTCGGATCGGCCTCTCTGCCACCCGACTCGGCCGTGCAGTCGCTCATCGACGCGCGCGCGAAGCTCGCGCCCAACGCGGGAATCGTCGTCGGGTTGATCGACTCGCGGGGCCAGCGCGTGCTCTCGGCCGGCACGGTCGATGGAAAGGGCACGAAGCCGCCGGACGCGCGCAGCGTGTTCGAGATCGGCTCGGTCACCAAGACCTTCACGGGCACCTTGCTCGCGGACATGACGCGGCGCGGCGAAGTGCGATTCGAACAGCCGCTGGCGGAGCTGCTGCCGGACAGCGTGAAGGTGCCATCGCACGAGGGGAAGCCGATCACGCTGCGGGACCTGGCGACCCAATCGTCGGGACTGCCACGCCTCCCCGCCAATCTGTCGCCGAAGGACGAGTCCAATCCGTATGCCGACTACTCGGCCGAGCGGCTGTACACGTTCCTGTCCTCGTACTCGCTGACACGCGATCCGGGCGCGCAGTATGAGTACTCGAATCTGGGGATGGGGCTCCTCGGCTTCGCGCTGGCGCGGCACGCGGGGACTTCGTACGAGGAACTGGTGCGCGCGCGGATCACCGGGCCACTGGGCATGGCGGATACGCGAATCGCGCTGACCCCCGATGAGCACAAGCGGCTCGCGCCCGGACACGACCTCGGGGGGAAGACGGTCGCGAACTGGGACCTGCCGACGCTGGCCGGCGCCGGCGCGCTGCGCTCGACCGCGAACGACATGCTCGCGTACGTCGCGGCGTACATGAAGACGGATACGACGACCGACCTCGGCCGCGATTTTCTCGCCGCGGCGACGCCGCTGCGGGGGACTGTGATGCCCAACATGCGCATCGGCCTCGCATGGCACGTTCGCGAGGCGGATGACACGCGCATCGTGTGGCACAACGGAGGAACCGGCGGCTACCACGCGTTCATCGGATTCGATCGCGCCCGGGGTGCGGGCGTCGTGATCCTGGGCAATTCGATCGCGAACACCGACGACATCGGACTCCACCTGCTCGACCCCGCGATCCCGATCACGCCGCCCACGCCGCCGAAACAGCACAAGGAGGTGAAGCTGAAGCCGGAGCAGCTCCAGCCCTGCGTGGGACGCTATGAGCTGGCGCCGGGCGCCATCCTCACGGTGACTCTGGAGAAGGCGCAACTCTCCGCGCAGCTCACGGGGCAGGACGCGTTTCCGATCTTCCCGGAGTCCGAGGGTCACTTCTTCCTGAAAGTGGTCGACGCGACGTTGGACTTCGAGCGTGACGCTCAGGGCCGCGTGACTGCGGTCACGCTGCACCAGAATGGTCAAGACTCGCGCGCTCCGCGGGTCGAGGGAGCGAAGTAGGCGGCGAGGCGGCGCGCGAACGCCTTGTGAGCCGCCTGGGGTACGCGATCACCTGCGTAACCAGGGGATGCTGCAATTGATGCAGCCTGCACCAGCGGTCGAGCGGGCGCCCGGCCCGGCTCCCGCGCCATAGCCGACGGCCGGCGCCGGGGGGGGAGACCAACTGCCCCCGGGCCGGCCGTCTCTCAGTCCGGGTCCGGCGGCCCCGCCGCCGGACCTCTCTCCTACCTTACGATTGCTGCCTTGCCCTTGAGCACCTGCCCGCCCTGGCTCAGCCGCAGCCAGTACATCCCGGCGGGGACGGTCGCCCCGTCACCCAGCCTCACCACGTGGCGCCCCGGCCCGAGCGAGCCGACATCGCTTGAGAGCAGGCGGCGCCCGGTCACGTCGATGAGCTCCAGGGTGGCCGGCTCGGCACTCGGCAGCGAGAACATCACGTTGAGGTCACGCACCGCCGGGTTCGGGACGAACCCCTCCAGTGCGAACATCGCAGGCAGTTGCTCCTCCAGAATCACGGCGCGGTCGCGCGGCGCACCTGCCAGGAACGACTCGTGCACCTGGCCGCCGGTCATGGCGCCGCTCCAGATGACGACCTGACCGATCGCGCCCTTGAAGAAGTCGCAATGGACGCCCGGCCCGCGCCGCGTCGCGGCGCCCAGCGTGATCTCGCCGGCCGGATTGCCGGAGTCTGAAAGGACTCCCTCGTGGACCCTTCTCCCGTTCAGGTAGACGCGGACCTCGCCCTGCTGCTTCACGACCGCGACGTGGGACCAGCGGTCCGACAGGACCGGCGCCACCTGCACCCAGCCGAGGGTCGAACCGAGGTACACCTGAAGATGGCTGTCCCGGACGCCGAACGACAGGCCTGCGGACGATTCGGATGCACCCAGCCACTCGACCAGATTCCCGTTCTTCCCGATCATCGCCGTCGGCTTGAACCACATCTCCACCGTCTGGGCGTCTGACGCCTGAAGCTCGGTCACGTTCCCGGCCGGGATGGTCGCGACATCGTCCACGCCGTCGAACACCAGGCGGTGCGGTGACGCCGGAGTGCCATCACCCTGCCAGCCGCTGCTGGCAGTGCCGGCGAAGTTCTTGAGGGTCGCGTTGTTGGGTGTTCCCTCCAGGTTCACCCACGTCGAGTCCGCACTCGGGATCGGATACGGACCGGTGCCGTTTGCCTTGTCCGCGCGGAAGCTCAGAACTTGAGACGCTGCCGTGTTCCTGGCGAAGCTCGCCTCGATCGTGTGGCTGGCCCGGACGTTGGGGAAGGTGTAGCTCGCCACCGCACCCACCGAAGCACCGTCCACCTTCACGTCGGCGATCACGTAAGACGCCCCAGGGACGATGGTGAACGGCCGGTCCCAGCCGCAGTTCACCGTCACGTTGCCACTCGGGCTGATCACACCGCCCGCGCCGGCCGAAGCCACGATCGTGTAGGTGGTGCGCGAGAAGCTCGCCTCGATCGTGTGGTTCGCCCGGAAATCAAGGAAGGTGTGGCTCGCCACCGCACCCACCGACACGCCGTCCACCAGCACGCCGGCGATGGTGTGGCAGCCGTCCGGCGCGATGGTAAAGGTCTTCTCGCCGCCGCTCGGGACGCTGACGCTGCCGCTCGGCGCGATCGTCCCGCCGCTGCCGGCGCTGGCGGTGATCGTGAACGTGCTGCCCGTGAAGCTGGCCGCTATGGTGTGGTCGGCCGTCACGTTGCTGAACGTGTAGCTGGCCACCGCACCCACCGAGACGCCGTCCACCAGGACGTCGGCGATGCTGTAGCCCGGGTCGGCGGCGATGGTGAAGCCCTGGCTCGCCGTGTGGGCCACGAGCACCGCACCGCTGGGCGAGATCGACCCGCCCGATCCGGCGCTGGCCGTGATGGTGTGGCTGGCCAGTGCCAGGATCTCGGCGGCGCTCAGCGCCCGGCCGTAGACCCGGACATCATCCATCGTCCCCTTGAAGAAGCGCTGCACGTTGCTCTGCACTCCGATGCCGAGCGGGTCGGTGTTAGTGGCGATGGGGACGGCCATGGCCTTCGAGGCTTCCTCGACGCCGTTGATGTACAGCCGCATCATGGCCCCGTCGTAAGTGCCGGCGACGTGCAGCCAGGTGTTGCCGTCGTAGGGGTACAGGGTCGTCGAGTTGATGCGGTAGGTGTCGCCGGAGGTCACCTGGTTGAAGCGCAGAAAGACCTTCTGCGGCCAGGTCGAGCCGGTGGACGAGAGGGTCAACTCGTATCCGTTCGTACCCCCGTTGTTTCCCTTCTTGATCAGGTCCTGCGGCGTGCCCGTGTAAGCCTCGGGCTTGATCCAGGTCGACAGGGTGATCGCATCCGTCAGGTCCAGCGTGGGATCGGTCGGCACCAGCGCGTACTGGTTCGTGCCGTTGAGCTTCAGCCCCAGATTCTTGACCGCGGGCACCCAGAGCGGGCTGCCGACGACGGCGCCGTCGTTGCCCAGCCCGGAGAGATCATGCGCCACCGTGCCGCTGCCCTCGTCCAGCGGCCACCAACCCGCCAGATCGGCCGGCCCGCCGTCGGGCACGAAGCTGGCCGCGATGGTGTGGTCGGCGGTCACGTTGCTGAACAGGTAGGCCCCGATCGGCCCCTGCGAGACGCCGTCCACGAGCACGTCACCGATATGGTGCGTGCCATCCGGCGCGATGGTGAACGGCTGGCTGCCGCCCTCGACCACAGGTACCGAACCGGACGGGCTGATCGAGCCGCCGGCCCCGGCGCTGGCGGTGATCGTGAAGGTCGCCACCGCGCGGATCTCGAAGTTCGCGGCGCTCGCCGCCTGGGCACTGTGGCCCGCGGCGTCCCGCGCCGTCACCCGTACGCGGGCCTGGGTCGTGGCCGGGCCGGGCACCGTCCAGGCATAGGAGCCCGTATTCGCCAGACCACTGGCGATGGCGCTCCAGCCCGAGCCGCCGTTGGTCGAGTACTCGAGATCGACGCCGGTGACCCCGACGTCGTCGGTCGCCGTCCAGAGGATGTTGTGGATGGACCCGATTACCCAGCTCTCACCACCGTTGGGTGACGTCAGGCCGACCGTGGGCGCCGTCACGTCGGAGCCATAGCGCAGGACGCCGACCGCGTTGCTGCCGCTGGTGGCCAGCACCACGACCGAGCCGGCGATGTTCTGCTTGGTGCTCGTGGGCTCGGCTAGGCTGCCCGAAATCAGCGTGTTGCGGGTCGAGCCGAAGGCGATGGACGAGATAGGGGTCTCTTTGTAGATGATGTTCCCGCTGCCCTCGACCGACATGTAGACCACGGCCACCGTGCCGGCCGCCTCGTCGAGCAGGCAGATGCCGCGCGACCCGGCCTCGTCCACGCCGTAGAGATTGTCCCAGGTGCCCGCGGGTCGCCGCACCAGGAAGGCGATCTTCGGATAGCCGGCGGTGTCGTAACCGGTCTTCACCGCGGCGTAGAGGGTGCCGTCGGAGGCCACCGCGACGTTCAGGTGGTCGTCGGCCATGCCGGCGCCGACGTTGTCGATCGCCGACTGCGAGGCCGGCACCTCGTCCGGCGTCCACAGCGTCGGATCGGTGCCGTCCAGGTGGGTCCGGAAGCCGAACCGCTTCGTCGCCTGGTTCGACCACAGCACACCGATCTTGTTGCCCGGCATCGCCGTCACCGCCGAGATGTCGTCGGAGTTGACGTTGTTGGCCAGATTGACCGGTGCGCTCCAGCTCGAGTAGGGCGAATCGCTGTAGCGCACCACGATGTCGGTGACGACGTCGGAGGCCAGCCACATGCGCCCCTGCGAATCGACGTCGATGGTCGCCGTCTCGACGCCGGTGTCGAGGGTGATGGGCACGTTGGCCGGGCGCGTGCTCCACGCCTGATAGGTCTGCGAGAGGGGCACGTACTCGGCCGAGGCCAGCGCCGAGCTGACGCCGTTGTACAAGAGGACGTGGACCACCGGGCCGACCGACTTGACGTCGGCCTTGACGCCGGTGGAGGTCGACAGCTGGAGGACCCTCGTCCAGGTGCTGCCGTCGAGCCTCCAGATCCAGGTGCCGGCCGTTCCGGAAGAGGTGGGAAGAACGCACCACCACTTGCCGTCGTAGGTCCACACCTTGGATTGCGGCTTCTCGCCCGTGTTGGCCGAGATGGCCAGGGACGTCAGCGACGTGCTATTGGGCGGCAGTGCCGCCGCCGGCCCGGCCAGGATGGCCAGGCAGAGGACTGCGAGGATTACGAGGCGCACGGCTGACCTCCTTCTTGCGATAGACAGAATGGACCGCGCGGCCGGCTTGCGGCCCGCGTCCGGAATCGCGCCTTCATGCCACTGCATCACGGGGGGTGCGACGTCGGCGATGGGTCCCGCCCGCGACACGGCGGGCGCCACCGCTGCTGAATGATCCGTGTGCTGTCTCATCGCCACCTCCCACGCAGGGCCCGAGGCGGGCAGCCGGGCGCCGCTCCATGCGGGTCACGCACTTCACGGGTTCCGCCGCCCGCCCGGGCGTCTGATCACTTCAAGAACGTCAGCGTGTGCACGAAACGGCCTTGCGGGGTGTTCAGGCGCGCGTAGTACACGCCCGTCGCCACCCCCCGGCCCGCCTCGTCGCGACCGTCCCACACCATGTTGTACTCGCCCGGCTCGCGGACGCCGCGCACCAAGGTGCGCACCTTGCGCCCGTCCACCGCGTAAACCGTCAGATCCACCGGCCCGCCCGTCGCCAGGCTGAACGACAGCGTCACCGACTGCGAGAACGGGTTCGGCTTGGCCGGCGCCAGCTGCGTCACCGTCGGCAGCTTCGGCGTCGGGGCCGGGATCGCGCCCGCCAGCACCACCGCCCGGTTCCCGGGGTCACGTCCCTCGGCACTGGCCAGGACGATCGCCGGATCGCCGGCCGCCTTCACGCGGAACTCGACCAGCGCCAGCTCCCCTTCCCCGCTCAGTCCCGCTCCCTTACCCAGCAACGCCACGTCCACCTGCCCCGGCTGCGGCGACAGCACCACCGTCCGCGCCGCCTGCCGCCCCAGCAGCTCGCCGGGCTCGGCTTTGACCATCTCCACCACCGCCCGGTCGTAGCCAAGAGCCAGGCTCAACGCCTGTAGGTCGCCCACGCCGCTGGCACGCACCGTCACCGCGAACGTCTCTCCCACCTTGGGGAGCGCGGGAAGGGTGAGCGACAACCCATTCGCCGCCGCCGCCTCGGGAGCCTCCCGCCGCTGCGTCGCCGCCAGCGGACCCGGACCCGGGGGCAGCGTGTAATTCATCGCGAAGATCACCAGGTCCTCGAACGCCACCAGCCCGTCCGGCTCCGGCCGGCCGTCGGGTAGCCGGTTGACCGTCGGACCCACGTCCAGACAGCTCTTGAACCGCTCCTCGCTGCTCACGCTGCCGTAGAGCGACCCCAGCAGGCTCACGTCCTTGGTCTCGACCACGTTGTCGCCGGCGCACGGAGTGCTGCCGTCCGACACGTCCCCCAGCAGGTAGTTCAGCAATCCGCCCGCCAGGTTCGACACCGGCGACGCCGTCCCGCACAGGTCAGTCTTGAACGCCACGTAGTACCAGTAGTCGCGCGTCGGCGGTTGGTCCGTCTCCCCCGTGGCATGAACTCCCGTCAGCGCCCAGCCGGCGGCCTCCGCCGCCGCGGGGCTCGCCGGCAATTCCGGCGCCGGCGCATCGAACGGCTTGAAGAGCGGGTAATTCCCATACCCCTTGCGGTAGACCTTCGCCCCGCCGCCCCCGCCACCGCCCGTCCAGGTCAGCACGATCTTCGTCCGCCCGCTGGCGTCGTTACCGCTCGGCGCCGGCACAGCGGCGAGATCGGTGACCGCGGTGACCGTCCCCGGCGAGCCGCAGGTGATCGACACGTCCTGCAGCGCCGGGGTCACGCCGAGGTCCGTGGTCCCCAGGTCGGCTTTGTATTGTAGGTACCGCGAGCAGAGATCCACGCTGCCGCCGGAGGAGCCGATAGGCTTCCACGTCGTCCAGCTCGGATCACCCGTGTCCGCCGCGTTCCCCCCGCGCACCGACATCGCCAGGCTGGTCCCCGTGGGCGCGGCGGCGGTCCAGCTCATCGCGCCCCACGACTTCGGCCCGCCGCCGTCGTAGACCCGCGACGTGAACGAGCCGCTCGCGGCGTACGGCGTCAGCCGCACCCAGTCCACCGGAACCGCGGCGGTGCTCGACGTGTTGTCGCTGAAGCCGGGACGCAGCCCCACCGAAGGCGAATTGGCCTGCCGGCTGACGCTCCGGCCGTCGACCAGGAACACCACGCTGTCGGCCCGCCACTCGATCCAGTAGTCATGCGGGTAGCCGATGTAGCTCGTGCCGCCGGCGTAGTTGGCCCCCAGGCTGACGTCCGCATTCCCGGTCACGCGCGCGTAGAGCACGCTGCTCTGCGTCCCCGTGCTGAAAATCGCCCACGGCGTGGCGTTGAACATACCGGTGCCCGAGTTGTCGCCCGCGGCGAGGCCGATGTGCTGGCCCGGTCCGGTGAACGTGGTCCTGAACGTCATCACCCGCCCGGCGCTGTAGGTGGACAGGCTGGTCGGCGACAGCCGCGCCCCGTTCACCGTCACCTGGCCGGCCGCGACCGTGCAGCCGGGGCCGCCCCACGAGTAGACGTACCAATTGGGCGACAGCGCGGTACCGGAGAACTCGTCCCCCAACGTCGGCGCCAGGATCACCTCGCCGTCGCCGACGATCGACACCGCGGTGCCGCTGCGCGTCCCGGCGCCGAAGTGCGTGCTGTCCTGGTCCGCGAAGCAGACCGGCATGGTCGTCATGAAGCTGTAGGTCCCCGGCGGCGACGGATCGGTCGCGGCATTGCCGGCGCGGTCGGTCGAGCTCACCCGATAGTAGTAGGTGACGCCCGGCGTCAGGCCGGTCAGAGACACGCTGTGCGCCCTCACGATCGCGGCGTCGGAGACGTTCTGCCCCAGCGCCAGCGGCGCGGTGCCGTAGTCCACCCGCGAGTTGGAGAACTCGTCGGTGTCCCAGGTGATCGTCGCCGTCGTCCCGGTCGCGGTCGCGGCCACGTTCGAGATCACGGGCAGCGTGAGATCAGACCCGGGAGCGCAGGTGAACGCGATGCTCTCGAGGGACGGCGTCGCGCCGTCACTGGTGGTCAGGGTCGCCTGGTACTGCAGGTAGCGCGCGTTCTCGCCGATGGAGGACCCGTTGGCCACCGGCGCGAACGCCGTCCAGCCGGACTCCGGCGGGGTCGTCGTGCTGGTGCGCACGCCGACGGCCAGCCCGGTGCCCGCCGGCGTGGCCGCGGTCCAGTTCACCGCGCCCCAGTCGGTCGGACCGGTCTGGTCGAAGACGCGCGAGGTGAAGACCCCGGGCGACGTGGACGGCGACCTCAGGACCATCCAGTCCACCGAGAGGCTCGGCGTCCCCACGCCGCCCGTGTAGTCCGCGACGATGGGATAGAGCGTCGCCGACACCGTGGCGGTCCGCGTCAGCTTCAGCACGCCGTCG